>VFQT010000895.1_pt1 | contig 39694 bp, 30 predicted proteins | sample 3512381 | NCBI WGS metagenome assembly VFQT01 (sample SAMN10412376, study PRJNA504923) | tailings metagenome | isolation source: Relicate 2 Philex TSF3 active mining site | place: Philippines: Tuba, Benguet | collected 2017-08-29 | reverse complement strand
GGGTTCACGGTGCTCGACGTGCCGGAGGGACACATCTGCTGCGGCTCGGCGGGCGTCTACAACATTCTGCAACCCGAAATCGCCCGCCAGCTCGGTCACCGCAAAGCCCAGAACATCGAGAGTGTCCGCCCCGATATCATCGCTGCGGGAAACCTCGGCTGCATCACGCAGATTGGGCATGCGACGCAGATCCCGATCGTGCATACAGTCGAATTGCTCGACTGGGCGTACGGAGGGCCGGTGCCGGAAGGTCTCGATCATCTGGAAGGGTATGCGAAGGACGTTCCTCAGGCAGCAAGCCGGACGTGATGGGATTGATCGTCATGGCATAGCGGCCCGGTGAACTGAAACGGTGACCACCGGTTGCCGCAATCGAGCGGTAGCTGCGCGACCTGCGATAGGGCAGAGCAGCGGGCACGGCGAGAGAGGGCGCACCGCCCGGAGTTTGGACGGGAATGCCGACTGATGGCCGATGATCCATATCAGCTGCTGGGGCTAACGCGGCAGGCTTCGGCGGACGACATCCGCCGCGCGTTTCGCAAGCTCGCCAAGGAACTCCATCCGGACGTGCGGCCGAATGATCATGCGTCGGCCGAGCGCTTCAAGAAGGTCAGCGGGGCCTACGAATTGTTGAGCGACGCCGACAAGCGCCGCCGCTATGACCTGGGGGAGATCGATGCCAGCGGCGAGCCGCGCCGCCACCACCAGTGGCAGGGTCGTCCTGCCGGCGGGCGGACAGGGTCGGGGGCTCCCGGCCCTGGCGACGATTATGGTTTCTCCGACATATTCTCGGACATCTTCGGCGCCCGTGGTGGACGCGGGGCTGGTCCTGGCGCCGGCATCGGTTTGCGCGGCCAGGACGTACGCTACACGCTGGAGGTCGATTTCCTCGAGGCGGTGCTCGGGGCCCGCAAACGCGTGACGCTGCCTGCGGGAGGAACGCTGGATCTCGCCGTCCCCGAGGGCGTCACCGACGGCCAGGTCTTGCGGCTCAAGGGTAAGGGAGCGCCGGGTATTCGCGGTGGCGAGCCGGGCGATGCCCTGGTCGAAATCAAAGTGCGACCGCACAATCGCTTCCATCGGGAGGGCGACGACATCCTTCTGGAAGTACCGGTCAGCATCGACGAGGCGGTTCTGGGCGGCCGGATCGAGGTGCCGACCATCGCCGGTCGCGTTGCGCTGGCGATTCCGAAAGGGACGAGTTCCGGCCAGTCGTTCCGACTGAAAGGCAAGGGCGTGCGACGCCAAGGGGCCAAGGAACCCGGCGACCAGATCGTGACGGTACGGATCGTGCTACCGCCGGTGATCGACGACTCGCTCGCCTACTTCCTCACGGAGTGGCGGCAAAAGCACAAATACGATCCGGGCCGCGATGGCTGACATCGCCTCGAAGACGGTGCGCCACCCGAGGCTGGCGGTGTGGGTCCTGCTGGGGCTGACGCTTGCGATGCCCCCGATAGCGCTCGATACCGCCAGCGCCCAGCAACGCCGGCCCAGACGAGATCACGAGCAGCGGTTGGTGCTGCGGCCCGCGAACTGGGCACAGTTGGCGAACGTTGCCGCAGTGCAGGCGAGTGTGCGCACGAGCCATGTATTGCGACAGCCCGTCACCGATCTGATGGTGCGTCTCGAGCCGACACCTGGAAACGCGCTGATTGCCGCCCTAGCCTATCCCGACGACGCACGAAACCGGCAGCGGACCTTGTTGCTCGCGAGCCTCGTCGCGGTCGCGGGCGGCCGCCTCCTCGTCGAGGAAACAGCGCGCTGCGGCCCGTGGCAGGCGGACATGGCGCTTTGCGCGGTGGGCTGCGACGGCGGTGTCTTCGGTCTTTTGCGCCGCCGGACACCGGACGGCATGAGGTTCAGCCTGGCGATCGGCCGCTTGCCGGCGGGCGACGAGGGTTTGAGCGACGGCCCCCGCATGGGCGCCTGTGCCGACGATGGGGCGGACGTGCGCCTCACGACGCTCGCCGGTCCACCCGTCGCGGTGATCGATCTCGCGGAGAAATGAACCGGTTCTCGCGTCATTTGCGGGCGGGCGTCGTCTCCGCGGTTTGCGCGGCCTTCACCCCGCGCGCGATATCCGGAACGAGGTCGCGCGCCCTGATGCGCGGCGCCTCGATATAGGGCAGCGGTCTGATCACATCGATCGCGGCCGCCCCGATGCGCGCCACCAGCGCAGCGTTGAAAATTCCTTCACCCAACCGGCGCGACAGGCGGCGCAAGATGTCCTGGCCGAGGAATTGGCCCAGGAGATCGTCGGTCAGGGCGACGCCGCCGGTGGCGACGATATGCAAGATGACCATACGCGTGAGCTTGGCCGTGGCGAGAAAGCCGGGGCGCCCCCCGTAGAGCCCGGCGAGCGCGCGCAGCAGACGAAGCTGCTCGACGGTCAGCCAGCCCATCGTGAGAAACGCCGTGGGGCTGATCGCCGAGACCGTGGCGACGCGGCGTGCGGCGGCCGCGATCCGACGTTTCGCCTCAGCATCAACAGTGGAGATCACGTCGCGCTCCAAGAGCCGCAACAGGTCGCCCGGGTCGCGCACCTGCGCTTTCTCTTCGGCGAGCCGCGCCAAGCCCCAGCGCAACTCGGGGCGATGCTGCAACGGGCGCACGATATGATCCACCGCCGCGCGCTCGGTCGTGATGTCGCGCTCGCGCAGGGCACGCTCGGCCTCGCTGCGGGTCCGACCGAGGCGGCGTAGACGCAGGAAGCCGACGATTTCCCGCAGTACGATCGCGATCGCGCTGATGCCGATGACGGCGAGCAGGGCGAAGGCGGCCCAACCCAGCCAGTCGCTACGCTCGAGCGCGATGGAGACGAAGCGTGCGTAAGACAGGGCAATTGCGACTGCGCCGAGGATGCCGCCGGCGGTGAGAAGGATCGCGCCCCAGCGGATGCCGCGTCCGACGGCAGCGCCGATCCCATCGGGTGCGAGGGATGGCTCCTCGTCGGCTGCGGTGGAGCCGTTCGTGGATTCGTGCGGGTGGCGAGGTTCCGGCGTCAGGACCACCTCGGGATCGTCGGCCGCGAATACGGCCGGCTTGCGCGGGCTCTTGGGGCCGGTCATGCGAGACGATCTCCGATCAGGAAGTCGAGCGCCCTGTCGAGCCGGATATGTGGCCAGGACGCGGCCGCCTCGCCGGCGCCGTTCGCGATCCGGGGCGGCTGGAAGCGCACGATCCTCAGATCGAGGGTCCGCGCGCCGTCGGGATGTCCCAGAAGCTCGCTCGCCCGCGGCAGATCGCCGGGAAAGATTGCAGCAGACCGTGCGCCGTCGAAGTGCTCGTCGCCCACGCGCTCGCCGGCGAGTGGGGTGCCGACGATGCAGGCGAGACGCTCACCGTTCGCTGTGACTTCGGCCTCCCGCGTGGCCCGCAGGGCTGCCAATGCCATCGCCTTGACGTCGGCGCCTGCCAATTCGGCCCGCGCGTGCGCGCGCCGCGTGACGGCCCCCAGTATCTCGGCCAAGCGATCGTGGTTGGCCGAGTGCAGGTGATCGGCCTTCGTCGCCGCGAACAGGATCCGATCGATCCGGCGCGGCATGACGAGCGAGAGCAGGCGTGCCGCGCCGGGACGGAACACTTGCAGGACGCCGGTCAACGTGGTCTCGAGCTCGGAGAGCGCGGTGCCGCCCGCATCGATGGCCGTAAGGGCATCCACGAGCACGATCTGCCGGTCGAGCCGTGCGAAATGGTCCTTGAAGAAAGGGCGCACCACCTTCGCCTTGTAGGCGTCGAACCGGTGTGCCAGCAGCGCGGCAAGTGCGCGCTGCGCGGGGCTCGGTGCGTCGTCCGGCACATAGGGGAAGAAGGTCAGCAGCGGCGAACCCTCGAGATCACCGGGCATGAGGAAGCGCCCGGGGCCGAGGCTCGGATCGCCGGTCGCCGCCATCACGGGATCGGTGCGCGCGGCTGCGAGATACGCCGTGTAGTGCGCCGCACCGGCAATTGCGATCTGCTCGGGCGTCTCGCCAGCGGGAAGGCTTTGGAGGAAGGCACGGAACGGCGCGGAATGCGCGGCACGCGCAGGTGCCCGGGCATGCGCGAGAATGCTGCGCGACCAGGCCCCGAAGGACTGCGTCATCAGCCCAAGGTCGGCCAGCCATTCGCCGGGATAGTCGACGATGTCGACATGCAACCGGTTGATGCCCAGATAGCTGCGTATGAGGCCGTTCGGCGTGTATTCGATCGTCACCCGGAGTTGCGAGATCCGGCGCGTGCTGTCCGGCCACGTCGGCGGATCGCCGGCGAGCCTCGCCAGGTGGTCTTCATAGGCGAAGCGTGGAATGTCGTCGTCGGGCTGCGGCTCCAGGTAGGCGCGAACGACGCGCCCTTCTGCGGCCGGCCCGAAGAAGGGCAGGCGCCCGCCCGACACGAGATTACGCACCAGCGCGGTGATGAAGATTGTCTTTCCGGCACGCGCGAAACCGGTCACGCCCAGGCGGACCGTCGGCGTCGCCATGTCGGTGAGGTACGCTCCTGCATTACGCAGCGCGCCGAGCGTCGTCTCGGAAATGTCGCTGATCGACACGTAGGATGACATCCGCGCTTGAGGTGGCCGCAACGCTCCACAGATAGGTCGTGAAGCGCCGCGTGTCACGAGATCCGCGCGAATTTGACGCCAGCAGAGCCGGCGGTGGAGCGCCTCAGCTCGTCGGCTGCCGGCGCGACATGAAGGCTAGCCGCTCGAAAAGGTGCACGTCCTGCTCGTTCTTGAGCAGCGCGCCGTGAAGCGGCGGGATCAGCTTCTTGGGGTCTTTCTCGCGCAGCGTCTCGGGCCCGATGTCCTCGTTGAGCAACAACTTCAGCCAGTCGAGCAGTTCGGACGTCGAGGGCTTCTTCTTGATGCCCGGGACATCGCGCACGTCGTAGAACACCTTCAGCGCCTCGGAAACGAGCAGTCCCTTGATATCCGGGAAGTGCACATCCACGATCTGGCGCATCGTCTCGGGGTCGGGGAACTTGATGTAGTGGAAGAAGCAGCGGCGCAGGAACGCGTCGGGCAACTCCTTCTCGTTGTTGGAGGTGATGATGACGATGGGGCGCTTCTCCGCCTTGATCGTCTCGCCGGTTTCGTAGACGAAGAACTCCATGCGATCGAGTTCCTGCAACAGGTCGTTCGGGAACTCGATGTCGGCCTTGTCGATTTCGTCGATGAGCAGGATCGGGCGCTTCTCGGCCGCGAAGGCCTCCCACAGCTTGCCCTTCTTGATGTAGTTCTTGATGTCCTTGACGCGCTCGTCGCCCAGCTGGCTGTCGCGCAGGCGCGTCACCGCGTCGTACTCGTAGAGGCCCTGCTGCGCCTTCGTCGTCGATTTGATGTGCCATTCGATCAGCGGCGCATCGAGTGCCTTGGCCACTTCCAGAGCCAGGACCGTCTTTCCAGTGCCGGGTTCGCCCTTGATCAGCAACGGACGCTGCAGCGTCGCGGCCGCGTTGACCGCGACCTTGAGGTCTTCGGTGGCGACGTAGGACTTTGTGCCGGTGAATTTCATGGAGCCTCTTCTCGACCTTCGCAGCGTTCAAACCTGGGCAGACTAAGGTGTGACGCGTGGGGCTTCAAGGGATTGTGGTGGTTGGGCGGGTCTGGGGCCTTGAAGAGCCCCCGGCGTTGCCGCACAACTGGCCCCGAGTGAGCGCGACATCAGACGGAACGGCGAACCGATGAGTGAAAAGGATCTACGTCCCCTCGATGGCACCACAGTGATCGAAGTGGCAGCCCATGGCGAGAGCGAGGTGACGTTAAGGGCCGTCGCCTTGGCGGGGCGAATTGCTGCCGATCTCGGCGCGCGCGTCGTGCGGGTGGTGCCGGAAGACGGCGATCCGCTTGCGGCGGCCGGGACGGCTGCAGAGCGCTTTCTCAACGGCGGGAAATGCCTGGTGACGGGTGACGCCTCGGCGCGCGAGGCGTGTGCCGAGGCCGTAGCCGTCTTACAAGCGGCGAATACTCGGGCCATCGCCGGGCTCGCCGGAGTGCCGGTTTGCGTCGCCGTCGCGCATGGCGTCCCGTCCCGGTTCGGCATGCGCGACGCCGACGTGAGCGATGCGAGCATCCTCGCTCTTTCCGGTCTCCTCGACATTATCGGTGATCCGGCCGAAGCACCGGTGCCGCTCGGGGGACATCAGGCCAGTTATGTGGCGGGTCTTGCGGCATTCTCGGGGCTTGCCGCCGCACTCGCGTCCCGCGCTCGGGGTGCCGAGCGTGAAAGTGTGACCGTCTCCGCGCTCGAAGCGTGCCTCTGGTCGAACTGGAAGAGCTTTGCCGAGCGGCTCTATCTCGGCCGTACGCCGACGCGGCAGGGCTCGTTGTCGGAATGGCAGGCGATCCCATGCCGCGACGGCTTTGCCACTCTGATCTACCTCGAGCGCGACTGGCCGGCGGTCTGCAAACTGATCGGCGATTCACGCCTTTCCTCCCCACCGCTCGACACACAGGCGGGGAGGCGGGCCAACATGGCCGCCGTCTACGACGTGGTCCGACCCTGGTATCGAGAGCGCACGCGGGCGGAGATCTTCGAGCGCGCCAAGGCACTGGGCCTGCCCATTGCTCCTGTCCTCACGCTGGGGGAAGTGCTGGCCGACCGGCAGTATGCTGCGCAGGCGTTCTTCGCGGCACCGGCGGATGGGGCGGATCGTGCGCGTGTGCCGACAGTCCCCACGGTTTGGAACGGTCGCCGCTTTGCCCCGCGCGCCAGCGCACGCACCGACACGCCGGCGCCTCGGCCGGCCGCATCCCGGCAGAACGACACACGCCCGCTCGCAGGCTGCCGCGTGCTGGATCTCGGCATCATCACGGCAGGCGCCAGCACCAGTGCGGTGCTGGCCGATCTGGGTGCCGACGTCGTGAAGGTGGAATCGAGCGCCTACATCGACCCGTTCCGCGTCTGGGATCGCGGGCTCGGCGTGTCGGATTGGTGGAACCGCTCGCGCTTCTTCGACTTCACCAATCGTAACAAGCGAGGGCTTGCGCTCGACCTCAAACACCCGGAGGGACGCGCGCTGTTCCTCGATCTGGTGGCCAAGGCCGATGTTCTCGTCGAGAATTTCCGGCGTGGTGTGCTGGAACGTCTGGGGCTCGGCTGGGACGTTCTGTCTGCGCGCAATCCCCGTCTCGTCCTGTGTTCGGTGACCAGCCAGGGCGAAACCGGGCCCGATGCGGGCGCGGCGTCCTACGGTTCGACCCTCGAGGCGACCTCGGGCCTGTCCGACCTGACGCGTAATGCGGCCGGCGATCCCGTGATTTCCGGCATCCTTCTCAATTACCCCGATCAGATCGTTTCGATCTACGCGGCGGGCGTCGTGACGCTCGCCGTCGAGGAGCAGCGGCGGACCGGGCGCGGAGCGCGCCTCGACATCTCGCAACGGGAACTGGCGAGTTTCCTGATCGGAGAGCATCTGCTGGCCGCCTCCCTGGGCGACACGTCACCACTCTGCGGCACACCGCGCTTCGTCGCGGCAGCGGATGGTCGTTATCTCCTGCTGGCGGGCCCTGACACTGTGGCGGCGGAGGCCGCGGCGCGGGCGTTGGCGGCCGACGCGGCGGACCGAGACAGCCTGATCGCAGCGCTGGCTTCGCGGGGGCATCCGGCACTGCCGGTTCGCGATGCGGCCGAAATGCAGGCGGCTTTCGAGGCCGGAGAAACACGTACCGCCTACGCCATGACACCCGACGGCAGTCACGCGAAGGGGGCGCCTTTCGCGCTTCGAGAGCATCCCATCACGGTCTCCTGCCGCGCTCCCTGGCTCGGCCAGCATAATGAAGAGGTGCTGGCCGACGTCCTGGGTCTCGGCACGGATCGGATCGCACGCCTCGCCGCCGACGGCATTATCGGCAAGACGCCGAAAGTCTAACGGAGGGTCCATGACGTCGTCACCCAGCCGGCCGGTCGTCCTCATCACCGGTGCCGCCTCCGGCATCGGCGCCGCGCTGGCGCGCCAGATCGCGACAGGGTGCGCCGCGCTTGCCCTGCACACGCGCGGGTCGGGCGAGCAGAGCAGAGAGCGGCTCATGCAACTCGGTGAGGAGGTCGGGGTGCTCGGCTGCCCGGTTTCGCTACACTTCGGCGATCTCGGCGAGGCGGGTGCGGGTGGCGCGCTCGTTGGCGACGTGGTCGGGAGATGGTCCCGGCTCGACCAACTCGTCGCCAATGCCGGGTTCGCCGACAAGCGGTCCATTGCCGAGTTGACACGCGCCGATATCGACCGATCGCTCGCAGTCATGCCGGGCGCGCTCTTCGACATGGCGAAGGTCGCCATGCCCGCCTTGCGGGCCTCTCCCCATGGCCGCATCGTTTTCCTGTCGTCGTTCGTCGCGCACCGCTTTGCGCCGGGGGCGGTCTTTCCCGCTTCGGCGGCGGCGAAGGCGGCCGGAGAGGCGTTGACGCGCGCGCTCGCCGCGGAACTTGCCGCCGATGGTGTGACGGTCAATGCCGTCGTACCCGGCTATACACGCAAGGACGGCGGGCATACGGCGTTGGCAGCGGACGCGTGGGCGAAGGCGGCGGCTGCCACGCCGCTCGGACGCATCGCCGAGCCCTGCGATGTGGCCGCGCTGATCGCCTTTCTCCTGTCACCGGCCGCACGCCATATCACCGGCCAAGCCATCGCAGTGGACGGCGGTCTGTCACTGGGCTGAGCTGCATTGTGGCCCCTCCCCGAAAGCGCGGCGGGCGTGCTATCCAGCAACCGGGGACGGGGTGTCGTTTTTCGATTCGCATCTTGCCGGCGCGTCGGTGGGCAAGAGTGCGAGCGCGTTGGAGTGGAGCTTCAGGCATGCGGTTCGCCCTGCGATCTGTTCTTGCGATGTTGCTGTTGTGCGGTGTCCCGGCGATGGCGGGGGCGGAGACCTGCACGCCCGAGCAATTCCGAAAGGAAGTCGATGCCGCAGGCGCCGCGTTGCGCAAGCTCAACGCGGAGAACACACCGAAGATCGACGCCGCCATGCGACGGCTGCGCGAAAAGCTCGGCTGGAGCGAGGACGAAGCCAACCAGAAAGCGACAGTGCTGCTGTCGGACGCCAAGAGCGAGGCCTACGACGGAGCGGCGGCTGCCCTTCTCCTCAAGCTCGACCGCTTGGCGGAAGAGGCGGGTTCCGGCAAGCCCGACTGCGAAAAGCTCGGCGAGTTGCGTTCGACGGCTGCCGAGTTGCAGGCGACGGTCCGGGTGAAAACGCAATACATGCTGGCACGGATCGACAACCTGGTGGGTGCACCACCTCCCGCGTCGCAGACGGCAAAGACGCCCGAGGCCCCCAAGAAGCCCGAGGCACAGAAAAAGGCTGCGGCCGTCGCCAAGCCGCCGGCGACGCCAGTGCCGCCCGCCGCACCCAAAGCCAAGGCAGAGCCGCCGGACGCCCCACCGACGAATTGGAGCACCAGCACGAGCGGTCAGGTCTCGTCCGGCCCGGCCGGCCGGGAGCCGCCGCCTGCTCCGCGCGGCTCGGCACCGATGCCGATGCCCGAGGTAACGCAGAGCGGTCAGGCATTCTCGAAGGATGAGATCCGGGAAGCGTCTCGAGGCTTCTTCGGCACCATCTCCTCGGGGCTCGCCACGGTCATCGAGCATGCGTTCTCCGTTCTCGGCCGGCCCAGCGCCTATGTCCTGGGCAACGAAGGTGGAGGCGCGTTCTTCGCGGGGATCCGTTACGGCAAGGGCAAGCTTTTCACGCGCGGCGGTGCCGTGCGCGAGGTTTACTGGCACGGCCCGTCGATCGGCTACGACTTCGGCGCCTCCGGGTCGAAGACGATGTTCCTCGTCTACAACCTCAGGCAGGATCTGGACATCTTCTCGGGTTTCAGCGGCGTCGACGGCTCGGCCTATCTCGTGGGGGGCGTGGGCATGACGGTGCTGACGGACGGCAATGTTGTGATGGCGCCGATCCGGTCGGGTGTGGGCCTGCGTTTCGGCGCCAGCATCGGCTATGTGCGCTTCACGGCGCGTCCGACCTGGAACCCGTTCTGAGTGTTCGGGTGCGGGGCGATGGGTCGCGCACCGTGTAACTCGGATGGACGGGCGGTCACGGTCATGCCCAAAAAGGAACAAGGCGTTTCGTAAGCAATCGCGTGATCGCCTGCGTCTCGTGCAGGCAACTGTGCGGAGAACTCCCGAGTGTCCTCATATCTGATTGGAAGGCCGAACTGCGTTCCGGCGTTGTTGTTGCATGCCGCGGTGGCGACACTTGCCGTCGCCGCTCTCGTCCCCTCACCAACAGTGGCTCAGACGCAGGAGGAGAAGGAAAAGCTGCGTAAGAGGGGGCCGCCCCCGAAGCAACAGCCGAAGCAGGCGCACCCGCAGCCCAAGCTCATCAATCCCGGGGCACAACGGCTGCCGCCCCCGCGCGCGGTCGCGCCACGCGTGCCGCCCAAAGGCCCTGTCGTCACGACGCCCCAGCGCGTCGCCCCCCCGCCCCCACGCACGGTGCCACCGAAATTCGTTGCCCCGAAACCGGGATTGCCACCCCCGAAAGCGCCCGTGGTCACATCACCCAAGCGCTTCGACCCGCCGCGGACCGTCGCCCCTAAGGTTGTCGTGCCACCGCCGGGAAAGCCTGCGATCGGGGCGCCAAAGCGCTTCGATGGGCCGCGCACGGTGACGCCGAAAGTGATCACGCCGACTGCGCCGAACCTCGTTTCGCCCAGAGCGATACCGAAGGCGACGACGCCGATCGCGCCCCCGGTCAAGTCGGTGACGCCCGGCATCAGAGCGCCGATACGCCCCATTGCGGGACCGCGTAATTTCGATCAGATCCGCAAGGGGCGCGTGCAGACCACGACCAAGGCTGGCCTCACACAGATCAAGGAGCCCGGCAACCGGACCATCGTAAGGCAGGGCGGGCGGACGATCATCACGCGCAACGAGAGTGCGACTTTCCGGGCACTGGCGCCGGGCGCCAAATCCAGCCGTCGCGGTGACGGGATCACGGAGACCGTATTCACGAGACGCGATGGCACGCGGGTCATCAGCGAGACCGACCGGAGCGGCCGCCTGCTGCGGCGGTATCGCCGCGGTCCCGACGGACGCGTTTTCAATCTGGTCGACAACCGCCGCTTCTATCGAAATGTCGCCATCGGTCTGGGAGCTGCGGCCTTGGCGACCGTCGCAATCGTGGCGCTGTCTCCGCCGGCCCATGCCATCCCCCGCCGCGAGTACATCGTCGACTATGCGGAGGCCTCCGACGAAGAGATCTATGCGGCGTTGACGGCACCGCCCGTGGAGCATCTCGAGCGCCGCTACTCGCTCGACGAGATTCGCTACAGCCCCTCGCTGCGTGATCGCGTTCGCCGCGTCGACCTCGACAATATCAACTTCGAGTTCGGCTCCTTCGAGATCACACCTGACCAGTTCCCCAAACTGGAGCGCATGGCGCGTGCACTGCTGCGTGCGATCGAGGCCAATCCGGCCGAGGTCTTCCTCATCGAAGGACATACCGACGCGGTGGGCGAGGAGGAAGACAACCTGAGCCTTTCGGACCGCCGCGCCGAGGCCGTCGCGCAGATCCTGGTCGAGCAGTTCGAGGTTCCCATGGAAAACCTCGTGACCCAGGGTTACGGCGAGCAGCAACTCAAGGTTCCCACTCAGGAGCCTGAGCGAGCGAACCGCCGTGTCACCATGCGGCGCATCACTCCGTTGCTGAGCCAGCAGGAGGAGCAGCAGCGCTGAGCAGCCGACCTCGATCGCCGTTACCGGAAAGAGAAAGGACGCTGGGATGCCCGAAGCATCCCAGCGTCCTTCTCGTTTGTCGGTGGCAAGGCGGCGTTCAGAGGCGGAAAGCGCCCCGTTCTTGGGCATCGAGTTGCGCCACGAGGTTCGTCTCCCACGCGAGGTAGGCGCGGGCGGCATCGAGGTTACCCTCGTTCCGGCCGAGCGTGTGGAACACGAAGTCGATACGCTCGCGGTCCGGGGGCGTCGTCTCCGATGCGTTCAGCTTCTGTCCATCCGCCTGCCAGGCGCGGATACCGCCTGCCAGCATGGCGACCTCGGCCACACCCGCCTCCGCGAGATCCAGCGCCGCGATCTTGGCGATGGCCGGATCGTCGGCCACCAGCACCACCGGCTTCGACGGATCAGCGACGGCCTGCGAGAGCCGGGGCCGGATCGACCAGACCGAACCGGGGATATGGCCTTTGCGATAGTCGGCGCTCGATCTGAGGTCGATGGCAACGCCCCCGCCGCCCCACAGCAGGGCGGAAACGTCCTGCGGGGACGCTTCCCGCATGCGGATGCGGCCGTGATCGAATGCGGCTTTACGCTTCGATGCGACATCGGCAGCGGCGAACGCTGCGCGCGTTTCCGAGACGTCGGCGATCAGGCACGCATCGTGGCCGAGCTGGCGCAACCAAGCCGCCACCATCGGCGCGCGGATACCGTCGCTATCGGCCAGCACGAGACGCGCGCCGCGCACGCCGATCCACTGGTCCGTCGCCTGCTGGAGCTGGCCGCCCGGCGCATGCAAGAATCCGGCGATCGCACCCTTCGCGAATTCTTCCGCTGTGCGCACGTCGAGCAGGAACGTGGTGCGCGACGCATCGCCGATCCATCCGATGACATCCTCGGCGGAGGCTGTCGTAACGCCGTGCTTCTTGGCGTGCGCCGCAGCTTTCGCGCGTTTGGCTGCCAGAACAGCCTCGTCGCTGACGGCGTCGGGTGCCTGCCGGTCGGCGCCCTTCTCGACTTGGAGACCCAGCAGCCACCACCCTTGTGTGCCGTTCTCCAGGGCGACCACCTCATTCTCGACGCCGAAATCGATGAGCGTCTGCGCGCCGATGATGGAGCGCGTTCGGCCCGCGCAATTGACCACGATCTTGGTCTTGGGATCGGGCGCGAGCCGGTCGATGCGCAGCGCAAGTTCGCCGTTGGGACAGCTGATCCCGCCTGGGATGTTGAAATTCTGGTACTCGGCCCACGTGCGGCCGTCGACGATCACCATGTTCTCGCCGCGCGCCTTCATGTCGACGAGGTCCTGGCAGGTGATGCGCGGCGTATGACGCTCGATCTCCACCACTTCGCCGAAGGCTTTCGAGGGAACGTTGACGCCCTCGAAGAGGGTATAGCCGGCAGCCTTCCAGGCAGGTGCGCCGCCTGTCATCACATGGACCCGCGTGTAGCCCATCGCTTCCAGGCGCCGGGCGGCCTTTTCGGCGATCCCTTCGCCACCATCGAACACCACCGTGCGCACGGCCTTGTTCGGCGCCAGCCGCTCGGCGTCGAGTTCCAGCCGGCTGTAGTGCAGGGGAACGGCGAAGAAGGGGTGGCCTTCCGAATAGGGTCCAACCTCGCGCACGTCGAAGAGGGCGAGCTCCGATCCGTCGGAAACCCACGTCTTGACCGTTCTTGTATCCACCTGCGCTACCATCGGCATCTCCTCCTGGGCGTGTCACGAATTGGCGCGGAGCTTTGCATCCGGGCCAGCACAGCGTCAACGCATCGCGTCTGGGTGCGTCGGTCCATTCCGGCGCCCGAAGCAGGCAGGCAAACGTCTTGACGCATCACGTAAAGTCGACTAGTCACCCCTTGCGGATCGCGGACCTCGCATGAAAGGTCCGCGTTTCGTTTTTGGCCTTCCGTGGCGCGGAGCTCGGTGAGCGTGGCGCCTGTCGTCGTTCCCTGGCAGGGGGCGCAGAGGAGGGAGGCCTCGTCCCGTGGATAATGAAAGACGGAGTATCCGGAAATGACCAAGCGCGTCCGCGCTCAGCACAAGATCGATCGTCGCCTCGGCGAAAACCTCTGGGGCCGCGCCAAGAGCCCCGTCAACAAGCGTAGCTCGCGCCCCGGCCAGCACGGCGAACGCCGCGCGGGCAAGATGTCGGATTTCGGTCAGCAGCTGCGCGCGAAGCAGAAGCTGAAAGGCTACTACGGTAATATTACGGAGCGGCAGTTCAACCGCGTCTACCAGGAGGCGACGCGCCTCAAGGGTTCGACCTCGGAGCACCTGATCGGCCTCCTCGAGCGTCGTCTCGATGCGGTGGTCTATCGCGGCAAGCTGGTGCCGACGGTCTTTTCCGCGCGACAGATCGTCAGCCACGGCCACATTCTGGTGAATGGCCGTCGCGTCACGATCCCCAGCTTCCGCGTGAAGATCGGTGATGTCATCGAGGTCAAGGAAGCCTCGCGCCAGTTGCCGGTGGTGCTGGAGGGCACGAAGAGCGCCGAGCGCGACGTTCCCGACTACATCGAGGCCGACCACAACAAGATGACGCTGAAGTTCCTGCGCGTGCCGGCTCTGGCCGACGTGCCCTACCCCGTCCAGATGGAGCCCAACCTGGTCGTCGAGTTCTACTCGCGCTGATCGGGTTCGAGCCCACGACGTCATGCTGGAGCCGCCGCGAGGCGGCTCTTCGCGTTCTGGGGGGTGAAAGAACCCGACAAGCGGTGCTCTGTGCCCGGGCGCGGCGCGCCCGGGCGTTTCTGCTCCTACAATTCGATTGCGATGTTGCCGCTGGTGTCGAGATGCGCTCTGGCACCCGGCGTTACCAGCACCGTCGCGTCGTATTCCTCCACGATCGCAGGTCCCCGGATCTCCGTGGTGAGGTCGGACCGCCGCAAAACCGGCGTATCCAGCCAGCCATGCTCGGCGCCGAAATACGCTTTGCGGGGCGGTTGGCGCTGCGGTTCGGGGCGGCTCAAGCGCAGGGTGGCGGGGACGCCATCGCGCTCCGAGCGGCCCTGGCCGACGACCTGGATCGAGACCAGTTCCACAGGCTCGTCCTTGCCCGCGCGATGGCCGTAGATGCGCTCGTGCTCGACGCCGAAGGCTTCCTCCAGCGCGCTTGCCAGCGCTGCGTCCACGGGACCGTCCGGTACCGGTACGACGAGTTCGTAACTCTGGCCCTTGTAGTGCAGGGCCGCCGAGCGCGTGACGCGCACCTGGGCTGCCGTGAAGCCATCGGCTGCCAGTTGCTGACGTGCGCTGGCCTCGAGAGCCTCCCAGGCTTCGGCGACGGGGACGAGGTCCGTCCCGCGCAGCAGGCGACGGAACGTGCGCGCGTAGTGATGCTCGACGTCCGCGTAGAGCAGTCCGAACGCGGAGAAGAGCCCGGCACCGGGTGGCACCAGGATGCGCTTGATGCCGAGCATCTGGGCAAGACCGCAGGCGAACAGCGCCCCGTTGCCGCCGAAGGCGAAAAGGGCGAAGTCGCGAGGGTCGCGTCCGCGCTCGGTGGAGACCGCGCGCAGGGCACGGATCATGTTGGAGGCGGCGATGCGATGCGCTCCCAACGCGGCCTGCTCCACCGTCAGCCCCAGAGGCTTGGCGATCTGATCGGCGTAGGCCCGGCGCGAGCGCTCAGCGTCGATTTTAAGGGCGCCGCCGACGAGATGATTGGGATTGATGTAGCCGAGCACGACGTTGGCATCGGTCACGGTCGGTATCTCACCGCCCTTGCCGTAGCAGACCGGTCCGGGGAAGGCGCCGGCACTCTCGGGACCCACCTGTAAGGCGCCACCGGCATCGACCCGCACCAGCGAGCCGCCACCCGCCCCGATCTCGGCGAGGTCGATTGCAGGAACCTTCAGCGCGTAGCCCGCCCCCGTCAGCAGGCGAGATCCTGCCATCAGCCCGGCGCCGACGGATTGCTCCTGGGCGCGCATGACTTGGCCGTCCTCGACCATCGAGGCCTTGGCCGTCGTGCCGCCCATGTCGAAGGTGATGATCCGGGCGAGGCCTTCGGCGCGAGCCACCTTCTCGGCACCGACCACGCCGGCAGCGGGGCCCGACTCGATGATGTTCATGGGGCGCTCGCCAGCATCGCGATCGGTGGTGAGCCCGCCGTTCGACTGCATGATCAGGAGCGGGGCTCCGATCCCTGCCTTGTCGAGACCGAGACGAAGGGCTTTCAGATAGGTGGCGACCACCGGCATCACGTAGGCGTTGATGACGGTCGTCGAGGTGCGCTCGTACTCCTTGATTTCCGGAAGAACCTCATAGGAGATCGAGACGGGCAGGCCCGGCGCCTTGCGCGCGATGACGTCCTTGATCGCCAACTCGTGTGCGGGGTTCGTGAAGGAGTTGATGAGGCACACCGCGATGGCATCGACCTCCTCCGCCAGAAGGGCATCGACCTGCGCTTCGGCGTCCGCGGTCGCAAGGGCGCGTTCGATCGTGCCGTTCTTGTCGATCCGCTCATCGACGACGCGGCGCAGGTAGCGCTCGATCAGCGGCGGTGGCTTTTCCCAGGCGATGTCGTAGAGGCGTGGCATACGCAGGGTGCGTAATTCGAGTACATCACGAAAGCCCTTCGTGGTGATGAGGCCGACCCGCGCGCCCTTGTGCTCGAGAATGGCGTTGGATGCGACCGTGGTGCCGTGCCTGATCTCGTCGACCGAACGCCCCGTGAGCCCCGTTTCGGCGAAAACTTCCGCGAGGCCGTCGACGATCGCTTGCGCATAGTTGCCGACGCTGGAGGAGATCTTCTTGGTGTGGACGGTGCCGTCGGCGCCCATCAGGACGATGTCGGTGAACGTGCCGCCGATGTCGACGCCGACACGGAAGGGCATTGCGCTGGGTTGGCTCATGCGTTTTTTGCTTTCGATTTGAATATCGGTGTGAGCGGTGCGCGTCACTCGGCGGCCTTGGCCGAAGGCAGGGGATCGTGCCATTGCACCTTCGGCGGGCTCGTCCAGCCGCGCGCGGCGCGGATCGCCGCTTGCGCGGCCAACGTGGCCGCCCGGTCGACGGTCCAGGACGCGGTATCGACGACGACGCCGTAATCGGCCCGAGCCTTGGCCGCGGACAACAGCTCGTTGCGCACGTCGGCGAGAACCAGTTCGGGGTCACGCTCGAGCGGATCGCCCCAGCCGCCGCCCCCGGGATGCACGTGGCGGAAAACCTCCCCCTTGTGGAAGGTGCGTGTGAGTTTGGACGTGAGCGGCTGCCGCTCGCCTTCGGGATTCAGGTAGTTCTGGGACGGCTCGCCCGGACTTCCCCCGTACAGCCCGAAGGGTCGGAAGGTCTTCCGGTCGGAGCGCACTTGCAGGGTCGCCTCGTCCGTGTCGAGGCGGTAGTCGCGCATGTAGGGAACGCCGCCACGCCACTTTCCCGCGCCCGCCTTGTCGGGCACGAATTCGAAGGCCAGCACCGAAATGGGTTGCTCGGCCTCCGTGACCTCGACGGAAGGGAGGGCCATATTGGCGAACATGTGGCTGTTGCCGCTGAGTCCGTCCGCCCAGGGGCGTGCGCCCCAAGCACCGCAGGTGAAATCGACGTACACGAAGGGCGTTCGGTCGGGGTAGTAGCCACCGATGGAGATGCCGGTGTTGCCGCCGTCTCCGGCCGCCTTGACCTTGTCGGGCAGCATCATGGCGAGTGCGCCGAACATGCAGTCGACCATGCGGAAGCCCGTAAGACCGCGCGCAGCACAGGCAGCTGGCAGAACGCCATGTCCCACAGTCCCCGGCGGACAAACGACCTCGATGGCGCGGAAGACGCCCTCGTTGTTCGGGATGTTGGGCGGCAGGACCGAGCGGATGGCGCAATACGAGGCCGACTTCGTATAAGACAGGGTATTGTTGATCGCGCCGCGGACCTGGGGACTGGTGCCCGTCCAGTCCACCAGCATGCGATCTTCGGTCTTCGTGATGGTGACGAAGAGGCGGATCGGCTTTCCCAGATCGATGCCGTCGTCGTCGATCCAGTCCTCGAAGCTCCACTGTCCGTCGGGCAGATCCTTGAGCGCCGCGCGCGTCAGGCGCTCGGCATAATCGATGGTCTCGGAGAGGAGCCGGTTCGTCATCTCGGGCCCCCACTTCGCCACGACTTCCGCGAACTGTTGCTCCGCGATGTGACAGGCGGCCAGCTGGGCGCGCAGATCGCCGAACACCATCGCGGGAACACGCACGTTCTTCTCGATGATGGTCATCAGCGTCTTGTTGAGGACACCCCGGTCGTAGAGCTTCATGGGCGCGATGCGCAGCCCTTCGGCATAGATCTCCGTCGAATCCGATGCGTTCGAACCGGCTACGCGCCCGCCGACGTCGGTATGGTGACAGACGGTGCAGGCGAACGCGAGGCGCTCCCCTTCATGATAGAGCGGTTTGAACACGAAGATGTCGGGCAGGTGCATGCCGCCATCGAACGGATCGTTCATGATGAAGACGTCGCCCGGCGCCATGTCGTCCTTGTAGTGGCGCATCACCGCCTCGAGCGCCGTCGGCGTCGAGCCCAGATGGCCAGGCAGTGTCAGGCCCTGGGCGGCAAGCCGACCGTTGCCGTCGGCGAAGCCCGTCGAATAATCCATGTTGTCTTTGAGCACGGCCGAGTATGTCGTTCGGAAGACGGTCAGCGCCATCTCGTCGGCGATGGAGAAGACGGAGTTCTTGAAAAGCTCGAAGTCGACGGGATCGATGGTTGCGGTCACGGGAGGCTCCCTCGTTGGCGGCGCACAGATTGCGGGAACGGGCCGCGCGCATCAACAGCCAAGCGCATTCACGCCGGTCTGCATTGAGAAACCCGCATGAGTCGGTGTGCGCGGGCTTTCATGGCGCGCGGCGCCGTGCCACCATCGCGGCAACGAAAACAGACGAGGAAACGTACCCATGCGAGCGAAGACCCGGGCGCTCTCCCTTCTGAGCGGCCTTGCACTCGGCACGGCGGGCCTGGCCGTTCTCGATCCTGCTGCAGCAGCCGACACGCCCCGGCGGGGCGGGGAGCTCGTCTATGCCGTGCTCGGGGATCCCCCGACCACCGATTGCCACGCGGCAACGAGCTTTGCGACCATGCATTATGTGGCGCCGCATTATTCGCTGCTGATCAAGCTCGATCCGAAGGACACGTCTAAGGTGACGGGCGACATCGCGGCGGGTTGGACCGAATCGCCCGACAAACTGACCTATACGTTCAAACTGAAGCCCGGCATCACCTTTCACGACGGCAGCCCGCTGACGTCGGCGGACGTGAAGGCGAGTTTCGATCGCATCCGCAATCCGCCCGAAGGCGTGGTGTCGGTCCGCAAATCCGTCTACGGCCGCATCACCGCCGTCGAGGCGCCCGATCCGGCCACGGTCGTGATGCGCCTGTCGAAGGGCTCGCCCGCGTTCCTCCAGACGATCGCCAGCCCCTTCAACTGCATCTACAGTGCCGCCCGCCTCGCCAAGGATCCCAACTATCCCGCCAAGGAGGTCATGGGATCGGGCCCGTTCCAGTTCGTAGAACGCGCCAGGGGCGCGCATTGGACCGGCAAACGCTTCGAGGGCTATTTCGAGAAGGGGCGGCCGTACCTCGATGGCTTCCGCGCGGTCAATACATCGGCACAGAGCCTTGCGACGGCGCTACAGAGCGGGCAGGTGATGGCGGAGTTCCGCACGTTGACACCGGCGGTCCGCAATCAGCTGCAGACGGCACTCGGCGACAAGATCCACTTCTTCAACAAGCCCTACGATTTTCTGATCGTCGTCGCTTTCAACACCAAGAAGCCGCCGTTCGACGACGCGCGCGTGCGTCGTGCGCTATCGCTGGCCATCGATCGCTGGGGCGGCGCGGAAGCGTTGCGCAAGGTTTCCTCGCTGAGCTTCGTCGGCGCCACGCAACGGCCGGAGTCGCCTTGGGCCGCCAGCGACGCGGAACTTGAAACCTATCCGGGCTTCTCCAAGGACATCGCCGCCTCGCGCGCCGAAGCCAAGCGCCTCCTGAAGGAGGCGGGCCATGAGAACCTGTCGTTCACACTCACGAACCGCAATATCGCCAACCCCTATACGTCCGCGGGCATCTTTCTCGTGGATCAGTGGCGACAGATCGGGATCAACGTCGAACACAGGCAGGTCGACGTGAAGTCGCTCACCAACGCCATGCGCAGCGGGGCGTTCGACGTGATCATCGACTTCCTCGGCGAGAACGTCGACGATCCCTCGATCGCTCTGGCTCGCAACATCTCTGCGGATGTTTCTAGCTACAACCCAAGCGGGTTTATCGATCGCGAAATCGATAAGCTCTATGAGAAGATCGACACGACGTTCGATCCTGTGGCGCGGCGTCAGGCTCTCCGCGATTTCGAGGCACGGTTCCTCGGCCAAGCCTATCAGGTACCGTTCATGTGGCTGAACCGGACGGTCGGGATGTCGTCGAAGGTGCGGGGTTTCATCATCACGCCCACGCATTTCGTCAATCAGGATCTGGGAGGCCTCTGGCTCGCCGAATAGCACTTCCCCGACTCTTAACCATTTGTTAATCATTGCAGCGCAGCTTTCGGGCACGAACAGAGTCGTCCGCTACGGGGCCCTCCTCTGCCCAAGGAGAGGCTTACTGGGACGTTGACGTTCGATGCCCGCACTGCACCGGAGCGGATCAGCCCGCTCTGGCACGACGACGAGAGAGCCATTCTCTTCATTCGACCCAGAAAAGCGGCTCGGCAGGTGCCAGCACACCGCCGAGCCGTACTGCGTTGACACGGATGGCCAATCCCGTGAGGTCATCGATTTCAACGGCAAGACCACTCAGGGTTGCAGGCCCGTTCGCCGGCTCGAGGCGTCCGCGGGGGATCCGCGTGACGAAGCGGTTGATCGGCTCTTCCGGATCCATGCCCAGGATGGAAGCATAGTCTCCGCACATGCCCGCATCCGACATGTAGGCCGTGCCGCCCGGTAGGACTCGCTCGTCGGCGGTCGGGGCGTGCGTGTGTGTCCCGATGACCAGGCTGGCGCGCCCATCGAGGAACACACCCATGGCCTGCTTCTCGCTCGTGGCCTCGGCGTGAAAATCGACGACGATGGCGTCGGCGCGCTCCTTCAAGGGGCTCATGCCGATCTGGGCCTCGACGGCGCGGAAGGGACAATCCAATTCCGGCATGAAGATGCGGCCCATGGCATTCATGACCAGAACTTCGGCTCCGTTGCGCGCCTGAAAGAGGCCGCACCCTTTGCCGGGTGTGCCTTCGGGATAGTTGAGCGGCCGCAAAAGGCGTTCCTGACGTTCTATGAACACCAGGGTTTCGCGCTGATCGAAGGCATGGTTGCCCAGCGTCAGGACGTCGGCTCCGGCGTCGAGAAGATCATTGGCAATGGATTCGGTGACACCGAACCCGCCTGCCGCGTTTTCCGCATTCACGACCACGAAGTCGAGCTTGTAGCGGCTAATGAGCCCCGGAAGCGCGTCCACGACGGCTTTGCGTCCACTGCGGCCGACGACGTCGCCCAGAAAGAGAAGTCGCATGCGCCTCCTGGCGTCAGGCCAGGGCGCAGATGGGCCCGGCCGGTGTCAAGATCCAATCGAGGCGCTCGTCATAATCGAGATGGGGCACCGCGTCGACCTCCTGTTCTGCGAACGCGAGCCCGACGGTAATGACGGGCCCGCTCGCGCGCAGAGCGTGCAAGGTGCGGTCGTAAAAGCCGCCGCCGTAGCCCAACCGATCACCATGGCGGTCGAAAGCCAACAGGGGGACGAGCAGGATCTCCGGTCTCAGCTCCGGTCGATCCGCTTTGGGCTCCCGGATGCCCCACACGGCCGTATCCATGGCGTCGCCGGGGCGCCAGCGCCGGAAGAGGAGCGGTTTATTCTTGCCTCGCATCACCGGCAGACAAAGGTCGTGGTTTGCCCCCGCCAGCCGCCGCAGAAGCGGCATGGTGTTGATTTCCTCGCCGAACGAGAGAAACCCCGATACGACTACCCCGGGCTGGGCGCCGAGCCAATCAAGACCCGATGCGGCCACGGCCATCGCTCCGTGCGAGCGCTGCTGAGGTGTCATGGCCGCACGGCGGGCCCGCATGGTGGCCCTCAGCGCCGCTTTGGCGGAAACGATGTCGTGGTGAGCTTCGGTCACGAGACTATCCCGAAAGTGCAGAGCCGCGATGGCCGTTGGGCGGTCGATCCCGCGTGGTCCCTACTATTGTAGGTGGGCACCATTTGGCCGAGCCCACGAGCCCAGCCAGGGACAGCGCCCATTGCGAGAGTATAGGCCCCCGGGTCGTATGGCCCTGACGCACCCCGCAGCCCTGCATAGGAGAATGTAGGTGATGCGCCATGAAATACCAATCGACCCGGCGGTCTTATCCTCAGGCACCGACGGGCGGGGCGCGGTGCGAGAAGGCTGTCTCCGCGCTGGTCATGAATTCGAGCAGGGCGGCCTTGCCGTCCTCCGTCGCGCGGCGGGCGCGGCGGAACGCGTCGGCGACGTCTTCCGGGTCGCTGACCCGCTCGCCCCAGCCTCCGAGTTCCCGCGCCAGAGCGGCATAGTTGCCGCCGAGATCTCGAGCGCCGTGGCGCTCGTGGCTGAGCTGCATGTGCGGGATCTCGATGGCCATGGTGCCGTTGTTGAGTACGACGGTGAGGATCGGGATACCCGCGCGTACCGCAGTTTCGAAATCGAGGCCCGTCATGCCGAACGCTGCATCGCCCATGAAGTTGACGCACAGCTTGTCGGGGGCCGCGACCTTGGCCCCGATCGCCAGGCCCAGGCCGGTACCCAGCTGGTGCGATTTGCCCCAGCCCATGTAGGAGCGTGGGCGGGTCGCCCGGTAGAACGGCAGGATCTGGTCCCGGGGGCTGCCGGAGTCGTGCGTGACGATCGCGTCCTTTGGATCGACCACCCGCATGAATTCGCTGATGACCCGATAGGGGTTGATCGGCGTTTCCCTGGAATTCAGCTTGGGCACCCATTGTGCCAGCCATTCCTGGCCGAGGCGCGCCACCTCCTGTGCCGCCGTGGCGGGCCGGACCGTCTTGCCCAGTCGGTCCTTCAGCGCGGCAATGAGCTGTTGCAACACGAGTTTGGCATCACCGAGAATGCCGATCTCGCAATTATAGGTCTTGTAGAGATCCCGGGCGTCGTTCGTGGCGTGGATGATGCGCTTCTCGCGCGAGATCGCCGGGCTGGTGATGCGGTGTGGCGTGAAGCTGCAACCGATGCCGAAGACGACATCGGACCGTGCGAGAAAGTGGTGGCCGTGGCCCGTATAGACGATACCGCCGGTACCCAGAGCTAGCGGGTGATCCTCGGGAAAGCAGCTCTTGCCGTCGACAGAGGTCATGACCGGCGCCTGCAGGAGATCGGCGAGTGCGACCAGTTCGTCGCTCGCCTCGGCATAGAGCACGCCTTGTCCCGCATAGATAAGCGGCGCACGCGCCTCCAGCAGCATCTTTGCGGCACGGTCGATGTCGCCGGGATCTCCGCCCGACCGCACTTGGCGCACCACCTCGTAGTCGGGCATGCCGTCGAGCTTCGCTTTCACCACGTCCAGGGGAACCTCCACCATGGCGGGTCCGAGACGGCCGTTCTTCAGCGCATTGAAGGCCCGACGCATGACGGCACCGGTCTGGCCCGGCAATGTTATCGGTTCGACCGACTTCGTCACGGAGCCGTAGGTGCGCGTAGAGTTGAACATTGGGAAGGTGTGCGCGACGTCGCGTGGATGCCCGAGCGGCAGAAGGAGAACGGGACTCGAATCGGAGAAGGCCGTAGCGATGCCCGGAAAGGCGTTCTCGGCACCCGGACCATACTGCATGGCAAACGCTGCGGGGGGACGACCGTTCACCGTGCGGGCGAAGCCTGATGCCATGTCGACGCCGACGCGCTCTTGGCGGCAGATGACGGGCTTGAGCCCTGCCGCGACCGCGGCCTCGATGATCGGCGTGGTGGGGAAGCAGAACAGTGTATCGATCCCCTCGCGCTTGAGGATCTGGGCTATTGCGTCCATCACGAGCATGGAGGGTTCCCCCGGGGCTGTTGTCTGTTGCGGGTTGCGCTCCAGAGTAGGCCACGCGGCCGAGCCGTGAAAGCCGTCACGTTACGCCCGTCACGTCGCGCGCGGGAGCGTTCGCGGTTCTCTTACGTCTCGTCGAAACGGCGCTGCGGCTCGCTCGCCGCACGTGCCCGGGCTTCGGCAATCCGTTGCTCGAGCGAGCCGTGTCTGCTCGGCTTTTCGGGCGGTGGGGAAAACGGCTCCGGTGGCGAAGCGTCCGCGACCGGTTCTGGTGCGCTGTCGGAGATGGCGGGTTCCGCCCATGCGGCAGCCTCCGGCAGAGGTGCAGGCGGAGCGTCGGGCAACCCCAACAACGGTGGCTCCTGTTGGTCCGGAGACGGCGCCTCGTGAGGCAGGCGCGGCGCTCGGAGGTGTTCGTTTTCCGCGATGACCGCTTCGAGCCTGGCGCGCGCATCCCAGAGCTCGTCGGCGATGAACAGCGAGGCCATCAACAGCAGGCGATCGTCTCCTATCTGGCCGAATTCGGCGACGAGACGGTCGATGTGGCCGCCGACATGCCCCGACAAATCGAGCAGCCGCCCTTCCTCGCCGTCGCCACACTTCAGTCGATAGGTACGACCGTTCAATGTGATGGTGACCTGCCCCATTCCCCCCTCGGTCCGGCGTGCTGCGAGGTCGGCCCGGGGCCGAACGCGGCAATTCAAGATTTCGTGAGATTCTGCAGAGAGTCGATGACCCAGGCAATGCGATCGGACACATCGGAATTGGCCCGCTCCAGCATCGCGATGCGCTCGAGGGCGGTATCGAGTTCGATGCGCAGGCGATCGCGCTCGGCCTCAGCGGCTGCTAGGCGAGCCTCCAGCGAGCCGTCGGCAGACTTCGAACGCTTGGCCTTGCCCCGCGAGGTCGCCGCCTGCTTGCGCACCTTGTTTGTCGGCTGCTCCGCCATGTTTCGTCCCCGTACCGACCCGGGAGTACCGAAAGCCCCCTCGAAGGCCCCGTGCCGGTAGCGACCTTTCCTCGATTCGCCAGGAATTTGCGAGCCTGGTCGCATGTGCCGCCGGAGCATCCCCATCAATTGCTGCCGGCAGATCAAACGGACCATAAGGACACGCATCGCGGTGCGTCAAATAACGTTACTGGTGAACGGCGATCTCATGCACCGTTCAATTCTGCCGGTCGCATTGACAGTTCGGCCCTGACGGAACAAGGTCGCGCCGCTCGTAATTTCGTGCGCCTGCGCCAGCGGGAACGCGACGGAGCTTGCTCCGGAACCGCGGATCGTCGAGGTGCCGTCGAGCGGGCGTACGTCCATCACTCGATCGCGAAGCTTTCAGCAAAAGGAACTCTCGTCATGGCAGTCAAGGTAGCCATCAACGGCTTTGGCCGCATCGGCCGTAACGTCTTGCGCGCAATCATCGAGTCGGGACGCACGGATATCGAAGTCGTGGCGATCAACGACCTCGGGCCTGTCGAGACGAATGCGCACCTGCTGCGCTTCGACAGCGTGCACGGCCGCTTCCCGCACGAGGTGAAGGTCTCCGGCGACACGATCGACGTGGGCCGCGGCCCGATCAAGGTGACCGCCGAGCGCGATCCGGCCAAGTTGCCGCACAAGGCCATGGGTGTGGACATCGCGCTGGAATGCACGGGCATCTTCACCTCCAAGGAGAAGGCTTCGGCGCATCTGACTGCCGGCGCGAAGCGCGTGCTCGTGTCCGCGCCTGCCGACAATGCCGACCTGACCGTCGTGTTCGGGGTCAACCACCACAAGCTGACGAAGGATCATCTCGTCGTCTCCAACGCGTCCTGCACGACGAACTGCCTGTCGCCGGTTGCCAAGGTGTTGAACGACACGGTGGGCATCGAGAAGGGCATCATGACGACGATTCATGCCTACACCGGTGACCAGCCGACCCTCGACACGATGCACAAGGATCTCTACCGCGGTCGCGCTGCGGCGCTGTCGATGATCCCGACGTCGACGGGCGCGGCCAAGGCCGTGGGGCTCGTCCTGCCCGAACTCAACGGCAAGCTCGACGGCTTCGCCATGCGCGTACCGACGCCGAACGTCTCGGTCGTGGACCTGAAGTTCATCGCTAAGCGCAAGACCACCAAGGAAGAGATCAACGAGGCGATCAAGCGCGCGGCCAGCCAGGAACTGAAGGGCATCCTGGGCTATACCAATGCGCCGAACGTCTCGATCGACTTCAACCACGATCCGCATTCCTCGGTCTTCCACATGGACCAGACCAAGGTCATGGACGGTACGCTCGTGTCGGTCCTGTCCTGGTACGACAACGAGTGGGGCTTCTCGAACCGCATGAGCGATACGGCGGTTGCCATGGGTAAGCTTCTGTGAGGCCTCCAGAGACGTTGTAGGCATGAAATCGCGCTCCGCATCGCCACCCCGGTGCGGAGCGAGTTTCGTTCGGGGACCTGCGCCGTCCCCGGTCCGGATGTCCCCGAGCGACCCGTCTGCGGCGATGTGTCGGCCGTCGGTCCTCTCGGCCAAGGCTCTTGGTTTTCCCATGCGCAAGCGCGACAGGGCCAAAGCACCCACGCCATCACGTCCGCGACCGATCACCCTCGGCTATCTGCGCAACGCAGCGCTGCACTACGTCTCCCAACGCGCCGCGAGCACGGCGATGGTGCGGCAGATGCTGGAGCGGCGCGCCATGCGACGTCTGGCTGTCCGGGCACTCGACGACGACACCCAACGCCTCGTGCAGGCGGCCATATCGGAGCTTCTCGATCTGGGGCTTCTCGACGATGTCCGCTTTGCCGAGAGCCGCGTCGCCACGCTTGCTGGGCGGGGAGCATCCCGGGCGCGCATCGGAATGGCGCTGCGAGCCAAAGGTGTCGACCGGGAGACCATCGAGCAGGTCGTCGGGGAAGATCTCGATGCGCTGACACAGGCTCGAAGATTGGTGGCACGCAAGCGTCTCGGACCTTTTCGTGCCGGTGCGACGTCTCCCGAAACGCGCCGGAAGGATCTGGCAGCCCTTGCCCGCGCGGGCTTCGCGTTCGACATCGCGCGCCGGGCGCTGGAGGAGCCGGACGAAGACCCCCTGCCTCAAGAGTTGCCATGAACGTTGCGCCTGAGGCATCATTCTGCGCCGGCAGCGGATGCGCCTCTGCCGGCGTTTCTCTGCGCCAGGCAGACCCCAAGGAACTGCACCGATGACCGATGCCGCCGATCTCGCAGATCTCAACCCGTCACGGCCGAGCGCCACCATCATGCTCGTGCGTGACGGCAGCGAAGGGATCGAGATCTTCATGGTGGTGCGGGACCGGCCGATGGACGGTGCCATGGGTGCTGTCGTCTTCCCTGGCGGCAAGGTCGACGAAGAAGATCGTCATCCCGAGAGTTGGGGACACCTCGCAGCCCCGCAATCCCATCCCGAGCTTCCCTATTGGCTCGCCGCCATGCGCGAGACGTTCGAGGAGGCGGGCGTCGTGATCGCGCGGCCGGCGGGGACGACGAAAGGCGACATCGCGCCCGTCCACGCACGCGAGATGGTCGGCAAGCATCGCGAGCGGTTGCTCGATCGCAAGGTGACGTTCGCCGAGATCATCCGGTCCGAAGGCCTGGTTCCCGCACTCGACCACATGGTCCATTTCGCCCACTGGCAGACGCCGCTCGGGATGCCCAAGCGGTTCGACACGCACTTCTTCCTAGTCTCGGCTCCCGAAGGCCAAGAACCCATCCACGACGGCCGCGAGATGGTCGATTGCTTCTGGATCTCCCCGGGCAGGATCGTCGCGGAGGCGGCGGAGGGCAAGCGTACCCTGGTCCCCGCCACACGCCTCAATCTCGAACTCCTCTCCGAGAGCCGGACGGTCGCAGAGGCGATGGAGCGGGCCCGCCAGAGGCGCATCGTGATGGTCCGGCCCGAGCGTTTCAAAACGGAGAGCGGCGGCTGGGCCGTGCGCATCCCGGCCGAGGCGGGTTACAGGACCACCGTCGTAGCCTCGAGCCGGCAGCGCTGAGGCGGGCGGAGCGCGGCCGCCCTGATTATGGTTTTGCAACGCTGTCCCCCTGTGGTGGCAGCGAGACCCGACCTGAGAGCGAGGCACCCGTGCCCGATCTTCCCGATATCCCGAAGGCGGAAGTCGCGATCATCGCGCAAACCAATGTCTTCCGGCGCGCGCAGAAGCTCGCCGACCTGAAGCCCAACGCGGAATTGACGCGTGCCGCGCGGCTCTTTGCTCAGTATCTCGCCAAGACCGGGAAATTCGCCCACGAAGCGGATGGCCGGCAGCCGTGGGACCGTACCAAGGCGGCCGGCTACAAGCACTGCTCGGTCGCCGAAAATCTCTCGATGAACCTCGACAGCCGCGGCTTCACTTCAGCCAAACTCGCGACAGAGGCGATGGAGGGCTGGAAGGCCTCGCCCGGTCATCGCGCAAATCTCGTGCGCCGCGAGGTGACCGAGATCGGCGTAGGAATCGCCCGCGCGCCGACCGCGGACCCGAAGTACATTGCCGTCCAGCTGTTTGGTCGGCCGGAGAGCTTGAAGTACGCATTCCAGATCGAGAACCGGTCCGGCGAGACGGTGACCTACAAGGCTCTCGGCCGGTCCAAGACCATCCCTGCGCGCTCGCTCGTCACGCTGACGGTCTGCGAGGAGGGCGACGTGGTCTTCGAGCGTGCGGGCGGCTGGTTCTCCAACCCCGGGGTCATCGGACAGTTCAAGGCGAAGGCTGGAGCGATCTATCGCATCACGGACGCGCCGGGTGGCGTTCGTGTCACGGTTCACGACAAGTAGCGCTGTGACCGGCGCAGCCGCCGGTCTTCCATCGCAATACCGCCGCAATCCCACCTCGGTGTTGCCCATCGGGCACCCGCGCGCCTCGTCCGCTGTGTTAGGCTCCAGCATCATTTCATCGGAATTGGCGATTTATCGGCGGTTTGTGTGGAGTCCTGCCGTGATGGGAAATCCGACAGTTCGAATCCTGGTGCTTGCAGGGATGACGGCCGCGGTGCTTTCGCTCCCGTCGATGTTCGCGGGGGCGCTGGCTGAGTCAACGTCGAGCCGTGCCCGATTGGGCGTCGAGCCGGCCCGCGTGATCCTGGCGCGCGCTCAAGTCCGCCGGGAGAGCCGCAAGGAGCGCCGTTCCAAGGGGCGTATCGAACGTGCCGGTGCAGCTCAGCAGGTCCGCAAGTCCGATGGACCGCGCTCTCCGCACGTTGCCATCGTGTCGCTACGACAGCAGACGATCCAGGTCTATGGCGCCGACGGTCTCGTGGCCCAGTCCCGTGTGTCGACGGGGCAAGCCAGACATCGCACGCCCGCTGGCGTTTTTTCCATCCTGCAGCGAAACCGTCACCACGAGTCGAATATCTACAGCGGCGCGCCGATGCCCTACATGCAGAGGCTCACGTGGTCCGGCATCGCGCTGCATCAAGGGCACGTTCCGGGATATCCCGCGTCACACGGCTGTATCCGTCTGCCCGGATCCTTCGCGTCCAATCTCTGGGGCATCGGTCACATCGGTATGCGCGTGATCGTCTCGCCCGCGAGCGTGACGCCGGCCCCCATTGCTCACGACACCCTGCCCAAGCCCTTAATGACGCCGATCGCCAGTGTTCCCGACATGGTTCCGCACCTCGTCCGCTTGGCATCCGCGGGCGACGTGGCGGCAGCGCCCGATCCCACCGTGCTCGACCCCTACAAGCTCGCGGTCGCCCGGAAGGCCAAGCTGCAGGCCGACCAGAAGACGACGGCAGCGGCGGTGAAGCCGGCTTTCACGCTGGCTGCCGAGAGCGCGGCACTGGCCAATGCGGCTTCGGCTGCCTTGCGCCAGTCTGAACGCAGCCTCGCTATAGCCGAGGAGGACGTACGCGCGGCGGACGGCGCCGTGACGCGCGCGACCGACGAGGAGAGCAAAGCCAAGGTTTCCGCGGCAATCGCCGAGGCGCGCGAGCGTCTGGCTTCGGCTCGAGCCGCATACGCTGCGGCGCTCGCCGAAGAGCGCGCACGGTCGGATGCCGCGTTCGAAGCGGTGAAGGCAGCAAAGGCGGCTGCCGCAGCGGCCGAAGACGTCAAGAGCGCATTGCGCGATGCCGTGTCGGCCGTCGAGCCGGTCTCCATCTTCGTCTCGCGCAAGGAAGCTCGTGTCTATGTGCGCCAGGGCTTCGCCCCGATCCACGACGAGGCGATCGAGATCTCCGATCCCGACGTTCCCATCGGAACACATGTTTTCACCGCGATGGATGCCGTCGACAACGGCGCGCAATTGAGCTGGAGCGTCGTGTCGGTCGCGGACCGCCAGCGCGCCAGTAACGATGACGACGACAGGCCCTCGCGGCGGCGCAAGCGGGGCGTGCCCGCCGAGGCGTCGCCGGAGATCGCGCCCTCGACGGCGCAGCAGGCGCTCGACCGGTTCGCCTTTCCGGAGGCAACCCGCAAGCTGATCGCAGACCGGCTGTGGCCCGGAGCATCCCTGATCGTCTCCGATCACGGAATCAGCGGCGAGACGGGCCGTGGCACCGACTTCGTGGTGCTGACGCGCTGACGCCGCTCGAGGCTGCGCGCGGGGCGCAGCCTCACCGTCCCCGCCCCACACCGGGCCGGGATCATTGCGCAGCCGGTGCGTACCCGTGCCCGTCTTTGGGCATTTCCGCCAGTTCGATCACGAGATCGCCGGTCGACTTGGGATCGAGAAAGACGATGCGGCAGTTGCCGTGACCGATGATCGGTTGCTCCGTCTGAAAGCCGACGCCCTTGCCCCGCAGCTCCGTCATGGCCGCATCGATGTCGTCGACCTCGAGGCAGATGTGCCAGAGCCCTTCGCCGTGTTCGGCGATACGCTTCGACGTGCCGGAGTCGGCCTTGTCGGATTCGAGAAGCTCCAGATAGGTCTCGCCCACCGGCAGCATCGCCAGGCGGGTGCCATGCTGCGGGAGGTACTCCTCGTACTCCATGGCGATGCCGAGCTTGTTCTCGAGAATGTCGCGCATACCGTTCAGGTTCTTCACGGCAATGGCGATATGCTCGATCCGCTTGATCTTCATCGGCGCTCTCCTTCGCGTTTCCACCCCGATGCTAGGGCCAATCCGCCGGCGCTGCCAATGGCGATCTTGCTCGGGTCAGGCTGCTTTTCCGCCGAAGCGCTTGGCGATGTAGTCCTCGACGATCGCCTTGAACTCCTGGGCGATGTTCGGGCCGCGCAGGGTCATGGCCTTCTTGCCGTCGATGAAGACCGGCGCTGCGGGTTGCTCACCGGTACCGGGAAGCGAGATGCCGATGTCCGCATGCTTGGATTCGCCGGGGCCGTTCACGATGCAGCCCATCACCGCGAGATTGAGCGATTCCACACCGGGGTATTGCACTCGCCACTCCGGCATGCGCTCGCGCAGCATGGTCTGCACGTCGCGGGCCAACTCCTGGAAGACGGTGGACGTCGTACGGCCGCAGCCCGGGCAGGCCGCCACGATCGGCATGAACGTGCGCAGGCCCATCGTTTGCAGCAGTTCCTGCGCAGCCTGGACCTCGAGCGTGCGATCGCCGCCGGGCTCGGGTGTCAGCGAGTAGCGGATGGTGTCGCCGATGCCGGCCTGCAACACGATGCCCATGGCGGCCGAGGAGGCGACGATCCCCTTGGAGCCCATGCCGGCCTCGGTCAGGCCGAGGTGCAGGGCGTAGTCGCAGCGCTGCGACAGCATCGTGTAGACGCTGACGAGGTCCTGCACGGCCGAGACCTTGGCGGAGATGATGATACGGTCCGCGCCCAGACCCAGCTCCCGGGCACGCTCGGCCGACAAAAGGCCCGATTGCACGATCGCCTCGTGCATGACGGCGCGATACGGCAACGGCGCTGCCGAGCGGGCGTTCTCGTCCATGAGGTGCGTCAGGAGTTGCTGGTCGAGCGAGCCCCAATTGACGCCGATGCGCACGGGCTTGCCGTGCTTCAGGGCCATGTCGACGATGGCCGAGAACTGGCGATCCTTCTTGTCCTTGAAGCCGACGTTGCCGGGATTGATGCGATACTTGTCGAGGGCTTCCGCGCAGGCTGGATTATCTGCGAGCAGCGTGTGGCCGTTGTAATGGAAGTCGCCGACGATCGGCACCCGCACGCCGCGCTTTGCCAGGGCATCACGGATGTGGGGCACGGCTTTGGCGGCCTCGTCCCGGTCGACGGTGATCCGAACGATCTCCGAGCCCGCGCGCGCCAGAGCCGCGATCTGCGCCGCGGTGGACGCGACGTCGGCCGTGTCGGTGTTCGTCATCGACTGGACGGCGATGGGCGCACCGCCACCGACGACGACACCACCGACATCGACGGCGATCGTGCGTTTGCGAGGGCTCGGCAAGGGGCTCATGGGCGCACTCCGTGCGTTGGGCATTTTCCGCCTGTCGTAATCGATGCCGGCGTCGCAATCCAGTGTCTCGGTCGGCGGGATCACTGCCCAACCGGGTAGTGCAGGGACCGCGTGATGCCGGGGGCGATGCGGCCGTCGCGCAACACGGGCAGCGACACTCTGTCGTTCCACTTGGTGTCGAGCGTCATGTGGACGATCCCCAGAACGGTGAATGGCGGATCGGGTTCGACGAACAGGCCGCGATCCGGGTTCCAGGCGGGCGGGCACAGATGTGTGATCCAGTTGCACGTCGCGGGAAGGCGGACGTCGCGCAGCCCATGATCGTACACGGCGACGTTGAGCGCGATCTGGTCGATCATATTGGCCGAGCGCGTCGCAGCATCGGCAAGCAGCCGCGCCCAGAGGGCCCACGCCGGCGAGTCGTGCACGATGGCAAAGACGCCGGCATTGACGAGAGGCAGCCGGATGAGCCGTCGTGCGGTCTCCGCGCCGAAGGCATCGGCATAGGCGCCGCCGTTGGCCCTCTCGAAGTCCTCGCGTGTGTGGCGCAGATTGGAGTAGGAGCGATGCACCTCGGGCACGACCGCGACATCGCCCAGGTGCGCGGCATCCAGAAACAGGCGCGCCGCAGATCCATCCTGCACCCAGGCGTCCGCATCGATCCATAGATAGGTGTCGAACGCCGGGAAATAGCGCCTCAAATGAGGGCGCGCCGTCATCGCGCGCATCGCGGGAGGCACGTTCAGCGACGGATCGAATTCCGTGTCCCAGCCCGGCTCGACCACGGTAGCACCTATTGCCCGGCACCACGCGACTTGGTCGGGTGTCATGCCGCAATCGAGCACGCCCAAGGCACAACCGCCGAGGTCTCGCGCGTCGCGCACGGAACGCAAACACCCCTGCATCAACGGGAAATAACGGCTGTTACTACCGGTGATGACGATGTCCTTGCGGGGCACGCGCTAGGCTCCTCGTATGTGGCTGCTCAAGTCTTCAGGGATTTCGCGCGCTCTGCCTTGAGCTTGTACAAAGCGTCGAGCGCCGCGCGTGGCGTCAATTCGTCGGGGTTGATGGCGTCGAGAGCCATATCCACCGCGCTGGGGCCGCGCGCATCCTGCGTCACGGATTTGGGCCGTGCGGCGGCGAAAAGCGGTAGATCCTCGAGACTGGGCGTGGCGCCCTTTCCCTTGACGTCGGCCTGCTCCAGCAGCTTGAGAACCTCGCCCGCGCGCGCGATCACGGCGCCGGGCAGGCCGGCGAGGCGCGCCACCTGGATGCCGTAGCTGCGGTCGGCCGCGCCCGGTTTGACCTTGTAGAGGAACACGATCTCGTCGTGCCACTCCCGCACCTCGACAGTGACGTTGGCGACATCGGCAAGCCGTCCCGCCAGTGCGGTCAGTTCGTGATAGTGTGTCGCGAACAGCGCGCGGCAGCGGTTCACCTCGTGCAGATGCTCCACGCACGCCCAGGCGATGGACAGCCCGTCGAACGTTGCCGTCCCCCGTCCGATCTCATCGAGGATGACGAGGCTGTGATCGGTGGCCTGGTTGAGAATCCCCGCCGTCTCCACCATTTCGACCATGAACGTGGAGCGACCGCGGGCCAGATCGTCCGATGCGCCGACGCGCGAGAATAGCCGATCGACGATCCCGATGTGCGCGCGCCGCGCGGGCACGAACGACCCCATCTGGGCCAGTACGACGATGAGTGCGTTCTGGCGGAGGAATGTCGATTTTCCCGCCATGTTAGGCCCCGTCACGAGCCAGATGCGCCGGTCCGCGATTTCGTCGAAGCCGGCCGGTGTGGGGGCGGCTGGCGCGCGGCCCAGAACGCAGTCGTTCTCCACGAAGGGGCCGGCTTTGGCCGCGCGGAGTGCCTGCTCCACGACGGGATGCCGGCCGCCCTCGATCTCGAAGGCCGTGCTGTCGTCGATGACCGGCCGCACGTAGCTCTCGGCCTCTGCGAGCTCCGCCAGCGAGGCCAGACAATCGAGCTCTGCCAACGCACCGGCGAGCGAGACGAGGGCCTGCTCGGTCTGGGCGACAGCCGCCGAGAGCTGCGAAAACACCTCCTGCTCGATGGCGAGCGCCCGGTCGGCTGCGTGCGCAATGCGGCCTTCCGTCTCCTCCAATTCGCGCGTCGTGAAGCGCACCGCGTTGGCCATCGTCTGGCGGTGACGAAACGTCTCCGAGAAGGGGGCGCTCAGCAACGGCTTCGCATTGAGCGCCGTCGTCTCGATGTAGTAGCCGAGGATGTTGTTGTGGCGCACACGCAGCGTCTTGATGCCCGTGTCCTCGACATAGCGCGCTTCCAGGCCCGCCATCACGCGGCGACTGTCGTCGCGCAGCGCGATCGCCTCGTCGAGATCGTCGCGGAAGCCCACGCGCACGAAACCGCCGTCGCGGCGTTGTTGCGGCGGGTCATCGACAAGCGCGCGGCCGAGCATCGCACCGACGTCCTGCGGTACGCCACCGAGCCGTGCCTCGAGATCGCGCAGGCTCGCGGGAAGCCCCATCGCGCCGGCAGCGTCGGCCAGCAGATGGCGCGCCTTCGTCGCAGCCTCGAGGCCATCGCGTATGTGGCCGAGATCGCGCGGGCTGCCGCGGCCGAGCATGAGGCGGGAGGCGGCGCGCGCGATGTCGGGCGCCGCCTTCAAAGCCGCACGCAGATCCTCGCGCAATGCGCTTCTCTCGATGAGGAAGCTCACCGCATCGTGCCGGGCCGAGATCGTCCCCATGTCCCGCAGTGGGCTGGAGAGCCAAGCCGCCAGTTCGCGCGCGCCTGGGCCCGTCACGGTCCGGTCGATGGCGGCGAGCAGGCTTCCCTCCCGGCCGCCGGACGTGGCCCGGAGGAGTTCGAGGCTGTTGCGGCTGGCGGCGTCGATGACGAGGCTCTCGGACGGACCGGCGCGCCGCGGTGGTCGGATGACGGGGCGCGCCCCGATCTGGGTGATTGCCACGTAGCGCAGCAGCGCGCCGATGGCGGCGAGCTCTGCCCGTTGGAACACGCCGAACCCGGCAAGTTCCGAAACGCCCAGTTGCTCCTTGAGCAGGCGCTCGCCGGACATACTGTCGAATGTGGCTGCGGGAACCGGGGTCAAGGCTGCCCCCACCGCTTTCGCCAGCGCGGACAAGGTCGCATCGCCCAGCAAGAGGTCGGACGCGAGGATCTCCCCCGGCGCGAGGCGGACGATCTCGCCGGGAAGATCGGGCTCGGTGAGGCTTGCAATCTCGAACTCGCCCGTCGAGATGTCGAGGGAGGCAGCCGCATAGCCGTACGCCGCGCCGGCTTGCGCATCGCCCCATCGGAACAGAGCGGTCAGATAATTGCGCGCCTTCGCATCGAGCAGTGTGTCCTCGGTCAAGGTTCCCGGTGTGACAAGACGCACCACGTCGCGACGCACCACCGCCTTCGAGCCACGTTTGCGGGCTTCCGCGGGATCCTCCAGCTGTTCGCACACGGCGACGCGGTAGCCTTGGCGGATGAGCCGCTGGAGATACTCGTCGGCGCGATGGATGGGCACCCCGCACATCGGGATGTCCTCGCCCAGATGCTTCCCGCGTTTGGTCAACACGATGCCGAGAGCTGCGGAGGCCACAACGGCGTCCTCGAAAAACAGCTCGTAGAAGTCGCCCATCCGATACCAGAGGATGCAATCGGGATTGGCGGTCTTGATCTCGAGGAATTGGGCCATCGAGGGTGTGACGCCCGCGGGGATGGCGGGGCTTGCCGAAGCACGCGCAGAGGCGACGACCGGCGACGCTTCCCCCGCCGCTGCCACCGTATCCACGGGCTCTGCTGCGTCCGTTACCAGCGTATCGCTTTGATCAGCGGGCTTGCGTTCGCGTCGCGCCATGGCCGCGCACGTCTCCTGAAACCTTCGGGCTCGTCCGCTGCTACGGATACCCCGCCCCGTCTCGTCTGCAAACCACCAAGACCCCGAGGCCGCCACTTTCGTCGCAGTTGACTTCGAGCGCGCACAAGCCTACCTCCCGCGGCGGGACACCTCCCCCCAACGGGAGGCTTTCTATCTGGAAGGATAGGCGACATGACGAGCCTGACGAAGCCCGGGCAACGCCCGGCGTGCGTGCATTTCTCTTCCGGCCCTTGCGCGAAGCGCCCCGGCTGGTCCCCGCAAGCTCTCGAAAACGCGTTTCTCGGCCGTTCGCATCGCGCGAAGGAAGGCAAGGCGCGTCTCAAGTCAGCGATCGATCGCACGAAGGTACTGCTCGGCCTGCCAGAAGGGTTCGTCTGCGGCATCGTCCCGGGTTCCGACACCGGCGCCTTCGAAATGGCGCTGTGGACCATGCTCGGCGCGCGCGGTGTCCAGGCTCTCGCGTGGGAGAGCTTCGGCCAAGGCTGGGTGACGGACATCGTCAAGCAGCTCAAGCTCAAGGATACCATCGTTACGGAGGCGCCCTACGGCGCATTGCCGGACCTCACGAAGGTCGATTTCTCGCGCGACGTGATCTTCACCGCGAACGGTACGACTTCGGGTGTGCGGGTTCCCAACTACGACTGGATCCCGACCGATCGCGGTGGGCTGACGTTCGTCGACGCGACGTCGGCGGCCTTCGCCCAGGCGATCGACTGGAGCAAGGTCGACGTCCTCACCTTCTCCTGGCAGAAGGTTCTGGGTGGAGAGGCCGCGCACGGCATGCTCGTGTTGTCGCCGCGCGCCATCGCGCGCCTGGAAAGCTACACGCCCGCCTGGCCGCTGCCGAAGGTCTTCCGCCTGACCAAGGGCGGCAAGCTCAACAAGGGTATCTTCGAGGGTGAGACGATCAACACCCCCTCGATGCTCGCCGTGGAAGACTATCTCGACGCGTTGACCTGGGCGGAGGGCCTCGGCGGCCTGCCGGCGCTGCTCGCCCGCGCCGACGCCAATGCCAAGGTTCTGTTCGACTGGACCGAGCGGACACCGTGGATCGCCAATCTTGCCGACGACACGACGGCACGCTCCAACACGAGCGTCTGCCTGAAGCTCGTCGACCCCGCGATAGCCGCACTTCCCAACGAAGCGCAACTCGCATTCGTCAAGGCGATTGCCGGCGCGCTCGAGAAAGAAGGCGTTGCAACCGACATCGCCAATCACCGCGACGCACCGGCGAGCTTCCGCATCTGGTGCGGTGCCACGGTCGAGTCGTCGGATGTCGCGGCGCTGACGCCATGGCTCGACTGGGCCTACGCCCAAGAGAAGGCGAAGCTCGCCGCGGCGGCCTGAAGCTGCGGTAACGCAGTCCCGCGAGGCGCGGACCGGTTGGGGCTCGGATCCTCCCGGTCAGTCGCGTCCTCGACACCCTGTTTACAACCTCCCTAATGCCCCACGCCTGACAGGTGAACCCATGCCCGCACCCAAAGTGCTCATTTCGGATGAGCTTTCGCCCGCCGCCGTCGCCATCTTCAAGGAGAACGGCATCGACGTGACGTTCGAGCCCAAGCTCGGCAAGGACAAGGAGCGTCTCGAGCAGATCATCGGCGAATTCGATGGCCTCGCCATCCGTTCGGCGACGAAAGTGACCGAGAAGATCCTCAAGGCCGCTACCAATCTAAAAGTTGTCGGCCGCGCCGGGATCGGCGTCGACAACGTGGACATCAAGGCGGCGACCGCACGTGGTGTGATCGTGATGAACACGCCCTTCGGCAACTCCATCACGACGGCCGAGCATGCGATCGCGATGATGATGGCGCTTGCGCGGCAGATCCCGGAGGCCGACCGGTCCACCCAGGCGGGGAAGTGGGAGAAGTCGCGCTTCATGGGCGTGGAACTTTTCGGCAAGACGCTGGGCGTCATCGGCTGTGGCAACATCGGCTCCATCGTCGCCGATCGCGCGGTCGGCTTGAAAATGAAGGTCGTCGCCTTCGATCCGTTCCTGTCGCCCGAGCGCGCGATGGAGATCGGTGTGGAGAAGGTGGAACTGGAAGACCTGCTGCGTCGCGCGGACTTCATCACCCTGCATACGCCGTTGACCGACAAGACGCGCAACATCATCGACGCGGCGGCACTGGCGAAGACCAAGAAGGGCGTGCGTATCGTCAACTGCGCGCGTGGCGGTCTGGTCGACGAAAAAGCACTGCACGAGGCCTTGAAGTCGGGTCACGTCGCAGGGGCCGCGCTGGACGTGTTCGAGGAGGAGCCAGCGACGGCCAATCCTCTCTTCGGCGTTCCGAACCTCATCTGCACGCCGCATCTGGGCGCTGCGACGTCGGAGGCCCAGGAGAACGTCGCGCTGCAGGTCGCCGAGCAGATGTCGGCCTATCTTCTGAAAGGCGCGATCTCCAACGCCGTCAACTTCCCGTCGATCACGGCCGAGGAAGCGCCGCGGTTGCGGCCGTTCGTGAAACTAGCCGAGCAGCTCGGTTCCTTCGCTGGGCAGCTCACGGACTCCACGATCAAGGGCATCCGCATCGAGTATTCCGGCGCGGTCGCCGATCTCAACGTCAAGCCGATCACCGCGGCGGCCGTGGCGAGCGTGCTCCGCTGGCATATGGGCGACGGCGTCAACATGGTCTCGGCGGTGAGCCTTGCCGAACAGCGCGGCGTCAGGATCGAGACACGCACGCGTGGGCAGGACGGCGCCTACGAGAGCTATATCAAGCTGACCGTGACCACCAACGAGTATGACCGTTCGGTCGGCGGCACCGTCTTCTCTGACGGTCGTCCACGCTTCATCCAAGTGCGCGACATCAACATGGAGTTCGAAGTGTCGCCGCATATGCTGTTCATCCGCAACCTCGACAAGCCCGGGTTCATCGGGAGGTTCGGCGCGCTGATGGGCGATGCGGGCGTCAATATCGCAACGCTGATCCTGGGCCGCGACAGGCCAGGGGGAGATGCCATCTGCCTGGTCTCGCTCGACGAGGCGGTGGAGGAGTGCGTGCTCGACAAGGTGAAGGCATTGCCCCAGGTCGTGCGTGCGAACCGGTTGCGCTTCTGATCTTCCCCGTCGGGTCCTGCCGGGCCGGCCGATGCCTCGAGAGTGAGGCTTGGCCGGCCACAATCATGTCAAGAACAGTGTTTAGCAACTCCCGAAGGCGGCGGATCGTCCGCCGTATTCCGGAGATGAGGTTCATTATGCGCGCTCTGATCGCGTCGCTCGCTGCCGGTCTCAGCATCGTTGGGGGCGTCATGTCGGATGCCGGGGCTGCCGATATCAAGGCACAATCGCGGATCGTCGACGTGACTGTTTTCCCAAGCGGCGCCGAGGTTCAGCGCACAGCGAAGTTGAAGGTGCCGGCTGGCGACCACACGCTTCTGTTTCTCGACCTCCCGTCACAAACGATTGCCAGTTCCGTGCGCGTCCAGGGACGCGCGACAGGCGGTCTCGAGATCGGCTCGGTCGACACGCGCCGCATCCGCGTTCCTCATGCCGACCCCGCTGCGCAAGAGAGCGAGCGCCGCCGGATCGAGCAGGAAATAGAGAAGCTCAACGACGAGAAGGCGCTCATCGAGGCCGCCTCGAAAGCGGCCGACAAGCAACTCGCGCTCGTCGAAAAGCTGACCGAGCTTCCCGTCAATCCGGCGCCGGCGGGGCCGCAAGGGGGCGGCCCACAGCCCGATTGGAACGGGTTATTCGCACTCATCGGCCAGCGTGCGCAGGACGCGCAGAAGGCGCAGATCGAGGCACGTATGAAGACGCGGGAGATCGACCGCAAGGTTTCCGACCTGCAAAAGCAATTGGCGGCCCTGACGCCGGCGCCCGTCGAGCGTACGGAGGTGAAGGTGAACGTGCTCGCTCG
>VFQT010000894.1_pt1 | contig 39702 bp, 35 predicted proteins | sample 3512381 | NCBI WGS metagenome assembly VFQT01 (sample SAMN10412376, study PRJNA504923) | tailings metagenome | isolation source: Relicate 2 Philex TSF3 active mining site | place: Philippines: Tuba, Benguet | collected 2017-08-29 | reverse complement strand
TTTTTTTCTTGACTTTTTCCCTTTTCAATTCTTCATTTTCCCTTTTCAATTTTCACTACTTTTGCCCAAACCTTAGTGAATTATGAAGTTTTTTATCGATACAGCGAATTTGAACGATATTCGTGAAGCAAATGATCTTGGAATCTTGGACGGAGTAACAACCAATCCATCTTTGATGGCAAAAGAAGGAATCACCGGACAAAACAATATCTTGAAGCATTATGTGGACATCTGCAACATTGTTGACGGACCAGTAAGTGCAGAAGTAATTGCAACAGATTTTGAAGGTATGATCCGCGAAGGGGAAGCTTTAGCTGAATTGCATAAGAATATCGTTGTTAAAATCCCGATGATTCCGGCTGGAATTAAAGCGATCAAATACTTCTCTTCCAAAGGAATTAAAACGAACTGTACACTCATCTTCAGTGCCGGTCAAGCATTGTTGGCCGCTAAAGCAGGAGCTTCATACGTTTCTCCATTTGTGGGTCGTTTGGATGATGTCTCAACAAATGGATTGGATTTGATCCAGCAAATACGTATCATTTTTGATAACTACGGATTTGAAACAGAAATTTTGGCGGCTTCGATTCGTCACCCAATGCACATCATTCAGTGTGCGGAAATTGGATCTGATGTTATGACTGGACCACTTTCAGCGATCTTGGCTTTGGCGAAACACCCGTTGACTGATAATGGTTTGGCGCAATTCCTTGCAGATCACGCGAAAGGAAATAAATAAGACAACTTACAATACATGAAAAAGGTCGTTCAGTTTGAATGACCTTTTTGTTTATCCTCTAATTTTTATCGTTTAACCGAACAAAGGCCTTGTTTGTCAAAATGAACAAGTGTTATCTGAGAATTCGGTTATTTTTGTTAACATGAATTGGCTTGTTACCATTTTACTCTCCGGTTTGATGCATACCTTGGCTACTGCGCATGCATTTTACTTTTCGTTTGCAGAGCTGGAATACAATATCGGTTCTTCACAATACGAATTAACGATCTCTGCTACCGCTCACGATGTGGCGCTCATGGCCCAACAGAAAGGAATGGCGGTGAGCGAATTGGACAAAGAAACCAAGAACGCTGCTTTTAAAAGCTTTCTAACAACAGAGATCAATGCCCATTTCCAAATAGCTGAATTGGGAGAAAATGCGTTTCAATTGCTGGGCTTTGAAGTTTTTCCTAATGGTACAGCTTACTTTTATTTGTATTCAAAAAAAGTGGAAGTGCAGCCTACTTTGATTATTACCTTCGATTGGTTGATGGACACTTTTCCGGAACAACAGAATAAAATAACTTTTAGAAACGGTGAACAAAAACACACTGCCGTTTTTTTACCACAGAACCCAAAAACGATTATTGCTACGAAACCATGATGAAAACGAGAATCGCATTATTGGCATTTTCCATTGTTTCTGCAGGATTAGCTGTAGCGCAAACCAAGTTTGCACAATTGGATATTGAATTGCCGACACCCAATGAATTCCGCACTGCGGCCGGAGCTCCGGGAAATCACTATTATCAGCAAAAAGCGGATTATAAGATCAATATCACCTTGGATGATGAAAAGCAAATCATTCGTGGAGAGGAAGTGATCACCTACACCAACAATTCTCCGGATGTCCTGGAATATCTGTGGTTGCAATTGGATCAAAATATCTACAAGCCAGATGCAGACAACAAACTGATCGAGGTTGAGAAAATGGAAGATTTCCGTTCGATCCGCGATGTGGAACGTCGATTGATGGTTTTTGACGGTGGTTACACCATCGAAGCTGTAACCACTCCGAATGGTGAAAAAATGCGTTACGCTATCAACAAAACCATGATGCGTATCGATCCGGCAAAGCCATTGGGACCAAAACAAAGTATTTCTTTTAAAATCAAGTGGTGGTATCCGATCAATGACCGTATGAAAGTTGGCGGACGTTCCGGTTACGAGTATTTTGAAAAAGAAGACAATTACTTATACACCATTGCACAGTTCTTTCCGCGCATGTGTGTTTACAACGATGTGGAAGGCTGGCAAAACAAACAGTTTTTAGGTCGTGGAGAATTTACACTACCTTTCGGTGATTACGAGGTTTCGATCACGGTTCCTTCTGATCATATTGTCGCTGGAACTGGTGAATTGCAAAATGCGGCTGCAGTCATGTCCGCAACGCAACGCGAGCGCATGGCCAAAGCAAAAACATCCGATACGCCAGTATTGATCGTCACACAAGCTGAAGCAGAGGAAAACGAGAAAACGAAAGACAAAGGCACTAAAACATGGATATACAAAGCTGTAAACGTGCGTGATTTCGCCTTTGCAAGCTCACGTAAATTTATGTGGGATGCGCAAAATCAAAAGGTTGGTGCAAAGAATGTATTGTGTATGTCCTTTTATCCGAAAGAAGGAAATCCTTTGTGGGAACGTTATTCAACGAAGTTGGTAGCACACACGATCAAAACCTATTCAAAATATACGATCGATTATCCTTATCCGGTGGCAATTTCTGTGCATGCTAATCAAATTGGAATGGAATACCCGATGATCTGTTTCAACGGTGGAAGACCAAACGAGGATGGAACTTATAGTGAAGGGACAAAATACGGGATGTGGGGCGTGATCATCCACGAGGTTGGACACAACTTCTTCCCGATGATCATCAATTCCGATGAGCGCCAATGGAGCTGGATGGATGAAGGATTGAATACCTTTGTACAGTATTTGACCGAGCAAGAATGGGAACGTGGATATCCTTCTCGTCGTGGTCCGGCTTATTTGATCACCGATTACATGCGTGGTGACAAGAAATTCATTTCGCCAATCATGACGAACTCGGAATCAATTTGGCAATTTGGAAATAATGCTTACGGAAAACCTGCTACGGCTTTGAATATCTTGCGTGAAACGGTTATGGGACGTGAATTATTTGATTATGCGTTCAAGATTTATTGCGAGCGTTGGAAATTTAAACATCCCACACCTGCTGATTTCTTCCGTACCATGGAAGATGCTTCCGGAGTTGATTTGGATTGGTTCTGGAGAGGATGGTTCTACTCTACTGATTTCGTGGATGTTTCTTTAGATGACGTGAAGCATTTCCAGCTGAACACGAATAATCCGGAAGTAGAGAAAGCTGCACAGAAGCAAGCTGATGATCAAAAACAACAATTTATTGGTGATACGCGTAATAAAACATCAATCCAGCAAACGGTTAACGAACGCGATCCTAACATCGATGATTTCTACGCGAAACGAAATATTTATGAAGTGGATCGTTTGGATCGTGAAGAATATGATGCGTTCCAAAAGAATTTGACACCATCTCAGAAGAAATTGTTGGAGTCTAACAAGCATTTCTACGAATTGTCTTTCACTAACAAAGGTGGTTTGGTTACTCCATTGATCATTCAGGCGACATTTGTGGATGGAACTACTGAGGTCATTCGTATACCAGCTGAGATCTGGCGTATGGATCAAGAAACGATCACGAAGGTTTTTATTTTCGATAAAGAGGTGAAAAGCTTCTTATTGGATCCGTTCTTGGAAATGGCAGACTGTGATGTAGATAACAATTCATTCCCGCGACAAAGCACTCCTACTCGCTACCAATTGTTCCAACAAAAGCAAAGCAGCGAAAACCCGATGCAGCGCCAAAAGCGACTTGAAAGCGGAAATTAATTCAGAAGCCATTCGATTTTCGGATGGCTTTTTTTATTTTTAATCATGAAACTTATCTCTCTCCTTTCCTTTCTAGTCATAACTTTTTCGGTCTTCGCCCAAAACAAACTGGATCAGAATACTTCCGAACAACTCAACACGCGTATCGCAGCAGGTGGTAAAGCGAGTAAAGTCTTGTTGGATTCCTTGTATTCAACTTATAAGAATACGCCATTTATGATCTACGAAGATTCCAATAGCTACGAAAGCGGCTCAACTTATTTATACAATAGCTACAAACGATTAAAAGCACAATTTCCCAAGATCTGCAAGGATTGTGATAAAAAAATGCAAGTGCTTCGTAATTTGTCCGAGCAAGAGACCAAAACAGAAATGGACCTCCAATACAATAAAATACTGATCAAGGCGGATGAAATGTTCCTAAAAGGTGATTTTGCGAAGTCTAGGGAATTATACCAACGTGCTGTGACATTTAAACCTTCAGATCCGCTTCCTAAGGAATGGTTGAAACGGCTGGATGAAATTGGTAGCAAAGGCGTTGAGAACTACAGTTATTCAAAAGAGGAGATCAATCGCATGGTGAAATACGCCGATGAAGCATTTGTAAAGAAAGACTTTGTGACTGCCAAATTCTGGTATTCACGAATCTTGACCTTTGATCTCAACATGCAGTATGCGGCCGACAAAATTGTTGAAATAGATGCCAAATTGCGTTCGATCCAACAATTGGAACAAAAAGAAAAGTAACCCCCTTTTGAATTTAGGTGATTGTTCCTTAATATTGACGTAAACAACCCAATGATATCAATCTACAACATAAAGCCCAAATTCCAACAACTGTTAAGGCCAGTACTGGAAAAATTTCATAAAGCAGGAATTACAGCCAATGGAATTACTTGGATGGCGATTGTACTTTCTGTTGTTTCCGGGGTATTGTTCTTCTTATATCCGATCAAAGCTTTTTATTGGATCTACCCTATTGTTTTGTTTGTACGTATGGCTTTAAATGCTTTGGATGGCATGATGGCTCGAACTTACAATCAGCAAAGTGTTCTAGGTGAGGTGCTCAATGAAATGGGTGACGTATTGGCGGATATTTTCTTGTTTTTACCCTTGATTATGCTTCCGAATGTTCATCCGCTAAGCGTGGTCACTTTTGTGATTTTAGGTGTTGTAAATGAAATGGCAGGTGTTTTGGGAAAAGCGATCCGAGGAGTACGACGCTACGAAGGGCCGATGGGTAAAAGTGATCGTGCCTTTTTAATTGGTGGCTCATTGCTTGTCCTGTTCTTCTATCCACCTTTTGCGGCGTATTTTAATTATGTTTTTTGGTTGGCAAGTCTACTTTTGGTGGTAAGTACAGCCGTGCGATTAAAAAAAGTGATATATGATATTAGCATTTAATTTGTGGAAGTTCATGACAAGCTCGGAAACGATGATCGTTGTGAGTTTGATCTTTGGAATCTTGGTCTTTGCCACTCTCCTATTTTGGATAATGGGAATTGTAAAACCGGACGCCAATGTGACGGAGTTGAAAATGCGTACCAAGTCCTGGTGGATGATGGCGACGATTTTTGTAGTTGCAACGGTTTTACATCCAGCCATTTCCTTCGTTGCCATTGGTTTGCTTTCCTTTATGGCTTTACGAGAACTGTCTTCGATCAGTAAAAATGTGCGCCCGGAAGATCGAAAGATCCTAATTTGGTGCTATCTAGCGATCCCTGTTCAATATACCCTGGCGTACACCGGGCAGTATACATTATTCTTGACTTTCATTCCAATTTTCATGCATTTATGGATACCGTTCATGTTGGTGATTAAGGGTGAAACAAAAGATATTGGTCGCTCCATGAGTGTGCTTCCTACACAATTGATGTTGACAGTTTTTGGAGTAAGTCATTTGGCCTTCTTATTGAGTTTGCCGGAATTGAATGGTTTCAATGCTGGTGGTCGCGGTTTATTATTGTTTGTGGTTTTCATCACAGAAATGAACGATGTTTTTCAGTTTACCTGGGGTAAATTGTTTGGAAAATTGAAGGTTATGCCATCGATCAGTCCGAATAAAACCTGGGAAGGTTTGATAGGCGGTGTTGTCACAACAACCATCGTAGGTTATTATTTACGTTTTCTAACTCCTTTCTCCGAAATTGAAGCATTGGTGATCTGTTTTTCTGTTGCTGTAACAGGATTTATTGGTGATGTAGTAGTATCAGCGGTAAAACGCGATGTTGGTTTGAAGGATACGGGCGATGTCATTCCCGGACATGGCGGAATATTGGATCGTATTGACTCATTATCGATGACAGCTCCGGTTTTCTTTCACATCGTGTTTAATCTCTACTTTTTGAAGTGAAACGTCTGGTCCTATTTCTGATCTACAAAGTTATTTTGAAAACTGGTTTGCGATTGTTTACCGGAACAAAAGTGATCAATCCGGAAAATTTGAAATACGACGGTCCTTGTGTGATCGTAGGGAATCACAATTCTCATTTAGACACGGTGAGTATCATGGCCAATCTGCCTTTGAAACAGTTGGTTAGAACACATCCTGTAGCTGCAGGGGATTATTTTGGAACATCGCCACTTAAAGCAAAGCTTACACGGTTTTTTGTCAATGCTCTACTTATTCCACGTCATCGTCCGAAAGCTGGTGAAACTGGACCGGATCCTATAAAAATGATGTTGGAAATGCTCGATCGAGGGGAATCGTTGATCATTTTTCCGGAGGGTTCTCGCGGTGAACCAGAAAAATTGCAAAAGTTTAAACGGGGGATTGGTTTGGTTCTAGAAGATCGGCCACATATTCCCTTCATTCCTATCTACATGAAAGGAATGGGTAAAGTTTTACCGAAAGGAGATCCGATTCCAGTGCCATTTGATAGTTATATGCATGTCGGTAAACCAGTTTGGACTAATTCTCGCACGGCAGATACCATTGTTGAAGAAGTAGAAAAGCACGTATTAGAGTTGATAGCTGATTAAGCTTTCTCCAATTCAAACAAGGTGATTTCCGGATAGATTCCAACACGACCTGGAAAGCCCAAGTAGCCAAAACCGCGATTAACGTATAAAAATTGGTTTCCTTCCTGATACAATCCTGCCCATCTTTTATAATAATATTTTACAGGACTCCAGCGAATACCAAATCGTTCAATGCCAAATTGCATACCATGGGTGTGCCCGCTTAAAGTAAGATCAATATCAGTATCGCGAATTTCAAGATCGAAATGGGTCGGATCATGTGAAAGCAATAGTTTGAAGCTGTTTTCTGGAACTTTATCCAGAGTTTCGTGCAATTTTCCACTTTGACGGAAAGGAGGTCTCCCCCAATTTTCAACACCTAACAACCAAAATCCTTCCTGCAATTCGCGCGCATCGTTCAATAAAGGGGTGAATCCGGAGCGCTCGTGGTAACGGATCAATTCTTGTAAATTGGCTTGCTTTTCAGGCTTACTCTCCCATTGGACATAGTCGCCATAATCGTGATTTCCTAGAATTGAGTACTTTCCTTTCTTGGCGCGAATCTGTTCGAAGATCACATCCCATCCTTCCATTTCTTCTGCCTTATTGTTGACTAGATCTCCAGTAAAGACCACGTAGTCTGGCTCCAAGCTATTGATCAAATTAACAGCCTTCAATACTTTTTTGTGATTGCCGAAAAAACTTCCGATATGAACATCACTGATCTGTACGATCTTCACCCCGTTAGCGCTTTCAGGAAAATTGTGGAACTTCAAACGAATACGATGGATCTTCCAATTCCAGCGTCCGTAGATGATTCCAACTACAAATGCGATCAATACTGAAGCCGAAAGCATCGAAGCGAGCCATAAGTATAAGGTGTTCGCAGTTAACAAAAAGAACGATCCTGGAATGAAAAAGAAAACAACAGGAATTCCGCTAGTGATCATTAATCCAAAAACGCTGAATGCCAATTTGTAATTGTCAGATCCCCTATTTCGAAACAAGACAAAAAGACTGGCAGTGCTTCCCAAAAACAAGATCAGTTGAACCAACGCAATTGTATTAGCTGTCGGACTGTCCGTGTTGAATAATGAATAGGAAAAAACAACCTGAGATAGGATCAGTAAAGCGAAAAGTGCGAGAAAAAGCATGTTAAAGTTCGAAGTAAGTTAAATTCCTGACAAGCAAAAAACCAAAAATGTTCATTTGCAAAGATACTTTATTCATGCACATTGGCTTGTTCAAAATATTTCAACCGAATACAGATTAAAATTTTCTACATTGGTACAAATCTTTTAGCCATGAGTCGAAATTTGTATCTGGTACCGCACGATCTGACAGAGGTTGGTAATACAGCATTGGATTATGCCTTGTTTTTAGGAGAGCATGTGAACACGGAGGTGATGATCATTCACCTGGTAGATAACAAAGCAAAGATCGCCGCGGCTGAAAAAAAGATCGATGACATCATTGAGTCGAAAAGCATTCCTGCTAAAGTGCAAATCACTAGACTGGTTGCTGTTGGCGATATCTTCACGGATATTTCAAAGATCGCAAACCGTGAACATGCACAGTTGATCTTAATGGGGACTCACGGTGCAAAAGGATTTCAAAAGCTTACCGGAAGTTACGCCATGAAAGTAATTACCAGTTGTGACGTTCCGTTTATTATCGTTCAAAAAGACACCAAGCACATTGATATCAAGAATATTGTGGTGCCTATCGATCTTACCAAAGAAAGTTTGCAAATTGTTTCTTCCGCAGGGGATTTGGCGCGTATTTTTGATGCAACTGTGCACGTTATCGGTGAAAAACATGCAGATGAAGGATTGTCTCAGCAAACAAAAAATCGCGTTTTGTTGATTCGTAATAAGTATGACGAAAAAGGTGCAAAATGTGAAGTGAACTTGTTGAAGCCAGGTGGAGCTTATGCGAAAAAGGTCATGCAGTATGTGCAAGAGAATAAAATTAATTTGATTGCAATTGCTTACCATTCCGAAAGTTTGTTACCACAATTCGACACCTTTGCGCAATCTTTGATCACCAACGAATTGAACCTTCCTTGCATGATCATAGCTGCTAAACCATCAGGAAATTTATATTTCTAGCAGATTCGCTCGTCTTTTCTTACCTTTGGCCCGTGAATATTGGTCAATGGAATCGTTTGCGCTTGGACCGTTTTACCAGTCCTGGTGCATATCTAGAAGATGAAGAAGGCAATGATGTCTTGCTTCCAACAAAATATGTTTTGCCAGAATTTGAATTGGACGACATGTTGGATGTCTTTCTCTATAAAGATTCCGAAGGGCGTTTGATTGCAACTACCCTTGAACCAAAGATCTTTATCAATGAGTTTGCAGTACTTCGCATTGCAGAGGTCAACCAATATGGAGCCTTTGCTGAATGGGGTGTTGAAAAACATCTTTTGATCCCCTACCGTGAACAACCGAAGCATTTGGAGGAAGGTAAATATTACCTGATCTATATGTATTTGGACGAAGCAACACAGAGATTGGTGGGAACAACCAGAACAGGTTTGTATTTGGAACCGGCAACAGAGCAAGAAATTGAACGTGAATCCCGTTGTGAATTGCTGGTTTGTGAACGCACAGATTTAGGTGTGAAAGTGATCGTTAATAACCGCTTTCAAGGGTTGATCTTTAAGAACGACATCACCAAACCACTGCGCATGGGGGATCGCGCTAACGGATATGTAAAGCAAATTCGTCCTGATGGAAAGTTGGATATCAGCCTTTTGCCTGAAGGTTATCAAAAAGTGAACTCATTGGCAGATGAATTCTTACAGTTGTTAAAGGAAAACGATGGTTATTTGGATCTTTCTGATAAATCTACACCTGAAACCATTCAACAAGTAACTGGATGGAGTAAAAAGGTATTCAAACAAGTGATCGGAAATTTGTATAAACAACGCCTGATCAGCTTGCATGAGAACGGGATTACACTGATTGAATCAGAGGATTGATCAAAGGGAGAACAGCTCCTTAAACTTAATAGCTTGTCTGCGCGAGATCTCTATCTTTTCTCCGTTAGTCAATTCTACCTGCAATCCGCCGTTAAACCAGTTCTCCACAAATGTGATGGAATTTAGGTTAATGATGTATTTACGATTTGCTCGGAAGAAATAAGTAGGATCCAATCGCTCTTCCAAACTGTTCAATGATCGCAGGATCAATGGTCTGAAACGATCGAAGTAAACTTTCACGTAGTTTCCATCACTTTCAAATAAACGTACCTGGCCAAGTTCTACGAAGTAGCACTTTTCACCATCTTTGATAAAGATCTTGTCATCAATTGAAAGTGGACGCGTACTTCTATCTAGTTTCGGAGCAATAACAGCAGAATGAAAATCATCATCCGTGCTGTTCAGTTTTTGGATAGTTTCATCCAAACGAGCCGGTTCTACCGGTTTTAATAGGTAATCGAGCGCGTTTACTTCAAAGGCTTTTAGCGCAAATTCATCATATGCGGTTACGAAAACCACTTTAGGAATGTCTTCTAACTTCTTCAGTAGATCAAATCCTGTCATTCCCGGCATTTGCACATCCAAGAAGATCAAATCAGGTTTATGAAGCTTGATCTTTTCAAGTGCTTCTTCCGGATTCTTTGCTTCATCGATGATCTCAATCTCGTGATAATCCTTCAATAATTTCTTTAACTCCTCGCGTGCAAGACGCTCATCATCAATAAGTATAGTTCTCATATCAAATTTCTTTTATAGTGATCACCGCATGAACGATCCCCTCTTTTTCAAACAATTCGAAATGTGCTTTTCCGCGGTATTGTAATTCAAGTCGACGCATGGTATTTGCAATACCAATTCCGGCATCTTCGTTGTGTTCTAAATTCCCTTCGTTACTCACCTCAAGTTTTGCTACGTCGTTATCCATATACGAATGGATCCAGATCGTACTTCCCTCGATGCGCTTAGAAACCCCATGTTTGATCGCGTTTTCAACCAAAGTTTGTAAAATGAATGGTGGTATCTGACGGTTCAATAAACTTTGGTCGTGTTCTTGAAAGATCGTCACGCGTTCCTCAAACCGTACTTTTTCCAAATCCAGATAATCATTGACGATTGCCAATTCTTCTTCGAGAGTTACCAATTGTTCCTTGCCAAGGATCAGCGATTTACGAAGTAAACCGGAGAGTTTTGTAACGTTGATCTTTGCTTGATCCGGATCCAAATCGATTAAAGCACGAATCGAATTCAGTGAATTGAACAAGAAATGCGGATTGAGCTGAGAACGTAAGTTTTTCAATTCGATCTCGTTGTGACTGGCTGTTAATTGAATGTTGTTGACTTCTTGCTCTTTTGATCGTTGAAAGAAATGGAATGTGAAATAAACACTGTTCCATAGTAAGAAGAACAAGCTCGTCGCAAACACATCTAATGCAAAATTGAGCAGGGATATCGGATTTCTATCTGGATCTTGGATGTAGCCGAACAGGTTTGTTCCCAAGGTCATAAATGCGGCAAATACAACGGTAGCGATCAGCGCACGAGGAACCAAAGGTCCAAGTTTCATGTTTAACCAGCCAAATGACAGAAATGTGGCGCGCATCAAATGTGTTAGTGTGATTCCAAGTAAGAAGAACACCACGGTTGCCCAAATGATCTGACCTGTTAAATTGATGTTTTCGCTGATTTGCTTTTCACCATATGCTAAAGAGGAAAATAGCAATAGCAAGGATAGCATGAGCCAACCTCCAATCTGTGCAAACCAATATACCTTTTTTGCTTTGAGCATAATCAAAAGTACAATATTCAGTCATTCAGCAGATTTTTCGTGCACAAGTGGCTACATTTTACTTTAAGCGGAAATTTCACTCCGTAAATGGTGCGATAATTGTTAAGTTCGCCGCATGCGAATGACCTTGCTCCTTTTCGTATTTGTAAGTTGCTCCACCGTTGCTCAACAATGGCAGGAAGCGCATTGGGGCTTGAAGTTTTCAGTAATGATCGGAATTGGTACACATCAAAGTTCGCTGGGAGTATCTGCAAATACATATGGGGCAATTTCGAATTTGCAATTAAACGCGGGTGCAACCTATCGCTTTTTTGCCAGGAACTTGGGAGATCGCTGTCATTTTGGTGAATGGCGCTATACAACCGGATTGGTACTCATGGCGGGGAAAACAAAAAACTCGATTAACATGGACTGGGATGGGGCGTTGCACCAATCAAATAAACCATATTCCTTGGGTTATGCCTACATCTGGTATTTCGATAAGGTGGGTACAAGTCAACGTTCCGGTACTTGGAACATTGGGATCAATCGTGTAGATATTCAATTTGAAAATGATGTGTTTGGCGGACAGGCGAAAGATCGTTTTCGCACTGGAAATTTGGTAGTTTCATACCGCGATTCACTTCACAAATTGAGTGTGGGTTTACAAATGTGGACTGGTGAGACGCGACATTCTGTTTGGGATAGAACACCAAGAGAAAAAATGCCTAGCGGCTATAGGGATTTGACCAAATTACCATACGGAAACTTGAATCATGGGATATTCTATGCAGAGTACAAGCAACAAATGGCATTTCGACAAGCCGCTGGTTTGCGTATTGGAGTGGACAGCGAGCAGATCAGACACATTTTCCAAAATCGTTTGTCGCATGATTTGGTCTTATTGCCAAAGTCGATAGAACGCAACACGCCTCACTATCCCCGACTCGACATTTTAGGTGAAATTGTCTTCAAAAAGAAAGATGCCCGACCGGCATTGCCTTATTATCGCGTATTCCTAAATGACGGGCTGCTCTATTAAAATTTAGATGCTGTTTAAAACATTTTGAATATTTTAATAAAAAGACCGATTTTGCCCACTCCTGTTCTACATCTTTGTTGTAACTTTGCGCCCCGTAGTTACAATTTTTTCGTTCATGTCCAATTCAACAAAATACGTGTTTGTAACCGGGGGAGTAACATCATCCTTGGGAAAAGGAATTATTTCTGCTTCTTTAGCTAAATTACTTCAAGCACGCGGTTATTCAACAACCATTCAAAAGCTTGATCCTTATATCAATATCGATCCAGGAACATTGAATCCATACGAGCACGGTGAGTGTTTTGTAACGGATGATGGTGCTGAAACAGATTTGGATCTTGGACACTACGAACGATTTTTGAATGTTCCTACCTCTCAAGCGAACAACGTTACAACAGGTCGTATTTATCAAAGTGTGATCGAAAAGGAACGCAAAGGTGCTTATTTGGGTAAAACGGTTCAGATCATTCCTCACATTACAGATGAGATCAAAGAACGTATTCAGATCTTGGGTAAAACCGGGAAATTCGACATTGTAATTACAGAAATCGGAGGAACAGTTGGGGATATCGAATCATTGCCTTTCGTTGAAGCAGTTCGCCAAATGATGTGGGAATTCGATAACGACTGCATCGTTGTCCATTTGACTTTGATACCTTATTTATCTGCTGCCGGGGAATTGAAAACAAAACCAACTCAGCACTCAGTTAAGCAATTGTTAGAGCTTGGGGTTCAGCCGGATATTCTTTGTTGTAGAACAGAGCATGAACTGGATCTAACCTTGCGTAAAAAGATCGCTAAATTCTGCAACGTGAGTATGAATGCAGTGATCGAGTCTCGTGATGCGGATACGATTTACGACGTTCCTTTATTGATGCAAGCCGAGGAATTGGATAAAGTTGTTTTGGAAAAATTGGGATTGCCGTCAAAGCAAACTCCTGAGCTTTCTCGTTGGAAAGAATTTTTATCACGATTGAAAAATCCAACTAAAGAGGTTAATATCGGTTTGGTTGGTAAATATGTTGAGTTGAAAGACTCCTATAAATCGATCTCAGAGGCCTTTATTCATGCCGGTGCAACTAATGAATGTCGTGTGAATGTAAAATGGATTCATTCCGAGTCTTTAACAAAAGAAAATATTGCTGCTGAATTAACCGGATTAGATGGAATTTTAGTGGCTCCTGGATTTGGCTCCAGAGGAATCAGCGGAAAGATTGAAGCCGTGCGTTTTGCTCGTGAGAACAAAGTTCCTTTCTTTGGTATTTGTTTGGGTATGCAATGTGCGGTAATAGAATTTGCACGACACGTACTGGGTTACGAAGATGCGCATACTACTGAAATTGCTGAGGATTGTAAATATCCGGTGATTTCCATGATGGAAGAACAAAAGAACATTTCGAATATGGGAGGTACAATGCGTCTAGGTGCGTATAAGTGTCAATTGAAACCAAATTCGAAAGTGTCTTCTGCGTATAACACAGAAACAATTTCCGAACGTCACCGTCACCGTTACGAATTCAATAATCAGTATTTAGCTGATTTTGAAAAGGCAGGGATGATGGCAACAGGTAAGAATCCTGAGACCGGTTTGGTTGAAGTGGTTGAGATCCCGAGTCATCCTTGGTTCGTTGGAGCACAATTTCACCCTGAATATAAGAGTACAGTTGATAACCCACACCCGCTGTTTGTGGCATTTATTAAAGCAGCGATCGAAAATAAAAAGTAAAAAATGGGAATGGATAAGAATACCGTTATCGGTTTGTCCTTGATTGGCGTTTTGTTGGTTGCATTCACGATTATGAGTCAACCTTCAGAAGCTGAGATCAAAGCTCAAAAGAAGAAAGAGCTGAACGAAAAAAAGAAAAAGGAAGCTGAGGCAAAGTCTAAAGAAAAGGAAAAACAAACTGCAACGCCTGAGAAAATTCAGGTTGCTAGTGCAGAAAAAGAAAAAGACAGCAATGTTGTTAAAGCAACGGCACCAGTTCAAGTAAAAGAAGAATTTTTAACGCTTGAATCGGATAAATTGATCGTTGAAGTTTCTACCAAAGGTGCTGTTCTGTCATCGGTTCAATTGAAAGAGTACGAATCTTATGCGAATTACGTCAAGAATGACGGTAAGATCACTCCCGTATACCTATTCCGCCGCGAGGATAACGTGAACGAATTGGTGTTCAATGTGAACGGTAAAAAGTATTCAACAGGAAACAAAGCTTTTGAAGTAGTTGAAAAAACGAAAGAGAAGTTGGTGTTAAAACATGCTGTTGAAAACGGTTCTGTTGAATTCACGTACGCATTGAAAGATGGTTACAACCTGGATTATTCAGTAGCTGTGAAAGATCTGAATGGTGTTGTACAGCCGAATTCAGTGATGTTCAACTGGAACACCAAAATGCAGCATACAGAGCGCATGTTGACGGAGCAACGTCGTGTATCGACTATATGTTTTCAGAACAATGACGGACAATTAGACTATTTGAATGAAATGTCCGACGACAACAAAGCTCTTGAGATGGATGCGAATTGGTTGGCTTTCAAACAAAGCTACTTCTCCTCTATCCTCCACCCAGAGAATCCGTTCAAAATGAAAGGATCGAAAGTGTCGATCAAAAACTTCAAATCTGGAGATAAAGAATTCTTTACGCATATTAAGACGTATAAAGCGACCATGAATTTGGGATTGAGTTCCACAAAAGATGGTTTGGCGAGTTTTAACTGGTATTTTGGACCAAATGACTACGATGTTTTGGCGTCCTATGATTCGGGATACGACGATATTTTGAACTGGGGTTGGGGAATTTTCCGTTGGATCAACTTATACGCTGTGCAACCATTGTTTGATTGGTTGATGGAAAGTGGATTGGCAGCAGGTCTGGCAATTCTATTATTGACTTTGATCTTGAAATTGATCTTGATGCCGATTCAATGGAAAATGTTTGTGTCATCGGCGAAGATGCGCATTTTGAAACCAGAGATCGATGCGATCAATGCAAAATATCCGAACAAAGAGGATGCTATGAAAAAGCAAATGGATATGATGACGTTGTACCGCGAGTCTGGGGCGTCACCATTGGCTGGATGTGTACCAATGCTGTTCCAAATGCCAATTCTACTTGCGGTATTCCGCTTCTTCCCTGCATCATTCGATCTTCGTCAGAAAAGTTTCTTGTGGGCTGAAGATCTATCATCGTATGATTCGATCTGGGATTTTGGTACTTATATTCCTGTCTATGGAAATCACATGTCGTTGTTTACTTTGTTGATGTCGGCAACCACGTTGATCTATACGTATTTAAATTCATCTAACGTTGCTCAGCAACAACAACCAGGAATGCCAAACATGAAAGTTATCATGTATATTTTCCCGGTAATGATGATCTTCTTCTTTAACAATTACTCGGCTGGTTTGAGTTATTACTACTTCATCTCGACGTTGATGACGATCTTATTGATGTTTGCGATTAAACGTTTCTTCGTAGATGAGGCTAAGTTGAAGGAGAAAATGGCTGCGATGCGTGTGAAATCATCTGAGAAAGCAAAGAATCCTAAAAAGAAGTCAGGGTTCATGCAACGTTTGGAAGATATGCAGCGCCAACAGCAAGAGCAGATGAAGAATAAAAAGAAGTAAATCTGATTTGATATTCAACAAAAAGGGCATTCATTTGAATGCCTTTTTTGTTTGTCTAATTGTTGAAAATTGCCGGTAATTTGGCGATTTTGCCTTTTTGCCATATGGCAATATTGCAATATTGCAACGATTCTGAAAATCAATGATTTATCGGTTGAATGATCCCTTTCTCCGGAGCTTGATCATACAAATCCGGGCGCAAATACTTCCCTTGCTCACGAGCTCCTTTCAACTCCTCAACCTGTCTTGCATCCGGATGCTGTTGCAAATACGGGTCGTTTCGTTCTGCATAAACTGCCCATGAAACTTCCATTCCTTCAGCTCCGCCACCAATAACAAATCTGCCGTCTTTTAATTTCTCTTTGATGAATAATGGAGCGTAGGCGCCAATCGGCGTCAATTGATAAGATGGATTCTTATTGACCGCATCAAACCATTCCGGTAATTGAACAATTGCCTCCCCATTGGCACCAAAAGCAACAGTCCCGCGATAAATGTTCAACACCTCATTTGATTCGATCGAAAAGTGATTCAAATATTTGTTGCTTGGATCCAACGGGTGGTCGATACGGAAGTTTTTTGTACCTGATACGGTCAAATCTCCCAATGCAATGATATTGTCCAAAGAGGCAATTCCTCCTCCATTCACCGGATCAATGGATTGACCGATTACTCCGACGTATCCAACTCCTCCCACTCCAACTGAGTTTGCGGTTAAAGGTCCCGTTAGGTCAAAGTTTTCTCCATAAACTCCGAAGCCATCGCGGTAATTCGTTTGACCGGATACTCCGTTGTACCCAACTCCTTCAACACCGATTCCTCCCGTTGTTCGCAAGTTATTTCCTCGCACAGCGACATCCGCAGTGGAAGTTGAAGTGACTTCCCCTGTTACAGCACGCGCACCTCCGGTACTTTGACCAAAAACAGCTGAATTGTTTGTAGTTGAACTATTTGTTGTTGCTTGGATCGTGGAAAACGTATTTGCAGCGTTTGTATTGGATGCGTTGATCGAATTTCCAGTTCCGGTAAATGCAACACCCAATGCAGCTGTATTCGAACCTGATCCATTAATTTGAACAGGACCTGAATCTGCAGTAATTGTTCTACCCTGTCCAGAACCCGTTCCATCATAAGAAGCATCTAATGTTGGTGTCGAAGCAGCGTTTCCGCTCGTTGCAGCATACAATGCATATGGCACGCTCATGAACTGTTGTGCGCCAAGTGTTGTATATGTTGTCCCTCCAGTTACATCTACTGCGATCTCACAGAAATAGGTTCCGCTTCCCCAGTTAATGGAGGAAAATGTTCCAGAAAGGACATTCCCTTGACCAATGACAAAGTTTACCAATCCAATTGCACTCGTTGTGGGCGTGAACGATTCCGAATAAACGATGGTTCCGGTTGGTGAGTTCTGTCTGATTGAAACTTTCATCCCCACATTGGTGTTGGGCAGTACAGATCCGGAAGTGTTTCGCACAACTGCTTGATAGTTGATTCCTTGTGGAGCTTGAGCATTAAGTTGCAGTACCACAAGAAATGCCGCAACGCTTAATAATATTTTTTTCATAGTTCTGAATCTAGTTTTATAAATGATAGTTGTTTGGTCTCTGTTCCAATGAGCACCAAATTGTATTTTCCGATAGCCCAGCTTCGGACATCTAAGACATTGATTTCTTTCAAATAGTCGTTTTCATATACAAGTTTTCCCTGTTCATCGAAAATGAAGAGTTGCTGATAACTATTTACAGGAATTTGCAAACTAACTTCATTCGTTGATGGATTCGGAAACAGCTGGATATTTGCCTCTTCCCATTCTGAAATATCTGCTAATGAAATGACCGGTTGATGAAATCCCTGAGTTAGTAAAACTGGACCATTCTGAAAACTATTTGTGATAGGCTCGCCAATGGTGAAATCTAGTGCAACAGATCCATTTTGAAGCGTATTGCCACTTGTTGCCGTGACCGAAGGTGAAATTTGTTGAGCCCAACCATGAATTCCAATGCCAAAAATGGTAAGCGATAAGTAGTAGCGCATAAATGATTATTTAGTAGAACAATATACTAATTAATTGATCTTGCCGATGCTATTTGTTGTTTCTCAGTTCAATGAAGGATTGTACTTTTTCATTTTCAATGAGTACAGCTAAATTGTATTGCTTTAAATACCACTTCCCGCCTTTTTTTTCTAGCACCCCACTTCCACGACAATCTTTCATCCAGGTATCGATGCGTTCATCAAACCAAGCAATCTTTCCATTATCTGAAAAATCCCAGTGTCGTTCGATCCGTTTGAAGTCCCATCCTTTTCCCTGATCAAAATACGGTTTACAAAAATCGTGAAAGGCCTTTTTGTCCCAGCGCTCTTTTGGATCTGTGCCGAGAAATATAAAATCGTCGGACATGGCGTCAAAGTAAACTTTCGCGTCTGCCTTCGCAGCAGCTTCATGCCAAGCATCCATGAAAGTGTTCAAGGTGTCCTCAGGTGACGTTTTTTGGTTGAAACTTAAAACGATCAGGCCTAGGCTCAGGACGATAATTGTTTTCATAATTAAAATTTAAAGCAAAAAAAAAGTACCGCCAAAAAACGGTACTTTCTCTAAATATTCAAAAGATTATTTTTTCTTTTCTAATGCCATGCACATTTTAACTGCAGCGGCAACATCTACAACAGCTCCGGTTACAGATAGATCTCCGAAATTCACCATTTCTTCAGATCCTGGTTTTGGAGTTTTTGTAGTTGCGTATGATTTTGCTGACTTCAAGATAATGTCTTTGATCTGCGCCATCGTTAATGTTGGGAAATATGATTTCAACATTGCAGCAACTCCGGCAACCATTGGTGCAGCCATCGATGTTCCTTGCAATTTCTTGTATTCCGATTGAGGAACAGTGTTGTAGATCTCATAACCAGGAGCAAATACATCTACTTTCGTTTTACCGTAGTTAGAGAAATCAGCAGCCAATTTTTTAGCATTACGTGTAGATGCACCAATTGTTAAGTAATGATCCAATTTTTTCGTTTGGAAAGTGTAAGAAGATGTTGGGAAATTGTCATTCACATCAACATTTTCATTATCATTTCCGGCAGCATGGATCAACAAAACACCTTTAGAATCAGCATACATCAGTGCTTCATAAACTTCTTTTTGATGCATGGAATATGCTTTACCGAAAGACATGTTAATTACTGATGCACCGTTATCAACAGCGTAACGAATTGCCAAAGCGATGTCCTTATCTTGCTCATCTCCATCCGGAACGGCACGTACTGACATTAACAATACGTTTTCAGCAACTCCGTCTCCACCTAAACCATTACCACGAACAGCTCCAATGATACCTCCCACGTGAGTTCCGTGCAATGCATCTGGACCTTCTACGTCATTGTTTCCGTATTTCACGTCATTGAAGTCGTGTGGATCGTCACCGATGAACTGGCGGTCATTGTAATCAGGATTCAAATGGTATTCTACCATCGAAGTCAATTGCTGTACGCCTTCTTCCAATGCTTCTACACTCAACTCTCCGGAAGCAATTTGGATCGCCAAATTCTTCATTTCTTCTTCCTGCTCGTTGGTTGCTTTCATTTTCTTAGCATCCTCAACAGTGAAGTCTTTTCCAAGTTTTTGCTCCAAAGAAGCTTTGATCATTGGCAACATCATTTTGAATTGCTCAATGTTCTGTAAATATGCCTTGTATTTTTCTACGTCTCCGTTGATTTCGCTGTCCAATTTTTTATACAATTGAAAATCAGCTTTATCAGCTTCAGTGATATCGCTTTCTGCTTTACCTTCGAAGCGAACACGAAGATCTGCGTAGATACGAGTTTTTTCTAAACGTGCGTGGTTTTGGTTTTGACCTGGGCTTCCCAAAAAGTTCCATCCGTGAATATCATCGATGTAACCGTTGTTGTCGTCGTCAATTCCATTGTTTGGAATTTCGCCGGTATTTGTCCAGATCTTTCCTTGTAAATCTTTGTGCTCGATATCGATCCCAGAGTCAATAACTGCTACAATAACTGTAGAAGATTTTCTTTTCTTCAAAGTTTTGTAGGCCTTTTCTGTGTTCATCCCCGGACCTTTTCCATTATACCAGTTCAGAATCTCTGAATTGTCTTGAGCATAGAAGAAGTTCATTACGCCAAAAGACAAGGCCATGGATAAGGTGATAAATCTTTTTTTCATACGGAATTATTAGGGTTATTTTTGTTTTGCTTTTTTTGAAGTCAAACAAATATCGTAATTTGAGCCAATAAAAAGTTGTCTTTTTTAATTATTTGCTGTTTTACGTGTTTAACGGAGAGTACAGATTTTAAATGGTTGAACAATGAAAATGAGAATTCTACTGCTATTAGCAATTTTCCTATCGTCTGGCACATTTGCACAATCGGATAATTTTAGATTCAAGAAATTTTTGGCTGAATCTCCGGATCAATCTACAGCTTTTGCCATAAAGAATAGTAATGGTGTTTTACAACGATTGCTTTCGGATAAAAGATGTTTAGTAAAACAGGTGACTCCCCAATGGGTTTACGTTCAAACTACCCCTTCTTGGATCGCAAATGCGCAAAAGAACGGGATAATTGAATCCTTTTATTTTGAATTTGCTCCACCAGTTGCTTTAAACGATACAACTTTAGTAAAACACCACGTAAAACCTGTTCATCAAGGTTTGGGAGGTTTGCAAACACCATTTACCGGCAAAGATGTGATCATCGGTTATGTAGATCAAGGATTGGATCATAACCATCCTGATTTTCAAGATGCTCTCGGAAAAACACGTGTACTTTATTACTGGGATCACACGCTTCCTTTTGATGCCGTGCGTACTCCGGCAGCTTACGGATATGGTCAAGTTTGGACAGCTGCAGACATTGACAACGATATTTGTACCAGTAATGAGGAATCCAGTGGTCACGGTACTTCTGTAAGTGGTGTTGGATCGTCAGATGGATCGGCAACTGGAAGAGAAACAGGAATGGCTCCAGACTCAAAGATCATTTTTGTTGAAACTGATTTCAATTTGCAAAACTGGACCTTAACCATTGCAGATGCTGTTGATTTTATCTTTAGTAAAGCCGATGAATTGGGCTTACCTGCTGTAGTTAATTTGTCCTTGGGCTCGTACTTGGGCAGTCATGATGGAAATGATCCTGCAGCCGAATTGATGGAGACATTGTTGGATGAGCAACCAGGACGAATTGTAGTTTGTGCGGCTGGAAATTCAGGAGCTTGGGGGAAATATCATGTTCATGGTGATGTGGATGCTGATACTTCGTTTGTTTGGATGCTGAATAATCCTGGAAGTCAATTAGGTGCCAATACGATTTATATGGATTTGTGGACTGATTTGGCTGATGCTACTTGGAATTATGCTTTAGCAGCAAACTTGCCAGGCGGTACTTACGAGGAACGGGCTGAAACCGTTTACCGATTAGCTACAACAAGTGCCGGAACGGCGGTCTATGACACCTTATGGAATGGCTCTAACCGCATTGCAACTATCGAGCTTTATCCAGAGATTGTTGGGAATAACTTCCACATGGAGATCTATTTTTCGGCAGTTGATTCAACGAATTATCTATATGCTCTGAAGACCGTTGGTTCAGGAAATTATGATGGGTGGACAGGAAGTACTGCGATCGCTTTGAATAACATGCAAACGACTGTTCCAACTTTTGCTACCTACCCTCCTATACAGTATTACCATATGCCAGATACTTTGCAAACAATTGTATCCTCATGGAATTGTTCTGAAAAAATAGTCTCTGTTGGAAATATTCGCGGTCGTGTGGGGCACATTGATGGAAATGGGAATCAATATTTACCGGCTCCTTCTTACACCTCCGTTGTGAATCAATTGAGTCCAAACTCTTCTAAAGGTCCAAACCGACACGGAGTGGTGAAACCGGATATTTCAGCAAGTGGTGACGTTTCTCTTAGTGCCGGTCCATTTTGGATCTTGAATGATCCGGGATGGAATGGAACAAAGAGTGATGATTTAATGCACGTTCGAAACGGCGGAACTTCTATGGCTTCTCCGGTAGTAGCAGGAATTGCAGCATTGTACTTGGAAAAATGTGGCAAAGGTACCTATCAGCATTTCATGAATGCCATGCAGTCAACGGCATTTACGGATGCATTTACAGGGACGGTTCCAAATTACGCTTATGGTTATGGAAAGATTCACGCATTGAATTTATTGCTATCAAGTAATTACACAGCCACAATTAATGGTGTTACTCCGTTCTGTTCTAGTGATACATTTAGCATTGTTGCTCCGGTTACTATTGAAAATGCTTGGTGGTCGAATTTTGATACAGCAACATTTACATTCTTAAATGCAAGCACGGATCTTTCAGCAATAGTTTTTGATCAATACGGTTGTAAAAGCTACACGGATACTTTGAGCGTTGTGGCGGGTGATATTCCTCCTACTCCGGTTGTAACACTCGCTGGAAACCAATTGATCTGTGGTGATTATGCAGGACTTCAGTGGTATGAAAATGGGATTGCAATTCCAGGAGAAACCAACGATAGCTTGACCGTATTGGTTGGAACGACATCGTCTTTCTATGTTGTTGCTACTAGTCCGGGTGGTTGTTCTGTTTCATCAAACGTGATCAATTTTGGAGCAAGCATTACTGAGCAAGATTTTCAAGTTTCTGTTTATCCAAATCCAACGAATGGAACATTCATGATTCAGTCTGATATTCAGATCTTGGACGTGACATTGACTAATGCCTTGGGACAAGCGGTAACAATTCAGCAAAAAGATGCATTTGTCTTTGTCTTCGATCATGTAGCATCGGGTTCTTATTTCGCGCGTATCAACACGGTACAAGGACCAATAACGATCAAAATTTTGAAGAAATAGATTGGATTTAAAAAAAGCCTTATTTTTGGCCTGAATTTTTAATTGTAAGAATGAATCTAGCAGGTATTATCGCCATTTCAGGAAAACCAGGGTTGTACAAAGTTATCGCCCAAGGTAAAAATACGATCATCGTAGAGTCGATTGAAGACAAAAAACGCGTTCCAGCATACGCAACGGACAGAATTTCAGCGTTGGATGATATTTCAATCTACACATTAGATGACGATAAGCCGCTAAGAGAGATCTTCACGGATATCTATAAAAAAGAGAATGGTGGAGCTACAATTTCTCACAAAGAAGATGCAAAGAAAATGCATGCTTATTTGTTAGAGATCTTGCCAAATTTTGATCAGGATCGTGTATACCCTTCTGATATCAAGAAATTGTTCCAATGGTATAATTTGTTGCACAAAGCTGGCGAATTGATATTGGAAGAAGAGGCTCCGAAAGCCGAGAAAGCAGCTGCTAAAAAAGAAGCTAAACCGAAAGCTGAAAAAGCAGAAAAGACTGAAAAAGCTGTGAAAGAGAAAGCACCAGTGAAAAAAGCTGCGGCTCCTAAGAAAGCAGCAGAGAAATCAGCTCCTAAAGCAACAGCAGCGAAAAAAGTTGCCGCTCCAAAGACGGGTGCGAGCCGCGGAAAATAATAAAACTAGCACAAATTAAAGGTCGTCATTTGGCGACCTTTTTTTATATTGTTACCTATGAGAAAATATGTAGATCAATCTTTTGATTGCAGCTCTTGGGAGAGCGTTGAAAAATACCTTCAAGAACTTTCTGATCGATCCATTCAGAATGCAACCGATTTTCAGGCTTGGCTGAAGGACAAAAGCGAATTGGAGGCAGTGTTGGAAGAAAACATGGCATGGCGCTATATCCGGATGACAATCGATACAACCAACGAAGATTATAAAAAGTCTTATCAGTTCTTTGTTACGGAGATCCAACCTAACCTCGCTCCTTATGAAGATTCCTTGAACCGAAAAATGTTGTCACAACCTTGGTGCAGTGATTTGGAAAAGGATGCTGCCTATCCGATTTACTTTAGAAGTGCGCGCATTGCTCAAGAATTGTATCGGGAAGAGAACATTCCTCTGGAAACAGAATTGAATTCGTTGAGTCAGGAATACGGAGGTATCACTGGGCAACAAATGATCACTTACAATGGAAAGGAACTCACGATGCCTCAGGCTGCCAATTTCTTGAAGGATACAAATGAAACGGTTCGACAGGAGGTTTTCACATTAATTGCTGAACGCCGTGCACAGGATCGCGAAAAGTTGGACGAGCTTTTCAATAAGTTAGTCCAGTTGCGTCATCAAATAGCATTGAATGCTGACTGTTCTGATTACCGTGATTATAAGTTCAAGGCTTTGGGTCGTTTCGATTATAGCATTGAGGATTGTTTGCAATTCCACGATGCCGTAGCAGAGCATATTGTTCCATTGGTTCGTCAATTGCAGCAAAAACAAGCCAAAGAATTAGGGAAAGAAAAGTTGCGACCTTGGGATTTAGAGGTGGATCCAAAGGGAAAACCAGCTTTAAAACCCTTTGAAAATGGTGAACAATTGATAGAAGGAACCATTCAAATGTTCCAAAAATTGGATCCTTATTTTGCTTCATGTCTCACAACAATGCGCAAAGACGGTTATTTGGATCTGGATTCCAAACCAGGAAAGGCACCGGGAGGATACAATTATCCGCTTTACGAAAGTGGAATTCCTTTCATTTTCATGAATGCTGCCGGAGCACAACGTGATTTGGTGACCATGGTCCATGAAGGAGGTCACGCTGTTCATTCGTTTTTAAGTCGCGATCTGGAATTAACCGGATTTAAGTCTTTGCCATCTGAAGTAGCCGAGTTGGCTTCGATGTCGATGGAATTGTTGACCATGGATCTGTGGGATACATTCTATGCGGATGCCGATGATCTGAAGCGTGCGCAACGCGAGCAATTAGAAGGTATAATTAAAATTTTGCCATGGATTGCAATGATTGATGCATTCCAACATTGGATCTATACGAATCCGAAACACACGATTGCAGAGCGAACAGCTGAATGGCTATCATTGGGTGAGCGATTTGGAACCGGAATGATGGACTACTCCGATTTCGAGTATGTAAAACAAAGCAGCTGGCAACGTCAATTGCATTTGTTTGAGGTTCCTTTCTACTACATTGAGTATGGAATTGCTCAACTGGGTGCGATTGGTGTTTGGAAGAATTTCGAAAAGGATGCTGTAAAGTCGATCGATCAATACAAAAAGGCCTTAGCTCTGGGTTATACCCGATCAATTCCTGAGATTTACAAGGAAGCAGGTTTGCAATTTGATTTTTCCTCGGCGACTCTCAAAGAGTTGGCGGAATTCATTCAGCAGAAACTGCAAGGATATTAAAAGAAAAAAGCGGGATTATTTTCCCGCTTTTTTTATGCGCCGATGACGCGTCTTAAATTCGTTATTTGTGTTTCCCAAAGGCGTACGATCTCATCGCGTTCTTCTGGTTCTGCAAAGTCAGTTATTCGAAAGATCACGGCTTTTGTCATAGGATCAATTGTATAACGCATTTCAAAGAAGGTGTCTAATTCATCTTCTTCGTCATACAACCATTGCCATTTGATATGATCTCCGTAGTTCTTTCCTAATAATCTAGCTTGTTCATCGCTCCCGTCCCAGTGAAAGGTATAAAGGTCATCTCTTACCATCACATCGTCCGCGAACCACTCACTCAAGCCATCTGGTGTAGAGATCAACTTCTCCAATACTTTCGGAGATGTTTTCAAGACATACTCCAGCTCGAATTTCTCTTTTTTTGTCATAGTAGTTTTAATAATGTTAACTTCGCGGAATATTCATTTTTCGAAATATACATATTTCTTTTCATGGCATTAGTACATTCGTTTGAAAAAAATGGGAATAAATTGTTCCGCTACCGTGGACAGATCCCGGTGATCTTATTTTTAATGGCTATTCCGGTTATTTATTTTACAGATGTAACCGAAATCGTGGATGACGAGGATCTGTATTGTATTTTTACAGGGGTAGCAATCGGGTTGTCGTTTATCGGGCAAGTTATTCGTGCGATAGCCATTGGTACAAGTAATAAAAATACGTCCGGACGAAACCGTGATGAGCAAGTTGCTGACGCCTTGAATACAAAAGGGATCTACTCTACTGTTCGTCACCCACTCTATTTAGGGAATTACTTTATGTGGATCGGTATTGTGGCATTCACATTCAATATTTGGTTTTTTATTGTGGTAAGTCTCATGTTCTGGATCTACTACGAGCGCATCATGTTTGCGGAAGAGCGCTTTTTGGAGCGAAAATTTGGAAATGCTTATGTTGATTGGTCAAATGGAGTTCCTGCCTTCTTCCCTAGCTTTAAAAATTACAAAAAAGGTGACATTCCTTTCTCGATGAAAACAATCATGCGTCGCGAGTATTCTGGAATTACAGCAACCATGTTGGGCTTCATTTTCGTAGCTTACTTACGCGAATACTTTATTACAGAAGAATGGCCGACATCCATGAATTATGTTTATTGGACAGTTGGAGCCTTGTTAATTTCCTTGATTTTCAGAACGCTAAAGAAATCTACAAAACTTTTGTACGAAGAAGACCGTTCGTAGTCTTGGATAATTTAAAAAAGTGTCTAACTTTGCACCCGCAATAAGCACTAACCAAGCTTATATATGGCGAGATAGCTCAGTTGGTTAGAGCGCAGGATTCATAACCCTGAGGTCCCGAGTTCAACTCTCGGTCTCGCTACTAAAAAGAGGAAGCATAGTCTTCCTCTTTTTTTTTTGAATTGTTTTGGGAGGTCCCGAGTTCATCCGTCAGCTGAAGTTTCAGTATTTCATTTTACCTTTTCAGCTTCTACTTCTACTTCGAGCTTTAATCATACATTTGATTACGTAACAAATTGTATTGAAATCGTTCTTGAAAAATGAAATTGCTGCTGTCTTTCCTACTCTTTACTCCTTTCCTGTTTGCTCAAAAGGGAAGTAAAAAAGACGATACGATCAAATTTCACATGGATTCCTTGCTCATCGGTGAATGGACCTTGGACCGGGTTGAATTTTTTGACGATTCCTATTTTTACTCAGACCCAAAAGGTTTTAACTCTCAGTTGCAACATCCTAAAAAGATCAAGATTACCGCCGACTCGATTTTGATTCAACCAGATTCAACACAGCGTTTTTATTATCCGATTCATCATTATTCCTATCATGTAGAATACGATAAATTGTTGAATACGAGCTACCTCAAGTTGTTTACTGGTAAACCAAAAAGGTTAATTCAAAGAGAAATGTATGAAATACGTAGTTCAACCCAAGATCAACTGGTGATCAGTTCCTATCATTATCTACATGAAGGATTGGAAAGTACTTCTTTTTCAATTGTTTATACTTATCGAAAAGCAGGTGTTGCAGCTATTTTGGATGCGTTAGAAGGAAAATGGGTCTTGGATGCTGCTGTGCCTTCCACTTTTCTATCAGATCAAGATTCTACGGAACATGTCTTTGTACGAATGAATCCGGGTGAAGCCAATCCAGCTGAGGATTATTCGATGGAGCTTACATTTTTAGAAGATCGCTATAAACATGTGTTGCAAGTTGAGCAACATGACCGGTATTCGGGAGCTTATGGAATTTTGAATTTTCACATTGATTCTGCCAACAATAGGATATACTTTGTCATGAAGAATGGAACTATTGCTTATTCATTTCAAATGACTGCAGATGAAAAGTTGATTTTACGAAGGCTTTAATTTTTCATTCCTTTTCCATTTTCACTTCTCCAGTTTCTATTAGCCAATTTCCTTTTCTAAACGCACAATTTCCCGCTTTCCAAACCGTTTGCTATCTTTGAAAAAGATTAGTCGCGTTTTGAAAAAACTCACGCTTTTTAGTATCAAATCGTTTTGGGGACCCTTCGTGGTGACCTTTGCTATTTCCATGTTTATGCTGATCATGCAGTTTACTTGGAAATACATTGACGATCTGATGGGAAAAGGTCTTACCGTAGGCGTAATCTCGGAACTCATGTTCTACGTTTCAGCTTCTCTTATTCCACTCGCCTTGCCGCTTGCCATTCTTTTGAGTTCGATTATGACTTTCGGGAATTTGGCTGAGAACAACGAACTCACAGCACTGAAATCTTCTGGTTTAAGCCTGTTGCGGATCATGCGGCCACTTATTTATGTGGTGTTTTTCATCGCATTGGCAACATTTTATTTTTCGAATTATGTCATACCTGTGGCCAATTTGAAATGGCACTCATTGATCTTTGATATTCAGGAGACGAAAGTGTCTATGTTGCTCACCCCCGGTTCATATTCTAAAGAAATCGATGGCTATGCGATCAAAGTAGAGAATGGAAATGACCAGGACTTTTCAGGAATCACGATCCATGATTACACGGAACCACATATTCTAAAAACGGTAAAGGCGGATTCTGGAACCATTTTTAAAAGTCAACGAGGCGATTACTTGTTGTTCAAGTTAAAAGGAGGTAAGATCTACGAAGAGTTGAACGCTCAGGCTCCCCTATTTCAACCGGATGGCAATGCTTTCAACGGTGGAGGAGATTTTCGTCCGGCTCGTTTCACCACTTTTGAGTACGCGACATATAAAATGGATTTGATGGGCTTCAACTTGAATCGATCGGATGAAGATCTTTTCAAGGACGAATACGAAATGCTCAATGTTTTTCAGTTGGAAGATGCTATGATCGCTACTCAGAAAGAAGCAGATGAATCGTTCAAGAATTTTCGAATTCAGCGTAAGAATGAGCGTCCATTTTTTATGAGTAATACCTACGCACTTACAAGTGCCAATCCGAAGAATCCGGTAATCGAAAATCTACAGGCTATTCCCAATCGCACCCTTACTTTGGATTCATTTACCAAACAAGAACGAATCGAAGCAATCAATACTGCCTTGGTTTCCTTGCGAAACATGAAGCAAAATCTTGAGGGACAGCGAGTAAACACGGATGTTTTGCGGGAAAAAACCACCAAGTATTTGATCGAGTTTCACAGAAAGATCGCTCTATCGGCCACCATAATCATCTTATTCTTCGTTGGTGCTCCATTGGGAGCAATCGTCCGAAAAGGAGGATTTGGTGCACCAGTAGTAATTGCTGCCTTGTTGTTCATGATCTATTTCGTTTTGTTCTCCATTGGTGAGAATTTAGCCAAGACGAATACACTCTCTCCTTTTTGGGGAATGTGGATGCCAACCGTGGTTTTAGCGCCCATCGCATTCATTTTGATGATGGCTGCAGCGAATGACTTGAAAGTTGGAGATCCTAAATTGTGGCGTTTGATCCTTTCATTTGGTAGAAAACGATGAAGATTCTTTACGTAGCACCAAAAGTTCCCTTCCCTGTACAAGATGGTGGTTGTTTCGCCATGATGCAGTTGATCCGTAGTTTGAAAGACTCTGGTGCAACCATGACGGGACTATTTCTGGCAACGCACAAGCATCCCTGGACAGATGAATCTCAACAAGAACTTTCCGCCTATTTTGATTCTTATAAGGTAGTTCATTTAGATACAAAGGTTCGGATATTTGGGGCATTTTCTTCCTTTTTGCGCAAAAAGAACTACAATCTGGAACGTTTTCGCAACGAAGAAGTAAAAGCCGCATTATCAACGTTAACCAAAGAAGATTTCGATTGGGTGCTTTTCGATGGCTTGTTCGCAGGTGCTTGTCTTACTGATTGGAGTCTACCAAAGCAGTTAAGGTCTGTAATGCGCACGCACAATGTGGAGCATGAAATTTGGAGAGGATTGGCGCAGGAACAGCGTAAAGGCTTGAAGAAACAATTTCTTAGACAATTGGCCTCAAGTTTAGGTCGCGAGGAAAAATGCATTTTATCAGGAGTAGATGAGATTTGGTCTATGACCGATGATGATCACCGAACATTTCTTGAAATGGGTGTCAAGACTCCGATTTACACGATTCCTGTCGTGGTTCCGAAAGTGGATACAGAACCTGACCTTACAGTAAAAACGGCATTTTTTCTTGGTTCGATGGATTGGTTACCAAATTTGGATGCAGTGCGTTACTTGACAGAAGAAATTTGGGAAACAAATAGGAATTTGCCGCAATTAAAGATTGCTGGCAGCAAGGCGGATAAATTACAGTTGTCCCCTTTAGTTCAGAACTGTGGTCGTGTTCCGGATGTGGTGGATTTCATGCAGCATGCCGGATTTATGGTGGCCCCGATCTTTTCCGGAAGCGGTGTGCGGATCAAATTATTGGAAGCTTTAGCTGCCGGAGTTCCATGCGTTACAACTAAAATTGGTGCGCAAGGTCTTTCGGTTCAGGATTCCGGCGTGCTTATCGCTGATTCTGTGAAGGAGTTTGTTTCGCACATTAAAGATCTCTCAGAATCAACAGCACTCCGTGAAGAATTAAGCCGAAAAGGAAGAGCATACATTCAGAATTACCATAGCTTTGAGGTTGTAAATGCACTAATTGCAAAGCGCTTTGTCGAATAAACCCTCATTAGTAGTTATTTTATCCAGATTTCCTTATCCATTGGAAAAAGGGGACAAATTGCGTGCTTACCATCAACTGAAAGACCTTTCGCTTCATTTTTCTATCACCTTGATCTGTTGTGTAGAAGAACAACCTGAAAGATCTGCATTGGATCGCGTGGAGCCACTTTGTCAGTCGATCCATTTGCTGAAATTAACGAAGTCTGGACTTTTTGTGGAGCTTTTACGTTCAATCTTTTCGCAGAAACCTTTTCAGGTTCAGTACTTCTACCGTTGGAAACATGCACAAAGTGTCCGTAAGTTATTGACCGAGATCCAACCGGACCATATTTATTGTCAACTTGTTCGTGTTGCTGAATATGTTAAGCATTACCACTATTGCCCTAAAACGATTGACTACATGGATACCTTAAGTAAGGGTATGGAACGCCGAATCGTAAAAGAGCCTTGGTATAAAAAATGGTTTTATCGCAATGAGAGCAAGAGATTAGCTCGTTATGAGCGCAGTGTGTTTGATTATTTCGAGTTTAAAACGATCATTTCGATACAAGACAGGAATTATTTGCTTCATCCCAAGAAAGATCAAGTTCAAATCGTTCCGAACGGTGTGGATGAGTCTTTTTTTGAATCATTAGATCTTCAGAAGGATAAAGACATTGTTTTTACTGGAAATTTTAGTTATCCACCAAATATTGAAGCAGCGATTTTTTTGGCTGAAGACCTCTTGCCTGCTCTTCATCAACGCGGAGTCAAAGTAAATTTATTGCTGTCCGGTGCTAGTCCGACACAACGCGTGAAGGAACTCGCTAATGAATTTGTGGAAGTAAGCGGATGGGTGGATGATATTCGATCGAGTTATCAACGTTCAAAGATCTTTGTGGCTCCCATGTTTATCGGTACTGGGTTACAAAATAAGTTATTGGAGGCAATGGCTAGTGGATTACCTTGTGCAACTACCCCTTTGGCCAACAATGCATTGGGCGGTACAAGCCGAGAAAATATTCTATTGGCAGAAAATTCTTATGATTTCGTCGAAATTTGTGTAGAGTTTTTTCAAAATAGTAGTAGTTTCAATTCCTTAGCGTCCAATGGACGGCGTTATGTTGAACTTAACTACACATGGAACAAACAAAACAAACTGCTTATTCATTTATTGCAATCGTCGCGTGTTTCCTAATTTTTAGCTCATGTTCAAATCAGCAAGATCGTTTACCTAAATGGTTATTGGGTAAATGGAAGACTTCATATGATGGATTTTTAATTACCGAAGAGTGGAAACAAAACAACGATCATCTTGAAGCCTTGACAATTTGGGATGACTCCGGCAATAAGGAATTCGAGCATGTTAAATTGTTTTTTGAAGGAAACGAACTGATCTATCAGATCAAAACTGCTAAAAAGAAAATGAAATTTCGTTGTTCCAATTGTTTCAGTGACACTTTGATATTCGTCAATAACTCAAACGATTTCCCGAAGCAAATCTATTATGTACGCCCAGTTTCGGATTATATGTCGGTATGGGTATGCAATTTTAGAGGTGATCCGAATGAAATGCGCTTTCCTTTTAAAAAGATTGGGGCTTTCTAAACATTTATCGGCTGATTAGGGTTAAATTTGTAACTCTAAGTAAACAGGATGTCGAAGTTGAATACCATTGAAGAAGCCATTGCAGATATTCAGGCAGGAAAAGTGATCATTGTCGTTGACGATGAAGACCGTGAGAATGAAGGTGATTTTTTAACTGCTGCCAGAAATGCTACTCCTGAAGTCATCAATTTCATGGCGACACATGGACGTGGATTGATTTGTGCACCACTGGTTGAAGAACGTTGCGATGAGCTAGGACTGGAAATGATGGTGCAAACCAATTCAGCTACTTACGAAACGCCCTTCACGGTTTCGATTGACTTGATCGGACATGGATGCACAACTGGAATATCTGCAAGTGATCGTTCCAAGACAGTGTTAGCATTGGTGAACCCAGATACGAAACCGGAAGAGTTAGGTAAACCGGGACATATCTTTCCATTACGAGCACGCAAGGAAGGTGTTTTGCGTCGCGCTGGACATACAGAAGCGGCTACAGATCTATCGCGTTTAGCTGGTTTTGAACCTGCAGGTGTGATCTGTGAGATCTTAAATGAGGACGGAACCATGTCGCGTTTACCAGAATTATTTCAAATCGCAGAACGTTTTGACTTAAAGATTGTTTCTATAGCAGATTTAATTGCTTATAGAATGAAACATGAGTCCCTTATTACACGACAAGTAAAAGTAGAAATGCCAACCCGCGTTGGTGATTTTGATTTGGTAGCCTACACGGTAAATTCAACAGGACAAGAACATTTGGCGCTCGTGAAAGGCACCTGGGACTTGAATGAACCAGTTTTGGTTCGTGTTCACTCTTCATGCATGACGGGTGATATTTTTGGTTCATGCAGATGCGATTGCGGACCACAACTGGAATTCGCAATGCGCAAAATTGAACAAGAAGGAAAAGGAGTTATTTTGTACCTGAATCAAGAAGGTCGAGGAATTGGTCTCTTGAATAAATTACGTGCATACAAATTACAAGAAGAAGGTTACGACACAGTTGAAGCAAATCAGAAATTAGGTTTCCAAGGAGATCAACGTGAATACGGTATTGGTGCCCAGATCTTACATGATCTTGGAGTGAAGAAAATTCGCTTGATGTCGAACAACCCGCGTAAAAGATCTGGTTTGATCGGATACGGAATGGAGATCGTAGAAAATGTGGCGATTGAAGTTGGACGCAATGTGCACAATGAAAAATACCTGCAAACAAAGGTGGATAAACTAGGGCATTCCCTGAAATTGGATAAGTGATGCTGATTGCAAAAGGACTGACAAAATCGTACGGACAATTGCAGGTTCTTAAAGGAATCGATCTGGTGATCCAACAAGGTGAAGTAGTTTCCATTGTGGGGTCATCAGGAGCTGGAAAGACTACTTTGCTACAGTTGTTGGGGACCTTGGATAGTCCGGATCATGGAACAGTTCTTTTGAATGATATCAATCCGTTTACACTAACCTCCAATGGTTTAGCGGAATTCCGAAATACGCAAATCGGTTTCGTTTTTCAATTTCACCAACTGTTACCTGAGTTCACGGCTATCGAAAACGTCATGATGCCTGCTCTGATCGGTGGTAAATCAAAATCTGAAGTGCAATCGAGAGCTTCCTTTTTATTGGAGCGTTTAGGACTGAAAGATCGCATGGCGCATCAACCTGCTGCTTTGTCTGGTGGTGAACAACAGCGTGTGGCAGTTGCTAGAGCTTTGATGAATAAACCTCAGATCATTTTCGCAGATGAGCCTTCCGGTAACTTGGACTCGAAAAATGCAGCGGAATTGCACGAATTGTTCTTCCAATTGCGTGAGGAATTTGGTCAGACCTTTGTGATCGTTACCCATAATCAGGAATTGGCAAAAATGGCAGATCGCTCGATAGTGATGGCTGATGGAAAACTGATCTAAGCTGTGGAACTGGCTGAGCTTAAGGCTTTTTTGGATGAACGTGCTTTGCGTTATGAAAATCCAAAATTTTTAGAATCTGATCCGATCCAACTCCCCCATCGATTTAGTAAGAAAGAAGATATTGAGATCATAGCTTTTTTGATCGCTTCTATCGCATGGGGAAATCGCACTTCGATCATCAAAAGTGGTGAGCGAATGTTGGAGATCATGGAAAATGAGCCATATAATTTCATCAAGTCCTACAGCGAGAGACCGCTTACTTTCGTACACCGGACGTTTAATGGAGAGGATCTCAATGCATTTTTCGTTGCGTTGCAAAGGATTTACCAACAATTTGGTAGTTTGGAAGGAGCCTTTTTAATTTCAGATCCAGAACCGAATGCCTTCAAGCGCATTGTTCATTTTAGAAGTGTTTTTACTCAGGATCCCTTTCCACAAAGAACTCAAAAACACCTTGCAAACCCTACAAAAGGATCCAGTGCAAAGCGCCTCAATATGTTCTTGAGATGGATGGTGAGACCCAATACCTCCGGCGTTGATTTTGGTTTGTGGAAACAAATTCCAATGAGCGAGTTACGCATCCCATTAGATGTACATACTGGAAATGTAGCGCGAAAACTAGGGCTTTTAACCAGATCGCAAAACGATTGGAAGTCCTTGGAGGAAATTCATGCTTTTCTAGATCAATGTGATCCTGCGGATCCATGTAAATACGATTATGCCTTATTCGGACTTGGTGTATTTGAGCGTTTTTAAGTTGGCTTTAACACTGAAAACTTTCAAAAAGTGTTCATAAATAGCCGTTTTTGAGGCCTTAAAAAAATGCTCAAATCATTAATTTAGCAGCATGAAGTGGGTGTATCCTCAATTTTTGTTTGCCCTTGCGGTGTTAATCATTCCGCTTCTAATTCACCTTTTTCATTTCAAGCGTTATAAAACGGTCTATTTCTCAAGCTTATCCTTCCTCAAGTCGATTGAGCAAGAGCAACGTAGCGTAAGAAAATTGAAACGCTGGCTGATCTTTACAGCACGTGCCTTTGCCTTTACCTTTTTTGTGTTTGCTTTCGCACAACCTTATTTTTCTGGAGATGACCAAAAGGAACAATCGCCATCCGTTATTGCGCTTTACTTGGATAATTCCTTTTCGATGTCGCAAATTGGATCTCAAGGTGAATTGTTATCACAAAGTCGAGAAATCGCTCGGACTATCATTGAAGAATCTTCCAGAAACACGCGCTTCATTCTCATGACGAATGACCTGAGTGGTGAGGAAAAACAATTGCTCACACGTGTGCAGTGTCTGGAGAAATTGGATAAAATCACCTATTCCCCGTTTGTGCGCAGTGCCAATGATGTTTGCCAGTGGTGGAATCAATGGATGGAAGAAAGTCAAAAAAATGGAAGTGATGTTCGTTTTTCTAAATTGGTTTACCTTTCTGATTTTCAAGATTTAACATTTGGCAAGTTAAACTCTAAGTTTAAACTTGATACGCGGATTTACCCGGTTCAATTATCTCCAAAAGCTCCTCAGAATGTTGCGGTAGACTCTGTTTGGTTCGATGCTCCGGTTCATAAGAAGGGAGAAAAACAAGTGTTGTATGCCTTGATACGCAATGAAGGAAATGAAGCGATCAAGGAGATCAATGTCAATTTACGTGTTGGAAGTCTAAATCGCGATGTGTTCTCCTCCATTCCGGCCAAAGGCTCTGATACAGTTGAAGTCAGTTTGTTTAATTCACAAGTTGGAAATGTTCCGGTAACTGTAAACGTAGCGGATAAACAAATGCACTTTGATGATGCGTATTATGCGAATTATCATGTTCGGGAAAACAGCGAAATCTTGCTGGTGCAGGGAGAAGATGCTGTTCCGAATGTGAAGTTGGTTTATGAGTTAGATCCGTATTATCGCATCAAGGAAAAGGCACAGAATCAGATGCAAACTGTGGATTTGAAGACGGCCGACCTGGTAGTTTTGAATGGCGTGAATCAGATCAATACAGGTTTGTCTAAAATGCTAATCGAGTATGCTAAGAGCGGAGGTTCCCTCCTGCTTTTGCCCGGTTCATCTGTAGGATTTGGTTCTTGGAATGCCTTTTTGAAATCTCTGGAAATGCCTTCTTTGGGAGCGACCACGGATAAAGGAACAACCGTAAAACAAATTACCATTCAAGATCCGTTTTTCGAGGGTGTTTTCGAGAAAAAGCCCGAGGACATCCGTTTGCCGGCAGTTGCAAAAGCGTATTCATTGCGTTCTTCAAGTGATTCGCGGTTTGTTTCATTGATCGCTTACCAGAATACGTCAGGATTCTTTGTGCGTGGCTCAGGAACTTATTCAGCTTATTTGCTCACCACTTCCCTGTCTTCAGATTTCAGTACGTTCACGGCTAATCAGTTATTCTCGACTTTACTTCTCAGAACGGCTGAATTGAGTCAGCGCAATGCTCCTTATGCCTTGACTCTTGGATCAAGCGGATATTACCCCTTGTTGGAGTTACCGATAGGAGAATCACCACTTACGCTGCGTAAAGGAACAACCGAATTTGTTCCACGTGTTTTTGAAAAGAATGAATCCAGTTATATTTCCTTGCAAGGATTGGATGCGGTTCGTGGTTTACAAGCCGGTATTTTTTCCATCCTGAAGTCAGGTAAAAATTTGGGCTTATTGGCCTTGAATTACTCTCGTTTAGAATCGAAGATTGGCCAACGCGAATTATCGGCGGTACAACAAGAGTTTGAAAGTGCGGGATTGCGTGTAGAAAAGTCTGTTTCGGCTGCAGATTGGTCCAGTGGATCGTTTTTGCAGTTGGAAGAACCGGATACACTTTGGAAATGGTGTGTGGTGATAGCCATACTGTTTCTGTTAACAGAGATGATTATCGTAATATTTGTAAAACAATAAACTAGTAACACATGAAATTGCTGTTGAAGCAGGTTAAGGTGATGGATCCTCGATCTGAATGGAATAACCAAACAGGTGACATGTTGATCGTTGATGGGGTGATCACTGCCTTTGAGAAAGAGATTGTTGATGAAGAAGCAACAACGCTTGCAAGTGAACATTTATGTGTTTCTCAGGGTTGGGTGGATCTGAAAGCACATTTCTGCGATCCGGGAGAAGAACATAAATCAACAATTGCTTCTGGATTGGATGCAGCGGCTTTCGGAGGCTTTACACATGTGGCGATCTTGCCAACAACGAAACCGGTGATCGATAACAAAACTGCAGTGGAATATGTGTTACGTCGTGCTGAAAACAATGCGGTTCGCTTGCATCCGATGGGTTGTATTACCCAAAAGAACGAAGGAGAACATCTAGCGGAAATGTATGATATGTTCCAATCGGGCGTTCGCATGTTTTCCGATGACCTGAAAACGGTTTCCGGGGGAATCATGTACCGTGCTTTGTTGTATGCCAAGAATTTTAACGGCGTAGTTGTTGGATTTTCCAGAGACAAATCGATTTCTGGAAAGGGAATGGTGAATGAAGGTGAAGCGTCTACCAAGACGGGTTTGAAAGCTGATCCGGCGATTGCGGAGATCATCCAGTTGGAGCGCAACTTGCGTTTGTTGGAGTATACAGGAGGAATTTTACATGTGACAGGTGTTTCTACAGCTGAGTCTGTTCGCCTGATCGCAGCGGCTAAAGCGAAAGGGCTACAGGTGACAGCTGATGTCCATGCCCAGCATTTGGTTTATAATGAAACGGCAGTTCTCGATTTTGATGTCAACTTCAAGTTAATGCCTCCGTTACGCAGCGAGTCGGATCGTCAAGCCTTGTGGAAAGGAGTCTTGGATGGTACAATTGACAGTATTGTTAGCGACCACCGTCCCAATGATACGGAAGAAACTGATGTGGAATTTGATCACGCGAATTTTGGCAATAGTACCTTGCAGTCAGTTTTCGCAGAATTGCGTCAAGCTCCGGAGTTTGATTGTGCTGCTGTGATCAAAGCATTGACAGAGAACGGTAGAAAATTGCTTTCATTGGAAGACCAGCCTATTGCAGTTGGTGCGGAGGCAGATATGACCATTTTTGATCCGGATAAAACTTGGAATTTTGATATAGCGGATATAGCTATTCAGGCAAAAAACTCACCTGTTGTTGGTAAATCCTTGAAGGGTTATGTTTTTGGAATTGTCAATAACGGTAAATTAGCACTGAAAGACGCCTAATATGTCTGCAAAAAGATCGTTTTTAAAGAGTTTCTGGAAAGAAAAGAAAATGGTGGGTTCCATGGTTCCCAGTTCTCGCTATTTAGCTAAAAAAATGCTGGATCCTATTGACTTTGCAAAAGCTAAAGTAATTGTTGAGTTGGGTCCGGGAACGGGTGTTTTTACACGGAAGATCTTGGAGAATTTGAGACCAGATGGCGTCCTGTTGGTTTTTGAATTGAACGATGAATTCATTGCTTTATTGCGCAAAGAGTTTCACGATTCGCGTGTACATCTCATCCACGATTCTGCTGAAAAAATTGGAGAGTATTTACATAAGTTAGGTTTGAAAGAAGCTGATATCGTCATGTCTTCTCTTCCGTTGGCTAATTTTCCGGATGAATTGAAGGATACGATCTTGAAAGAGTCGCATCGTGTAATGGGTGAACGTGGCTTGTATATTCAATTTCAATATTCTTTGAATGCCAAGACGCACATCAAGAAAACGTTCCGCCATGTAAATATTAGTTTTACTCCGGCAAACTTCCCTCCTGCTTTCGTTTATACGTGTCACAAGTAAATGGGATCATTGGACTCCTACTGAATCTCAAGTAACTTCAGTTACCTTGCGGGTCTGTTGGGAAATAATACATTTGTAAACAATAAAAAAAACAATAAAGTACCTATGAGTGCAGAAAAAGTTAAATGTTTGATCATTGGTTCCGGTCCGGCCGGATATACAGCTGCAATTTATGCTGCACGCGCTGAAATGAAACCGGTTATGTATCAAGGAATGCAACCGGGAGGTCAATTGACCACTACGAATGAAGTTGAAAATTTCCCAGGTTACCCAGATGGCATTTCTGGTCCTGAAATGATGGTCCAATTGGAAGCTCAAGCAAAACGCTTCGAAACAGATATTCGTTCAGGGTTTATTTCGAAAGTTGATTTCTCTGGTCCAGTTCACAAATGTTGGACAGAAGACGGACATGAGATTCATGCGGATACTGTGATCATTTCAACAGGTGCTTCTGCAAAATATTTGGGCCTACCGTCAGAGCAACATTATCTATCTATTGGTGGTGGAGTTTCTGCATGTGCTGTATGTGATGGATTCTTTTACCGCGGACAAGAAACGATCATCGTTGGTGCTGGTGACTCGGCTTGTGAGGAAGCACATTACCTTTCTAAATTGTGTACTAAAGTTACTATGTTGGTGCGTACAGAGAAATTCCGTGCTTCGAAGATCATGGAAGAACGTGTTCGCAACACGCCAAACATTACTATTCTTCACAATACTGAAACAGTGGAGGTATTAGGAGATGGAAATGGAGTAACAGGTGCTCATGTTAAGAATAACGTAACCGGTGAAGAAACCGTAATTCCTGCTACCGGATTCTTTGTAGCGATCGGTCACAAACCGAATACAGATATTTTCAAGGATTTCATTGATCTGGACGAAACTGGTTACATCAAATATGCACAACCAGGAACTTCTAAAACAAATGTACCGGGTGTTTTTGTAGCTGGAGATGCTGCCGATAAAAATTATCGTCAAGCAATTACTGCCGCTGGAACAGGATGCATGGCAGCTTTAGATGCGGAGCGCTA
>VFQT010000893.1_pt1 | contig 39706 bp, 30 predicted proteins | sample 3512381 | NCBI WGS metagenome assembly VFQT01 (sample SAMN10412376, study PRJNA504923) | tailings metagenome | isolation source: Relicate 2 Philex TSF3 active mining site | place: Philippines: Tuba, Benguet | collected 2017-08-29 | reverse complement strand
TTTGATTTTTCAAACAGGCCTTGTTTTTTGCCGTATTGTTGGAATACACGGGTGATGGCTCTTCTGAAACCAGCAACGTGCGTACCACCTTCTATGGTGTTGATGTTGTTTACATAAGAAAAAATGTGTTCGTTGTAAGAATCATTATAGTTGATGGCAACTTCAACGGCTACATTTGAATCTGCATCCAATCCTTCCATGTAGATGACAGAAGGGAGAATTGTGTTTCGTTTACCATTGCGGTCAAGCATTTCAACAAACTCAATGATACCACCTTCACTATAGAAAATCTGCTGGTAAGTATTGCCGTCATCGTCTTTTTCCCTCAAGTCGTTTAAAGTGATTTTAATTCGCTTGTTGAGGTAGGCCAATTCGCGCAATCTTCCTTCTAAGATATCCTTGTTATAGACATTTGCAGTAAAGATGGTAGTATCAGGCCAAAATTGAACCTTTGTTCCAGTCTTATCGCTTGTCCCGACCTCTCTCACTGCATATTTTGGAACACCTCTCTCGTATTCCTGCTCAAAGATTTTTCCTTCGCGCTGAACGGTTACTTTTAGATCAGTACTCAATGCGTTTACGCAGCTTACACCCACACCGTGAAGACCACCTGAGACTTTGTAGGTGTTTTTGTCGAATTTACCACCTGCGTGTAGTACAGTCATTACCACTTCAAGTGCACTTCTTTTTTCCTTGTGGTGCATGCCTGTCGGGATGCCTCTACCGTTATCTTGTACTGAAATTGAATTGTCCTCATGGATGGTTACCACAATATCATTACAATATCCCGCAAGTGCTTCATCTATGGAGTTATCAACTACCTCATAAACCAAATGGTGTAGGCCCTTTACGCCTATATCACCAATATACATGGCGGGTCTTTTCCTAACGGCCTCCAAGCCTTCTAATACCTGGATACTGTCTGCGCCGTAACCACTATTTTGCTGTTCGTTCATGTTCGGATTTTCTGTACTCATACGTGTCTGCTTCCTCTTTATTTAAATGCTAATTATAACCGCTTACAAATTTACTAAAATAGGGGGGTATGCCCTCATTTTGAGGCAGTTAAAAACGCTTTATTTTTAAGATGATTTCCACATATTTGAAAAGGTTCAAAAGGGCTATATTTTACCTCATACGATGAAATTGGAGTAACTTTGCTTTTGGATGGTTCAAAAGCCCAACATACCCGTTTTCATAAAAAACGACCACTCATTTGATGGGGTTACACCTTTGTATACCAGCGAGAAAAAAATACCTGGATCCTGGCAATATTCCATAAAAAGATATGTCCGTGAGAGTAAATATGACAATGAGGATTATGGTGTTCTGGTTTATAACTTTGATAATCAACCAGATAGGAATTACCTGGAATTAAAATTTTGTGTAAGTGGACAGACGTACTGCAAACAGACAGAAGTCAATTGCGAGGATTGTAAGTTGAACAAAAATGCGTTGTGTGTGGAACAGAGCGGGACAGTCGATTTCCTTCAATTCAGGTTTGAGCCAGTCCACCTGACCAACCTAATTACTGCTGAACCTGGGGGAGATACTGAGGAGATACTCAATTTCAGATACAAGCACAGCTTTTCAAGGCCTATTCAGCTCAATGGAAGGATAAGGCATACATTGGATTCTATACTCAATCATCGCTATAATGATACGGTAGAGAATATTTTCGTTAATGCACAGACCCAAATTTTATTGCTTTATACTCTTGAGGCAGTCAGTGCAATTAAGGAGGATGAAGTGCCTGCCTGTAAATTTCTGGTTCATTTAGAGGACAGAGAAAAAATAATTAAAGCAAGAGAGATATTGTTGGCTCACATTGGAGATCCAATTACCATCAAAGAATTGAGCCGAAAAGCTGCCATCAATGAGTGTTACCTAAAAAAAGGATTTAAGGTGATGTTTGGCACAACAATCTTTGATTTTTATCAGGATCAACGGATGGAGCATGCCCGTTTTCTGCTTTATGAGAAGGGCTTATCCGTTTCAGAAGTGTCTGCATCCTTGGGTTATTCCTCAATTTCTCATTTTTCGACTGCTTTTAAGAAGCATACGGGTCTAAAACCATGCGACCTTTTGTCACCAGTTCGTCATAAATAGTCCTTTTTCCTTTTCCTGACAATTCCATGATAAAACTCTTTAGGAGATTAAACATTTTTGCATTCCAATCTCCAGTTAATGAAGTATTTAATCCAGTTACTTGTACTCTTGATTACTAATGTTGCTTTTGGGCAGCTTTCTACCGACTCTGTTTCTGCAAAAGCAATGGATGAAGTGGTAGTTACAGCAACCCGTACCCCTAGATTAATGGGGAATGTTGCCATCCCAGTTACAGTAATCAATTCAAAAACAGTTTACCAGAATGGTTCGCTCAGGCTCAATGACATTTTAGCTGAGCAAACCGGTATCAACATTGTAGAAGGTTTTGGTAAAGGTGTACAAGTACAGGGATTGTCTTCTGAGTATACCCTCATTTTGATAGATGGTGAGCCATTAATTGGAAGGACTGGAGGGGTACTTGATTTGTCGAGAATTTCAGTTAGAAATATCCGTAAGATTGAAATAGTAAAAGGACCATCTTCCAGTTTATATGGTTCAGAAGCGATGGGTGGTGTAATCAACATCATCACAGATGGGGCAGGTCAGAATAAAACTGATGTTGGTCTTCGTTATGGAAGATTCAATACAATGGACGGTACGGTAAATTTTTCCAGAAGATTCAACAAGACAGATGTAACTGCTTCTTTCAATTACAATAGATCTGAAGGATATAGTTTAAAGCCTAACCAGGCCCAAAAAACTGTAGAGCCATTTTGGAAAACAGTTCAGCAAATAAATATCAATCATCAGTTGAGCGACAAGTGGAAATTGGGAAGCGGTTTCAGAAGAAATGTAACCTATATCGACAATACTATTGAAGTCTCAAACCAAGGTGTAGCCATACTTTCAAAGGGGTATGAGCGCAACGATGAATTTAATCTTACACCTTATTTACAATTTAAATCAGGTAATGTAAAAACAACATTACGTGGTTACGTGACAGGGTTTGAATCAGTTCAATTATTGAATGTAAAAGGATCTACAGGAACTTATAATGATAAATTCAATCAACTTTTTTCGAGAGTAGAAAACCAAACCGACTGGCAAATCAGGGAGCAGTCCTCGCTTACACTGGGCGCTGGTCATGTCGACGAATCCGTAGCCTCCAACAGGTATGATTCTATGTCTACCAATCGAAAAAATTCAATATCCTATTTTTTTGCTCAACACGAGGAACAACTTTCTACACAACTGACCTTAATTGGTGGCTTCAGATTTGATGCCAACAGGGCTTATGCATCTGTATGGAGTCCGAAAATTGCCCTTCAATACAAGGCCAGTGAAAAGTTATCCTTTAATATATCTTATGGAAGAGGGTTTAAAGCGCCCGATTTCAGACAATTGTACTTAAACTTTACCAACCTCGCTGCTGGGTCTTATTCAGTATTTGGATCTGAGGTTGCAAAACCTGAGTTGGACAGACTGATTGCTTTGCAGCAGATTGACCAAGTTACTCCTGCAGCTAATTTACTTTCCGCGTTGAGTCCTGAAGTTTCTGGTGGCTTGAACATTGGTGCAAAGTGGAAGCCTAAGCAGGATTTACAGCTTAGTATCAATTTGTTTAGGAATGATATCGACAACATGATTGTGACTGATGTAGTTGCATTCAAGAAAAATGGTGGTCAGATTTATAGTTATTTCAATTTGAAGAGTGCGCTTACTCAAGGATTTGAATTTGGTGTAGATAAGAGAATTTCAAAATCATTTTCTGTAAAAGCTGGTTATCAGTTTTTGTATACAGCCGATAAAGAAGTATTGGCACAAATCAGAAAAGGTGAAACGTTCAAGCGCGATCTTAGTTCAGGATCTTCGGTCAGGATGAAAGTAGCTGATTATGGTGGGTTGCCTTTACGTTCAAAACACATGGCTAATCTTAAAGTTAACTATGAAAATGCAAATGGATTTTTTGCCACAACACGTATGATTTACAGAGGAAGATGGGGGACTTTTGATCAAGACGGAAATGGTATCATCAATAGATCCGATGAATATGCCAATGGATTTCTGCAGATCAATACCAGTGCGGGTTTCAGCCTAAGAAAACATTGGAAAATAATGGCAGGTGTAGACAATATTCTGAACTATAAAGACGTTTTAAATCTGCCTGGTAATCCTGGCCGAGTAGGATACATAGACATTCAATTTAATTTTTAATTATAAACCACAAAGATCAAATCAAATGAAAACAAGAAGCATTATCGGAAGTGTGCTAGCGGCTGTTGTTATTTTTCAATCTTGTACTAAAGATGAAACCTCTGTTCCGCAAGTAACGTTGGTTCAAAAAATCGTTAAAGATATTCCAGCAGATACTATCGTTGGTTTATCACCAATTGGTCAGCCTGTCGGTGTAGGTAAATTTACTTTCTACAGTTTCGAGAGTAATGCCATTGTTCCGAACAGTGATTCAAATTCTACAAAATGGGATATTGGTATCAGAGGTACAACTATCATTACAAATGGTGGAACTAGTGGTCCTGGTAATGGTGGCGCGTTTATCTACGTAGGTACTTTTGATGATTTGGCTTCAGTTCCAGCAGATTCTACTTTTAAGGTTGATGCTGCTCCAAACTATGCCATCACAACTGGCAGTAACAGGGGTTGGTATTTATATACACCACAAACAAACCTTGTTACACCATTGCCTGGTAGGGTTTTGGTTTTCAGAACCGCGACTGGCAAATATGCTAAAGTTGAAATTTTGAATTATTACAAAGGAGGTACTACTCCAGCAGCTACTGATCCAGATGATGTAAAAATATTCACACAACGCTATTATACCATCAAATTTGCCTATCAGGCAGATGGTACAACCAGCTTTAAGTAATAGTCAGGGTTATGGGTTTAATCCTTAGGGGGTTTGGAAGCTTGCTTCCAAACCCCCTAAACTTTTCTATCTTTGCGCCTTTGAAATCAGTATGCAATCGAGTTATAAGGAATACGGACAATTGAATCTCCCTGCATTTGAGAGGGAGATGCTGGCTACATGGGAAAATGAGCAGTCGTTTTTACAAAGCATCAAGCACAGAGATGGTGCCAAACCTTTTGTTTTTTATGAAGGTCCACCGAGTGCCAATGGTATGCCTGGCATACACCACGTCATTTCGAGAACCTTGAAAGATTTGGTTTGTCGCTATAAAACCATGAAAGGCTATCAAGTAAAAAGAAAAGGTGGATGGGATACCCATGGATTACCTGTAGAACTTGGTGTTGAAAAAGAATTGGGGATTACCAAAGAAGATATTGGAAAGAAAATTACTGTTGCTGAATACAACCAGAAATGCCGTGAAGCCGTTTTGCGCTACAAGGATAAATGGGACGATATTACCAAGAAAATGGGCTATTGGGTTGATCTTGATCATCCTTATGTAACATTTGAGAACGATTATATTGAATCACTTTGGTGGTGTTTGAAAAGGTTGTACGACAAAGGATTGCTTTACCAAAGTGTGAGTATTCAGCCTTATTCACCTGCAGCTGGCACCGGTTTGAGTTCACATGAATTGAATCAACCTGGCACTTATAAAGATGTAAAAGACACATCGGCTGTCGCACTTTTCAAACTGGATAAAGAAAAGAACAAAGCACATACTGCACTTCAGTTGATAGAAGGACTAGTTGGATCTTCTTCTTCGGTTTATTTCATGGCTTGGACTACTACGCCATGGACATTACCATCTAACTTGGGACTTACTGTAGGAGGAAATATTGACTATGCGTTGGTGGATACGTTCAATCCTTACACAGGAGATCGCGTGCAGGTTATTTTAGCAACTGCTTTGCTGGGAAAATACTTCAAGGCAGAAGCTGCTGATTTATCATTTGAAGAATTCAAGTCTGGTGATAAATTGATACCATGGAAGGTCTTAGGTGTATTCACTGGTAAGCAAGTAGAGGGCATGTATTATGAGCAATTGATGCCTGGAGTAGCAAATAGTCTTGAAGCCATTCTTGCTATTACGCCAGATGCGGATCCATTTAAAGTAGTTGTAGGTGATTTTGTAACTACTGAAGATGGAACGGGTATAGTGCATACTGCACCTGCGTTTGGCGCTGATGACTTTAAAGTTGGCAAGAAGAATAATTTAGGGATCCTCACTTTGGTAGACAGAGAAGGAAAGTTTGTAGATGGACTAGGAGAGTACAGTGGCAGGTATGTAAAAAATTATAAAAATGATGAGCAGTATGTCGATGTAAATGTTGATATCTGTGTTCATCTAAAAAAAGATGGGAAGGCGTTTAAGGTAGAAAAATACGAACACAACTATCCGCATTGTTGGAGAACAGATAAACCAATCTTGTACTATCCACTTGATGCTTGGTTTATCAAAACGACAGCTTTGAAAGACCGCATGGTGGAGTTGAATAAAACTATTCAGTGGAAACCAAAATCAACTGGCGAAGGTCGTTTTGGTAATTGGTTGGAGAATATGGTAGACTGGAACCTCAGCCGTAGCAGGTTCTGGGGAACGCCGCTTCCCATCTGGCGTTCAGCAGATGGGACTGAAGAAATCTGCATTGGTTCAGTAGAGGACTTAAATAAAGGTATTCAACATGCAGCAACTGTTTTAGGTGGAGATACCAATGCTGCTTTTTTAAAGGAGGGAATAAAAGATTTACACAAACCTTATGTGGATGATGTGATATTGGTGAGTGCATCAGGACAGCCTATGAAAAGGGTACCAGATTTGGTGGATGTATGGTTTGACAGTGGTGCCATGCCTTATGCACAATGGCATTATCCATTTGAGAACAAGTCGATGGTTGAAAGTGGCGAGGCCTTCCCTGCAGATTTTATTGCAGAGGGTGTTGATCAAACCCGAGGCTGGTTCTATACTTTGCACGCTTTAGGAGCATTGTTGTTTGGCAGTGTAGCCTACAAGACTGTTGTTTCTAATGGACTTGTGCTGGATAAGAACGGTAACAAAATGAGTAAGCGTTTGGGTAATGTAGTTGATCCATTCGCTACGATTGATACCTATGGTGCAGATGCAACCAGGTGGTATTTAATTACCAATGCATCTCCTTGGGATAACCTGAAATTTGATATCGAAGGCATCAAAGAAGTGCAAAGGAAATTCTTTGGAACGTTGTACAATACCTATCAATTTTTTGTGCTGTATGCCAATGTTGATGGCTTTACTTACAAAGAGGCAGACGTTCCATATCAAGAGCGTCCAGAAATAGACAGATGGATACTATCGAGTCTACAATCACTTGTTAAGGATGTCAACAAGCACATGGATGATTATGAGCCAACGCTTGCGGGAAGGGCTATTGACGAGTTTGTAGATGAATTACTCAGTAACTGGTATGTGCGTTTATCAAGAAGAAGGTTCTGGAAAGGTGAGTATGGAACAGATAAGATTAGTGCGTACCAAACGCTATATACTTGTTTGTTAACAGTTGCTAAACTGGCTGCACCCATCTCTCCATTTTTTACTGATTCTATTTACAGAAATTTGAATGCAGTTACAGGGAAAGAATCTTTAGCATCGATACATCATTCGGATTTTCCCAAACCAAATGAAGAATGGATTGATCTTGCTTTGGAAGAAAGAATGGCCATGGCTAGAGAGTTTTCTTCCCTGGTTCTTTCAATCAGAAAGAAAGTGAACATCAGGGTTCGTCAGCCATTACAAAAGTTATTGATTCCAATTTCTTCATCCCAGATGCAAGAGCAATTGAAGAAAATTGAGGATTTGATTTTGGCAGAAGTCAATGTGAAAGAGATGCAATATTTGCCTGCGGATAATGACTTCATTAAAAAAAGAGTAAAGCCCAATTTTGTCATTTTAGGCAAAAAGCTTGGTGCAAAGATGAAAGTTGCAGCTTCAATTATTACTGCGCTTGATCAGCAGTCAATTAGAAAACTTGAACATGAGGGTGTGCTAACTATTTCCTTGGAAGGTGAATTGGTCGAGATATTGAGAGAAGAGGTAGAGATTCAAAGTGAGGATGTAGCAGGATGGATGGTAGCATCTAGAAATGCCTTTACGGTAGCGTTGGATGTTTCAGTCACTCCCGAACTTGAAAATGAGGGTAATGCACGTGAATTGGTCAACCGAATCCAGAAAATACGAAAGGATCTGAATTTGGAATTAACCGACAGGATATTTGTTGAAATTCAATCTGATCCTGAATTAGACCATTCATTTACCGATTTTAATGCGTATATTTGCGCCGAAATTTTAGCTGACCATGTCTTGCTGAAGCAAGGTTTATCTGAAGGTGTTGAGACAGAGATCAATGGTAAAACGCTGAAGATCAATGTTATAAAAAAAGGTTAAGTATTATGGCAACAAAGAAACCAGCACCAAAAAAGAATGCAGCTCCTGCTAAAAAAGCAGCTCCTGTAAAAAAAGTAGCATCTGCTAAAAAAGCAGCTCCTGCCCCTAAAGCCCCAGCAAAAAAGGCAGCAGCTCCAAAAAAAGCGGTTCCAGCTAAGGCAGCACCTAAAAAGGCAGCTCCTGCAAAAGCTGTTGTTGCCAAAAAAGCTACACCTGTAAAAGCTGCCCAAAAGCCAGTAGCAAAACCAGCTGCAAAAGCGCCTGTTAAGGCTGCCCCAGCTAAAAAAGCTGTTGCTCCGGCCAAACCGGCTCCTAAACCAGTAGCAAAACCAGCTGCAAAAGCGCCTGTTAAGGCTGCCCCAGCTAAAAAAGCTGTTGCTCCGGCCAAACCGGCTCCTAAACCAGTAGCAAAACCTGCAGCAAAAGCACCTGTCAAGGCTGCTCCTGCAAAGCAAGCAGCTGTTAAGCCAGCACCAGCTCCAAAGCCAGCAGCCCCCGCTAAAGCTCCAGCTAAGCCCGTAAAGAAAGCCCCAGCCATTGCTCCTGAAATCAGGTTTGCAGAAACCAGCAAAGCTGCTGCGAGCCCAGCTGAAATCAGAAAAGCACTTAGAGCTAAAGAGGCAAAAAAAGACTTGAAGCCCGTCCCCATGCCAAAAATCAATACGAAATCAGCCCGTAAATATGAACCAGAGTTCACTAAATCAGTATTAGATTCCAAAGAAGAGCCAGTACAAACTGGACCAACACAGCGTTATTCTGATAGTGAATTATTGGAGTTTAAAGAATTGATTCAAAATAAGTTGAATGCAGCCAAGCAAGAACTTGCCTATCTGAATGGTTTAATAACCAGAAAGGATTCAATGAGTGGTGAAGATTCTGATACCCGTTACATGACCATGGAAGATGGAAGTCTCAGCATGGAGCGTGAACAATTGAGTCAGATGGCCAGTCGCCAAATCGATTTCATCGAGAAATTAGAAAAGGCACTCATGAGGATCGAAAACAAAACCTATGGTATTTGTAGGGTAACCGGCAAGTTGATTGATAAGGCTCGTTTGAGAGCAGTTCCACATGCTACTTTAAGTATGGAAGCAAAGACAGGTATGAATAAACCTGGACCAAGCTTCTAACGCTTATCTCATTTCCTGCATAGCTACCAGTTTGCTGTAGATACCATTTTGGGCAACTAGTTCGTCGTGCTTGCCCCGCTCAGCTATAGTACCCTTGTCTAGTACAATAATTTCATCTGCATGTCGTACAGTCGATAAACGATGTGCAATAATAATACTCGTTCTGTCTTTCATGAGGTGGTTGATAGCATCTTGTACCCATTTTTCACTTTCTGTATCTAGAGAAGAAGTGGCTTCATCTAAAATGAGGATGGGAGGATTTTTTAAAACTGCCCTGGCAATGGTTACTCTTTGTTTTTCACCACCACTTAACTTTGATCCTCTATCTCCAACTATTGTCGCATAACCCTGTTCTTTTCTTTCAATGAAATCGTGTGCGTTGGCAATTTTTGCAGCCTGTATAATATGAGTTGTTTCTGCGTGCAAATTACCCAAGGCAATATTAGCTTCTATGGTATCATTGAACAAGATGGGTTCCTGCGTTACAATGCCCATGAGGTTTCTCAGGTCAGACATCTTGAATCGTTTGATGTTTATCCCATCAATTAGGACTTCTCCTGAAGTGGCATCATGAAAGCGTGGAATAAGATCGGCCAGCGTTGATTTTCCGGCACCTGAAGAACCTACCAATGCAATGGTTTGTCCTTTTTTAATATGTAAGTTGATGCCTTTTAATATCACTTTATCCTGGTAGGCAAAACCTACATTTTTCAATTCAATAGATTCATTAAATCCAGTGATTGCTACAGGATGAGGATCTTCTTTGATGGATTGTTCTTCTTTAATTAAGCGTTGAATCCGTTCTATACTGGCTGCCCCTTTTTGGATATTGTAGGAAGCTGTACTAAAAGCTTTCAGGGGGTTAATAATTTGTGTGAAGATGGCAATGAAAGTCAGGAAATCCGGGCCATTCAATGCAAAACTTTTTTTGAGCACAAGTGATCCTCCATAATACAGTACACAACATACAGCAACAATACCCAGGGTTTCTGATACAGGAGAAGCCAGATCTCTTCTTCGAATGGTATGATTTTTTATTTGTAACAGTTCCGTATTTTCTCTTTTGAATTTATCCAGTTGTTGTTGTTCCGCATTAAATGCCTTAACCACCCTGATACCACCTAATGTTTCTTCTATTGTGCTAAGGATTTCACCTAATTTGATTTGAACACTATTTGAAACTTTTTTGAGTGATCTGCCTATTCTTCCGATAATAAGACCTGCGATGGGTAGGAATAATAATAGGAATAAGGAGAGTTCCGGACTCAAATTGATCATGGCAAAAAGGTACAAGGCTATGAGGATCGGTTCTCTAAAAAAACTTTCTAAAAAACTGATGGTGGAGAATTCTACATCCTGTAGGTCATTGGTGAGTTTGCTCATGATATCACCTTTCCTTTGTTCGTTGAAAAAGCCTACAGGAAGTTTTAGAATTTTGGTGAACATATCCGTGCGCATATCATTGATGATATTGTTGCGGATAGGCGTGAGGACGTACATGGATCCGTAAAGAAAAATATTTTTTAATACGATAGCCAGGATAACAATCGCGCATATCATGGCCAGTGCCTCAATGCGACCTTCTGGTGTTTGAGTTAAGTGGGAAAGTGTATTGTACAATTGGTCGGAGAGTCCACCTAATTTGAAACGCGAAGAAGTTATGCCACCATCTTGTTGTAGTCCAAAAATCAATGTCAAAAATGGTGCCAGCATGGCTAGAGAAATGAGAGAAAAAAAGGCTGAAAGAATGTTCAGGATGAAATATCCTGTCACCATTCTGGGATATTTTTTGATATAATTAAAAATTACGCCCAGGCTCTTCATTATGCTGACTTATGTTTTTATAGAATTAGCACCAAAAGTAACTAATTTTACATCCATCAAGCATCCATTATGGAGGAAAGCAAAAGACAAAAACAAATAGCAGGGGTCATTCAGGAAGAAATGAATGATATTTTTTTAAGAATGGGACTCAACATGATGGATGGGGGTATGGTTTCTATCTCCCATGTTAAGATTACACCGGATCTGCTTGAGGCTAGAATTTATCTTAGTTTGTTTCAATTGAAGGATGCTGCAGCGGCACTTAAAAGAATAGAAGATCGAAAAAGTGAAATAAGAAAAGAGCTGGGCATCAGGGTTAAACAGCAGTTGAGGAGAATTCCAGAATTGCGCTTTTTTAAAGACGATACCCTTGATCATGTTTTTCGTATGGAAGAGATCTTCAAAAAAATTAACGAAGAAAGAAACAAATGAATTTTAGGACCATCCTGAAATTTGCATGGCGTTACTTCAAAGCCAAAAAATCGACAAACGCCATTAATATCATATCATGGGTAAGTATGGTTGCCATTGTATTCGGAACCGCCTCCTTGATTGTTATTTTGAGTGCATTTAATGGTTTTGAGTCACTTGTCAAATCGCTCTATGCTTCTTTTTATCCTGACATAAAAATCAGTGCTGCAAAAGGTCAGGTTATCACATTAACGCAGGATCAAATTGATAAGTTAAAGGGAATTGCTGGTGTTGCCTCTGTTAGTTTAATTGCAGAAGAAAAAGCGTTGATTCAAAATGGAGGTCTTCAAACTGTAGTCCATATTAAGGGCGTTGATCGTAATTATGAACATGTTGCAGGTATTGCAAATCATATCTATAGAGGCGAATATGTCTTGGGTGATTCCGAGCAGCCTGCATTGGTGTTTGGAGTGGGCGTGGAGATGGCGCTTGGATTGAGTGCTGATCAGGCTATTTCTCCAGTATCTGTTTACTTGCCCAAAAAAAATAGTTTCTCAACGACTGATCCATTATCTTCTTTATCGTTAGCACTTGCAAATCCAGTAGGTAGCTTTGCTATTCAATCGGAGTTCGATAATAAATATGTAATTACGAACCTTGATTTTATTAGGTTGTATGCTGGATATACTAATGATCAATACAGCGCTGCTGAAATTAAGATCTTGCCTGCAGTTAATGCAGATGATGTTATCGCATTGATAAAGCCTATTGTAGGTTCATCCTGTAAGGTAGAAGATCGTTTTCAGCAAAACAGTACTTTATATACCACCATCAAGTTAGAGAAGTTAGCGATATATGGTATTTTCTCACTTATATTGATTGTAGCCGCATTCAATATATTAGGGGCATTAAGTATGCTTGTATTAGAAAAGAAAAAGGATATTCAAGTGATGATGGCTATGGGAGCTGATCAGAGTTTGATTCAAAAGATTTTTCTTGCGGAAGGAATTTTATTGTCGACTATCGGAACTATTGGAGGGATGGTTGTGGCATTTGTCTTGTATTATATTCAAATTACTTATAAGCTCGTTCCTTTAGAGGGAAATACTTTTTTAATCGACTACTATCCAGTCGAGTTGTCATTGACCGACTTTATACTTGTGGGGTTGACTGTATTTGTTATTGGAATTCTTGCTTCCTGGATTCCTGCAAGAAAAGCATCTTCAGCACAAATGGCACTGCGTGATGCGTATTAATAATCTCCAATAGTTTCTGGAAGTTGAGCCAGTGCTTTAGCAAGTTGATCGTCGTTAGGAGCGATTCCGTGCCATCCATGATCATTTTCCATAAAATCAACACCCTTGCCCATTAAGGTTTTCATGATAATAGCAATGGGCTTACCATTACCTGCAGATTCCTTGGCCAAAGCAAGTACACGAACAACATCATCCATATCATTACCATCCATTTCCAGGGTTGCCCATCCAAAAGTTTCAAATTTTTCCTTGATGTTACCGAGTGATATTACTTTATCTGTTGGTCCATCGATTTGTTGTCCGTTCCAGTCGACAGTCGCAATTAGATTATCTACTTTATGATGCGCAGCAAACATAACGGCTTCCCAAATCTGACCCTCCTGTAATTCACCATCACCATGCAATGAATAAACCAGGTTATTGTCGTTATTGAGTTTTTTTGCCAAGGCAGCACCAATTGCAACGCTCAGTCCTTGTCCCAATGAACCAGAGGCAATTCTGACACCTGGTAAATGTTCATGAGTAGTAGGGTGGCCTTGCAGCCTTGAGTTCAATTTGCGGAAGGTGGCCAGTTCGCTCACCGGAAAATAGCCTGAGCGTGCTAAGCAGGAATAGAAAACAGGAGAAATATGTCCGTTTGAAAGAATGAATATGTCCTCATTGATTCCATCCATTTGAAAGGCAGGATTGTGTTTCATCACCTTGAAATACAAGGCGGTAAGAAAATCAGTGCAACCTAAAGATCCGCCAGGATGGCCACTTTGAACGGCATGAACCATTCTAACGATATCCCTTCTTATTTGTGTTGCTGTATCCTGCAAAGATGCCATGGTGAGATTTTTTCGCAAAGCTAATGTTTTTGGCGTTTTTTCCCCTTGCTGATGGTGTTTTTATCTATACAGGTGATAAAATAACTTGATGAATAATTCGTTTTATTATAGACCTTTGGGTCATACTCTTTTTTAACAACGCGACTAATCATGGAAATTCTTGTATTTGCAGCTATTCTTTCGTTCGTTGTGGCTTTTGTTGCCACACCGGTCGTCATAAAAGTTGCAGATGCAAAAAAATTGTTTGATCAGCCTACAGTTCACAAGATACATTTTACCCCTATCCCAACATTTGGCGGCATTTCATTTTTTGTCGCGGTCCTTTTCTCCATTATCCTGCTTGTTTCATTTAAGGAAGCACCAGAATTACAAAATTTTATTGCTGCATCTATCGTCATTTTTTTCATTGGATTAAAAGATGATGTATATCTCATATCTCCTACAAAAAAATTCTTGGGCCAACTCTTGGCAGTTTTTTTATTAAGTTATCAAGGGGCCTTTCAATTAAGTTCTCTGCAAGGTTTATTTGGAGTTACTCAATTGCATCCAATAGTGTCAACATTGTTTACCTATTTAACTTTCTTAGTCATCATCAATGCATTTAATTTGATTGATGGTGTAGATGGACTCGCTACATTATTAGGAATTATTGCTGCTGCATTTTTTGGATTTTCCTTTTATTCAGCAGGAGATTTGCCTTATGCTATACTTGCATTTTCTTTGTTATTTAGTCTTATTGGTTTTCTGGTATATAATTTTTCTCCTGCAAGGATTTTCATGGGTGATACAGGCTCATTGTTTCTGGGATTGGTAGTTGCTGTTCTGGCAGTTCGTTATATTAGGATGGATCCACTTTTGTTTAATAAGATTGATATTTCACAAACAGGGGCAATGGCATTTGCAGCAGTCTTTGTGCCGATTATGGATACTTTAAGGGTCTTTATAATACGGATTTACAAAGGATTGTCTCCTTTCAATCGTGATGTTAATCATATACATCATATTTTATTGGACAAAGGGTATTCTCATCGACGAGTAAGCTTGACCTTATTTATTGTTCAGTTGCTAATCTTGGTACAAGCTTTTTTCATGCAGCCACTTGGTATTAATGTACTTATTGCATCACTGTTGGTCTCAGGATTTTTGGTTGTTTGGTTTTTTACGTTAAAAAGACCGAAACCTCAAGTAAATGAATTAAAAGAAGGTCTTGATCATAAGCCTTCTTTAATAAATAGAAAGGATTTCAAAAGTTCGACATTCAACAACTGATCTTCTCAGTTTTCTTATGTTCATTCGTCTTCATTTCATAGATTTGCACTTGAAATTTTTGAACTATGTCTGAAGAACTTCATCAACACATCAAGGAAGCCGGATCTTCAATGGATAAGGCCATATCACATTTAGAAACGGAGTTGGTAAAAATTAGAGCTGGTCGAGCTAATCCGCAAATGTTTGATGGATTGGTGGTTGATTATTATGGTTCTCCAACCCCAATAGCCCAAGTGGGGAATATTTCTGTGGCTGATGCAAGAACTTTAACCATCCAGCCTTGGGAAAAGAACATGCTTCAGGCTATTGAACGTTCAATTATTGCAGCTAATCTTGGCGTGACTCCTCAAAATGATGGAGCTATTATAAGAATTTTCCTTCCACCGCTTACCGAAGAAAGAAGAAAAGAGATAGTGAAAAGGGTACAAGCTGAAGGAGAGCAATCCAAGATTGCCATCCGAAACATCAGAAGAGATGCCATCGAGCAGGTGAAAAAAATGCAGAAAAATGGATTAAGTGAGGATGCAGCTCAAGATGGTGAAAAAGAAATTCAAGAGCTGACCAATAAATACATTGCGCTTGTTGAAAAGCACCTAGCCGCAAAGGAAAAGGAAATCATGAGCGTTTAGTCCTTATTTATTGGCTAATCTCACGCCAACAAGAATGACGAGCATGCCCATCAGTTGAAGTGCCGTTACTACTTCACCAAAATAGATACCCCAGCCGAGGGCAACAAAGGGGATGATGTAGGTGACAGTTGAAGCAAAAACAGGCCCAGCTTTTTTCATCAATTGGTAAAAAATAACTGAGGCTACTCCTGTATTGATCAGTCCCAATAAACCTGCAATCAATGTCCCTCTTGTCCAGCTGCCATCCATTAAATTCGGATGCGTGAAATAACCTGTGCCAGCTAAAACCAATAAGGTAGGGATGATGAGGGAGGTAAATGCAATTGTAGCAATGTGTATTGGAGCCACGTTTTGTACATATTTGTTTACGACATTAACGTTCAGTCCATAGCAAACGGTAGCCAAAAGCACAAAAAGTGAATAGGTAATATGGTCAAAATTAATCCCATGAGCACCCCCAAGGTTGGTTATGAGCATGCCAATAAAACCAATAAAAATGCCCAACCATTTTAACCAGCCTATCTTCAGTTGGAAAAAGAATGTACCAATAGCAATGGTGAAAATGGGTGTGAGGGCATTCAAAATCCCTGCCAATGAACTATCAATTTTAGTTTGCGCAATGCTGAAAAAAAATGCAGGAAAAAAAGTACCCAGAAACCCAGAAATAATAATGGGAATTAGCGCAGCTTTTGGGGTATGTCTATAGGCCTTTATGGTAAGTGGCAAAAAACATACTCCGGCAAAAAAAATACGGATAGATGCCACCTGATAGGGACTCATGGTTTCAAGCCCCTCAGCTATCAGGATAAATGAACTTCCCCAAATCAAGCAGAGGGAGATGAATAGCAGCCACTTCATGAGAAAACAATTGAGCTGCAAATGTCGGATTTTAATGCCGAAGCCGTCTATCATACGTTGCATTTTTCTATATTTGTCGCCTATCTTTAATAAATCGACCATTGAATACTACATCCTATCAGATTTCGTTGCCTCAGTTTGAGGGTCCCTTTGATTTGCTTTTGTTTTTTATCGAGCGGGATGAGTTGGATATCTATAATATTCCGATCAAAAAAATCATCGATGATTTTCTTTCTTTCATTAAGCAGTCGGAGGAAGACAATATCGAATTGAGCAGTGAGTTCATCCTCTTTGTATCTACATTGATGAGGATTAAAGCCAAACTGTTGTTGCCCAGAAAAGAATTGGATGAGCAAGGTAATGAGATTGATCCGCGCCAAGAATTGATTGATAAAATTCTCGAGTATAAAAAGTTCAAGGAGGCTTCCACCAAGCTTGCAGAAATGGAAAAAGAACGCTTGTTTATGTTCAAGCGCGGAAACCAGCAAACCGATTTGCATGCGGTAGGTGAAGAAGCTGCAGAGGGAACAGAAATACAGTCTATTTCACTTTTCAAGTTGATGAAAGTCTTTGAAAAAGTGATGCAGCGATTACATGATCGTCAGAACAAGCCACAGCACGTTGTTTACCGGTATAATTACACGATGGAAGAAACCCGTGAACATGTGTTGTCGTTGACAGCTAAAGAAAAGACACTTTCTTTTGAGAAGATGTTTGATGTTTGTCAGGATCGTTTACATGCCATATTTGTATTCTTGACCGTACTTGAACTGGTTCAACAAAACTATATGGCAATCATTGTCGGTGAAGGAAGAAACAATTTCATCGTTGAATACAATGAAGATCGACCAGCAGATGTGCAGTTTGATATTAATGGGTAACCTTTACTTGTTCGCCCATTAACATTCTGGTAGCTTCCATGATGGCTTCAGTATCATAGCCACACTCTCTGTGTAATTCTTTCTGAGAGCCATGTTCAACTATCCTATCGGGGATGCCCAGCATTTTAATAGTGGCTTTGTAGTCATGTTTTGCCATGAACTCTAAGATTGCGGAACCCACACCACCTACAATCGTTCCGTCTTCAACAGTTATCACCTTACTGTAATTGGCAAATACTTCATGAAGCATTTCTTCGTCCAATGGTTTAACAAAACGAAGATCATAATGAGCAGGTGTAATACCTTCCGTTCTTAGGTTTCTTATCGCTGCGGCAGCAAAATTTCCTGGGTGTCCGAAGGATAAAATAGCAATCTCTTTTCCGTCTTTTAGTTTTCTTCCCTTTCCAATTTCCACCTCCTTTATCGGCGTTTGCCACTCAGGCATAACACCTTCACCTCTAGGATAGCGTATAACAAATGGAAGTTTATTGCTATCCAATTGAGCTGTATACATGAGGTTCCTTAATTCAGCTTCATTCATGGGAGAAGAAACAATCATGTTGGGAATGCAACGCATGTAGGCAATGTCGTATACCCCATGGTGTGTTGGTCCGTCGTCGCCCACCAGCCCTGCTCTGTCGAGGCAGAATATAACTGGAAGTTTTTGTATGGCTACATCATGCACCACTTGATCGTAAGCGCGTTGCATGAATGATGAATAAATATTACAAAATACTTTTAGTCCTTGTGTAGCCATGCCAGCACTCAAGGTGACCGCATGCTGTTCACAGATGCCCACATCAATTGCTCTTTCCGGCATTTCATCCATCATGAATTTTAATGACGAACCAGATGGCATTGCAGGGGTAATACCAAATATCTTATCGTTCTTTTTTGCAAGTTCTATGATGGTTTTGCCAAATACATCCTGGTATTTAGGAGGCTGAGGAGTATCAAATGTTTTTTTATAGATTTCACCAGTTACTTTATCGAATAGTCCAGGAGCATGCCATTTGGTCTGGTCTTTTTCAGCCAATGCATATCCTTTGCCTTTTGTGGTGATGATGTGCAACAATTTAGGACCCGGAATGTCTTTGAGGTCTTTTAGTGTATCCACCAGCTTGGTAATATTATGACCATCAATCGGACCAAAATACCTCATTTTCATCGACTCAAAAAGGTTGCTGCTTTTGCTGATGAAGCCTTTTATGCTGTGCTCCAGTTTGCTTGCTATTTCTCTTGAAAAATTACCACCTACTGGGAGCTTTCCCAAAGTGTTCCAAATATCATCCTTGATTTTGTTGTAGGTGTGAGAGGTAGTAATATCGGTAAGGTATTCTCGCAATGATCCAACATTAGGATCAATACTCATGTTGTTGTCGTTCAAAATGACCAATAAATCAGCTTCAGCTACTCCTGCATGGTTCATGGCTTCGAAGGCCATACCAGCTGTCATGGAACCATCACCAATAACGGCAACTGATTTTCTATCCAGTTCACCCTTGTGTTTGGCGGCAATGGCCATGCCTAAAGCGGCGGAAATAGAAGTTGAAGAGTGACCTACACCAAAGGCATCATATTCACTTTCGCTTCTTTTGGGGAAGCCGCTTAGTCCTCCATATTTACGGTTGGTTGGAAAATTATCTCTTCTGCCAGTTAGAATTTTGTGTCCGTATGCCTGGTGACCAACGTCCCATACCAATTGGTCGTATGGGGTATTGTAGACATAGTGTAAAGCGACTGAAAGCTCAACCACACCAAGGCTGGCACCAAAATGGCCACCATGAATACTCACCACATCTATGATGTATTGTCTTAGTTCATCACAAACTTTGTACAGTTCTTCCTTACCTAGTTTTTTTAAGTCTTCCGGAGAATTGATGTGTTTCAGTATATCACCTGGTTCAATCTTCATTCCAAAGTTTTTGGGTCTGATTTAAAGAACAAACAAGCTAGTAATTTGTTCGGTGTTTTTCATGGTTTATGGGGTTAAAGTTAATCAAAAAACTTGCCAGTCAACGCAGCCAAAAGACCTTTGGTCAAAAAAACTGATATAGAATAAGTCGCTTTTGATAGTTTTGGGTTAATGCTCAATAAAATCAACAGTTTTCCAAAGTATTGGTTGTTCCAGGTGGTGGGATGGACGCTCTTCACCTGTATAAATGTATTTTTTGCACTTACTTATAACCTGTTTGATCGTCAGTTTATTCTTCGCATTAGCATTTATGTAGTTATCGGCTTTTTGATGTCTCATGTCATGCGTGAAGTTATCAAGTCGGTTGGCTTATTGAAGCAAAATGTAAATGTTCAGCTTATTGGCTTTCTATTGGTTTCATTTGGTTTTGCAGTCGTAGTAGGCACGATGGAAACCTATGCCAGTATGTTCTTGCATCTCGAATACAAAGAGGAAGCAAAATTTGAAATCTTGCAAAAGATAGTAAGCAACATGTTTACTTCTTTCATTTATTTCTTCATTTGGAACTGTATTTATTTCATTTATCATTATGTATCTGAGACCAGAAAGAATCAATTGGACAATTTAAAGCTGGAAGCTTTGGTGAAATCACTAGAATTAAAAACAATTAAATCACATATTAATCCTCATTTTATTTTCAATGCCTTGAACAGTATACGTGCATTGATTGATGAAGATCCTACCAGAGCGCGGCAGGCAGTGACTGGTTTAAGTAAGCTTCTTCGCTCGAGTATGCAATCTGATCAGCAGGAAATAATAAGCTTGGAAAAGGAGTTGGATACCGTAAAAGATTATCTGGCTTTGGAGTTTATACGTTTTGAAGATCGATTGAAGTTGGTATATCAGATTGACGAAATAACGTTAGATCATCCAATTCCTCCGATGATGCTACAAACTTTGGTTGAGAATGCAATTAAACACGGTATTAGTAAAGCAATTGAAGGAGGGGAAATTACGGTTTCAACAAAAGCGCATACAGATCAATACGAGTTGAGTGTGGTGAATTCAGGAAAATTAAACTTGATAGAGGGGCATGAAGGATTTGGATTGGCAAGTACTGCAAACCGTTTGAATTTGATTTTTGGCGATAAAGCAACTTTCACTATCCACCAGATTGCTCCTGAACTTGTTGAAGCCAAAGTAATTATACCTCTGAAATAAATAATGTATTATGAAAAAAACAGCAATTCTTATTGATGACGAAAGGCTGGCCAGGAATGAGCTTAAAAAAATGTTGGGAGATTATCCAGAAATTGAGGTTGTTGGAGAAGCGGCAAATGCTGATGAAGGAGCAAGACTTATAGAAGAATTATCACCTGACCTGATTTTTTTAGATATACAGATGCCTGCTAAGACGGGCTTCGATTTACTTGCTGAGTTGGAAACTGTACCTGAGGTTATTTTTACAACTGCGCATGATGAATTTGCCTTAAAGGCATTTGAAGTAAATGCATTGGATTATCTGTTGAAGCCAATTGATCCCAAGCGATTGTCGGATGCTGTTCAAAAGCTAAATTTTCTTGAAGACCGTGAAATGGGTCATACTGAAACCAAGGGAGAGGCCAGGTCGTTTTTGAGTGATAATGATCAAGTATTTGTGAAAGATGGTGAAAAATGCTGGTTTGTCAGGTTATCCGAAATCAGGCTGTTTGAGTCAGTTGGAAATTATGCGAGAGTATTTTTCGGTACAAACAAACCATTGATTTTAAAATCGCTTAATTCTTTAGAAGAGCGATTAGATCCTAAAACATTTTTTAGGGCTAACCGCAAACATATCGTAAACCTGCGGATGATTGAAAAAGTGGAACCTTTCTTTAATGGAGGTCTATTACTTGAAATCAAAGGGGGAGAAAAAATTGAAGTTTCACGAAGACAGGCTGTTCGTTTTAAAGAGATGATGAGCTTGTGATTTTCTTGTGAACAGATAGCTTTTTAGGGGTATTGATTTAATCTTATTTTTGTGAAAACTTCTCCCCTTGATTGTAATTGATAAAGTATTGTTGAGTGATGAAATTGTAGAAGCACAATTTGTTTGTAACATAGCCAAATGCAAAGGTGGATGTTGTGAAGATGGTGATGCAGGGGCTCCGCTTACTGAGCAGGAGCTTGATGAAGTGTTAAAAGCATTTGATAAAGTCAAAAGCAAAATGACTGCGGAAGGTTTGGAGGAGGTAGAAAAAAATGGTCTTTACCGTTATGATAAATCTTTTGGTTGGGTAACGCCTACGGTAAATGAAAAAATTTGTGCTTACGGATACAAAGACGAGCAGGGGGTTATAAAATGCACTTTTGAAGAAGCATACAACAATGGTGAAATCAAGTGGAAGAAACCCATCTCTTGTCACCTTTACCCCATTAAAAGAAGTAAAAGCCGCTACTCAGAACACGAATTGCTGAATTACGAACCAAGAGCGGATTTATGCAGTCCTGGTTGCAAACTAGGAGAAGAACTAAAGGTTCCGGTTTACAAGTTTCTTAAAGAACCGCTTGAGCGTGCTTATGGTAAAGCATTCTACAAAGCATTAGATCAGGTAGCAGAAGAATACTATACACAAGTTAAACCTAAAGGGAAAAAATAATTGTACATGCAGCATACCTCTCAGATTTTCAAAGAAAAAAGTTTTGATAAGGCTGCTGATGTAAAACATCGGAAAACAATAAACTACAATATTGGCAAGTATAATGCTGTTGTTCCTATTGGTAAAAAACAGTTCAACAACTTAGAATTCGTAAGAGAAAAGGCCAAAAATATCAAGTGGAAAGCATTGGAAACACTTGACGTACAACTTGAAAAGTTTGAGGTTAATTTTCTGAAAAATGGTGGTAAAGTAATTTGGGCTGAAAATGCACAACAGGCTTGTGAAGCAGTTTTAAAAATTTGTCGAGAAAAAAATTGCAAAACGCTGGTGAAAAGTAAAAGCATGGTTACAGAAGAAATTCACCTTAATGAATTTCTTGAACAACACCAGATTGAAAGTGTAGAGACCGATTTAGGAGAGTATATACAACAGCTTGATCAAGAACCTCCTTATCATATTGTAACGCCTGCCATGCACAAAAGCAAGGAAGATGTAGCAAGGGTATTTCATGAGCATTTAAATACCCCGTTAGATCTTACCCCAGAGGAAATGACCTTGGTGGCGCGGGAGAAATTAAGAGAAAAGTACCGACAAGCGGAAGTGGGTATAACAGGGGCTAATTTTTTAATTCCAGAAACAGGGAGTATTGCCATCACAGAGAATGAGGGTAATGGTAGGTTAAGTGCATCCTGGCCTTCAACGCATATTGTTATAACAGGTATAGAAAAAGTCATTCCACAATTGCAGGACCTTGCTTTGTTCTGGCCTTTACTAGCAACCTATGGTACAGGTCAGCAAATGACTGTATATAATTCAATTGTAAGCGGACCTAAGCGTGCTAAAGAAGAAGATGGTCCAAATGAGATGTATGTGATTTTACTCGACAACGGGCGCACATCAATTTTACAGGATCCGGTTTCTAGGGAGAGTTTGTATTGTATTCGCTGTGGTGCTTGTTTAAATGCTTGTCCCGTTTATAAAAATATTGGTGGCCATAGTTATGGTACTACATATAGTGGTCCAATAGGAAGTGTAATTACACCTAACTTGAAAGATTTGGGTGAGTGGAATCACTTGAGTCATGCTTCTTCTCTTTGCGGCAATTGCACTGAAGTTTGTGCAGTAAAAATCAATTTGCATGAATTGCTCTTAAATAACAGAAGAGAAACAGTCAGGTTGGGTAAGGGTAACATGATGGAAAAAATTGCATGGACCATCTGGCAGCAGAGTATGTTATACAGGCCAGTCATGAATCTTGGTAACGCAAAAATTAAAAACTGGATGATGAATAAGCTGTTCAAGGGTTGGGTAGCCCATCGTTCAGATTTGCAATTTCCTGAAAAGACATTCAATCAACTTTGGAAAGAGAAACAGGCAAAGGTTAACGAAGAAAATACCCAAGCTTAATTGTTATCCTTCAGCAATTTTTTTAAAGCTGTTGTTGACAAGGTAAACGCCAATAAGGGTGATTATTGTACCTGCAATTATATAAACGGTTAATTTTTCATTCATCAACAAATCACCTAAAAGCACAGCAACTATTGGATTTATATAAGCATGAATGGAAACTTGTGTGGCAGGAAGGTGTTTCAATGCATAGATATAGGCGCCAAATGCAATCACAGAGCCAATCAATATGAGATAGCCTATTGAAAGCCAGGCTTCTGCTGGGACTGCCGAATAAGCAACAAAATTGCCCGAAATATAGGATACCAGATTTAAAATAATTCCACTCATGAACATTTGCCATCCAAGTGAAAAATAGGGATCCATATCTTTTGCCTGCTTGACTGTCAACAATGTTGCTAATGCCCAGGTCATACTTGATATAAATCCAAATAATAAGCCAAGTGAAAAATCAGTATATAAAATGTGTTCAACAAACTCAAAAAAAGCAATCAATACGCCTAAGAAGCCGAGAATGATTCCAACAATTGTTTTTGTTTTGAATTGTATTTTTTTAAAAAGTAGGAAACTAAAAATTACTACCCAAATGGGACTGATTGCTCCCACAACGGCGCCGAGACCACTGGGCAGGTAGACAACAGATAAAACACTGAATCCATTGCTGATAACAAACATCAAGACAGACATCCAGATGATTCTAAAGAACTGTGTTTTTTTGGGAATCATTCTTTTGTACAAAGCAAAAAATAACACATAGATTCCACCGCCTAATAAATGCCTGAGTCCAGATAATTGAAGCGCAGGTATATATTTTACACCTACTTTAGAGGCAATCCAGGTAGTACCCCATAATAGTGAAACCAAAGCGACTGCAAAAAGTGCTTTTGACCTGGCTGAATTTTCTGCAGTATGGTTCAATTGAGGTTTAGGGTTAATTTTTTAAGACGAATTAATGTCTAAAGTGACGAAGTCCAGTCATAACCATAGCTAATCCGTTATTTTTACAGTATTCAATCGAGTCTTTATCTCTGATGGAACCTCCAGGTTGTATATAAGCAGTAATTCCTTCAGCATGTCCCATTCTTACACAATCATCAAATGGGAAAAAGGCATCACTGGCCATAACTGCTCCATTTAAATCAAAATTAAATTGTTTCGCCTTTTCGATGGCATGTCTTAAGGAATCAATTCTTGATGTTTGTCCGCATCCTTTACCAATCAATTGCAAATCTTTCGTCAACGCAATGGCATTCGACTTTAAATGCTTGCATACTTTATTGGCAAAAATTAATTCTTGCTTTTCTTCTTCAGTACAATTTCTGCCACCCGCTTCATCCCATTTGTCAAAATTACCTTCATCAACCTGCTGCATCAACACACCATTTAATAAAGATTTAAATTGATTCTTACTACTAGCTTTCTTTTTTTGAACCAAGAGAATTCTATTCTTTTTTGTTGTTAAAATAGCTAATGCATCATCATGATACCCTGGTGCAATCAATACCTCAAAAAATATTTCATTGATTTGCTCAGCAGTATCTTTATCAATTTGTTTATTACAAACCAATACGCCGCCAAAAGCACTTTCAGGATCACCCTGTAATGCAAATTTCCAGGCCTCTGCTGCTGTCTTTCTGGTTGAAATGCCACATACATTGGTATGCTTAATGATCGCGAAAGTTGCCAGTGATTCTGCTTCAAACTCATCTATCAGTTGTGTAGCAGCTTCTACGTCCACCAGATTATTATAAGAAAGTTCTTTGCCGTGGATTTGGTTAAAGATTTCATCAAGCTTACCATAGAAAACACCTCTCTGGTGAGGATTTTCGCCATACCTCAGTATTTGAGGATGGCCTTGGGCATAAACGAATTCCTGAGCTGGGTCGGTTGCAAAATAATTTGAAATAGCTGCGTCATAATGCGCTACAACATCAAAAGCCTTTGCAGCATAATTTCTTCTTTGTTCTACACTTGTGCTGCAATCCTGTTTTTCTAAAAGTTCTACTACACTTTGGTAGTCTGTTTTAGAAGCAACAACAAGCAAATCGCTGAAGTTTTTTGCCGCCGCCCTGATCATAGATGGACCCCCAATGTCGATTTTTTCGATGATGAGTTTTTCCTCATTGGTTTGAGCAACGGTCTCTTCAAAAGGGTAGAGGTCGACAATTACCAGGTCGATTTCTGGAATTTCATATTCTTTCATTTCTTGCAAATCCTGTTCCATAGCTCTTCTGCCAAGAATACCACCAAAAATTTTTGGATGAAGTGTCTTTACCCTGCCCCCCAGAATTGAGGGGTAATTAGTAACGGATTCGACGGGTATGCATTCTAGTCCCATTTTTTCAATGAACTGCTGGGTTCCTCCTGTTGAATAAATAGCTACGCCATTTTTATGTAATAGTTGTACCAACGGTTCTAATCCATCTTTATAAAAGACTGAAATCAATGCAGATCGAATCTTCTTGTACATATGCTGTATTTAATACTGTTAATTAGTGTTTACAGGGCAAAAAATATGCACCGTTTTCCTGGGTTGAATAGAGTCGCAAATGTAGTTCATGTGCTTGTTTTTCCCATTGTCTAATTTTCCACAGTTTATTTGAGCCATCTGCAATTAGGATGTAATTGGCTGGGTTTTCAATCCTCAATTGCTTTAGTTGTTCTAATGATTCATCCATGCCATGTAAGACTTTCATTGTCTTTTTGGAAGAAAGTTCATTTACCCTGATAAGAGAAGGTTGATTTTCAAATACAACGATTTGATAAGATGCTATGCCTAAATGCAGGTTTATCTGGTTTATTTGATGACTCGACTTAATCGTATTCGCGGCAAAACGTTTTGAACAGTATAGCATTGCTGTTTTTCCATGTTGATGAACAATGAATGTTTCATTTTTTAAGTGGAGAATTATGATTTGTCGTATTGACAAAAGTTGGTACCTGTATGTATGATGTGATAATCCCAACAGCAAAATGATTATTAACAATGGAACAGGTGATCTGGATTTATTGGTTGTGAATGATATGGTTATGGTAATGATAAATACATAGCTTAAAATGAGTGTATAGATTGTAATAGAAATATATATGCTGTTAAATGGTATGTCAGCAATTTTGCTGATATATGTATTCATGCCAGTCAGGCAAATATGAATAGTTTCAGCCAGCAGTGAGGTGGGTAAATTGATTAGGCTGAAAAGGCATAATGCAATTGTTAAAAGTAAAACCAAGCTCGACAATGGAACGGCTATCAAGTTGGTTATTAAGAAGAGAATTGGAAATTGTTTGAAGTGATATAAAACGACAGGTGTTGTAAGAATTTGTGCAGCGATAGTAATGGCTATCATGCTCCACATATAAGCTAGAATTTTGTTTTTTATGTATAACCATTTTGAAACAAGCGGTTCAAATATGATGATGGATAGAACGGCGGCATAACTCAATTGGAATCCGATATCATTTATCATACTGGGTTGTGCTGAGAGTAAAAAATATGCTGATGCCAAAAGCGCATTGATACTTCCTGCTCTTTTAAGCATTGCATTACCCATTAGCATAATTGTAAAAACCACAACACTTCTCAGTACTGAAGGTGAAGCACCTGTAACAAGGGCAAAAGCCCAAAGTAAGGGTAGAATAAAGCTTAGGCCAATTAGTCTTGAAGTTTTTCTGCTGACAAAAAGACCTATTAATGTTGTTAGTACATAAAAAATTAGTCCTAAGTGCATTCCTGAAACAGCAATAATATGGGAAACGCCAGTAGCAGTATAAGCTTCTTTTAGTGTATTGTCTAGGTCTTCTTTGTATCCAATCAATAAAGCCTCAGTGAGGCCTGCTTCTGTAGGATCTCTAATGTTAGTTTTAATGGTCTGTAAAATCCAATTTCGTGTTTTATCAAGGAAATACAATAGTCTGTTTTTTCTGTAGGCGAGTACTACACAATCTTCATTGTTGTTGATATATAGGGTGTGATAAATTTGCTTCTGTTTTGCGTATGTTGCAAAATCAAAACTACCGGGGTTGTCTAAAGGCTTAATCCTTTTTGGAGAGTTTAAGGTAGCAAATATTGCTCCTGTATTTATTTGTTTGACACTTGAAAAAATATAGGTGTAGCCCTTTATTTTTCTCCAAGTTGAATCATTGTCCCTGGAATAAATTGATGAAATATAGCTGTTATAGTTTTCACTTGATTTTTCGAGTTTTTGTAAATGAACGACTGTTATTTTTCCTGTACCGATAGAAGTTGAATTTTCTGGATAGACAAATGAACAATTCATCCCGAGCATGCATAAGAAAAGTTGAATTAAGATGCCTATCCGCTTTCTGTTTGACCACTGCCCTGAAAATCCAATGCATTCAAGAAGTAAAAGTGATATCCAGAAAATAATGAATAATGCAAAGGGAAGTACATTTGAGCCTGGGGATATGACTATTCCAGTTAAAAACGGTATCAGTATTCTTAGAAAAGGAAATCGACTAAACAAAATAGGTTGACTAAATCATAAAATTCGTTTCATTGCATTAATTACAAATGGTGATTTATCCAGTAAGTCCAGGTATTATCATCAAAAATTAAAGTTCAATTATTGTAACTTAGTTCTAAATACAGCTAATATGAAATTTTTTCCATCTGTGCTTTTGGCGATTTTTATTATTTCTTTTTATTCATGTAGCAGTGCTAAAATTTTTTTTGTACGACATGCTGAAAAATCAATTGTTTCAAAAATTGATCCGCCATTAACTCCTGAGGGTGAGCAGCGCGCGAAGGATTTAGCACGTATCTTAAGAGGAAAAAAAATCAAGCATATATATTCAACAAAAACTACAAGGACTGTTTCAACAGCAAAGCCTTTATCTGAGTCAATTGCTATACCAATAGAGTATTATACCCACGATACTATGCCAAAATTTTTATACCGGGTACTTGAATCTGGCGAAAATGCTTTGGTAGTGGGGCACAGCAATACTGTTTTGAAAATGGTAGAGGAGTTGGATTTACGCCCATCAAAAAAAGAAATACCAGACAGTGAATATGACAACCTCTTTGTTGTTTATTTGAAAAGTAAAAATGGACGAGGCGGGTATACTTTACAATTGAAAGAGCTCAAATTTGGTTCTCCTTCAATAAAAAAATAAGTTAGAAGTCGAGTCCCAATGAAAAATACCATCTTGGTTTTCCATTGAAAAATCCTCCCATAGGCCAACCCGCATCTACTCTAAGGAAATAGCCCAGTAAAGTACTGCGTGCTCCAAAACCATAGCCACCTACAAAAGGTCCTACTCCTCCTGTTTTGATAATGACTTGCACAGGCGGTAGTCCATATACTTCGGATGGTCTGCTTAGTTGTTTAAATTTCCCATTCCATGCAGCTCCTAAATCAGTAAACTGGACAAGTTGAAGGTTTCTTAAAAATGCATTGTTAATAGGTCTGTTTAAAAATGTTGACAGAAGGGGAAGGCGGAATTCAGAGTTAATAACTATGTTATTATTTCCGTTAGCAACATTTTGATTATGGCCTCTAAGGTTTAGTGCCAGTGTTTGATAGGCGTAATCCTGATCAGGGGCAGGTATTACACCATTGTTGAATTTAGGCGTTAGCCATCCATCTGTGCCTCCCAAATAATAGATTAATTTTTCTGATCCAAATGAGAAATCAGCTGCAGCCCTGCCAGCCCATATAAAGTTTCTATAAATAGGGTAGTAATAACGAAGATCACCTCCAACGTTGAACATGAAGCTTCCATTGGTCTTCCTGTTCACTAACCTTGAATTGATATCTGTATAAATTTTATAACGTAATCCATTCCAGATATTGATGGTTGGTGTAATCGTATTATCGTGTACGTATTCCAAACGTAATAATGCATATTTTAATACCGTATCAGGCATGCTTAGTGATGGTGTAAAATTTGCATCAGAATAGATAATGGAACGATCACTTCTGTATCCTAGTGTGGCTCTTATACTCTTTACTTCATTGAATGGGTAGCTTACATTTAATTGGTATAAGTTAGATGCCATTCTGTTTCTCAATTGTGATTTTATGTCGTTAAAATCATAAATAGGATACCACTCTTGATTACTTCTGTAATAGGTAAGTCCCCAGTCAAATCTTCTTTTTAGATTTTGGAATGAAGCCAGGTAATCATTGTCTCTCAAGTTGGTTGCTAAACGGAAGCCTCCAATAAATTTCTTGTCTTCCATCAGGTCTGATATACCCATCCTTAGAATTCCATTGAGGTTATCGGTATTGGCCAGGTAAATGGGGCCGGATCCTCCGCCATATGGCTGATAGCGGTTGACGAGTACAGAGTTGTTAAAACCAGAAACGATATAATCTGATCCGAATTTTAATTTGTAATCATAGAGTTTTGCCTTTTTAATTACATCTTCTTTTTGGCTGATGGGTTCTTCGACTGCTGTTATCGGTGTTGCGTCTTTTGCTTCTTCCTGAAATTCTGTTTGGAAAAGCACGGATTTTTTTTCTCCTTGTGCAATTGGCGTAGTTTCTTTTTGGTAGATAACAGCACCACCTTTTTTCTTTCTTGCTTCTTCCATCAATTCTTTGATGTAGGCAGTAGGTTTAGGATTGATATTGCGTTTAAGTAAAGCAGACTCATTAATTTTTAATTTGTATAAGAATTTTAAATCACCTTCCTGACGGACTTCACTCACTTGATTATTGTCGCCTGCTCCTCTGGTTTCTTGTAGACTACTTTGGTAGTTGGTGATGGGGAAAACATAAGTGCTGTCGCTTGTAATTGAAATATACCCAATAGAATCTGGCTCTGCTTTTTCCCAAGCTTTCAAAGTAGAATCCAGTTCTTTTTTATCCGGGTTTCTTAGAAAATCATCACCAATGGTATAAATAGTATCCAATCCAGCTCTCTTTGTGCTAAAAAATCCAGCATAACGATTACCAATGCCATTGGCATCACTCACAAAAGTGAAATGGTTAACGTTGTATTGTAGTGGATATCTTGCTTGTCCGAATGCCTGATTAGTGAGCATGGTGATTTGCCTGAAATCACTTTTCGTCCAGTTGTCAACCATGAAAATGTTGAAGTTATTTCTGGATGCTATTGCAGTATCAGATTTTGATGCATTGGCTGAGGGGCGGTTCGAGGCAAATAAAATTCCATTTTTATTGGGGAAGGCTGCAAATGAAGGATCTAGGTCATCATACACATCATTAGTGATTTGATCGACTGTTCTCTCATTGATTTTGTAAACGAAAATATCTGTTTGTCCGTTTTTTGCTGCACTCATTACCAGCGTATTGTTGTCCAGCATGAACTTAGCATCTTGAATCTGCTGGAAATCGTCTAGGGTTTGTTTATTGGTTTTGATTCTGGAGACGATATCATAAATGAACATTTTAATTTTCCCTTCTTCTGTGTAAATCACCAACAGTCTTGATCCTTTTGGATCCCAAGCCAAGATGGGATAATTAGGATTGAGTTCATCCTGATAGTTCAGTATACCTGCTTTCAAGAGTATTTTTCTTTTTTCAGAAAGATCCTCAAATACCACCCTGTAGATACCTTTTTTGTATTGCACCATGGCATAGGTATTGTTTCTGGCGATTGGGTTAGCCTGGAAACTGTAGAAGTCTTCTCTCGTACTTTTTTCTTCGATGGCGACTATATTTCCCTTTGGTAAATTTCTTCTGCCCCTGGTGTCATCAAGGTACTTATCGGCTTCCACCTGCATAAATTCCTGGAGTAGGTCCTTGAATTTTTGTTTGGTAATTTTTAAGCTGGCTGCATTAAGGCTCTTGTAAATACGGGATAGATATAAGAAATAGGTGATGTTGTCTTTTTTGTATTTTTCACCAATGAATCTCCAAAAAGCATGTCCAGCTAACTGAGGTTGTGCAAAAGCAAACTGATAAAATGTTTTGTATTTACCGGAAAGCAGGGCTGATTTTAATTCGTCATCAAGTTTTGGACTCCAGTTTTCGCCTGCATAAGCTACATAACCATCGGTTAGCCACTTTGGTAAATCAAGCAAAGCCTGGTTGCTGGCAAACTCACCTAGATCGTCTCCAAAGAGCATGTTTTGCACCAGAATTTGCGCAATCCCTTGTCGAATACTTATTCTAAGTTGATTTAGGTTACCATTATAAAAAACAACCATTTTGTTATTAACCAGCTTGGTAACACCTCCAGTATTTTGCCAGTCTATACCCAATCCAATATTGGATTGTCTGAATTCTGTAAAACTGTTATAAACGACAATGTTGGCTCTTCTTTGCAAACCATATTCAACAAATTCTTCAACTGCTGCAATTTCCTCTTCTGCCACCTGTGCTACAAATTTTCCAAGTGTTAATCCACCTTCGTGGTAATACGTATTGAAGTTTCTGGTTTGGTAGTATTTCCAGCTAATTTTTTTGTACTGTACACGGTTTTTTCCAAACTCGACTGTACTCACCTGGCCAATGACTTGCAGGGATAAAAAAACAAAGGCTATAAACGAGTAGACTGATTTTCTCATGCGATGATGATTCAATATGAATTGGGTACCTTTGTGAGCAATAAAATTAAAGCTTTTACCCAAGAAATCTGCCCTATGCTAAACGTTAAAATTTTTCAGTTCAATCCCTTACAAGAGAACACTTATTTGGTCTATGATGAACAAAAAAACTGCTTGATTTTTGATCCAGGCTGCTATTTTGATCATGAAAGGGATCTTTTGGTCGATTTTATCAGTAAAAATGCACTCCAGCCTTGCCAACTATGGAATACCCATTGTCATTTAGACCATGTATTTGGAAATAAGTTTATCCATGAACAGTATGGGCTGTTTTTGCATATACACGAAGGGGAGAAAAAGGTGCTGGATAGGGCTCCTGAAAGTGGACTCATGTGGAACATACCCTTTGATAATTATAATGGCCCACTAGAAATTATATCAACAGAAACTTCAATTGAATTTGGGGGTGAAAAAATCCTGATTCTGGAAACACCAGGGCATTCACCGGCCAGTATTAGTTTTTATTTTCCTAAATCGGGTTTTGTTATTGCTGGAGATGTACTTTTCAGAGAGAGTGTAGGTAGAACGGATTTGCCAGGGGCAAATCCGGACATATTGGTGAATAGTATTATGACAAAACTATATACGTTACCTGATGAAACGATTGTTTATTCTGGTCATGGTATGCCGACTACCATCGGACATGAGAAAAAGTACAATCCTTTTGTAAAAGGCTGATTTTTACTCGTATATTTTTTTCAATAAAGGTATTTTAATCAACTCCTGACGCTCTTTTTTGATTACCACCATACAGAAAATTAATATAAAAAAGATGGCAATTCCATGCAGCGTATAAACATTTAAGTTTTGCAACCTTAAGTAGTAATGAAAAGAGAATAATATAAGAACAATAATTATGTAGAGCATGCCATTTTTGATATCATAAGGTATAGGGTAGTGTTTTTGGCCTTTAACATAACTAATAACCATCATACTGCCATAACATACAACAGTCGCGATGGCACATGCCATATAACCAAGATGAGGAATCAATAGATAATTAATTAAAACTGTAAGTGCTGCACCAATGATGGTAATGGTAGCACCTACTGTTGTTTTATTCGTTAGTTTATACCAAACCGACAAATTATAATATATACCTAGAAATATTTTTGCCAACATAAGTATAGGAACAATAAATAAGCCTTGAACATATTCAGGATGCTTGCTAATACCCATAAAATGTTTCCAGATATCCAGAAAAAGGACAACACCTAAAAAACACAAGCAACAGACAATGATGAAAAAATGCATCACCCTTGCATAGGTTTCCTTTGCATTTTCTTTTGTGGATTGTTTGAAGAAAAAAGGTTCAGCACCCATCCTGAATGTTTGAATAAACAATACAATCAGAACAGCCAGTTTATAATTAGCGCTATAAATACCATTTGCAGATCTTGCTTCATCAATGGTTCCATTGAAGTGATAGACAATCATGAACCGGTCTATTGTTTCATTGATGATACCTCCAAAGCCAACAATGATAAGTGGTGTAGAATAAATAAAGATTTCTTTCAATAATTTTCGATCTATTTGAAAATGAAAGCCCGAAAATTCAGTTAATAGCAATAACAAAGTTGAAAATGAAGCTATCAAATTTGCAATGAACACATAACCTATTCCAATGTTGGGATTATATAATTTAGAAAATAGGGTTTGTTTTCCTGCCTCGAAATCCGTTTTACAGAAATATAGAAAAAAGATGACGAAAAACATATTGATCAGGATGTTCAGGAGCTTGATAAGCGCAAACTTCCTTGGTTTCCCGTCTTGTCGAAGTTTTGAAAAGGGAAGCACAGCAACCGTATCAAGTGCTACAATCAGAATGACATAAACCAGCCACTCCGGATGAGCGCTCAATTTCATGGCGTCTGCAAAAAATTGAATCGGAAGAAGCAGTAAAAGGGAAAATAAGCCGGTTGTCATCAACAGCATGCTCAATGCTGTATTAAATACTTTTTGGGGAGGTTCTAACTGGGTAAACCTAAAAAATGAGGTTTCCATCCCATAGGTAAAAATAATGTTTAAAAAAGCAGCTGTTGCAAATAAGATAGAGATGTCTCCATAATCAGAAGAGGCATAAATATAAGTCAGAATGGGTGTAAGCAGGTAATTGATAAAGCGACCAACAATATTGCTGAGTCCGTACCAAGCTGTTTGATTTGCAAGTTGTCTGATGCCTGCCAATGCCTATTCTTTTTTCAAAAATAAGGCTTCTGTAATGTCTTTGTATAAGTATGTACTCATTTCCTATTTTTACAGCTATTAATGTACAATCATGCGTGTCGTTATTCAAAGGGTGACCAGTGCAGCTGTAGAAGTTGATGGTAATTGTGTAGGTGCAATCAAAAAAGGGATTCTGGTATTGGTAGGTGTTGAAGACGCTGATACCGAAGAAGATATTCATTGGGTATCGCAGAAGTTGGTTCAATTACGGATTTTTAATGACGAAGGAGGTGTGATGAATTTATCTCTCAAAGACATTGGTGGGGAACTGTTGTTGGTTAGTCAGTTTACCCTGCACGCTTCAACCAAAAAAGGAAACCGACCTTCTTATATCAAAGCGGCAAGGCCTGAAAAGGCTATTCCCATATATGAGCAACTCAAACAGCAGTTGGAAATGGATTTGGGAAAGCAGATTGCCAGTGGAGTATTCGGCGCTGATATGAAAGTTTCATTAACCAATGATGGTCCTGTTACCATTATTATTGATACAAAAAACAAAGAATAATGACCCTACAAGAAGCACAAAATCAAGTCGACCATTGGATCAAGACAATCGGTGTTCGTTATTTTAGCGAATTGACCAACATGGCAATCCTCACGGAAGAAGTAGGTGAACTAGCTCGTGTCATGGCTAGAAAATATGGTGATCAATCCTTTAAAAAAAATGAAAATCCTGATGTACTTGCAGATGAAATGGCAGATGTGCTCTGGGTATTGATCTGTCTCGCAAATCAAACTGGAATTAACCTTACGGATGCATTCCAAAAAAACATGGAGAAAAAGAGCACAAGAGATGCGGATAGGCATCAGCAAAATGAAAAGTTAAAATAATTGATTTTCCCGATAATCAATTTCCAGATTTACCCATCAGGTTGATTTATTATCTTTGCGGCCTATGGTAATCAACGATACAAATAAATTCCAGGCAATCATATCCCATGCCAAAGAGTATGGTTTTGTTTTTCAATCCAGTGAAATTTATGATGGTTTAAGTGCTGTATATGATTACGGACCTTGGGGGAGTGAGTTAAAAAAGAATATAAGGGAGTCTTGGTGGAATGCCATGACCCGCATGCACGATAATATCGTAGGTATTGATGCGGCAATTTTTATGCATCCTACTACCTGGAAAGCATCTGGGCACGTTGATAATTTCAGCGACCCAATGATTGATAATAAAGATTCCAAAAAAAGATACAGGGTTGATCATTTAATAGAGGCTACTGCTGATACGTTGGTTAAAGAGGGGAAAGAATCCGAAGCGGAGGCTTTACTTAAAGAGATGGATGCTTTGCTAGCCGACAATGATTTTGCCGGATTGAAACAGTTGATTGAAACGCATAAAATGAAGTGTAGCGTTAGTGGGACTTGCAACTGGACAGATGTGCGTCAGTTTAATCTTATGTTCTCTACACAACTCGGATCTGTTGCTGAAGAGGCAAGTGAAATTTACTTGAGACCTGAAACAGCTCAAGGTATATTTGTGAATTTCCTCAATGTGCAAAAAACAGCAAGGATGAAAATTCCTTTTGGTATTGCGCAAGTGGGAAAGGCATTTAGAAATGAAATTGTTGCACGTCAGTTCATTTTCCGCATGAGAGAATTTGAGCAAATGGAAATGCAATTTTTTATACGTCCTGGTACACAACAAGAGTGGTATGCTTATTGGAAAGAAGAACGCATGAAATGGCATACTTCACTTGGATTCCCTGCTGAAAGCTATCGCTATCATGATCATGTGAAATTGGCCCATTATGCGGATGCTGCGGTAGATATTGAGTTTGCTTTTCCAATAGGATGGAAAGAGGTAGAAGGTATTCACAGTAGAACAGATTTTGATTTGAAGAGTCACCAGCAGTACAGTGGAAAGAAATTACAATATTTTGATCCTGAGATCAACCAGAACTATGTGCCCTATGTGATTGAAACTTCTATCGGTCTTGATAGGATGTTCTTGCTCACTTTGTGTCATGCTTATCAGGAAGAAAAATGGAACAAAGAAGATGGTAGTGAGGATAGTCGCGTAGTTTTAAAAATTCCAGCAAAAATTGCACCCATTAAGCTTGCCATTTTACCATTGTTAAAGAAAGAGGGACTGCCTGAAATTGCAAAAGAAATTATGGCAAGTTGTAGAAACGAATTTTATTGTTTCTATGAAGAGAAGGATACTATTGGTAAGCGTTACAGAAGAATGGATGCATTAGGTACGCCTTTCTGTGTAACAATAGACCATCAAACTAAGGAAGATCGAACAGTAACAATTAGATACAGAGATACCATGCAGCAGGAGAGAATTCCAATTGATGGCTTAGCACAATTCATCAAAGGAAAGTTTTAATGGCTGAATTTGTAGTAGAACCTGCCAATGAGTTCCTTTAAAAAAGTTTGCCACCAGTCCATGGCTTTGGTTGTTGGTATCAGGTAGTGCAGTTTAAATCTTGTTGTACCGGGTAGGAGACTAAAGGCACAAGGGTAGGTCCTGACAGCATATCCTTCTTGTTCAAAAATGGACTTTGCTCGCTGCATATGAAATGCAGATGTGATTAATACTATTTTACCTTTATCCAGGTTGTTTTCTTTGAGTATGGCTTTGCAAAATTTTGCATTTTCAATTGTGTTTCTTGATGTTTCTTCAATAAAAATGTTTTCACTTGGAATACCTAAGTCAATTAAATGCTTTTTGATAAAACCAGCTTCTGAGAAATCATCTTCTTTGAAAACACCATTTTGCCCACCTGAAACCAGAATGTTTTTGATATGTCCCTTTTTGTACAACAACGCAGTTTGTATGAATCGATCAGAGGATATGTTGAAGTATCCTTCTTTACTTGTTCTGTCGTAGCTAGTAATCCCACCCAAGAGAATTCCGGTTTCATAGTGCTCATCTTCTTTCATGGGTTTTGGGGGATCATGAAAGGGGGCCATTAAGTTGGCGATAATCCATAAATTGGAAAATACCAGAAGACAAATCAGAGAGATAATTGATAATACCGATTTTCTTTTTATATTTTTTGTAAAAATTGCGATAGCTAATATTGCTGTTATCCAAAGTAATGGATGCAGTAAAATGCCTATTGCTTTTCCAATCCAAAACATAGGTGAAACGCTGGATGACAGCTGTTTAGTTTTTAATAATTTTTTTTGTTGATTGGTATTTGTTGTCGCTGCTGGTTATGGTCAATATGTAAGTGCCTGCAGGAAGTCGACTTAAATCCGTTGTTCCAGATTGATAGGGGATGTCTTTTTTTATAACTACACCACCTGATGTGCTAGTAACTTGTACATGCATTTTTTTGATGGCATACATATTGCCAATATCATATTTAACGATATCACTTGTAATAGTTGGATAAATGTTTTTAATGAAGTTTGTATTGTTTCTTATGGGGTTAAATACAGAAGTAACGACAGTTACAGGATTCCCCAATGGTGCGGTGGCAAACATTCCATTACCGTGTGTGCCTATTACTAAAGTATTGTCTGTCCATCTGCTGGCTAAGGAATTCACGACTGCTCCATTGAGCATGGCCGCTGGTGTGCCAGCAGGGGCTACCTCCCTGTACCAAACTGTATTTGAGCCATTGATCAACTTTGTGCTGAACAGACCAATAGATGTTCCCACATAGTATTCTATCCCAGTTGTTTTTGCAATAATTTCACAAGCTCGAATAGATGGAGTTGCTATGTTTCCTTCAATCAATTGCCAGGTTGGTTCTGGTGCGGTAGCATTTCCGGTCCAGAATATGCTTTGAACATTATAGTTAGAGACAATTAACATTAAAGTGTCTTGGTTTCTCGGATTAACTGATATATCTCTTACAACTGCACCAGCTGCCATACCGGGTGGCGTTATTTCTACGACCTGACTATTAGCAGATTGTGGGTCGCGTATTTTATATACTTTTCCAGCACCAGTACCAATAAACAAATGATTAAAAGTTGAATAAGGACCCTTTGTAGTTTCCAATGAATAAATATCACCAAAGACTTTCGGATGAACACTATCCATAAGTGTCCATGTAGAAGGTGTTACAGTTGTTGAACTGTTTGTCCTAAATAAAGTATCCTCGGAAGCATAGTATAACAAATCAGTGTTATCATTATCTAAATGAAAATAGGTTACAAATAATCCTTCTCCTATATTTTCTGGTTTTATAAGTGTATAATCAGTGGCTGAAAATGGAGGTAGATTTGATCTATAAAACTGTCCATTCTGAGCAGCACAAAACAAGACTTGTTTTCCAGCACCGTTCTTTTTGGTCATTCCAACTTGGCAACCATCGCCACCCAATATGATATAATGGTCGCTGGTATCAACTAAAGGATCTCCAAAAATTCCAGATCTATCCCTAAATGTTGTTGAATTGTCTTGTGCGCCACCAAAGAAATTTCTGGAACCAGGTGTAGGGTCAATACCAACGTGATAGTATTGAAGCGTTTGGTATTGAGAGTTGTAAGTTAAATTGGTTTGCGCATCAAAGAAATTCCATACAACTGAAGTTGCTGTAATGTTTTCAATTAGGCCAAGTCCCCCATCAGAACCAATTAATACGCGGTTTGGGTTGCTTGGATCAAAAGAGAAACTGTGAAAATCCACATGACTAGTGCCTAAGTTATCTGTGTAAGTGTTACCTGATTCTAATCCACCAATAAATCTTACATTATTTCTAGTACTAAATCCGTCTGTTGATCTAAATAAATTTACACCTCCAGCCAAAACAATATTTGGGTTGGTAGGGTGAACTGCTATAAGCATATTGTAGGCGCCTTGTGTTTCCAAATACTTTGTTGAAATGCCTACTCTGGTGGAATTTCTTTGTGCAACTAAATTAGTTGTAAGGTTTGTCCAAGTAGGAGTAGTTGTAGACATGTCGCATTTGAATAAATCGGCTTCAGGCTTACCATCAGATGCCAAGTCGGTTGTTTCAACCATAACGTACAAGATGCTTTCATTTGAAGGAGCTAGGGCCATAACTATTCTGCCCCATCCAACTACAAATTCATCTGCAGCGTTTTGGGTATTGTTGTAAGCTCTCCAACCAGCAACATAATCCGGAGCTCCAATATTGCCGCCAGCTATGCGTGTGAAAGTTCCAAAATCTCCCGTATTTGAAATAAAAACACCTGCTAAAAGTGGGTCTGCATTTCTACCGGACATCCCAACTATAATTTTGCTGCCGTTTGATGAGATAATTAAGTCTGCAATTCCACCAACTGCTAGTGTAGGTATGTCTGTGCTTGATCGAAATACAACTTGCCATGTTAACCCGCCATCTCTTGATCGTACAATTCTTCTGTGTATTGCAGCGTAGACATCACCAGTTAGAGGATGTACCGCAATTTTATGTATGAAGTTCCATTCTGAATTAAATGAAGTTATATCTGTAACATTGGTTATTGATAATTTTGTCCAAGTTGCACCGTTGTCAGTCGATTTTAAAATTCCATTTCCAAAAATAAATCCAGTAGGATAGCCTGCTGAAGCACCTATAGGCT
>VFQT010000892.1_pt1 | contig 39791 bp, 35 predicted proteins | sample 3512381 | NCBI WGS metagenome assembly VFQT01 (sample SAMN10412376, study PRJNA504923) | tailings metagenome | isolation source: Relicate 2 Philex TSF3 active mining site | place: Philippines: Tuba, Benguet | collected 2017-08-29 | reverse complement strand
TGCTGCATACATGGAATCAGCATCTGGAATCGCACGTGCATCTGCATGCGGTGGTTCCCGGCGGTGGACCGTCGCTGAAGAATGCTGAGCAGTGGAAGTCGGCAAGTCCTCCGCCACATGAGCGTCAGGATCGCTGGTGGCTGGTCGATGCCGATGATCTGCGGGCCGAGTTTCGAAAACGCTTTCTCGCAGGTCTGCGACGACTGCATGCTCAGGGCCACCTGCGGCTGGACGGCGACTGGGCGTACCTGCGCGACTCGGAGAGCTTCGAAGCGTATCTGGCTCCGCTCGAAGCAAAGGCGTGGGTGACTTACATCGAGCCGCCACCGGAATGCTCTCGGCCGGAGGATGTGGTGAAGTATCTGGCTCGGTATCTGACTGGCGGACCAATCTCGGATCGTCGGTTGGTGAGCCATGACGGACGACACGTTGTCTTCACGGCTCGGAAGGGCACGACTCATGGCGGCAGTGACGAAACGGAAGAAGTCAGCGTGCCGGTGGATGAGTTTGTGCGTCGCTGGTGTCTGCACATTCTTCCGTCCGGCTTCACGAAGAGTCGCCGGTTTGGTGGCTGGAGCAGTCAGCATCGCGAACGCTACATGAACCAGTGCCGCAGGCTGAGGGAACAGCCGAGCAGCGTTGACGGTGATGGCTCTGGGGCAACGATCGTTGACGCATCGCTGGTCGTTGACAGTGTGCCGCCTGAGCGTCCCTGTCCGACCTGCGGTCATGGACTGGAACGACTGGAGTTCGTTCATCGGACGAGCTGGAAGGACATCTTCAGCAGCGATGACCGGCCGGTCTGGTATCGCATCCGGGAGCGAGGATGAGCATCCGCCAGACAACTCGGGATTACCGTCTGTTCGACTCGCGGGGCGTTGCCCCGCGAGCATCGAACATCTCCACGCTGCGCGTGCAGCCCGTTGAGTCCATCGTCCGGGCCTCCGCAACAGGCGCAACTCCTGCAAGCATTACAAACCGATTCAAGCCGGCATGCCCCGCCGAGCATTTCCAGGGTGACAAGCTGCATCGCCAGCGGTAAACTCTGCCCGGCGAGGATTCCTCACCGTGATGAATCCCGCAAGGGCCATTCCTGAGCCCGCACCGCTCACAAAGCGGCAAAGTTCAACGCACGATCTATGCGTCGGCTAATCGCCAGACGCATAGATCGCAATTCGTTATGCCTCAACAATGACACGTCACACAAACAGCGTCGTTCCAAAGTACGATTTCACTGCGGCGATTGCGCTGACCGTTGACGAACGGTTTGCGCGGTCGCTCGATTCAGCGCGCCGTTTGGTAGCTGAGAATGGCTACCAGAATTTCTCGGACTATCCATGCGTCCCTGAATTCGGCGCTTCTCACGAAGAACTCGCAGAAATGGAAGCTGATCTCGGCAGGTCACTGCCCGACGAATATCGCAAGTTCTTGTCGCAGTGCCGATACCTGAAGATCGACGACGGCTGCGAAATCGGAGGTTTGGACCACAATGGTGTGTGTGTCACGGAAATTCCGTGGATCTCTGACGATCACAGACCGGGGGGGCAATATCTGGTATTTGCAAACTATTGGCGGTTCGCAGACGGCGATCAATTGATGTTCGATCTTTCTGATCCACTTCAGCCAGTCGTTGCCTACTTGCATGAACATGGGCCGTTGTACGAGTCATACGCGCCATCGTTCTCGCTGGCGCTCTGGCGATTGGTCCATGAAATCGAAGAAAAGGCATAACAAGTAAGGCTTTGACTTCGCGGCGGGCGAGGTGAGGGCGTGGTGTGTGGTTGGTGGCTGAGCGAGGTGGGCTTGTGGCTGAGCGAGCCCGGGAGCCGAAGGTCAAGGCCTTTGTTCAAGAAGCCCGGTGGCTGGAGGGGCGTCGCTCGTCCTTTGGGAAAAGCATGGCGGCCGAAGGCGGAAGTTTTCAGTTTTCAGTTGGCAGTGTTCAGTAAGTCTCAGGGCAAGCGGCGAGGTGAGGGGAGTCGCCGGCTGAAAATGTGTTCCGGACGTTCTAATTTGAGGCCGCAGACGGTCTTTTTGCGAGCAGATTTTATAGGCCGCGCATATTGCGATCCCGCACCGACATCGCGGTGACTTAATTTTACAATCTAAGATGAGTCTCCATGCGATCACGCTGGGTTATCCTGTGTCATGCCAGATCGTTGTGCGAGTTTCAGCAAAGGGCGATTCGTTTTCGCGGCGTGTTCGATCGCTTCGATACCGAATGAACGTGCCGTCAGGTCCGATGATCGCCCGCACATTCAGAGTTCCGCCACACTTTCGGCAGCGGATCTGAGACTGATGTCGCTCCGGCTGCGGAGCGATTCCGCTGGCCAGCCAGTAGACCCAGTCGCGATACTGCCAGACGAGCCACCGGACAAGTTCGATTCTCGTGCGGCAATTGGACGCCATCCATCCGTAATTTCGCACCTTGCGAAAGCCCTTTGGCAGCACATGCTGCAGGAAGCCTCGCACGAATTTCCAGCCCTCCACGCGTCTCAGAATCTGCTGCTTCGTTCCGGAAGGCGTCCAGCGGTACGTCACTGTCGACTCGGTGCATTCGACGATACGGTTGTCGCTGATGGCGATGCGGAAAGCATACGGCGCCAGATACTTCAGCACCGCGCGTCCGTCCTGCACCGGTTCGACATCGACGATCCAGTCCTTCCGCCAGACCGACGGGTCGATGTTCTTCTCGAAGCCCGCAGCCCGCATCGCTTCACGAAACTTCTGACGATAGACAGTTCCTGCCGCCGCGGCCGGAAACAGAAAGTTCTCGGGAGTTGCCAGCCACAAGGGCAGCGCCCTTGACCCGATGCGAGCTACTGCTCGGAGCTCCGAAACCGCTCAGGTTGTTCGCTGGACTGTCACGCTGCTGCGACTTCTGAAAACTGAAAACTGAAAACTGAACACTCGGCGAATGCCGGACCGTTGAAGTACGGCGAATGCGTCAGCCCGCGCTCCGTGCCCGGCGCCTTCCGAGCAGGCTCAGCGTTTCCCTTTCGAGGATTGCTGCGATGGTCTCCGGAGTCCTTCTGGTGACGGTTGTTCTTTGCTGTGGCCATGGTCTTAAACCTTCTGTCAGAGAGTACAAACGGAACGTCCACGACGCTCCCCTCAGACAGAGTGACCACTCCCCATTGCCAGACGCGAATCCTTCCCGGTACAATCGACGCTCAACAAACCCCGCCGCGACAGCGGCTTACTTGAACCAAGCGTTGGACGCGGAGTTGCGGCGGTTTGTTTTTCACACTTTTCAGCGTCGCTCGCCGCAACCGGGTGATCGCGGTCGTTCGTCGCTACAACGGGAACTAAGACATCCACCAGTACAAACGCCGTACCTTTGATGAATGCAGGACAATCGCACTCGAAGCGTTCTCGAGAGGTGCCAATGAACATTTGACTGCCGTACAGTTCGAATACTGCGTCAACGTGGCATGTCTTGGAGGCGGTTCCGTCATGCCAGGGTGGCGCGAAATAGCTGGATACGAACCAGACCAACGCAATCATTACGAAATTCAAATTACCGATTGGCTCGACGAGTCGCGACCACAGGATTTGCGGACGTGGGTCAGAATCCTCGTGTCCCGCGATCGCGGCAGCGATCTATGCATCGTACAATGGCTCGCTGATCCTGAGTGGATGCCGACAGAATCATAAGAACGCGACGAACAAAAAAATCTACCCGAGTTGCTGATCGGGCGTTTCCTGAAATCAAAGTCTCTTGGCGGCAACCGGGTGATTTTTGCCATTCGCCAACATGGACATCTACACGCACGCCACAGGAAAGACCGATGAGCTGGCAGTCTCCGTCGCCGCATTAGAAGTCCACTGCGCGCGTGTTTTCGCACGGCCAGTAGTTGACTTCGAACATCTTCAACGAGCAATTCGGATCACATGGCCGCAAATCATTACGGCCGCCCAGAATGCCAGAGTGTCTCCACAAGTTGAATACGTTGCTTCATTATACAATCGTCTCGTCAAGGAAATGAATCTCAACGATGCGGGAGACTTCACCGATCGGACAGATGTCCCATGGCTCGAAATCTACACTGCCGGATGTGGCGATGAATCGCGATGCGAGGACGCGTGGGTGATTGCCGAACTATTCTGGGGTGGTTATGTCAAATTTCTTCATTTAACACTCGGCTGGTTGCTCATGAATGGAATTCGTATACAACAGAAGCTTCTGGCGATTACGCCCAGCCCGAATTCTGCCGACCGATTCACAGATTATCTGCGATGGTCTGGCCCGGGAACATTCGACGCAGGGAGTCTGCGTGACTTGTTCTACGAATACGAAATGCAAGAAATGGCGAACAATGATCGGGATAGGGGTCAGCCTTGCGGCTGAGCCCCTCCCACACCACCCGGCATGCGGGTCCGCACCGGGCGGTTCAGTTTCTTCGCAGTGAGTTTCTGCCAGAGCGTTAACAGACTCGCCAGTCCTGTCTGCGTGAGGCCCTGCTGTGGAAGTGCCTGGGGCGGCAGGCACAGTGATCGACAGTGCTTCGTGCACCGCCTGACTCGACGACATCACCCACGCGCCTTTGCTGCTCATACCATGTGTCACGGCCTGATCTTAAGAGATGGAGGCTCATTGACGTGTATGCCGAGTTGCGAGTCGTGGACTGAGGCGTCGTTTTTCTGATGCTCGGCAGTCGTTTCAGGTGATCAGTTTCACGAGTGGCGAGCCGGTTGATTTGAGACGGTCGAGGTACTTCGCTTCGTCGTAGGGAACTCGATCCTTCCAGCAGCGATGAATGATCCGCAGCGATTTGTACGCCAATGCCCGAGTGATCGTCTGGGCGGTCAGTTTGAGAGGGTCAATTGTCCGAGCCCCTCCGATTCAATCGCAACTCGGATTGCGTTGGATGCTGATGGTGAACGGCGTTGCTGCTCGGAGCCTCCACCGGGAAGAGGATTGGCAGTCATTAACCGCGGATTGCGCGGATAAGTCGCAAACGCGCGCGAGTGGCTCCGATTCAGGGGGTGTCATTGCGACTCAACGAACGGAGGATCGAAAGAGCGAGTTGAGCAGGACTTCTTCTTGCTTCGATTCCGGTGGTGTTGGGATTATGATTAGGATAGAGATTAAGATTAGGATAAGAAGGTTTTTGGAAGGAACGTGGGCACGGAGGGCTGACGCCCAGCCGCTTGCCTGTGGGGTGGCGATCCTCGGCGCGGTGATTTGATGAGTTTTGCAATCGGTTGCTTCGTGGTGAGCGTGGTAGTGCAAAAGCCGGGTCCCACCAAGGTGAACTCGGTGCCGGATGTTTTGTGAGTCAGGTCATCACCGCCACTGGGTTCTATCCCAGTGGAGTCAGGGTTTTGCACTATCACGGCCTCGGCTTCCAGACAGGGCACCAAACCAATTCAGCACTGTCCGGTCTCCTGCCTTATCCGCGAACATCCGCGCCATCCGCGGTTACTCACCGCCGAGCATTTCAACGGCTAATCACTGTACGGATCGATCACAATTCGTTCGCCAGGACCGTCGTACTCGTACTCGTACTCAGTGCAACGGTACTCGTACTCGAATGGATCGTGACGACAGAACCGACTTTCGAAAATGAACGACTCGACGTCTATCCGAGTACGAGTACCGCGATGCTGAGTACGAGTACGATCCCGCCGCCGAAAACTGACGAACCAGTATGGCTTTGACTTCGCGGCGGGCGAGGTGAGGGCGTGGCGTGTTGTTGCTGGCTGAGCGAGCTCGAGGAGCCGAAGGCGACAGTGTTCAGGTTTCAGTTGGCAGTATCCAGGGAATCGCAGGGTAAGCGAAGGGTTCAGTGGAGTCGCCGGCCAGAAATGCGTTCCGGACCTTCTTGATTTGCGAACATCCATGTTGGTCTGCCGTTCAGCTACCGCATGCAATCTGGGCCGAGCTGTTGCGTTGATGTGTCGGCCCTCCCGGGCCTTGAGGACTTTTGGGCACCGATTCCGGTGGCTTACGCACACCGGCAAGGGTTGTGGCGGCCCGCTGGGCCTGAATCGCAGAGACGGGGCACTTTCTGTCGCCGCTTCGCGGCTTCGGGACGGTTTGTGGATTGCACGATCCTCGGGTTGTCACCCGAGGCTATTTGCTGGCGCAGCTTCGCTGCTGAAGGCCGGCGGTTGTCGTCCTGTCGTGGCTTATCCGCGCTTATCCGCGTCATCCGCGGTTCACTCACCAAAGCCATTTTCAGGGTGACAAGTCGCGTCGCCGGCGGCAAGCTCTGACCGGCGAGGATTCATTACCGTGATGAATCCCGCAATGGGCATTCATGAGCCCGCCCGCTCACAAAGCCGCAAAGTTCAGTGCATAATGTCTGCGTTGGCTAATCGCTGGGCGCAGAGATCGCATTTCGTTCGTCAGGACGAGTCGTACTCGTACTCAGTGCAACGGTACTCGTACTCGAAAGGATCGTGATGGCAGAACCGACTTTCGATCATGAACGACTCGACGTTTATCCGAGGATCGAATCGAGTACGAGTACGAGTGCCGCGATGCTGAGTACGAGTACGATCCCGCCGCCGAAACCTGACGAACAACCAAGGCCTTGACTTCGCGGCGAACGAGGTGAGGGCGTGGTGTGTGGTTGGTGGCTGAGCGAGGTGGGTCGCGGAAGACAGAAGTGTTCAGTTTTCAGTCGGCAGTGTTCAGGGAATCGCAGGGTAAGCGAAGGATTCAGCGGAGTCGCCGGCCGGAGATGCGTTCCGGACCTTCTTGATTTGCGAACATCCATGTTGGTCTGCCGTTCAGCTACCGCATGCAATCTGGGCCGAGCTGTTGCGTTGATGTGTCGGCCCTCCCGGGCCTTGAGGACTTTTGGGCACCGATTCCGGTGGCTTACGCACACCGGCAAGGGTTGTGGCGGCCCGCTGGGCCTGAATCGCAGAGACGGGGCACTTTCTGTCGCCGCTTCGCGGCTTCGGGACGGTTTGTGGATTGCACAATCCTCGGGTTGTCACCCGAGGCTATTTGCTGGCGCCACTACGATTTGCGCGATGGACGGGAACTCGGGCGAGTTCCACTACATTTCACGGGACTGCTGTCGTCGCCAGCCTTTTAGTCGGAGGGTTCCTGATGAGTTCACCTGAAGCAGTGAATAGCTGTTGTTCTCTGCCCCCGTTCCTTCGACCATGGCCGCCAGGGTGCAGTACGGGATTCCGTTGATCTCCTTGAGATCGTTCTGGTGGCTGTGGCCCTGAAAGACAGCCGTGACTTTCCCGTGAGTTTCCAGCATCCTGCGGACCACGGCATTGTTCTTCACGCCATGGTTGTCACTGACATCCAGTCGCTGATGAACAAAGACAATCGTTGGTCCCGAATTCACTCGAAGATCATTCTCGAGCCACGTTAGTTCCTGTTCCGGAATCATTGTATCTGTCCACTGAAAGTTCTTCCGACCATAAGGCTCTCCGTCCGCTCGAAAGCAGGCATCGAGGACGATGAAATGAAACCCAGCTTCGTCGAATGAGTAGAACGATCGTTCCTGCTTCACCTGCCCCAGAAACTCGGTCTTCGTCAGCGTGTCGACACAGTGGTTCCCAAGAACGTAATGACGTCGATCACCGATTTTCTGCAGGCGTCCGTTGATCGTGTCCAGGTACTGCAGCTCCGTTTCCGCGTTCTCAGCTGCGTCGACCAGGTCTCCCAGTTCGACAAGAAAGCCGGGGCGTGTTTCCGGCTTATCAAACTGCCTGGCTGCTTCGTCGAGCTTGGCAAGTGTCTCGCGGTAGTACCGAGTCCCCGACGGATCCTTGTCGGCATAATGGAGGTCGGTGATCAGTCCTGCCGTAGTGACAATCGAATCTTCAAACGCCAGGGCTCGCTCCAGCCCCGCGACTGAACTCGCAATCAGGAGTGAAGTCCCCTGCAAAAAACAGCGACGTGAATGTGGCAGCGTTTGATGGAAATGCCTCATGAGATCTCCCGGGAGTCAGTGTAAAGTGAACGAAGAAGCGGACCGTCAACATTGCTGTCCTGTGGCCACTGACGGCCATTTCGCTGTGCCATTGCGGCAAGCAGGTCTGAAAGCACCTGCCCGGGCGTGCCATTCGTATTGATCCGGATCAGATCGTCTCGCAGTTCTGATGGCGATTCGTAACGAGCAGACAGCTTCTCATAGTCTTCGGCACGAGCATCGGAAACCACATCCGAATGGAGTGCTCGCTCTTCGAGTCGCCGGCGGACGACGTCAAACGGAGCATAGGCCTCCACCCAGCACAGGGCATACTGATTGTTCCGGCAGAAGTTCCGCAAACGCTCCCGATCAGCTCGGTTCGAAAACGTTGCGTCGATAATGACGCAGGGACTGTTCTCGAGCTCCCTGGCGGACTCTTCCAGCAGGCGACTGTAGACACGTGCAGTCATTTCCGGCTGATACAACCGTCGCCGCTCTTCTTCCGTCCCCCGATGATTTGGCGCAACACCTGCCAGGTTCTTGCGAATACGATCTGATGAAAACACATTCCAGCCGGTGAGTTCGGACAGTTGTCCAGCAAGAAATGACTTGCCGGAAGCGACTCCACCCATGAACGCGACGATCGTTCGCTCCACGCCAGTGAGGGCGTATCGAAGTGCCAGCTGCAGATATCGCCGAGCAGCCGTCGAAGCAAGCAGTCTCTCTGAGTCCTTTGCTGTCTCCGCAACCGAATGCAGAAGCTCGACTTTGCATCGCACGCAGGCTCGATAGCACTGATAATAGGGCATGACAGTTTGCAGGTCGGGATCGTGGAGCAGGGCGGCGGACCGCCGAACAAAGGCAATGCTCAGGTCATGCCGCGAGTTGTAATCCAGGTCCATGGCCAGAAAGGCAATGTCACAGGCAAGATCGATCACTCTCAGATCATCATTGAATTCCAGACAATCAAAGATGTTCAGATCGCCATGGTCGGTCAGACTCACGTGTTCCGAATGCAGGTCTCCGTGGCCATCGCGAATCCAGCCATCGTCTGATCGCTGTTTCAGAATCCCGGCGTGCGACTCCTCGAACGCTCGACAATAGGATTCAACGGCATCGACCGCGAGCTGCAAGACCGATGATAACTTCCGAATCGCGGTGAAGTTCTCATGCACGAACGATTGAACGCGCTGAACTGCCAGGAGAGCCGCCGGCCCGGTGACCGCGGGCTGAGTCCGGTAGAACTCACTGAGAATCTCTGCGACCTGTTCGATGTGCCCCAATGAACAATGACCTTCGCGAAGTCTGTGGCTCAGGAATGTCGATGCGTCGAGTTCCTTCATCCAGACCGCCCATTCGACAATCGGACCGTCTCCATGGAATGACAGGATTCCGCTGTTGTCCCGAATGGCCAGCGTCGTCAAATAGACATCGCGTGCCAGTCGTCGATTCAGACGGACTTCTGTTTCACAGTTGTGTCGACGCCGTTCCAGAGTCGTGAAGTTCAGGAATCCAAAGTCCACCGGCTTCTTGATTTTGCAGACAAACGGTGGAGCAATAAACACCCACGATGCGTGAGTCTGCACCATCGTGACAGAATCCGGGCAGTGGTCGTAGGAGCCCGGCTGAGACAGAAACTCCAGAACCCTGCGGGTCAAAGCATCCATTGCCACAGGTTCCTCTGAAAGGCTTCAAACCGAAAACGCCTCATGCACTCTGTTTCTGCCACTCATGGTGCTCGCATGTCGGAAGCAATTGTATCAATCGCACGAAATTCATTCGGGAGGCACAACGCTGCTCGCCGGAAGTTTCCAATTCTGGCGCCGAACGATTCGACACAGGAAAACTGCGGGAACGCCACATTTCGACAGACATCAGCCCCTTGAAACCTGGGCTGATTGCAGAGTTTTTCGGCCAAATCTGCGACTGAGATCGCCGATGCATCAAAATTCTGGGGCCGTTCTGCTGCAGAACCGATAACTAGCATGATAAAAAACTGATCTCGCTTCGAACGGCACAGTCCGCGTGAGTCGGCAGGCGGCAGGCTCCACAGGAGTCTGATGCAGATTCACGAAAGCGATGTCGTTCTTTCCAACTCGGACAGGTGAATCAATGGTTCTGATTGCAGACTGGAAAAAGTCGACCTTTGACCCGACCAAAGATCTGGAGATTGACAAGATCTTCCGTCTGGCGGTGAAGCATAAATGTTCGGACATTCATCTTCAGGTTGGTCGTCCCCCGATCTTTCGAATTCGAGGCGGTCTGCGTGAACTGGAGATGGCTCCCATCACGGAAAGTCAGATGATCGAGCTGACATTCCCGATGATGGACCAGCGAAACCTGGACATCTTTCACAAGAACGGCGGAGCCGACTTTTCAAAAGTGATCACCGCGGACAATGAGCCATGGCGATTCCGAGTCAACCTGCTGACACAGCTCGGCAAAGTTGGCATGGTGGCTCGAAAAATTGAACGGTCCATTCCTCCGTTCGAAAGGCTGTTTCTACCGGCCTGCATGGTTGACCATTGCAAATACGACCAGGGGATGGTGCTGCTGGCCGGTGTGACGGGTTCCGGAAAAAGTACGACGATTGCGTCGATGCTTGACTGGATCAATCGCAACATGAACAAGCACATTCTGACGATCGAAGACCCGATCGAGTTCATTTACACCTCTGACAAGTGCCTGATCAATCAGCGAGAAATCGGACAGGACGTCATCGACTTCCACATCGCGATGAAACATGCGGTGCGAGAAGACCCCGACATCATGCTGGTGGGTGAGATGCGAGACCGTGAAACATTCGAAACCGCGATTCACGCAGCGGAAACCGGACACCTGGTGTTCGGAACGATTCACGCGCCGGGTGCTCCAGGAACGATCTCTCGAATTCTTGACCTGTTTCCGTTCGATATGCACAAAGCGATTCGGGCCAGCATGGCCATGAACATGAAGTGTATTGTGGGACAGAAACTGCTGAAGACGATTGTTGACGTTCCTCCTCGAGTGCCAATCGTCGAAATTATGAGCTTCAACCCAACCGTGCGCAAGCTGGTGATGGAGGAGCAGGACGAGAAACTCTTTGCGGCGATCCGCATCGGAAAGACCGAGGGCATGCAGCTGTTCAACGACAGTCTGTACGACTTCGTCATGCGGGAGTTCATCAGTCGCGAGGCAGCTTTTGAAATCTCCCCGAACGTCGAAGAACTGAAGATGCGTCTCAAGGGCATCGAAGTCAAAGGCGCGGCGATTCTGTAGCGGTCAGAAACGAGTCAGGACGCACTGGGAGGACAACGTACCATGCTGATACTATTGATCGATATGGGCGTCATATGGTTCCTGCTCAATGTGTTTTCGGACGAGAGCTGGGATGACCAGAAACTCAAGATCTTTGGCATCGTGCTGGCGATTTCCCTGCTTGGAGGGTTTTCTGCCAGCGCTTCAATTCCATATGTGGGGCCGTTTGGCGGCCTGGGTGTGTATTTTCTCATTGGAACACTTTGCCTCTGGGGACTCGCCTCACTGGAATTGAAGAAGGCACTTGCTGCAATGGGGATCCTTCTGGTCGTCAAACTGATCATTGTTGGCATCACGCTCGCAATGGCATCCTGATCACGAACTGCCGTTGATGCGGCCCGTGTCTCGCAGTTTCGGTTTCATATGGCGAGAAAACTTCTGCTGGATGCAAGATCGCCGCATCACGAAGGGACGTGCAAGTGTCGACAGGCATTGGTCAGGATTCGCGTCCGCTTCACAGTACAGGAGGAGTCGTCCTTGCGACTTTTCCTGGAGGCCCGTTTGGTGGCAGCGTAGCACTCGCGGTCAACTATTCTCGTTTGGGGTTCCCGAGTTCCTCACGTGCCAGCTGGCTGGTCGGGCTGATCGCTTCGGCGGCATACTTCTTCGCAATCATTCGCATCCCGGATGCCGTACTGGACGCCATTCCGAATCTCGTGTTCATTGTGCCGCAACTGTTCGTGATGTACGTAATTGCGAACTGGCTTCAAGGCAGGACGATTGCCGACCATCTCCGGAATGGCGGGACTCATTGCTCCGGATGGAAGTCGTGTGGGCTTGGACTTTTGTGCCTTCCAGTTTCGCTGGCTATGCTGGCAGGAGTTGTTCTGCTTTCGTTTCCAGCACCGGGTACGTTGTACCAGTCGGGCAATGATGAGATTTATTATGGAGGCGAGGCGACGCAGGACGATGCGGAACGACTTGCGTCCGTGCTGGGTGATTGTGGCTTTTTCGGCAACCAAGGAGTCACCGTCGTGCTGTCTGAATCAACCGGTCAGCACACCATTCAGTTTGTCGTACAGGACGGTGCATGGAATGATCCAGATGTGACAAATGGAATTCGCGAGATTGCCAGGGACATCATCACCGGCGGTTTCAGTGATCCACTGACTGTCGAACTATGTGATGACACGCTTTCGGTCCAAAACTCGTTCACTGTAACGGCATCGGAAGTTGAAGCACCACGATTCTGAATAGTCGTGTCGTGGCTCACTGCGCCGCAATTCGATCTTATTGTTCTCGGCCTGAATTGGATCCGGCGCCCCGGAAAAGCAGGCTGGAGTGAGGATCTTCGGCCTTCGCCAGGGTAAACGCCCGAGGAGTTCCCAGGGACGATCTCCGACGGCATTCCACAGATTGAGACACAACAATCCACAACACAACGATGCTTGTAAACCAATGACATGAAACAACTTGCGTCGTTGACAAAGTTTTGACAGACGCATGACGGCAGCGTCACTAGCCGATGTTGCAGGTCGTCGATAACCGACGTAGCGTAGTGGGGTCGAACGCTGCGACCGAGGGAATTGGCCGCAGCAACCACATTGAATGAGTTCGGCTGGCCGCATGAGGTCCTGATGTTCGGCAGGATGTTTGGCGAACTCATTCCCCTTCAGCCGAAAAGGCGACGTGAATCATGAGTACAGCACTGCCTGTGGCACCTTCCGAAAAGACCCTGACCGCCGCGGAAGTACGGCGTTTGAAATACCAGGCTGAGACCGACATTCTGGTCGCAGCATTTCATCGCGAGCAGCTTCGCTGGGGCAACGTTGACTGGGTTGTCACACTGTTCCTGATTGGAGTCCACGTTGGAGCACTGGCGGCATTCCTGCCATCGATGTTCAGCTGGTCCGGACTGGCAATCTGCCTGACGCTGCACTGGATCACGTGCAGCCTCGGAATCTGCCTCGGGTATCACCGATATCTGGCACACAAATCCATGAAGCTGAAGGCGCCCGCAGAATTCGTCGTGACGATGTGTGGCTGCCTGGCTGGCGAAGGTTCTCCGCTCACCTGGGCGGCAACTCACCGTCTGCATCACCAGAAGTCTGATCAGGAAGGCGACCCGCATTCTCCGATCAAGGACACTCGCTGGTGGGCTCACCTTCTTTGGCTGTTTCCAAAGCGATCGACGGAAGCTTCACGAGTCCTCATTCGGCGCTATGTTCCGGAACTTGCTGACCGCCCGGTAATGAAGTTCTTTGAAAAGACCTTTGCTCTCTGGCTGTGGGGTGGTGGTCTGGTACTGCTCGGACTTGGCTGTGCCGTTGGTGGATGGCAGCTGGGTCTTTCATGGCTGGTTTGGGGGATGTGCGTTCGAATGGTCGCTGCCTACCACAGCACCTGGTTCGTGAACTCAGCGACTCATCTGTGGGGTTACCGCAACTACGACACCCGCGATCATTCAAAGAACCTGTGGTGGGTTGCCATCCTTGCTTATGGAGAAGGCTGGCACAACAACCACCATGCTCATCCCGCTCTGGCACCAGCCGGGCACAAGTGGTGGGAATTTGACATCACCTGGTGGTCGATTCGGCTTCTGCGAGCTGTGGGCCTTGCGTACGACGTGAAGGATCGACTGCCGGAAGGTCGTACCGCTGACGATGTCGAAGACATGGCGGAGATTGCGAAGCCTGATACCGCTGCCTCAGCAGCATAAACCAGACCCAGCAGCGAATCTCATAGCGAAAGGGCCACGTTCACCGTGGCCCTTTTCTTTTCAGTTCAACCGACACGTGGTGTCAGTGGCCCTTCGTAACAGTCTCTGTATCCACAGACGAACGCACGCAGTTTCGCCCCGCCTTCTTCGCCAGATACAGATACCGATCCGCTTCCGAGAGAATCTGATCGACGGTTGAATCCGGTCCTTCGAACGACGCCACACCGATGCTGCAGGTCAGGCTGAGTGATCCTGCTTCGGTTTGAAAAGGATTCGAGGAAACGGACAGACGCAGCCGCTCTGCGACCCGTACAGATTCATGCAGACCCGCCTGTTCAGCAACAACAACAAATTCTTCGCCTCCAAGGCGGCACAGAAGATCGCCGGGACGCAGCAGAATTCTCAGCCGCTCCGCAAATGCTCGCAGAACTTCATCACCGACCAAATGACCGTGGCTGTCGTTGACCATCTTGAAATGGTCGAGGTCAATCAGGATCACACTGAAGACGATCCCCGTTCGACGGCCTCGGTTGAGAAGCCGGTCGAGCGATGACATGAGAAAGCTTCGGTTGAATGCGCTGGTCAGCGGATCTCGCGTCATCAGTTCATGGACGACGGCGTGGTACTGAGCTTCTTCGTCCATCGACGCCATGAATTTCAGGATGGTTGATCCCGTGCGAATCAGTTCTCCGCCCGTCAGTCGCCGACTGCCTTTCAGCAGCTGGTCTTCCACAAACGTGCCGTTTCGACTTCCGAGATCCATGATCGTATAGCCAGTGTCGTCGGCGTCGATCGCTGCGTGCATTCGGGACACGGACGTGTCCTCCAGAGCAACATCGCAGGACAAGTCACGACCGATCACAGTTCGCCGTTTCGTCAGACGCATGATCTCTGCATGAATGGCGGCCGGATAGATCTGCAGCAAACAACCTCGTCCGGGTGCAGCTGACTGTGGCAACAGGAACCCGCCACCAATGTGAGTCTCAGCCACAGATCGCGGCATCGATTGCTCTGATGCGGCAGTATTCATGGCGACACCCCAATGGAGAAGGCAACAAACAAGCAAACACACAATTCAGGAGCCAACGACGAACACACTAAACGTTCAGCGCAAGTCTGGTGACTTCACCGGTTTCGGCACTGATGGACAAAGGAAGTTCCTTATCCTGAGCATCTGCGTACAGGACCAGTGTCACTTCATTTCCGGAGGCATTGAAGAATACCTCATCAGAGAACGCTCGCATCATCAGAAGCCCACGACCGCTCGCAAGAAGTGCTTCCGGATCGTTGCAGCGAGCAATTGCGGCATCCACATCAAAGCCCCCACCATCATCCTGGATGGAAACCCACAGGCCAAAACTGCTTACCAGCTCCGTGATCCGAACCGACCGCCCCTTCCACGGAAGAAGCTGCTCTCGTTCCCGCGCAAGGTCAACAAAGCGCGACGAACCGTCTTCCTTCAGATCGGAGCTGATTTCAAGATTTCCGTGATAGAACGCGTTGTTGAGCGCTTCCTCGAGAGCCATGCAAAAGTGGTTCTCGCGAGTCCCTTCGACCACATGGTAATCACGAATCCCCTTGAGCAAGCGGTCTCGGATCACAGGAATCAGGTCACAACGAGTTGGAATGCGAAACTGGGCAAGTCGAACGTGCGGCGACTGGACAACAACGTCTTCCATAAACGTCGGTTCCGTTGTCATCGTCGATAATTCCCTGAGCCACAAGACCGTTTCATCACGGGACAGAGCCATCTGCCCGTCATCATTTGCATTGTTTTGACAAAGCGTCCACGCAACTGCAAACGCAATTCCGGAATTTTTCCCTTCACGCCGGGTTGCTCCGATGGCCCCGTCCAGAAGGAATGCCCCGATGTTCTTTTCCGCACAGCACCCGGCTGCCCAGACGTCGCTGCTTTGGTGAAAGGCCCGTAGGGACGGCGCGACTGCCCGACAGATCTCATGGACCTGCCGAAAGAACGACGCATCGTTGGTAATCACAAGCAACTTCATCGCACCGATTCACTTTGAAACACACTGTTTCAGAACTCGACACCGACTGTGGGCGATGTCCCCCATTTGTGTCGCCTTTCGGAAACCTAGGTTGGAAAACCTCAGGAACTGCACTTCTCCCATGCCAACAAGGACTTTTGAAGATCATCGGTACAGGTTATGCTGGCTCTGCCTGATAAAACGGGGTAATCTTGTGCCTGAAGGATCGATCAGCGGTGACGGGAAAACCCGCCTCCTCGCGAGTTTAACAGATTTCTTCGCAAGTGGTGCAAGGCTCTGCCTCTACCAATGTTCGGCAGACGCCTTCACGGTCGTGTTGTTCCAGCTGTTCTTCTGTTCTCTTCGGTGTCCTGGTCCGTTTGACTTTCGCCTGGAAGTCCGTCGTGACGACTTCGTCCAAAACAATTTGCAAAGCCTTCAGAATTGTCGTTTGTGCGGCAATCCTGACGGGTTCGCTGTTTGGACCGGCACTCCACGAATTACAGCATGCCCTGGAGTCCGTCACTGGCGTTCAGAAGCTTGGCCAGCCCACAGCGCTGACCGGACGCAGCCACAGCCATGAGGATTCTGAGGAATGCCATGGTCACGGCCATTCTGATTCCGGGCTGCACCGACACTCGGGACTGCCGTTGCAGGAACAGACTGGTTCAGATCAGTCGGTTCCCGCGCATCATGAACATGATTCGTCCAGTTGTGCGATTTGCTACGTTCTCAGTCTCCAGCTGGATCGTGCACACTCGATCCAGCTCCCGTCATTCCTTGATAATGTCACCGAGGTCGTTGTCCCAGCGGATGAGATTGCTGCCGGTCAACAAGCTTTGGTTGCCACAGCTCGCGGCCCTCCAGCCAGCGTTTGAGGTTTTCGATTTGACCCGGTCGGGTATCAACGCCCGTCCATTGTCTCGTCCAGTGCTCGGCCTCAGCGGGCTTTGAGCCTTCCTCAACACACAGCATCGCCTGTTGCGCGATGAAATCTGGAGTTTGTCATGACTGTTGCTCGTCGTTCCCGCACGCGCGGTTTCACATTGATTGAACTGCTCGTGGTCATTGCCATCATTGCCATTCTTGTTGCATTGCTGCTGCCAGCCGTCCAGCAGGCTCGCGAAGCTGCTCGTCGCACCCAGTGCAAGAACAACCTGAAACAGCTGGGACTCGCACTTCACAATTACCACGATGTTCACAGAACATTTCCATCCGGCTGGATCGCTGTCGACCCGGCAACCCTTCAGCCAAGTGCCCATGAAGGTGTCAGTGGTGCAGCATGGGGACTCATGATTCTTCCTCAAATTGAACAGGACAATGTCTACAAGCTGTTCAACGCAAGCCTGCCATTGACAGACCCCGTAAACGCGCAGCTGCTGAAGACGACTCTGCCGACATTCCGTTGCCCTTCTGACCCGCAACCAGATTACTTCACCATCAATGATGAAGCGTCGGGTTCTGCGATCACTCAGCTGCCGATCGCGAACTACATCGGGTGCTTTGGAACAGAAGAACTCGACGGCTGCGAGAATTCTCCAGGCGACCTCCCCGTCATGGCCGATGGGACCTGTGTCGGTGACGGTGTGTTCTATCACAACAGCAAAGTCCGGATTGATAATATCACCGACGGCACCAGCAATACTCTGCTGCTGGGAGAACGCAAGACGGTGCGAGCTTTGGACTGGTACACGACATGGCCAGGAATGATCGCCGAAGGGGAGGAAGCATTTCAGCGAGTCTGTGGCTCAGCTGACCACGTGCCCAACGATCCCCACCACCATTTCGATGACTTCAGCAGTCAGCACACCGGTGGTGCTCAGTTCTGCCTTGCGGACGGTTCCGTTCGCTTTGTGTCCGAAAACATGGACAAGGCAACCTACCAGGCGACCGCAACCATTCGGGGATCCGAAGTCGTCGGCGACTTCTAGGCCTTCCACGGACTTTTGTCCCTGCCGTCTCTTCCCCTGAGGTCTCCTGGAAAATTCACCAACCAGAGACCTCAGGAAAATTCTGAGAAGGAGAGGTTCGCAGAGACGACAGGGTCTCCTAGAATCCGCAGCCCACGCAGGGCCCGCTGTTTCGGCCTGTACTGACGCTCAAGCAGCGCAGTACTGGATCAACGCGGACCCGGCCTCATGGCTTGATCGGAATTGCAGGAAGCACTCATGGCATCTGGGACGAAGTCTACCTACACCGGTGAGGATATCGAAGTTCTTGAGGGTCTGGAGCCCGTGCGCCGGCGTCCGTCGATGTACATCGGCGGTGTCGACTCGCGCGGTCTTCACCATCTCCTTTGGGAAATCGTGGACAACTCTGTCGACGAATTTCTGGCCGGTGAGTGTGATCGGATCACGGTGACTCTGCATAAAGACGGGGCTTCGTGCACCGTTCAGGATAACGGCCGAGGCATTCCGGTCGACAAGCACCCCAAGGTGAAGAAGTCGACGCTGGAAGTGATTCTTACCACGCTGCATGCAGGTGGAAAATTCAGCGACAAGAACTACGCTCGCAGCGGAGGTCTGCACGGCGTCGGCTCATCGGTCGTGAACGCGCTTTCGTCGGAAATGGTGGCCGTTGTGCACCGCGACGGTTTTGAATGGCGACAGCGATTTCGTCGCGGCAAACCGACCGGCCCTGTAGAAAAGGTGAAGCCGTTTCGCGGCCGAGGTACGCAGATCTATTTTCGCCCGGATGACGATATCTTTCGGCGTACTCAGTTCAATGCGGAAACCATCCGCCAGCACCTCGAAGACATCTCCTACATCCATGGCGGTCTGACGATCGTCTTCCACGATGAGCAGAAAGGGGAAACTCACGAGCTTCATCATCCGGAAGGCATCCTGGCGTACATCGAAAAGATCACAAAAGACACGGGCCGCAAACCAGCGCATGAGCAGATCTTTGCTGTGACGCGAGATGACAAAGATGCGAAGGTGGAAGTCGTCCTTCGCTGGACCGATTCCACCGAAGAGAACATTCGCAGCTACGTGAACGGCATTCGAACTCATGCCGGCGGTACACATGAGAACGGCCTGAAGTCCGGAGTCACGAAAGCTGTCCGAAATTACATGGACGTGCACGACTTTAAGCCACGCGGCGTCACAATCACCAGCGAGGATATTCGTGAAGGACTGACGTGCGTCCTGAGCGTCTTCATTGGCGACCCCATGTTTCAGGGTCAGACAAAGGAGCGGCTCAATAATCCCGAAACGTCATCTGCCGTGGACGGTGTCGTTCGCCCGGCTCTTGAAAACTGGCTGAACAACAACCCGTCGCTTGCGGACGCGATTCTGGGGCGCATGGTTCTGGCAGCCAGAGCCCGTCAGGCAAGTCGTGAAGCGGTTTCGGAAGTTCGACGCAAATCAGTCGGCTCGCGCAAGACAAACCTGCCTGGCAAGCTGGTCGACTGTCAGTCCCGCAACGCTGAAGAAACCGAACTCTTCATCGTCGAAGGTGACTCGGCCGGTGGTACGGCTGTTATGGGTCGACGGGCCTCCACACAGGCAGTGCTGCCTCTGCGTGGCAAGATCCTGAACACCGAAGCGCTGACCATGTCAAAGATCATGGAAAGCAACGAAATCCGCGATATCGTCGAAACTCTTGGAGCGGGAATCGGAAACGGGTTTGACGTGCATCAGATGCGCTACGCCCGAGTCATTCTGCTGATGGACGCGGACAGCGACGGCTACCACATTTCCACACTGCTGCTGACCTTCTTCTTCCGGCACATGCCGGAACTGATTCGACAGGGACGGCTTTTTATTGCTCAGCCTCCCCTGTATCGCATCGAAGTCGGCAAGGAAGTTCACTACTCCCGCAATGACGCTGAGAAGGAAGAACTTCTCGCGTCCCTTCCGGCCAACCGCACGGCAACAGTTCTGCGATTCAAAGGTCTGGGCGAAATGAATGCCGCTCAGCTGCGCGATACGACGCTGGATCCACGAGCCCGAGTGCTGCTGAAGGTGAATATCGAGAGTCAGCTGGAAGCCGACAAGACGTTCCACCAGCTGCTGGGCAAAGATGCCAGTGAGCGGTATCGGATCATCATGGACGACGCCAGCTTTGCGGATGACCTTGATCTATGACCGATGTGCATTCGAAAGCTCAGCGGTCGTTCAATATGTCACAGATCCGGTCCAGCAATACGAAGCCGGAAGTCCTGGTTCGCTCCATCGTCCATCGGCTTGGCTATCGGTTCCGCCTGCATGTTGCTGACCTGCCGGGCAAGCCCGACATCGTCCTTCCGTCACACGGCAAGATCATCTTTGTCCACGGATGCTTCTGGCATCGACATGCATGCCGCTACGGAAAAGTCATTCCGAAAACGAATGCCGAGTTCTGGGAAGCGAAACGGACGGGAAACGTCGTGCGAGATCGTCGAGTTCGTCGGCAGCTGAATCGAGACGGCTGGGATGTGCTGGTGGTCTGGGAATGCTGGACCAGGCAATTGGACGAGAAGCTGCTGCCGCGCCTGATTGCGTTTCTGGAAGACAAATAAAAATGCCCCACGTGTGTGGGGCATTTGTTGTGTGACATTCGAAGTCGATGCCTACTTCTTTGGATCTTTGCTTTCCGTCTTCGTGTCGTCGTTGGCCTTCACGCCCGCGAATGTGGCGGCCTCCAGCTCATCCAGCCCGTCCTTTTCTTCAAATGGACGAATTGAAAAGTACCAGTCAGACCATTGCTTGAACGACTTCAGTCGCCATTCGTTCGCGTTCTTCAGTCGCTGGTCGGCCGGAGAGTTCGCATCCAAGCCTCCCAGCGGATCGAGTGAATTGCCAAACCCATTCGGCTTTCGAGCAATAAAGCGAAGCGCCATTTCAGCTTCGATGTTCACGTCCACGTTAGGATCCTTGAGGCCTTCAAGCATTTGTGGAACCAGAGCAAAATCCCCTGTCCGCCCCAGCGCCCAGTAAACCGACCGTCGCACATTGGCGTTCGGATGACGAATCAGCTTCTTCAGGTTTTCTTTCTGACCAATCAGCTCCTTGGGATCTTCAATCGACTGAACACTGCGAACGACTTCATCGGCGATATCAATGGATGATTCATCGAGGTTCTTGAAGTCAATGTTGTCCATCGACGACAGCAGTTGATCCAGTTCTGAAGGCGGCTTGGTGTTCTTCTTTTCGCCGAATGGGCTGCCCTTGTCGCCTCGAAGAGCCCCCTTGCCGTATAAGGCCTTGATGATCTGGTCCGTGGATCGCATGTAAAACAGCAGAGCCAGTGCGGTGCCGACTTCCGGGCCGGCCCAGGTCATGAAGGCACCATCCTGTCCCTGCAGCGTCAAGAGACCATCGCCATAGACGGTAAACCAGTCCTGTCCGTTGAACGAACCGATATCGCCTACCGCGGCAGCTCGCTCCAGACAGTAGTAATAGTACATGTTATGCTCAGCCTTGCTGACAGGCTCGAAGAACCGTCGGTTCCAGTCGAGACCTTTGTCGACACGAGCATCCATCGTTGCAGCGGCAATGCTGGGCTTGTAGTCAGGAAATGCAGGAGCAACGGTGCCGTCGATCGGAGCATCATCCTCTTCCTTCTGAATCGCATCCGTGCCAGCAAAGACAGTTTCCTTTTCTTTCTTGACTGTTCCAGCCTTCGGCCGAGATCCGTACAACATCAGCCGACAGATTCCGAGTGCACCGGAACCAGCCACTGCCATGTTATGCGTTGAGTTGCCCATGCCCGGACCTTCATTGGTGCCAGGGCGATAAGCCCAGCCACCATCCGCCTGGCCTCGTCGCAGAAAGAAGTCCGCCGCACGCTCGACCGTTTCCGGGGAAACAGTGCATTCCGCACGCTGGCAGGCCCACAGGGCGAGAACTCCATACTGAGACATACTGACGTCCGCATGAGCTGTCGGAGAATCGCTCCATGAGCCATCGGATCGCTGAGCCGCCTGGACGTAGTTGCAGATCGCCTGCAAGTTAGCCTGATACTCTTTGCCGCCCGTGTCGGCCAGCAGCATTGCGTCAACGCCAGCGCCGTAGATGTGTTCGTAGGTGTTGCTGGGTGCGTAAACTCCGCCTTTGGTTCGCTCCAGTGCCGCGTTGATTCCGCTGGCAACACGAGGATCCGTTTTGGGCACCGCGCACTTGTAAAGGGCGTAAGAAATCACGGCCGCACGGCCACCGTCCAGTCGCACCTCGGCATTGCGTGCCAACAGGTACTGGACGCCTCGTTCGACCGCGGCGTCAAAGCGAGGAACCTTGGTGCTTTGCCGAGGGCCATCGGCAAGGGCAGCAGTTGAGAGTGAACACAGAAGGAATCCAACAATCCATTTCATCTGAGTGAAACCTTCCAGCGCAAACGCGACCCAGAATGGAAAACAGCTGAAGCCCGCAGGTCAGAATGTACTTCCGAACAGCACTTAAGTCAAACCGTGATCAGGTTTTCCGTCCACTCCAGAGCAATCTGCCAATGAAAAAAGGCAGAGTCCGCAGACCCTGCCTTCCATTATTCTTCGACACTTTGCAGAGATTACTTCTGCACTTCGCCTGGGTCGGTGCAAACGATGCTCAGGTTTGCGTCGCAGTCGCAGGTGTCAGCACGGTCGGTGTAAGCAGCACCGTAAGTGCGTGCCTTGAACTGATTGCCACCCTTGCTGCTCGCGAAGCCAGAGATCTGGTAGCTCTGGTTCAGGTTACCGAAAGCGCTGGACAGATCACTCAGTTCAGCAACGATTGAACACTGCAGTTCAACCAGGCCAACGATCATCCCGAGAACCAGGATGGTGCTGATCAGCACGAGTTCAGCAGACAGAATCACACCAGCTTCGTCGTTCCAAAGATTCTTCAACATGGTTTTTGTACTTTCTTTTTGAGAGAGAATGAGAGTTCGCGGAGTTCTTCAGGGCGGAACACGTCATGTGCCCGTTCATGCAGCCTGCTGGTCTTGCGTCATCCCACGGACCAACTCGCCGGAGACGCAAAAAGGCGGCAAACACCTGCAGCATCGGATCACCCCTGCAGAGGCTGATTGATGCGGTTGCCGATGTTCGTTCTGAGGAACCACCGTCATCAAACGATGAATGCGATCAACGCGCCGAATCGCAACGTTTTCCAAAATAAACAGGCGGGAAAACACGGATGTCTGTCGCAAGCGAAGTAACAGCAACACGTTACGTGCATCAGCGACAAAAGAGTCGGAAGCGACAACTCATTCCATGCAATCTCAGTGTGTTCAACACCCGAATCACGGCGCAAAGAACGGCGCAAAGAACGGCGAACAGTGACATGGCTCGTGAAACGAGCAAAGCAATTTGCCCCACGCTTCAGCGTCGGGGATGCAATTCCGATGTGGAATTAGCCGTGTGACAGCGGACCGATCGAACGGGCCGCAATAACTTGAGCCTGAGGCGCTAGCCGATTCGACAGAAAGTTCGGCTAGCGCCTCAGGCTCAGGGAGGGACCTCACCTTCGGTTCGTCATACCGGGATCATAATCCCGGCGAGGGAGTAGCCGTAGCAGCCGATGAATTCGGCTCCGGCGAGGTAGGCGCCGCCCTGGCCGATGACCCAGTGGATGACGCCGTCGAGGCAGCGTTCTTTTTCTTCTGCGATCCACGTAAACTGGATCGTCGCACCAATTCGAGGCGGCACGAGGACTCGGAAACACGCTCCGTGGCGGCAGTAGTTGATTGCCGTCGCCGCGATGGAACCTTCGACCTGGTCATTGAATTCCAGCAATCCATTCACGCGGCATGAGTAACGCAGGCTTTCTCGCTGGCAACCGGCCATCTTCAATTGCATCGGTTCAGGAATGCAATTGTCGAGCACAATTCCCGCTTCAACGTTGCCGCGACGCTCACCAACCCAGTGCACAATGCCGGGGAGATGGAAACCGCCTGTTGTTCTGCCGGGAACGCCGTGAATCGTGACTCGATCGCCATGCTGCAGCGTCACGCTCGACGACACATGCGCATCGAACCCGTTGGCTTCCAGAATCCAGCCGTCCACTCCACTTCCTGCCGGACAATCCATCGTGAACTGATGCTGTGCTGAAATCTGCTGAAGCGGACTTCCCAGGTTCATGCGGCGCGCACGAGGAGTCGTGAGACGGAGGGAGTTCATCATGGAGATCGGCCCTTGCTGGAGGAGTAAGAACTCACTGCGGGCAACGTTCGAAGTGGAACCAATCCGGCTTGCGGAAAACCCTGGAAGATTCTCACGATGCGAGGGTAAACCCCGAGAGAATTTGACGATTGGATGGTCCAGCCAAAGCACCTCTGTTCACCTTGAACCTGCGCCGACATGCGGCAGGAAAGTCGTTACACTTCGCGCGTCCGTTCCTCGTCAATCTCTTGCCTCATGGCTGACTGGTTTGTGCGATGCGATTCCTCTGCTGTCTTTTTGCAGTGATTCTGATGCCCACTCTGGCTTTAGGGCAGGCAGGCAAAGGCGTGAAGTCCGGTTCAGGAGCCTGGCCGCCGGGGATCGCCGGAGAAAAGCACGTGTACAAAAAAGTGGGTGAACGTGAGTTGTGCCTGTGGCGGATTCGCACGGATGCAGCAGCGTCCACTGCCGGCGACCAGTCCAATACCAAATTGCCATGCATCGTGTTCTTCTTCGGAGGTGGCTGGACATCCGGATCACCCGAGCAGTTTCTTCCTCAGGCACGTTACCTCGCGTCTCGTGGTATGGCTGCATTCGTTGCAGACTATCGCGTTGCGTCCCGAGATCAGGTGAAAGCCGCGGCCTGTGTTGAAGATGCCAAGTCCGCAGTGCGATATTTGCGAGCCAATGCAGAACAGCTGCAAATTGATCCTGACAGAATCTGTGCTGCCGGTGGTTCCGCCGGCGGACATATTGCCTGTGCCACAGCACTGCTTCCAGGGTTCGAAGTGGCTAATGAGAAACTGGACGTCAGTTCGGCACCAAATGCAATGGCTCTGTTCAATCCGGCAGTCGTCCTTGCTCCTTTGTCGGGTCTTCCTGTTCCAAAGGACGCTGAACAGAAGATGTCGAGCCTCAAGGATCGCCTTGGAGCTGAGCCGGAAGCGATGTCACCTGCTCACCATGTTCGAGCCAGTCTTCCGCCTGCCATCATTTTCCACGGGCGAGCTGACTCGACGGTGAATGTGAAAACGGTCGAGAAGTTTGCCGAACTGATGCAGAGCAGCGGCAATCGCTGCGACCTGAAAGTGTACGATGGCGCTCCGCACGGATTCTTTAATGCCCCCAATAACACTCAGGCTCAAGCGTCAAAGAACGGTGGACAGAAGGCCGTCTGGCACGCACAAACGCTCCAGGAGCTTGACAGGTTTCTGGCGTCTCTTGGATGGATTTCCGGTCCACCAACGCTGGAAATTCCTGAAGCGAAATGATCTCACTCCCTGAAAGTCAAGCATGTCTCTTTCCAGGATCATTGTATTGCTGCCGGCGTTGTGGGGAACTTTTGCGTCGGCAGGTTTTGCACAGACGTCCGGCGACGCGCCGGCTGGAGTTGTTATGGTGGACCAGAGTGCTGTCGTGCCAATCGTGATTGCTCATCGCGGAGCATCCGGGTATCTGCCAGAACACACGACGGAATCCGCTGCCGTCGCTCATGCTTTGGGGGCTGACTACATTGAGCAGGACTGTGTGATCACAAAGGATGGAATTCCGATCGTGATGCACGACATGATTCTGGATGACCTGACGAACGTCGCGACCGTGTTCCCCGATCGGAAACGGGACGATGGCCACTGGCATGTGATGGACTTCGACCTTGCCGAGCTGCGGCAGCTGAATGTGACGGAGCGTCGGACTGAAAGTCGAGCATGGAAGTCCGCTGGCACTCGATTTCCACTGGAGCAGGGGGCCTTTCGCATCAACACACTCGCGGAACATCTGCAGTTGATTCAGGGGCTGAATGCTTCCCGAAAACGAACGGCTGGCGTGTATGTGGAAATCAAAGAACCCGCGCGACATCGCGAAGCCGGGCTCGATGCAAGCGTCGCGATTCTGAATGTCCTGAAGGAGTATGGGTACGATTCAGCAGACTCACCGATTTTTCTGCAGTGCTTTGATGAAGCGGAAGCAAAGCGAATCCGCAACGACCTGAAGAGTCCTCTTCCGCTGATCTTCCTGACCGCTCAGATGCCATCCGATGAAAAGATCAGACAGTGTGCCGAGTTCTGTGATGGCCTTGGGGTCCTGCAGACTCTGGTGATCAAGGGCAAGACCGCCAGCGGAGCCCCGGAGCTCACAGGGCTTGTCGCCAAAGCTCATCAATCTGGTCTTCAGGTGCACGTCTGGACTTTTCGAACCGACGCGCTGCCACCTTTTGCGGAATCCGCAGAGCAGTGGATCGAATGGCTAACCGTGGAAGGCGGGGTTGACGGAGTCTTCGCGGATCAGCCAGATTTTGTGCTGAACTGGCGGAATTCCCGACTGGCGGGCGAGAAGCCACCGGGCCAGTTTCGCCTTCTTAAAGATCGGGAAAATTAAGGTTTGCTTCAGGTTGGCAGAGAGCAGCCGGAAATTCATAGAATTCGCGAAACCGTAGGACTGAGACAGTGTTTTTGCAGGACGAGGTGAGTGGCCTCCGAATTCAATCTTGATTCGGACCGCCAAAACGCCTCAAACGTCCAGTACGCCCGTTCGGGCACAGCCTTTCTGCTGGCATCCTGCAATGTCAATCGCTGTTTCAACTCCTGTCACCTCCAGAGCCTGCTGCGCACCAGTGAATGCGGTTCGCAGCGGTGTTGCCAATCAGGAAATCCCAGTGATGGAATCCGGGTCGGCCGGATCGCATGCCGGCCAAAGTGTGAGCGAAGCGACTTTCCAGTCTCCCGCCCTGGCAACAAAAAATCAGTCCGCCGATGCCTTCGAGATGAAGTGCCTTCTGGATGAAGCAACGGCGACAGCAATCGAACAGCAGCTTACATCAAAGCTGCAGATGGATCAGTTCTGTGCAGGTTCTGCATCCGGCCAGTACCAAATTATCACGCTCGCCACCGACACACACGATTACTCCGTCTTTCGCCGCAGCCCTGGCTTTGGACAGAGAAAATTCCGAGTCCGTCGCTACGGAAGCGAGTCGTGGGGATATCTGGAACGAAAGACTCGACGAGGAAATCGGGTCCGCAAGATTCGTTCGCGGATTGATCTTTCCGAACTCGTAAAACTGCAGGAACCGGCTCTGGATGAATCGGACAGCTGGGAAGGCGACTGGTTCCGCACGGCTGTGCGACAGAGACTTCTGCAGCCGGTCTGCCTGATGAGTTACGATCGCCGTGCCTGGTTTGGAAACAGTGAGAATGGTCCGATACGACTGACGTTCGATCGCAATCTTCTCGCCGGTCTGACTTCCAGCTGGAACACCGATGCCAGCGGCCTTGCACTTCCAGTCACGGATCGAAATGTGATTTGCGAGTTCAAGTTTTCCGGCGGGATGCCTGTGATTTTCAAATCGGTGATTCAGCAGTTTGGTCTGAATCCAGGCGGATTTTCCAAGTACCGCCATTGCTTGTCGCGGCTCACGGGATTGGCTTTGCCAGCCCCGACAGAGTCCTGTGCTCCTGGTGATCCTGCAAGCCCAGGGAGCCCGGAACATGCCTGAATGGTTGCGTGATGCGAGTGGTGTGACAACGGGATTGCCGTTCAGTCAGCAGTTGACTCGCCTGCTTGCCGCTTTGATTTTGGGGTTCGGCGTCGCCGTCATCTTCCGCTTGTCTCATGGTCGACAGCATCCCAGAGCTGCGACTCTGACAACGACACTGATTCTGTTGTCGATGCTGATCGCGATGGTCTCCATGGTCATTGGGGGAAGTGTTGCGCTGGCATTTAGCCTGGTGGGCGCCTTGTCGATTGTTCGCTTTCGAACGGTGGTCGAGGACACTCGGGACACCGCCTTTGTGATCTTTGCGGTCATTGTTGGTATGGCTGCCGGAGCCGGGCAGTTGATGGTTCCGCTTGTTGGGATGCCAATCGTTGGTGCTGTCGCCATCCTGCTCGGACGATACGGCGCGCTTCCGGATTTGGATCGCAGCCTGTTGACAGTTCGCATGGGACTTGGCCGAAATGTTTCCGACATCGTTCAGCCAGTCCTCAATCGTTACTGCCGAAGCGCGCGGCTCACGGGAGCCGCCACGGCAAAGCAGGGCGCGTCGGTCGAAGTCACGTTTTCGATTACAACCGATGCCCCTCAGAATCTTGTCGATCTGGTGACCGCACTCAATCAGGTGGAAGGACTTCAGAGTGTTGAAGTTCGGCCCGATGCGTGATCAGGTCTGATCGACGTTCAATCTCATTTGATTCGCTGTCAGTTACACGTACTCTCAATTCTGGAGTGTTCGATGAAGAAGTTTGCAATGCGCCTGATGCTGGCCTCCGCGCTGGCAGGAGGACAATCGTTGGCTCAGGACGGACCTCCAGGCGGCGGATTTCCAGGTGGTGGATTTCCCGGCGGCGGCGGCTTCCCGGGCGGACCACAGGCTGGAGGATTTCCTCAGCAGGGACCTCCGCCAATGGCAGGCCCGGCGGGAAGCCTGCAGATCGTGACTCTGCCGACCGTTCAGGAAGAACTGAAACTGACGGATGAACAAAAGTGGAAGGTGGCCGCTCACCTCGACAAGCTTCAGGGAGACATTCGGGGTGTCTTTGAAGCAGAGATGAATAACGCGAATGGCCCTCAGGGTCCGGAACGGTTCCAGCAGATTCAGAAGAAGATCGAGGACGTAATCGCGGCCACTGACAAGGCCCTGCGAGCCGATCTCAATGAAACTCAGGCCCGACGATATTCAGAACTTCGCCTGCAGCGTGACGGCGTGACGGCTCTGCTTCGTGAAGAGACGGCGAGTGCGCTGAAGCTGACGGAGGAGCAAACGCAGAAACTGCGAGAGGTACTGGCTCGCAACAACCCATTTCTTTCGCCTGAAGATCGTCAGGCCATGGAGAAAGATGCAAACGCAGTCCTGAGCGAAGATCAGCAAAAACAACTCGTCAGCCTGCGTGGAACGGCGTTCGAGTTTCCCGTGCAGCAGGCTCAGTTCGGCGGCGGCTTCGGGCCTCCGGGAATGGGTGGACCGGGCGGATTCGGCGGCCCTCCGGGAATGGGAGCAGATCAGAAGATTGCTGCCCAATTCGACAAGGACGGCAACGGCTGGCTGAATCGAACGGAACGCGATGCGGCCAGAAAGTCGCTTCAGGAAAATGGTCGAGGAATGCGGCGTGGCGGACCTCCGGGATTTGGCGGTCGCGAAGAAGAGCCAGCGTCGCCAGGCGCCAAAGTGTCTCCTTCTGACGTGACACCGGCGACTACGCCTCTGTACGACCCGATGACGGTTCGGACTATCTTCCTGAACTTCGAAGGCGACGACTGGGAGTCGGAGATGGAGGCCTTCAAGAATACGGATGTGGAAGTTCCGGCTCAGATGATTGTGGACGGCAAAACCTATGAAAACGTGGGAGTGCACTTCCGCGGTCTGTCATCGTTCATGATGGTTCAGGCGGGTCACAAGCGGTCGCTGAATATCTCAATGGACTTCATCGACGAAGATCAGAAGCTGTATGGCTACAAGACTCTGAACCTTTTGAATGCTCATGAAGACCCAACCATGATGCACACGGTTCTGTATCTGCAGGCCGCACGAAAGTACATCGCAGCTCCTCAGGCGAATTTCGTCCGTGTCGTCATCAACGGAGAAAACTGGGGCGTCTACACGAATGCTCAGCAGTTCAACAAGGACTTCATCAAGGAGAACTTTCCTTCCTCAAAGGGAACACGCTGGAAGGTTCCAGGCAGCCCGAATGGTCGAGGTGGACTGGAATATCTCGGAGATGACATCTCAGCATACAAACGGATCTTTGAAATCAAGACCGACGATGATGAGGAAGCATGGAAACAGTTTGCCAACCTGTGCAAGGTGCTGAACACAACGCCTCCCGAGCAGCTTGAAGAAGCTCTGAAACCAATTCTGGATGTGGACGGTGCGTTGTGGTTCCTTGCACTTGAAGCAACACTGATCAACAGCGACGGTTACTGGGTGCGAGCCAGTGATTACAGTATTTACCTCGATCCGGAAGGACAGTTCCACATTCTGCCGCACGATGCCAATGAGACCTTTAGTCCTGGAATGGGACCAGGCATGGGCGGCGGTCCGGGCGGTGGTGGCCGTGGCCGCGGTGGGTTCGGTGGTGGATTCGGCGGCGGTGGATTTGGTGGAGGTGGCGGCGGATTCGGCGGACCTCCAGGTGGTGGATTCGGAGGTGGTCCAGGCGGCGGTGGCGGATTCGGCGGCGGCGGTCGAGTCGATCGACCATCGGCGGAAGGGGAACCGGAACGCCGACCCCGCGAAGGTGCTGAAGGCGCAGGTCCTCAACAGGGGCCCGGTGGAAATCCGGGACAGCAGGGGCCTCCGGGACAGCAGGGCCAGCGACCTGGTGGATTCGGACCTCCTGGCGGCGGGCCGGGCGGTATGAGTGGCGGCGGGGTCAACATGGATCCGTTGATGGGCTTGAGCGATACGTCCAAGCCACTCCGAAGTAAGCTGCTGGCCGTTCCTGCTCTCAAGCAGCGCTACCTGTCTTATGTTCGGACGATTGCCGAAGACTGGCTCGACTGGAATACTCTTGCACCGATCGTTGACGGTTATGCCAAACTGATTTCTCCGTATGTTGAAGCTGACACCCGTAAATTCACGTCTTACGACGCGTTTCTGACGGCAGTCGGTGCGAAAGACGCCGGCGAAAAACCAGCCCAGGACGCAGCTCCGGCCGGTCCAGGCCCAGGTGGAATGGGAGGCCCGGGTCGCGGTCCCCGAGTGTCAATTCGCCAGTTCGCCGAGCAGCGAAAGAGTTACCTTCTGAATCTCCCGGCGCTGAAAGATGTGGCTCGAACGGACTATGTCCGTCCGGCACTGCCACCAAAAGAGGAGAAGGAAGGCAAGAAAGACAAGTCTTCCAAATAAGGAGCGGCCGGTGGTTTCATCCACCGACAGGCAAAACAGAACCTCGGGCTCGAAAGTGCCCGAGGTTTTTCTTTGCGCTGGCTTGAATCGGGTTTCGCCTGGCAAGCCCTTGAGTCCCTGTTTTGAGTCGAACGCGGCGGCTCGAATGAGTATCATCGGGACTCCCGCCGATCCTTCCCACCACAATTGTAAGGAGCCAGACACGATGAGTACCAAAGCGGCCTCTTCCTGTTCTCCTCGACTCTTGTTTCTCATCTCCACATCAATTGCCTGCATCTTCGCATTGCCAAACAACGGTCTCGCGCAGTTGCCCGCGACTCGGCTTGATTCTGTTTTCCCCGCAGGCGGAGCTCCATCGTCCACACTGGAGCTGACTCTGGCTGGTACGAACCTGGATGATGTCGATCAGCTTCACTTCAGCCACCCGGGAATCACGGCCGCTCGAAAGATGGCGGAACCCACGCCGTTTGATGATGGCCCACAGCCGGTCGAGAATACGTTTGTTGTGACCATTGCACCCGATGTGCCTCCAGGAACCTATGACATCCGTTGTCACGGAAAATATGGAAGGTCCAACCGGCGAACCTTTGAAGTGGGCGCGGTACCGGAGTTCGTTGAGAAAGAACCGAACGGAGGCAATGACCTTCCTGCCTGGGTTGTGACGGAAACGGAACGAACGAATCCTGCACAGGAAGTTCCGCTGCCGGCAATGATCAACGGACAGGCCATCAATGGTCCGGATGTAGACTGGTATCGATTCACCGGAAAGGCCGGACAGCGCATCCTTCTGGAAGGGTTCTGTCGCAGGATCGACAGCCGCATGGACCTGTCGATGACGCTGATGACCGCAGGCGGCCAGATCCTTGGCGAGTCACGAACCGGCGCTGCACGCGATTCCATTGTGGACGTGACTCTTCCGGCCGATGGTGAGTATTTCGTGAAGGTCCATGACGCCCTGTTTGCTCAGGGACCAGGCTTTGTTTACCGCATCCTGATTGCTCAGAAGCCGTACATCGACATGATCTTTCCACCAACGGGTGTTCCCGGAACAGAATCCGAATACACGGTTTACGGACGCAATCTGCCAGGTGGCCAGCCCTCTTCGCTGCAGATCGACGGCCGCCCGCTCGAGCAGCTTAAGGTGCGCATTGCGATGCCGGGTGATGTTCGCGGACGCCTGCCGCTGTCATCCGTCATCAGTTCGCATCAGGCGGGATTGGACGGTGTTGATTATCGAGTGACCGCGGGCAACCTGACATCAAACTCCGTGCTTGTTGTCGCCACAGACATGACAACCTTGCCTGAAGCCGCAAACGATGATCCGCTGGCTCCCCAGCAACTCACGCTTCCTGCGGCCGTTGCAGGGCAGTTCTTTCCTCAGCGCGATGTTGACTGGTATCAGTTTGAAGCAAAGAAGGACGAAGAATGGATCATCGACATTTTGTCTCAGCGTCTGGGCGGAACATCTGACCCGGCTCTGCTGGTTCAGCAGATCGTGACCGATGAGAAAGGTGAAACGACCTATCGAGACCTGACGTTTATCGATGATGTGCAGGAACGAAACTTCAACAATCGAGCAGGGCGTCACGAATTTGATGAACGGTCTGGCGATCCGGCATATTCATTCAAAGCCCCGGCAGATGGCAAGTACCGTCTGATGCTTCGAGACGGAATCAGCGCCGTTCGGTCCGATCCACGGCTTGTGTATCAGCTTGAAATTCGTAAGGCGAAGCCAGATTTTCGACTGGTTGCCATTCCAGCGGAATCCTGCGGCTCTCTGATGCTGCGAAAAGGCGGGCGAGCAACCATCCATCTGGTGGCCTTCCGCAACGATGGGTTTTCGGAAGAAATTCGAGTGTCCGCGACGGGAATGCCGGAAGGCGTGACGGCTGACGAAGTCGTGATTGGCCCGGGGAACGAGTACGGAACTCTTGTGCTGACCGCCTCCGATGCTGCGAAAGGGGTCGGAACGATTCAGGTCGCAGGCAAGGCTCTCGTAAATGGCACTGAGGTGACTCGAACTTCGCGTTACGGGACTGCCGTCCAGAGTTTCCAGTTCAATCAGCCAAATGCCAACCTGCCAAGTGTTCCCGCGCGGCTGGTGTCTGATCTTCAGGTGTGTGTCTCAGAGTCCGAAGTCGCTCCTCAGGTTCTGACGATCGGAACGGGTGATGGCAAGGTTCTGGAAATGTCGCGAGGCGGCGTCCTGAAAATTCCATACTCGGTGCGAAGGGCAGAAGGATCCGCGGGAAACCTGACCGGGTTTCCGATTAACTTCCCCCCGAACACAAATGCACAACAGGTCAATATTGGCGCGGCTGAAAAGGGTGAGTTTGAACTTCGCTTCCAGTCCACGACCGTTCCCGGCACGTATTCGATTTTCCTCGCGGGCTTCAATCAGGGAATGCAGTACCGCCGAAACCCGGAGCTTGCCGAAAAGGCGAAGCTGCGTCAGGAGCGAATCGGCAAGATCCTGATGGACGCTCAGCAAAAGACGCAGCAGCTGACACCTGTGGTACCGCAACGACAGACCGAATTGACACAGGCGACCAATCAGCTGACGCAGGCAACCACAGCCAAACAACAGGCCGACCAGAAGCTGACTGCAGCACAAACGGCCATGCAGCAGGCAGAAGCTCAGCTCAAGCAGAAAACCGAACAGTCGGCGGCAAACCCCGCCGATGAGTCACTGAAAGCGCAGGTGACTCAGGCACAGACAACTGTTGATGCAGCAAAGAAAGCCGCGGAAGAGGCAAAGGCCGCTGTCGACGAGGCTCAGAAGAAGTTTGATGAGGCGACAACCGCAAAGAAGGCCGCTGAAGACGCTCGAGCAAATGCGCAAATGGAACTCACTGAAGCGCAGCAGTTTCAGCAAAGAGCACAGCAGGAGAAACAGCGAGCAGATCAGTTCGTCAATCAGAAGCTTCAGGAATCAAGTCTGCGGGCAATCAATGCGGATGTACCATCCAATCCGATTCAGATTCGAGTCGTCGAATTTCCGATCAAGCTGGATTCATTCCCCGAAGCATTGACCGTAAACCAGGGCGAGAAAGTCGAACTCGCGGCCAGTATCTCACGCATGTTTGAGTTCAACAGCCAGGTCAGCATTCAGGTACAGGCGCCTGGTGGGGTAGCAGGGCTGGCATTTCCGGGGCTCACTATTCCTGACGGTCAGGCTCAGGGAAAAGTCGAAATCATGGCTCAGGCCAATGCAACACCGGGAACTCACGACTGTCCCGTTCGAATCCAGATGAACTTCAACGGACAAAATCTTGTCATGGACCGTCGCATGAAACTGACCGTCAATGAAGTGAAGAAACAGTAATCGCAATGGCGAGGCGTAAGCGCGGATTTCCTTTGGAAACTGAGGCCAGTTGGTTTCTGCTGGCCTGTGCCCTGGATGTGGTGCTGACGTTTCTGCTGCTCCACATGAGTGCTTCAGGGCAGACGACTGTCAGGATAGTCGAAAGCAATCCTCTGGCTCGCTGGGTCATCCACCATTGGGGACTGCCGGGCATGATTGCCTTCAAGACCGCAATGTCGGTTCTGGTCGTCGGTATCGCATTCGCCGTTCACCGCGTTCGCCCTCTGGTCGCTCGCCTTCTGCTGGTCGGCGGGACAATTGTTGTGGCGGCCGTTGTTGCGTACTCGGTCCGAATGCTGATCCTGCACCGCTAATCAGTTGTGAGTTGGTGTATTCGCGGCGCCGGTGGTTCGTTATATTCCTGCCTGATGTGGAACACACTGGAATACGGAAATCGTACCGCGAAAACTCCTGCTGGTTGAAGACAATGGCAAAAGGCAAACAGACGGGTATCGTCTATCGTGAACATGAGATCAAAGAAGATCACTCGTTTTCACAGGGCCCAGGCATGATGCCCGGCAAGCACAAGCGCTATGCGGCAAAGATCGGTGGCCGCACGGTGAAGGGATCGCTGGAAGAAGTCAAAGCTCGAATCGATCACGCGCTCGATGACAAGAAGGCGGATCCCGCAAGTTAGTCAGGATCCGGCTGAATGTGACCGCACCTGGAGATGCTGCATGCTGCAAGCCACGGTTCAGTTTCAGTCGTCGCGTTCCCCGTTACTCAAGTCAAGACACGCCTTTGCCGTGTTCGCGATCGCGTTTTGCCTGGCGGCAAGTCCGGGCTGCGGAAAATCAGAGCCGGAACTGCCGCAGGAACTCCAGGAGCTTCAGCGCAAACCTGATATGTACGAAGCCGAAATTCAGGGCTTTCAGATGGAAGTACCGATTGGCTGGACGTCAGAGACCAAAGGAACATCCACTTTCTTTCTGATCCCCGGACCCGCTCCTGGCCGAGTCACGATTGAGATGACGCTCAAGCCCTATTCGGCAGGAGAGACGGCTGATTCGGTCGTGAAGGAAACCATGGACTCCTTTGAAAGGAGCAAGGGCAGCTACATGCATCAGAAGCTGCTCAAAAGCCGATACCCCGGGCTGGAAGAAGTCTCGACAAAGTCAAAGAAGCCAAAGGACATCCCCAATCGACTCTTTTACCTGATTGGAACGCCCGCAGGGAAAGTCACGATCATCGCCGACTTTGCACAGCCAGCCGACCTTGCCACCTATCAGAAACAATTGCACTACCTGGCCAGTTCCCTGAATCTGCCATAACCAGCCCGTAGTGGAACTCGCCAGAGTCCCTTTTCTCACCCACAAAGTAGTGGAACTCGCCAGAGTTCCTTCGCCTATCCACTCGTTTCCTCAACGAACTCTACGGCTTTGCCTGAACCGGCAATGACGACAAATCAATCGACTCCCCGGTCTTCACGGTCCTGAACAGATTCTTCGCTTTGTCATTCTCGTTCGGCAGCGTTTCAAAACTGCTGATGCCATCCAGCATCGGACGCGTCACAAAGTGGACTGCGCTTTGCCCAATCACATCGGCATGAGTACCCTGAACAACCAGAGCAGTTCCTTCGTCAATGCCGATTCCCAGCATCTGCGGGTGTGTCCAGACGACAGGCAGAAGATCTGCGAACCGCTTCCGTTGAGCAAAATGCTGGTCGATGGCCGAGCCCGGAAGAAACGCAAATCCTCGCTCGTAACCGTCCGCCATCATCACAGTGTTTCCAAGCGGATGCCCCCGCACCAGGAACTCACCCTGAATCGTCGCCCCCGCCGAACTGCCAGCAATCACGCCGCCACGTTTCAGCACATCATGAAATGCCGCAACAGCTGAAGTGCCTTCATAGGCATCCACAAAATTCCATTGCCGACCACCACCGAACCAGATTCCAGTGGCGGACTTCATCGCTTCCTGAAACTCTGCAGACTCCACCTCAGCCCCCCGCTGAGTCAACACGGTCACCTTTGCAATTTTGGCTCGCTTCAGGAACCCGGGAACTGATTCATCGGTTTGATCCTTCGGTACGGCGGTCGGGAGTACAACAATGTGTGCCTTTTCCCCATCGGCGAGTTCCACGAACCTCTGGACAACATCTGGCGGCATCGCACCACCACCAACGATCACCAGAGCCCCGGATTCCACTTTGGCCGGCCCAAATTGAGCAACCCCGGGATTCTGTTGCTGCTGTCTCTGTCGAGCGGCTCGCCGAAGCTGAGTCAGGTCTGCGACGTCTCCTGCCTTCAAAATCTGAAGTTCATCCTGCCGCCACGAACAATGAGAAAGGCAAACCGAAACTCCGCCCTTGCCGAGAACCTGCAATGCACGCGCTCGGCACACCAATGCCGTTCCTTCATCGATGCCAAATCCGACGCACTCGGGATGCTGAGCAACTGCGGCCTGCAGGCGAGGCAGTCGGTCACGCTCCGAAAAATGCTGGTCAATAATCGAACCCGGAAGCAGATCCCATCCCACCGAGATTTCCGGAACCGGATTGCCGCCCGCAATCATCACTTTCGACATGATGGCTGCACCGGCTGAGGTTCCGGCAATGACGCCTCCTCGCGCCAGAACACCTCGCAGTTTCTCTTCGATGTTCGTTGACTTCCACGCATCTGCAAGTCTCTGCTGCTGCCCACCGCAGATCCACACGCCACTGACCGTTGAAAACAGTTCATGAGTCGTCGGATCGTCGGCCTTCACAACAACCAGCCGAGCGGGATTTTCGAACCCGGATTCCGCCAGCCACTTCATCGCCTGACTCGCGGATTCATCCCGGGATTCGGCGGCTTCAGCGAGGATCGCCACGGATCCACTGTCACCCGCCAGTCGGCGAATGGTCTTTGGAACATCTTCGGGCACTGAGCCCCCGCCAACGATGATCAGTGTTCCGGGAACACCATCAATCTGTGACAGCGGGACCTGCTGACCAACAGCTGTCTGGTCAGTGAAAAGCCCCAGCAGACCAAGGATTGCCGCGATGCGAATCAACATGAACACCTCTCGTGATGGGCCCGCCGTCCGAATGAATGACCAGCACCGTGAATGAACAGGCACCGTGTTGCCTACCACTCGCCGTCCCGACGAAACCGCTCGCGCGTGTTGCGGCCGAACTGACGGGAAGCCTCGCCGAGTTGTTCCAGAATCTGCTCGCTCGTGAGCCCGACTGTGTCCCGAGCCGCTCGAATCACGGTATTGCATTCGTTGGAATCCATGAAGCGGGCAGCATCAAGGATCTGCGGCTGCTCCTCTGGTGAAATCACGATGAATCCATGTTTGTCCGCGTGGATAAGATCGCCTGGCCGAACCTTGGTACCGAAGACTTCAACTTCGATTCCAAATTCAACCGGCTGAACCACGCCATGTCCGACGCAAAGTCTGCGGGCAATCGCCTTGAACCCGGCGTTGGTCATCTCATCAAGATCTCGAATTGCTCCATCAGTGATGGTCCCGACACAGCCCAGCGAACGATGAATGTTGGCGTTCACTTCCCCCCAGAATGAAGCCATGACACGAGGCTTTTCAAGATCCTGCAGTACGACGATCTTCGGCCCCGGAACGCTGGCCAGGTACTTACGGTACTCGCTCGTTGCATTCGGACGGTTCTTTCGATGTTCACGGTTGCCAGGTTCAATCGTCACAGTAACGGCATAGCCCACCATTGGCCCCATCTGAGGCATGAAGTCCCGCGTCTCTTCAATGTTAAAGGCTTCCGTGCAGAAGTCTCGCTTTGTGATTTGTTCCCAGCCATTGTAAATGGTCGGTGTATTCCATCGCTTCAGCTGAAGCAGATCGGAATGGCTGAGGATTCGTTGATCGGACATGCGTTGTCTCCGGCGTGATATGTTTCGCCTGGTATTCATTTGGACGATGAACAACGCAGGCCAGTGTCTTTTTCTGTGCTGCCGCGCACGATACGCGTCTGTTTGAGGTAAGCGAACATCGTGTGCGAGGAGTTGGCAACGAGCCAACAGGCTCCTGTGGGTCGAGGACGCTCCGCCCTTGTTCTGGGCAAAAAGAAACCCGGCATCTGGAAGAACGCCGGGCTGCTGGTTTCACTTCTGAAGGTTAGCAAAATCACGCCTTCAGTCGAGCGAGGACCTCATCAACGACCTTGTTCACCGGGATACGTTCCTGCTGAAGAGTATCGCGGTCACGAATGGTCACGCACTGATCCTTTGCGGTGTCCCCATCGACAGTGATGCAGAACGGCGTTCCGATCTCGTCCTGGCGGCGATACCGTCGGCCAATGGCAGCCTGCTGATCGTATTGAACGCTGAGTCCGGCTTCTTTCAGATTGCCATAAATCTCTGCCGCTTTCTCTGGCATGCCATCCTTCTTGATCAGAGGAAACACAGCGGCTTTGATCGGCGCAAGGCGAGGATGGAAACGCATCATGACACGTTCCTGCATTTCTCCCTTTTCATCCGGCTGCTGATCTTCATGGTAGGCTTCGCAGAGGAACGCAAGGGTACCTCGATCCGCCCCGGCCGATGGTTCAATGACGTGCGGCGTGAATCGTTCTCGAGTCTGATCGTCAAAGTAGGTCAGGTCTTTGCCGCTGCCGCGGTGCTTTGGCTGACCATCTGCAGTGCGTTCAAGCTCCAGCTGCCCTTCAGCGTTCTTCGTGAGCTTTCCTTCCATGTGGGATCGCAGGTCGAAATCACCACGATGAGCGATGCCTTCAAGTTCCCCATATTCACCTTCGTCCAGGAACGGGAATGCGTATTCGATATCTGCAGTGCCGACAGAATAATGAGCAAGCTCGTCCTGATGATGATCTCGAAGGATCAGTCGGTCTTTCGCGATGCCCAGGTTCAGATACCAGTTGTATCGTCGGTCACGCCAGTAGGTATACCAGTCGCGCGACTGCGAAGGATGACAGAAGAACTCGATCTCCATCTGCTCGAATTCACGCGAACGAAATGTGAAGTTTCGCGGAGTAATCTCATTGCGAAAACTCTTGCCAACCTGACAAATCCCGAACGGCAGTTTGACACGACTACTGTCCACGACATTCTTGAAGTTCACGAAGATGCCCTGGGCAGTCTCCGGACGAAGGAAGGCCGCATCTTCCTCGGAACCGAGGGCACCAATGATCGTCTTCATCATCAGGTTGAACTCACGAGGCTCCGTAAGCCTGCAGCCTGTGTGCTCGCCAACCATTTTGCTTGGTTTCTGAGGACAGGGGATGGAAGGAATGTGGTCCTGACGAAAACGCCCCTTGCACGCATGGCAGTCCACCATCATGTCGTGAAACAGATCGTAATGCCCGGAACACTTCCAGACCTGAGGATGCATGATGATGGAAGATTCCAGCCCAACCATCTGAAACGTTGCAGGAGCCCCCGCTGGCTGAAGCAGTTCATTGTGAGCCGACACCATGTCGTGATACCACACATCACGAACGTTGCGTTTCAGCTCCGTACCCAGCGGACCGTAATCCCAGAAGCCGTTCTGCCCTCCGTAGATCTCCGAATTTTGAAAGATAAAACCACGACGCTTACACAGCGCAACAATCTTGTCCATCGAACGGGTCATGGGACTCAAATTCACTTTCAGCAATTCAGGGAAAAACAAAACCACCAGCGGATTGTAGAAGGCGGCACATCATACGCAAAGAGGACCCCATTTCCCATTCCCGGTGCCATGCACCTTGAAATCGGAAACCAGTCTTTTTACTCTTCGTTTTTCAC
>VFQT010000891.1_pt1 | contig 39842 bp, 29 predicted proteins | sample 3512381 | NCBI WGS metagenome assembly VFQT01 (sample SAMN10412376, study PRJNA504923) | tailings metagenome | isolation source: Relicate 2 Philex TSF3 active mining site | place: Philippines: Tuba, Benguet | collected 2017-08-29 | reverse complement strand
CTTACGGAGATCTGAAGCCTGGTCGTGGTAACAAGAAGGTCGAACGCGGTAAGGCAAAGTACCTCGGTGGTAACGGTCGCAAGACGACTGGGATTACCAAGCGCACCTACCGTCGCAACCTGAAGAAGATCCAGGTCGTTGAAGATGGCTCTGTTGTGACTCGCAAGGTTCCAGTTCGAATGATTCGATCCGGACTGATCACCAAGCCAGTCGTTCAGGACCCATTTGCACTTCCAGAACACAACTAAGCTGCAGCTCAGGTTTGTTCCTCCCGTTGTCGGAGGTGCAGGCTGCTGAGTCTGAAAATACAAGAAGCCCGCGTCCACGACGCGGGCTTTTTGCATGTGTGGCCTTTCGAATTGATGAATCGATGCGTGGAAACGGGAGGGCGAGGCTCCTGCCGCGGGGTGCAGTCGCGGATTTCGGCAGATCGTAACGAAGTGCCAATCCGGGAGGGCGGTGCTACGGGAAGAAATGGTTAATAGTGATTGGAGATTGAAAATTGCAAAGTGAAGGGTTTGGGTCGGACAGAAAATGGGCGACAGGAAATAGTCGCAATTTGCACTTTCCATTGTTCATTAACCATTAATCCTTGAGCTCTCAACACGCGGGCGTCAACAGAAGCACGCGGCTCGACAAGAGCCTCGCCTCCCATTTTGACAATCATCCGCGATGAGCAACCGCCGGACGTTCGATCGGTTTGGCGGCAAGGGCAGATCGTTCAGTTCTGCGAATCGTTAGAACAGACACTGCGTCGCTGGTTGATAAGAGGTGTTCCGACCATAGGATGCGAATGTCACGACTCAAAAAACGTGAGCTGGCCCAGCGAGTTTTCAGGATGGTTTTGTCCAGTATCGCACAGCCAGATCAGACGTTGTTGTGAACGTAGAATGATCGTGTTGAAATTGCACAGCGAGTAACCGAATGCCGACTGCAGAACAGCTGAATCTTCTGGTGTCCAATGTGGTGGAGCCATTCACCGAGAAGCCACTGGGTGAGCTTCGAATGGTTCGGGACACCTTTGTGAATGGCAATGATGCTCGCGTTCGTATCGATCTGCCGACGCCTGCCTATCCGGACTCGAAGAAGCTTGAGGAACTGATTCGTCAGCGTATCAAGTTTGCCGCACCGGAACTTGAGCCTCGGATTGAACTGCATTCAACCGTTCGCGGCAAAGACACTGGCGGCCGGATTGGGCTGAACATTCATAACATCATTGCCGTCGGCAGCGGCAAAGGTGGCGTGGGTAAGAGCACGGTTGCAGCGTCACTCGCCTGCGGACTGCATTCGTTTGGCTGTCGAGTTGGTCTGATGGATGCGGACGTTTACGGACCCAGCATTCCACACATGATGAATGCGGAAGGAAAGCCAAACGCCACCGAGCTGGCAGATGATCAGGGAAACCGCGTGATGCGGGTGGAACCGATCGACGCTGGCGGTGTCAAACTGATGTCGATGGGGTTCTTTATCGAACAAGGGCAGTCGGTCGTGTGGCGAGGACCGATGCTGCACAAAGCGCTGACTCAGTTCCTGGCGAACACCGACTGGGGTGAACTCGACTATCTGATCATCGACCTGCCTCCAGGCACTGGTGACGTTTCGCTGACACTGGCACAGCAGGTTGGTTTGGCGGGTGCTGTGGTTGTGTGTACGCCGCAGCAGGTGGCACTTCTGGATGCGATCAAGGCGGTAGACATGTACCAGAAGGTCAATGTGCCGATCCTGGGATTCGTTGAGAACATGACGGGCGAGATCTTTGGACGCGGAGGCGTTCGGAAGGTGGCTCAGGAGCTGAAAATTCCGTTCCTTGGCGAGATTCCCCTGAACGCTGCGATTCGCGAGTACAGCGATCGAGGGCAGGTGATGAAGATGTTGATGGAAGAGAACTCAGCACGGGAAAGTCTGAGGACCGTGTGTCAGAATGTGGCGATGCAGGTCTTCAGGGAAATCGTAAAGTCGCCAACTGGGCCGGTGCTTGAGATTCTTTAACCAAAGCCGAATTGCGGCGAGGCGTATCAGTTTCTGGACGGCAGGATGATGAATTCGACTCTGGCAGAGATCTTTGAAGAGTTCGCCGATCTTGACCGCGAAGATCAGTCTCAGTTTCTGCTGGAACTGGGAGATGAATTGCCATCGTTTCCTCCGGATCAGAAGACGGAAGAGAACCGCGTTCATGGGTGCCAAAGTCAGGTTTGGCTGATCACGAGTGTTGCGGGGGCCGGTGACGATGCGACATTCGAGATTCTCGCCGACAGCGATTCCAATATCGTTCGCGGATTGATCGCAATTTTGCAGGCGGCGTACAACGGACGGACCGCCGCAGAGATCCTGAAGTACGACATTCAGGGTGTTTTCCGACAGCTGAATCTGCAGCAGCACATTTCTCCCCAGCGCCGAAACGGGTTGAAAGGAATGGTCGAGCGGATCACGTCGCTGGCGCGGAAGCATGCGGTTTCTGTGACCCAGACGATCACCGTAACTCCGGTGGCCGAGGCACCTCGACCTCGAAAGCCCTTTGATGTTCAGGCGGTTCGCAGTCAGTTTCCTGTTTTGAATCGGGCACTGCCCAGCGGGAGCTTTCCAGTCTATCTCGACAGCGGCGCGTCAGCTCAGAAGCCCCGAGTGGTGATTGAGAAAGAGCGCGAAGTTGAGGAGCGGTACTTCGCGAATGCTCATCGTGGCACCTACCAGTTCGGGCTTCGGATTGATGAAGAATTTGAGGGAGCGCGATCTCTGATTGCCCGGTTTATCGGGGCGAGCACAGAAACCTCGGTCGTGTTTGTTCCGGGGACGACCATTGGTCTGAACATGATCGCATTTGGCTGGGGACGCAGGTTTCTTCAGCCGGGTGATGAAATCCTGACGACCGTGATGGAGCATCATGCGAACTTTGTTCCGTGGCAGCAACTTGCGAAGCAGACCGGTGCGACGCTACGACTGATTCCGATGTCCGAAGATGGTCGGCTGGAGATGAGTCGTCTTGGAGAAGTGCTGACACCGCGAACGAAAATTGTCGCCATTACCGCGATGTCGAACATGCTGGGCACGGTCAATCCTGTGAAGCAAATTGTCGCGGCGGCTCGGCAAGTGGGAGCATGCGTCGTTGTCGATGCGGCTCAGAGTGTTCCGCATCTGCCCACCAGCGTTGTCGCTGACGATATCGATTTTCTGGTCTTCAGTGGCCACAAGATTTACGGGCCGACGGGCGTTGGTGTTTTGTACGGCAAGCCCGAACGTCTTGAGGAGATGGATCCGATTCACTTTGGCGGTCATATGATTCGTGAAGTCAGGATCGAGGATTCGACGTGGTCAGCACCGCCTGCGAAATTTGAAGCGGGAACGATGCCGATTGTTCAGGCGATCGCTCTGGGAACCGCCATTCGCTGGGTGGATGAGATCGGACTGGAGTCCATTCATCAGCACGAGCAGAAACTGACGCGGATCCTGCTGGAACGCCTGAATCAGATTCCGGGAATGCGAATTTTCGGCCCGGGCCTGGATGATCGTGGGGGCATTGTCAGCTTCCGAATGGCGGGGCTTCATCCCGAAGACCTGGCCGCGATTCTCGATCAGAAAGGCGTGTTCACTCGCCACGGCCACCACTGCACGATGCCATTGCATACTGCTCTGGGCGTATCAGCGACCACGCGTGTCAGCCTCGCCGCCTACAACACCGAAGAGGATGTCGAAGCGTTCCTTGCGGCACTGCATGTCGCCAACTCGCGCCAGAAGGTGTAACCGCGGAATCTGGGGGAGCTGTTCCGGAACTTCTCTGAGGCTCCGTCGCTTTCCGTTCGCCGTGAGCCTAGGCAAATGGCGGGAATCCTGACAGAAACGGAGGAGCGGCTTGCTGCCTCCCTGGGGGGACGCCAGAATGAAATGAATGGGTTGATTACCTTATTCTTTGACATTCACAGAGGTGGATTCCATGGAGATCAGTGGTTGGAGGAAGATGGCGGTCTGCATCATTGCGGGAATTGCACTGATGCCTGCTGCGTTCGCTCAGGAAATCGGTGGCGACAGCGTGACTCAGACGACAGGTGGAGGCTCGGCGCCGCCGCAAAATCCTCCGACCTGCCCAATTGAATATCTCGGTGAGATCAACGGAATTCATTACTACGTAACGTCGAACTGCGCCAATGTGACCGGGTACGGCAGTTCGCCGGAACTGATTGCGGTTCCTCAGTGCCAGCCTGGTGGAATGTGTGGTCAGCCACTTGCCGGGCTGAATCTTCGTACCGGTGAATACGTGCTTGTTGGCCTCCAGCCACCGGGCGTGACGGCTGCGGACATTGCCGCATGGAAGGCGGAAACTCAGGCACTGAAAGCAGCGGTTGAACGAGGCATTGGCGGACGAGCACAGGGCGATACGCGTCGTGAACAGCTTGCCAACCAGCTTCTGCTCATCAATCCGATTCTGGACAAGCTGAACGCTTCGACGATTACGCGACCTGACTACGACCAGTTCAAAGCGTCCATGGACGAGTACAAAAAGTCGTTCCGGTTTGTTGGACTGGCTCAGCCGAACACACAGAGAATCGGAATTCTGGATGCTAAATCCAGAGTGGCGATCAAGACAGCCGCTGAAACGAGTTACTCAACAGCGAATGTGGTGGCTACCCGTGTGCGAGTCACCGCAACAAAGAGCAAGGTGCTGAAGGTTCAGAAGACACCTCAGGAGTTTGTCTACTTTCAGTGCTTTGATGTGACTCTGCGATTTCCGGGCGATCCAACTCTGAAGACTCTGAAGCTTGGCATTCAGGTGAAGGCTGACGGGATCGCCAGCGCTGAGGTAGGGACATTTTCTGAACGTGGAAGTTTCGCGCACCGATTGCGTGATACGGCAAACAATCCCTATCTCGTCAACAGCATTGATTCACTGGAGCCATAATTGCCTGTTGGACGACACAGCTCGGGAGGACGAAGGTCCTCCTGAGCTGTGACAAGCCGTTGGAACTCAGTGATAGGCTGTTGGAATTCGGGCGAATTCCACTACCTGCAACCGTAGTGGAACTCGCCAGAGTTCCTTCCCACACCGTACGGGAACTCGCCAGAGTTCCTCCCCGCTACTTCTTCTCCAGGAATCGCGGCTTCACGCTTCGAGCGCATCGGAACCCGACTTCGTTGTCCTGCATGATGGCTCTCCATGCAAAACGATGTCGAGGCCCCTGCTTCCAGGTGTTGTCTGCTCGTTCATTGTCTCCAAGTTTCACGGGGCCTCCGCGAACGATTCGGGACAGGGGAAGCTCCGCCATGAAGAAGGCGTTGTCTTTCGCTTCCCTCGCTTTGGGATAGGGAGACAGTGTGCCGTCAATCCATTCGGCCACATTCGAGTACAGTCCATAGACCGGGTACTGCAGCATCTTGTCTTCGGCCGGCAATCCAACTTTCTCATACGTCCAGACTCCATCGACCTGGACCGGTTTGTCACCGGACGGAAACTGCGTCGTGCCTCCGTTGGTAGCTGCGTACTCAAACTCTGCTTCTTTCGGAAGTCTCTTGCCCTGCCACTCTGCGTACGCGGCAGTTGTTGTCCATGCGACACCGGAAACCGGGTAATCATCTGGCGTCCCCAATTCAGGCCACGAACCTCTGGTGAAGGCTCGAAAATCTCTGACGGAGACTTCCGTTGGATCGAGGTAGAAGTCATCCACCTTCACCGTATGAACGACTCGATTGGCCTGGCCATCCCCCATTGAGAACTCGCCGCCGTTGATCAGAATCAGGGAAGGGAGCACATCAGATTCGCGCGGGACCACGACTTTGGGCAGCCCGATGATTCCGCCTTCCAGCTTCTGTGACGAAAGCAGATTGTACATCTGACTGGTGGCCTGGTCATAGGACGCCGGAACCGTCCGATAGACCTGATGGAATCCGACGCCAGCCACATCGATCTCAACAAAGTATTCGCCCGATTCAAGCGGCAGTTCCCATGTTTCACCACTGGCGAACTGGATCTTCTCCTCCACCGGTTGTCGCGTGAGAGGATCGACGGGAACAAAAGCCCATCGGACGACTGCATCTTTGGGGGCGGTTCCGTCCGGCAGCGAATAACTCATCCGGACAGGGAGTTTGGGAACGGCAGGAACGACGGGCACTTCCACACGCTGCACCTCGGGTTCCGTCTTTCGAAGCATCAGTGTGGCGGCAATCACCCCGGCGACAATGGCCACGCCGGAGACACTCGCCAGTGCGCGATTACGTCGCAGCCACATCTGGATTTTTCTGGCCCGGGAAATCGGACGGGCCTTGATGGGGCGATGTTCCAGGAAGCACTGAAGATCGTCCGCCATGTCTTTTGCCGACTGGTAGCGATCTTTGGGTGCTTTCTCCAGAGCATGCATGGCGATGGTCTGAAGGTCGGTCGGAATACTCGGGCGAATCTGCTGAGGAGCCTTTGGATTGTCCGTCAGAATACGGTTCAGCACTGTATGCGATGCAGATGCGGCAAATGGACGCTCTTTGGTGAGCAGCTCATAAAGAATCACACCAAGCGACCAGATATCGCTGGTCGCCTTGATGCCGGGACTATCCCCTCGTGCCTGTTCCGGGGACATATACGACGGAGTTCCCGTGATGCGACCGTCATTCGTGATGGTGACATCCGCTGGCTGGTGGCGAGCCAGGCCAAAGTCTGTCACGTGAGGCTGTCCAGACTGGTCCATCAGAATATTCTGTGGCTTCAGGTCTCGATGCGTGACATCCACCGAATGTGCAGTGTGGATTGCCAGACAGATCGTCTTCATTAACTCCGCAATTTCGCGGTCCGAAAGCGACCTGTGCCTGGCCCAGTCGGACAGAGTCATGCCTTCAATGTATTCGGAAGCGATGTAGTAGTTATCCCCGGACTGTCCGATCTCATGGACCTGCACGACGTTTGGGTGCTTGACCTTGGCGGCGGATCGCGCTTCGCGAAGGAACTGTTTGCTTCCGTCCCCTCGAAGCCGATCGCGCCGAGGAATCTTCAGGGCCACGATTCGCTCGAGCTTTTTGTCCCAGGCCTGATAGACAGTTCCAAACGAACCTTCGCCGACGACTCTGCGGAGTTCAAAGTGCGCAATCTCCGAACCCACTTCCGGGCCGACATAGGTTTCGACGTCTTCGGCGAAGTTTACCTGGCTCTGGCAGGACGGACAGGTCAGCATATCCGTGGCATCGATCTCCTGCGAAATCGATTCGTCAATCAGGATCGGGTGTTCGCAGTTGGGACAACGGAACTGCATGGAGTGAGCTTTCAGCGATTGTCGGACAAGTCTTGGGGGTGGTTGTGTGGTGGACCATTATTCTTCTGGGGTTGAGGCGATGATTCCAGTGTGCCAGTCCCTGGGAGTGAAAGAAACGTAGTGGAACTCGCCAGAGTTCCCGTCATCAGGGAACGTTACGGGGATCTGTGGCGAGAATGTGGTCGGATCTCTGGCGAGGATATCGCTGGGATCTCTGGCGAAGATATCGCTGGGATCTCTGGCGAGATCCACTACAGATGGCGGGCAGAATCAGGCGGCATTCAGCAGACTGGAACTTCGCAGCGACTGAAGTTCCGCGACGATGGCCGTATTCAGCACACGTTCCAGGGCAATCAGCGAATCTGCGACTCGTGCGCCGTCCATCAGGCGGTGGTCATACGCCAGGACGACTCGACAATTCTGTTGTTCGTCCAGCGGCCCGTAGGACAGGCAGGCCGAATGAATGGACGGCGGCAGAGGAATGTCGACACCTTTACCCGCCAGAGTGGAAAGGAAGAAGGTGCCGACGCGTTTGGCACGGGATCGTTTGCCGACATTCAGATTCCACCACCAGATGATGCGACGCAGGAATGTGGGGAGGGCTGCAAACTGCATCCACTCAGCAAAGGTCTTCGTTGCGTCAGACGTCTGGAAATGGCGAATGCAGAACTGAATCTCGTCGAGCGCTACCTGATCCGGCTGAGGCACCTGTCCCCAGAACAGCCATGGCACTCCGTTGATCTCGCGCGAGACCGTCAGCGTCGCGATGCTGACTGGGTGCTGGTAGATATGAGCCCATGGCCATCGATACCAGATCTGACGGTATTCCGGGAAATCCACCGCCACTTTGCTGAACGCCTTCAGGAACAGAGCCGGCCACGAAATCCTGACCGGGCATTCATCACGTGCCTGAGAGATAGCGCCAAGGTTCATCACACGTTCGTGTGGGCACAGCGGCACAGACCGATGGAAGAACAGCAGGTCCCAGGTCAGTCGCCGACTGACAGGAATGCCGAAAATGCGACCATCGCGATTCATAGTGTCGTCCGTGACGAGGAACTCAGTGCATCATGGATCGAGTCTCATCGATCTGCAGGCGGGATTTCAGACATTTCGGGCACGAGTGTAAAGGGGAAGAATACTCTTCGCGGGGTCAACGAATCTCTCACAAAGCCATAGGGAACGGAAAGCCGGGCTCTCGCAGGCAGGGGCAAACCTGCAATTGTCGCCGACCCACGGCAGAATTCGCCTGAACAGGCGCGGAGAACTGACAACGCCTGGCAATTCCTGCAGAAACTGAAATCATTCGCAAAATTGCCCTCAAGACGCCTCTTGTCCGTGAACATCAGTCGTGGTACCCCTCCCATGTCGCCTGTGAATTCAGCCAATAGTCGGACCAAAATGACACGGCTGGAACGCGCGGGTGTTTGTGTGTTTCTGGCAGGTATCACGGGTGTTTTCTTTCTGGCGTCCTGGTTAACTCCGGATCCCAGCGGAGTCGGCACTCATCGGCAGCTTGGCTTTCCGGAATGTGTTTTCCTGAAATCGCTGGGCCGTCCCTGTCCTCACTGTGGAATGACGACTGCGTTTGCCTGGATTGTTCGGGGTGAATTCCGACAGGCATGGCGTGCGAATCCTTCCGCACTGTTCCTGGCTGCTGCTCTTTTGGTTCTGTGGCCCTGGTTATTCCGGGGAGCAGTATCAGGACGCTGGCCGTTAACAGATGAGCCTGGCAAATGGTTTCTGCGAGGATACATCGCATGGATGATCCTGGCCGTATTCATTTGGGCCTGGCGATGGTGAGGCGGGTTTCGACAGGATGTCGAACTGCCGCAATCGTTTCAAGGGAGTGAAGCGTCGTGAGTTTAATCGTCAGGCAACAGGCCTCGCACGCGCTGTCATGGCTGCTGATGGTGACGCTGTTCGGAATGGGCGCATGTGCCCTGCCCGGCTGCTCACTGGGAGTCATGTTTGGAAAGATGTTCTTCGGAGACCCGAAAGTCAAATGTCAGTTTCGGTCTGCCACAGGAGTCGACCTGACCAAGGGTGAAGATTCGATTCTGATCGCCTGCTCCGCTCCTCACAGCATTCTGTCGCGCCATCCGGGCATTCCGATTGACCTGGTGGACCGCATGTCGCGTCACCTGAAGACTCGCAATGTTAAAATCATCTCAGCGGACGATGTTGCCACCTGGTTTGACGACCATGGCGAATGGGGTGACTTCTCGGAGCTGGCCGAGAAATTCAAAGCCGACTACGTGATGCACTTTGAAATGGAGTCTTTCAGCTGCGACGTCCCTGACAGTGCCAATCTGCAGCAGGGAAAAGTTCAGGGAAAGATCACGATTCTGGACACGACAACGTCGTCAGAGCCATCCGTTGCATTTGAACGAGCTTTCAGTGTGTCCTACCCCGATTATCCCGTGCCCAAAGAGAACAAGTCGGAGCAGCTCTTTCGCGAGAGCTTCCTCGACAAAATCTCCATCAGTCTGGCACAAATCCTCTATGACCATCGAGCCAGCGAAACGGTGAACTGACCACCGGCCTGAGTCCTGATGTTCTCCTCTCTCGCCTTCCTCTCCGTCTCCTCAGAAGTGTTTCCCATGAATGTGTCTTCAGGAATTAGCGGACGCTCCAGTTTTGCTCGAAGTCCCCGCCTGCTGAGCCTTTCGCTGAAGCTAGTGCTGACGGGCCTGATGCTGCTGTCCGTTCCCGGATGCAACTACTTCCTTCTGCTCGGATACCTGATTGGTGGTCCGCCTCAGATTGAGCCGCTCTTCGAAAAGGAAACGAAGAAGAGCATGACGGACAAGGACGTTCGCGTTGCCGTTGTCTGCTTTGCTTCTGACGAGCTGAAATTCAAATTCGATAATCTCGATCACATCATCGCGAATCGAGTGACCAATCAGCTGGCTGCGAAAAAGATCGAAGTTGTGCCCTACGACGAAGTTCGTGCATGGCTTCGTGAAAACCCGGACTGGGATACTGCAGTCGAGGTGGGAGCAGAATTTGATGTCACGTTCGTTGTTTATATCGATGTCAGCGATTTCTCACTGTATGAGCGGGACAGCAATTCTCTGTTTCGCGGTCGATGTGATGCGATCGTCAGCGTCTATGAGATGGAAACGGGTGGCGATGGCGAACGTATTTTCTCACGAGATCTGAACAGCGTGTTCCCCATCGAAGTTCCTCGATCCGCCAGCGACGTCAGCTTTGACCAGTTTCGAATGGAATACATCTGGCGTCTCGGCGATGAAATCGGTCGTATGTTCTACCCATACCTGAACGGCGATGATTTCAACCACACAGCATGAGCAGGGTGACAAAGTAGCCGTCACTCTCTGAGTGACGCCTTGCGATTCGTCGCTGGGCGGTGGATGGCAGAAGAATGGAGGCAGAAGGATAGCCGCAGGAGCAAGCGAGTGTTGTGCTTCTGCGATTATTCTTCTGCCCCATTCTTTTGGCTCAAGGGCCTCATGTTTTATTGCAGCCGGTCTTGGCACTACCGCGTGCACTCATCAGCTTCCGGCGCCTGCGGCACACGCCCTTCAGGCGTGCTACCCGTTTTGCACACACACAACTGAACACTGAAAACTGAAAACTCTCAACCAGTGTAGAACGGCTGTCCTCAGCCGTTTGCGATTTGTTTTGGGCGAAAAGCGATTGAGGACAATCGCTCTACACTGAAAACGGAATACTGAAAATGCAAAAACGGCTGAGGACAGCCGTTCTACACTATTAGCCGTCGATGCCGGCGCTGCCGCCGCCCATTTCTTCGAGACGTTTCAGAGTATCTTTGTACTCGTAGTCGACAGCCAGCACTTCGCCGTAGTGGAATTCCGCTTTGTCCTTGTTGCCGCCCTTCTGGTAGATACGGCCGAGGAAATAGTGAGCCGATTTGAAGGCGTCGGGACGGTCGGAGAAGCTCAGGCCTTCCAGAGCTTTCTCAAACTGACGGCGGGCAAGGTCGATCTTGCCTTCCGCCGCGAAACATTCTCCCAGCAACACCAGGGATTCGACCTTCAGGTTTGGATTGGACGAAGCCTGCTGCAACAGAGGAATCGCTTTGCCGTACTGCTTGACGCTGCGAGAGGCAAGGCGTGAGCCAAGTTCAAATTTGCGTTTCAGGTCTGTTGGATTGTTTTCGACACCGAGCGTGAAGAATTCCACTTCCTTGTTGATGACGTCCTGACGAAGAGCATTGGCTTTCTCGACCAGACGTTCCTTGCCGGGATTCGCCCGAGCTCTTACGGCCGCTTCCGCTGCATCTTCCCGCAGCATCATCAGCTGGATTTCCAGAATCAGCTCCTTGATCTCCACGCTGTTGGGCGACAGTTCAAGAGCCTTGTTCAGCTGGTCCTGTGCCTTACCGAATTCTCGAAGACCCTTGTAGACATCGGAAAGTTTCAGATACAGCCCGACGTTTTGCGGATCCTTTCGAATCGCGTGCACGAGGTCTGCTTCTGCGGATTCACCAGGAGCATCGGCCGACTTCTGCTGACCCTTGCGAGCCCTTCGGTCTTCTTCGTACGCGTTGGCAGGGGCTGCTGGCTGTTCGACTTTGACATCCCGGGTTGACTGAGCGTCCTGGACCTTCTTTGTATCCAGGACCTGCATCGCATCGCACTTGCCCATCATCGTGCGTGCTTCGCCGTCGGTTGGCACGAGCTTGTAGATTCGTTCAAAGCAGGCACGGGCTGGCTTGTAGTCGCCTCGTTCAAAGAGAACCGCTCCCAGCTTGCGGTTGTAATCGACGTTGTTGCGGTCCAGTTCGACGGCTCGTTCCAGTGCGTAGCGAGCCACCGGGCCGTTGTCCTGGTGTTCGGCGGCTTCACCGAGATCGAAGTACAGCTGAGCATCCCACGGATTCACAGCCAGTCCTTCTTCGGCCGCAATTTCGACGCTCTTCCAGTCCTTCTTGAGACGCCCTGTTTTGATGCGACTTTTCACACCCATCAGACGCATCCCGGCCATCTTCGCACCGGTTCCGTTGTCGTTGTATGACTTTCGAATACACCCATGGCGAGACTGGCGGTACAGAACGTTGTCGGGAACCAGCTTGGAGCAGGTCAGAAAGCACTCAATCGCGTAGTCCCAGCTCTTGTGATTCATGGCTTCCGTACCCTTACGGAAGGAATCTGAAGCGGCTTTTTCCTGAGGAGTCTGACTCATAAGTCGTTTATCCGGTGTCGGTGTTGCGATCGGCAGGCTTGTTGGTGACGTCGTCATGGCGTTACGCTTTCACAGAATCTAGCAGAAAATTCGGAGTGCTCCACAAAGATGACCCTCGCGAGCCTATTTGTTTTTGAATGAGCAAGTCCGGCGGCGCGGTATGTGCCGATGAGGCAGGGCGCCGGAAACACTGACTTCCGGTCCAATGGGTAGTAACGAGGTTCCAGCGAATACTCCGTCACAAAGTCCCGGTTTGACTGCACTTAGAGTCCTTGAAGCACTGTCCACCGATGGTTGAAGCAGGCGAACAACGAAAGAGACGACCTGGCTTTGAGCCGGCAGGCTCCACCGGGTCAGAGGCTTTTCAGCCCATGTTTGATTGTCTGAAAGGGGTGTCATGACAGTTCAGGAATGCCGACGGCTGATGGTCATCAACGTTGTCGGGCTGACGATGGACATGATCGGAGACAATACTCCGAATCTCTGTCGCCTCGCGCAGGATGGCTTTGCGCGTCCGATGCAGACCGTTCTGCCGGCTGTGACCTGCACGGTTCAGGCTTCGATGCTGACAGGACTGATGCCCAGCCAGCACGGAGTTGTCGCCAACGGCTGGTACTTCCGGGACCTCGCCGAGGTCATGTTCTGGAAGCAATCCAATTCGCTGATCCAGGGCCCGAAGGTCTATGAGACTGCGAAGGCTCGATGGCCATCACACACGACCGCCAAAATGTTCTGGTGGTACAACATGTATGCCGATGTCGCATGGTCTGTCACACCGCGACCTTCGTACCCGGCCGACGGTCGAAAAATTCCGGACACCTACAGTGAACCGGCGGAGCTTCGAGATCAGCTTCAGGCGAAGCTTGGCCGGTTCCCCCTGTTCAATTTCTGGGGACCAACAGCGGATATCCGGAGCACTCAGTGGATTGCGGATGCCAGTGTGAACGTGTTTCAAACTCAGCAGCCCTCGCTGATGCTCGTGTACCTTCCGCACCTGGACTACAACCTTCAGCGACTTGGTCCAGGTGATCCTGCCATTGCCGAAGACATCCGGCTGGTCGATCGTGAAGCTGGAAAACTCATCGATGTGGCTCGATCAAGCGGTGCTGAAGTTGTTGCCTTGTCCGAATATGGAATCACGGACGTCCGTCTTCCGATTCACATCAATCGCATTCTGCGCGAAGCCGGTTATCTCCGGGTTCGGCGTGAGCCGCTGGGCTGGGAAACTCTGGATGCAGGAGCCTCGCGGGCGTTTGCGGTTTCCGACCACCAGGTTGCTCATGTGTATGTCAGAAATGCATCTGATATCGCCGCCGTAAAGACGCTGCTGGAAAAAGTCTCAGGGATCGAGCAGGTACTTGATTGCGCCGGTCAGAAGACTGTTGGGCTCGACCATGAACGCAGCGGCGAACTGGTGTGTGTGAGTTCGGCGGATGCGTGGTTCACGTACTACTTCTGGCTGGACGATCAACTGGCGCCGGATTATGCCAGGACCGTGGATATCCATCGAAAGCCCGGATACGACCCGGCCGAACTTCTGATCAACCCGGACCTCGGGTGGCCGAAGCTGAGAGTTGCGTCGAGGCTGGCGAAGAAGATTCTGGGGTTCCGCTATTACATGGACGTGATCGGCTTGAAAGCAGAAGTCGTTCGGGGCAGCCACGGGAGATTGCCGGAAGCAGGGCGACTGGAGAAGGATGGTCCGGTGCTGTTGTGCAGCAATCGGGCCTTTGAAAGGGACAATTTACGGGCTCCAGACGTCCGAAATCTGCTGCTGGGCCTGCAATTTGGGGGTTGACGCTGGAGGACGGGCGACGTTCCGGCAAGAATTCCCCGAGGAATGCCGCGGAGTGCGGTACGATAGATTCAGTGCGCCGTGTTCGCAGGGGGTGAACATGTGCTGCAGAATGACCAAAGAGTGGCTGAGTCCGGTGATTTGCCGGGCGGATGTCCTTGTCAGGGGTTTGCCCTGACTTCTACGAAGGATCCAAAAATGGCTGGGAAACCAGACCCGAAGAAGCCTGACCCCAAAGACGCAAAGAAGGGAGCGGAGGGACAGGAACAGGTCGACATTGAGCAGGTGCTGTTTCAGGGACCTCTGTTCGGGCGTGAAGCCAATCTGAAGGCGAACGCCAAGCTGGTCCAGGCGGCTCTCGTTCCCGTCAAGCAGATGATCTCCGACGCGCTGGCGCGCCGTGCTCACACGATCATCATGGAACCTCGGGAAGGTCGGCTTGCGGTTCGCTACGTGATCGACGGCATTCCCTACCCGGCTGCAGCAGTCCCCGGTCAAAAAGGGATTGCGATGGTTCAGATGACAAAGCTGCTTGCGGGCCTCGACCCCAATGATCGCAAGTCGATTCAGACTGGCGGCATCAAGGCGGAGTTCGAGAAGATCCCGTATCACCTGATGATTGAATCGGTCCCGGCCGGTGGCGGTGCGGAGAAGCTCCGCATCAAAGTTGAAAACAAGAAGGTCGTCCGTCAGAAGCCTTCCGAAGTGGGCTTCCCGGATCATCTGAAAACAAAGATTCGAAACTACACGTCCGAACGCAGTGGGGTGATCCTGGTTTGCGGCCCACCGGATTCCGGCGTCACGACGCTTTCCGTGATTGCTCTGCACTGCGTCGACCCTTATCTCTACCAGGTCTACAACCTGGCGGATCTTAACGGGCGAGAACTGATCAATGTGACGGACTTCAAACCGGAGCCCGGTCATGACATGGAGTTAACGTTTGATCGAATTCAGCGTCGTGAAGCGGACGTGCTGTTTCTGAATCCGCTGAAGTCCCCTCAGGATGCTCAGACGATTTTCCAGTACTCGGATCGCATGGCATTCGTCATGGAGATCCCCGCGAATACTCCATTCGAAGCACTGCAGAAGGTAATCGAATGGGTCGGCATCGATGAAACGCTCAAAGGCCTCCGCGCGATTGTGACTCAGAAGCTGATTCGCAAATTGTGCGATGACTGCAAGCAGGCCTTTCGTCCAAATCCGATGCTGCTGAAGAAGCTCGGACTGCCGCCGGAAACAACCGTGCTTTATCGAGCTCCGGCACCTCCACCGCCGGATGATCCGAAGGCCATGACCATTGAAGAACTCTGCAAGGACTGTGCTGGAGTTCCGTACCATGGTCGAGTCGCGGCGTTTGAAATGTTTGAGATGACGGACCAGATGAAAGAAGTTCTCGCGTCCGGAGTGTCTCAGGAAGCCATTCGAAAGCAGATGGCCGCGGAAGGCCAGACGACTCTGCAGAAAGATGCGATCCGTCTGGTTGCGGAAGGCAAGACATCGCTGGAGGAAATTCAGCGAGTCTTCAATCCAAATCCGGCAAAGAAAAAGCCAATGAAGGCTCAGCCCCGTCCTCCGGGTGCGAAGTAATTGAAGATCGCCATTGGCAGGTATTGTGGTTCAGTCATAAAGGGAAAGTTGTTCAGGCATGCGAGTTTGTACTTTGGTCAGTGTGCTTCTGGTCTTTGCGGTGTCCTGCGGCCTGCGGGCGGATGATGTTCCTGGACTGGCGAAGACAAAGCCGGCGGAAGGTCCGGCCGTGGCATTGGGCGATTCGTGGATGGTGCCGTATGAAACGACAATTCCGGGAACGGATGTCACGTTTCGAATGATCCCGGTACCCGGCGGTGAATACACGATGGGCTCACCGGAAAATGAGCCAGGCCGCAACAAAGACGAAGGTCCTCAGCGCAAGGTGAAAGTGGCACCGTTCTGGATGAGCGAATGCGAAGTAACGTGGGCCGAGTACAAAGTTTACATGCAGTTGTATCGGCATCTGAAGGAGTTTCAGGCTCGGAACATTCGCCAGGTAACCGACGCGAACAAGATTGATGCGATCACGGCACCGACGCCGTTGTACGAGCCTGACTTCACGTTTGAATTTGGCGATGAGCCAAAGCAGCCAGCCGTTTCGATGACTCAGTATTCCGCTCGACAGTATACCAAATGGTTGTCAGCCATCAGTGGTCAGCAGTTTCGACTGCCGACGGAAGCTGAGTGGGAATACGCCTGTCGCGCTGGTTCGGACAAAGCCTATTCGTTCGGCGACGATGCCGGACAGCTGGGTGACTATGCCTGGTTCGCAGGAAACTCCGAAGGGGCTGGATCGAAAATTGTCCGCCAGAAGAAGCCCAATGCGTTTGGCCTGTATGACATGCATGGCAACGTGGCCGAATGGGTGATCGACGGTTACCTGCCGTATGCTCCGAAAGACCTGGTCGACGCGGAGAAGGACTGGGCTCGCACGGATCGCCCGGATCCTCGTACCGTTCGAGGTGGCTCGTGGGAGTTTCCAGCGGAGCAATGTCGTTCAGCATCTCGCCTGGGCTCCAATGACAAAGAGTGGAAGGACCATGACCCGAACCGTCCGTATAGCCCCTGGTGGTTCACCTCGGACCCAGCTCGCGGCGTCGGCTTCAGACTGTTGCGACCGGCAACCGCGATGTCTCGCGAAGACATCGAAAACTTTTGGAAGATCGACAGCGAAGACATCCAGTTTGATGTCGGCGAGAAACTGTCCGAAGGCCGAGGCGTCCAGGGCATCGCCGACAAGGAACTTCCCGCCGCAATCAAAGCGCTGGAAAAGTAGCGGTTCTCAGTGTAGAGCGATTGTCCTCAATCGCTTCCACCAGGAATGAGTCGCAAACGGCTGAGGACAGCCGTTCTACACTGGTCGAGAGTTTTCAGTGTTGAGCGTGTGAAGAACCGGTAGCACGCCTGAAGGGCGTGTGCCGAAGGCGCCGGAAGCCGGTGAGTGCATGCGGCGATGCCAAGACCGGCCGCGATGAAACATGAGGCTCTTGAGGCAAGAGAATGGGGGCAGGAGAATAAACGCAGAAACGCAAAAGTTCGCCCGCTCATGCGACTATTCTTCTGTCTCCATTCTTCTGCCATTCACCAACTTTCGACGAATCTCAGAGCGTCACTCAGAGAGTGACGGCTACTTTCGGAGACCAATTTCCACGGCGTCGTTTTCGGGCCTGACACAGCAAAACTCCAGGTGACTGGAATCATCGCCACGTATTGCAACATTGGCAGAAGGAACTTCGATGTTTCATGGACAGCCCTATTGCAAGTCGTGCGGATACGATGGCCCAAACTTCATGTGGTCGTATCATCACTTCATGGGCCTCTCCGTTTTACTGTGCGACAAAACAACAAATGCTCTGCGAACCATTCACATCGACGATCGGGTTGAATTTGGGGATGACACAAAAACAGAAGAGGAACTGGAACACGTCTTCGAGCAGTTCATTTCTGACGCAGTGGCAGAACATGCGACCGAAAATGAAGAGCGTGTGGATGTCGCCAGATTCGCTTTGAACGGTGACAATCCAACGTCGCTCAAATGCCCTCAATGTTCGGAAATGCTATTCTGGAGGTCGACTGGTATTTCATGAATGAACACAGGGAGCGGGCAGTTAATGAGATTAGAATTAGGATCAAGATTAGGATTAAGAGAGTTTGGTAGGGTGTTGAGGGGCACGGAGGGCTGACGCCGCTGACGCCCAACCGCTCGCAAATGGAGGCGACATGGCTCCGTTGCACTCGCTTACCTGCGTGCCACGGAGGTACACTCATCGACCGTTTCCAGGGTGACAAGCCGTGTCGCCATCGGTAGACTTTGAGTGGCTTGGGTTTCTCACCGTGATGAATCTGGCAAGGACCGAACTTGAACCCGCGCTGTTCACAACGCAACAAAGTTCAACACAGGATCTGTTCGTTGGCCAATGGCCAGACGCATAGGTCGCAATTCGTTAGATCGCCATGAAGTTTTGCACACTCACCCTCATACTCGCTTACTTGTGCGGTTGCGGAATTCCTTCTGGCATACCCGGACACAACTGTGCGATTTCCTTCGAAAACCGGAGCAGTCTGTCCATCAACGACGCCTACTGCCAAAACGAATTTGGGAAGTGGGGCGGTGGTGTCCTTGCACCTGGAACCTCCAAAACTATGGGATTCGTTGGGTTCTCGCCGGCAGACGACACGACTGTCTGCTTCAAGCCGGAAGGTCGACCCGCGATCACCGCCAGTTTCAATATCCGCTCAGTAGCTGTCCATTCTGCGCAGCATGGCGGGTCCAGTTGGTTTCTGGAAGTGCACGACTCCGAGTTTGAATCCGGTGCTGTTGCCGCTGTGTTCACCTGGCCGGTGACTTGTTCAGTGGCACCAACAACTCCAGTGGCGAGACGATCGTTTCGGGCAAGCTCAATGCGGGAGGCTTCAGCTTCTTCACCAGTCGGCGAAAGCAACTGATGCCGGTTTTCTGCCAGCGTTCAAGTTCCTGCAGGACCGTTGTCAGAGTCAGTGTCGGTACATAGCCGCGCAGCGAATCCAGCACACTTGTGATCACAGTACGTCGCCGGGCGCCGCGTTCTGTTTTGTTCGTGCGGCCGGTGACGCGATCCTGAGCAGGAGCGCGAAGCTGTCGTTCGCTGATGTTGTTTGTGCCTTCCGCTTCCGGATAGATCACAAATGTAAACAGTTCGTCGTCAGACATCAGACGCACGATTTCGTGGGTCAGATTCAGAAAGTCCTTTTCAGCTTCGTCAGCCGGCTTCGTCTCGTCGACAAAGCGAGTTCCTGTGCAATCGCACACGGCATCGACAAGCTGTTCCACGCGAGCACGACGACCGGCTTCGCTCAGACGCTTGTCGGCGGCGATCGCCTTGCCCTTGCGATAAATCTCCAGCAGAGATTCAACAAACGTCTCGTACTGTTTGCGTTCGGGCTTCAGCAGAGTGAGACGAATCGCCTTGCGAAGCAGATGGGCCCAGCATTTCTGAGCCTTTGAAAAACCCTGATACACGGCCGCATCGTCACTCACCAGGATGCCCTGAAATTCGTCCTTCTTCAACAGCACTGCCAGTGTGTCGCTGTCTTTGCGACAGCCGAAGACCGTGATGCGGGAATGTTTCGACAGAAAGGCCCACACTGAATTGATACTCCAGCTTGTCTCATCGGCATACACAACAGCCGAGACCGCAAGCAGCTGGCACAGCGCGTCGAACTCCGGCAGCCATTCCTTCGCAAGGCGATTCAGAATGTTGTCGGCCTGAGACTTTCGCAGCGTCAGATTCCAGTAGAATGCAAATTCGCCAATGACTGTATCGAGCGGCAATCCGGCCATCATGTGCTGCCAGGCCAGTGACGTGATGATCTCCCTGCCAAACTCACCCCGTCCGGGCACGCCGGGGACCTGCGGAACGCATCCATCAGGGCCCGCATAAATGTGATACGCAACAAGAACCGCCTGACCATTGATGATTCGCCATGCCACGCGGGAATATCGAAGGGTACATTCTTTCAGTGAGTACCCAGCCGGGAAGATGTTCTCTTCCTGAGTCGCCATCGCCAGCTTCTCTGCGGTGCTGATTCGGCCGCGGCGTTTCGATTTCTGCTTCTTCGTTTTCGGCTTCCCATCCTGCTGAAAACCTTCACGACGCTTCTCTTCTGCCTTCACCGAATACGCATCATCCAATCGCTGCGTTGGATTCTTCTTTCGAAGCTCTTTCAGCTCCGATTCAAGCTCTTCAATCCGCTTCGCCTGCCGTGCAATCACCTTGGCCTGCTGTTCAAGCTGCTTCTGCAACTGAAGCACCAGCTTCAGCAGATCGGCGTGTGACATCTCGTCTGATGGAGTCCTTTCCATCTCGGTACTCTAAAAAATCATGCTTTCCCTGTCAGCAGCATTTCTTCACAATGGACAGCTACTCCGCTCACATATGCCTCGTGAGTTTAGTTCTGATCACACAGTGCAACTTTCTCTGTTGGCCGACAGCAGGGTCATTCTCGTATTCGACATGGGCGAGGTAGACTTTGAAGTTCTGGGCCTATCGGAAAGTGAAGTAAAGCAATGGAAACTGGACGCAAGGCTTTTTATGTATGCAAGAGAGGGAGATCTAGACCATGTCAAGCGACTCATTTCGGAGGGAGCGGACCCGAATTACAGGGTTCCTTTTGGCACAACACCTGTTGTACTTGCTGCTTCTCGAGGGCATTTAGCAGTAGTTCAATACTTGGTGAGTAGAGGGGCGGCCATAGATGCGATTGATGGCAACGGGTATGACATTTTCGAGCACAGCCAACATCATCCTGATGTCCTCGAATACCTGAATGGCATTAGGTGAGATCTAACAAATAGGGCTGTGACTATGTGGGGAGCGAAGTGGGCTTGCGAATGAACGAGCCGGAGAAGCCGAAGGTCAAGGCCTTTGTTCAAGAAGTCATGGCGGCTGAAGGCTGTTGTGATCAGTTTTCAGTTGGCAGTGTTCAGTGATCCGGAATGCAGGCGGCGAAAGAGTTTGTGTGCAGGGGGCCACGTCGGAGACACGCGTAACTTTCTGCCGCCGCTTAGCGGCTTATGGGAGATTTGAGCTTTGCACCAACCTCGGGTTGTCACCCGAGGCTATTTTCTGCCGCCGCTCCGCCGCTGAAGACAGGCAATGATCGTCCTGCTGATGTACCTAATCCGCGATCATCCGCGTCATCCGCGGTTCAATCACCAGCCGTTCCCAATGTCCGCAACTTTGCGGACGCACAATTGACCGAAAAACAACAGAGACTTGCAGATCTCCGTAGCTCAACGCGGAGGACTTCCTGCAGCGCTTAGAGCGACGCTTGAATAACATGCCCATTACCGCTGAAAGTAGTAACGGCGAAATGTCCTCTTATCCGTGGCTCGAGATGAAACAGCAGGAAATGTCAATCTTGCTCAAGATGCGTGAAGGGCGAGAAGTGACATTAGCGGAGATCGAAAACCTCAGGTCACTGTTCAATCAATGTGCCGAAATGAACGATGCCGCCGAGGCGATTTGTTACCACGGGGTCGCAGCATTGCTGGCAGCCGCCGATGGCGACAAAGCGAAAGCGATCCGGCACCGCGAGATCGAAATACAAAAGATCAAACAACTTCATTTCGAAGAGGAGCGAAGTCCGACGGACGGGTACGCGACTCAGAACTATGGGGATGACGAACTGCGATTCCGAATCGAACTCTTACGCAAACTCGTCAATGCGGAATGACCGTCAAGGCGTTTGACTTCGCGGGGAGCAAGGTGAGGGCGTGGCGAACGAATCTGTCGCGATTCGGTCCTGGCTGGACGGCAGGAGATCAAGAGCCTGGCCGCAGGATCTGGATGTTGTCTAGTCGCTGAAGAGCAGACTGCAGTTCGTGCAGACCTCAATGCACTTTGGGTGTACTCGTACTCAGTGAAACGGTACTCATACTTGAAAGGACGTCAATGAACGAACCTGTTTTCGATCATGAGCGATTCGACGTTGATGGCTTCTCGATTGAGTCGGTGGCTTTTTCGTACGGCGTCGATGCGCACGTGATTAATCCAACGGACAGAGACTGTGTCGGAGATTGCGATCGAGTACGAGTACGAGTACCGCGATGCTGAGTACGAGTACTAGCCCAGCGCGAAGTGGCTCCAGGATGGATCCAGAAACGAGACGAACCGCGCGGCGTCCGCTGTTTGGCGTGAGGGGCACTTCGGTACCTTGGTTTGTTTTGTATCGCGAGTCCGATGTAACGTTCCCCGAATGAACCTTTGTGCTGATCGAGGATCCATGTCGCTTCAGAAACGGCGCAGCAAACCAATTCACTACAATGGCATAGACCTCCGATGGTCTGTGTCCGTCAGAACGCTATCGTCACCAGTCGAGGGTTTGCTGGTCGTGCAGTCAGATTGCGGACAACGATTGGTCGTCCGACTGGCTCTCAGCGATCCGTGCTTTCGCGGGCCCGGTTCTCGCTGCTCCGTCGAACCTTCGCTGGTTCGTCGGATAATGGACGAGGCGTGCGAACTGGGCTGGACACCTGATTTGCCCGGCCCGGAATTTCATGCCTTACTCAACGACGACGATTGCTTAACTTGTGCGTGAGTTGGTCGACAGGATATCAGTCGGCGGATATGTTCGGTCTATCAGTGTTGACGAGCGTTCTCGCAACCATAGGGAAGGTCACCGAAAGTATCGTCTCCATGTAACACGACTGGTCTACAGCGATGGTGAGTGAATTTGAACGCGGAATCCAGGATTGCCCTCATTGCCTGTCGCGTGTGTTCATACTCGATAATGGTATTTGTCCCCGGTGCCAGCGGAACGCTCGAGATGCAGCATCAATAACGAAGTCGGCCTTGTGGATTTATGAATGCGACAAGATCCCTGAGATTTGTCACAAGTGCGGGACTGCAACCAGGCGAAAAGTCCGAGTCTCGTACATCCGAGCCGAGGAAACGCCGGCAAATGCTGTAGAGCGTGGATCTGAAGATCTCGTGCGGAAGATATTCATGTGGAGTTTACTTGGAGGCGTTTTCGCAGTCGTTCGGCAGATTCTCGGGAGGAACAACGATCGGCAGGTGAAAACAATAGCGATCCGAATTCCAGAGTGCCGCGACTGCAAGGCTGGTAAAGTTGAACCGATCTCTGCCAATGTCTCTCAACGCTCGCTGAAGATTGCTGTCGACCGTCATTTTGCCGAGGCACTGGTAGCTCTAAGGGAACATGAACCTTCAGGCAATCCTTATGAAAGTCCATCGCAGTGCTGAGGGTGCAGATGTTGATGGGAGCCCGCGTCGGAGACACGGGGCACTTTCCTGAACCCAGACCATTTCCGTTGTCAATGGCTGCGTTGCGGAGTGAATCGAGTACACTTTCCTGAGCGGGATCAGGGCACGTGTGTCGATTCAGAGAGGTTCAAAACATGGGACTGCTGGCTGGGACAATCTTCGATCGTCCGCCACATTGTGAGCGGTGTGAAAAGCCCGAAACGGAGTGCACATGCCCTCCTCTGCCAACCCCCGAACCCGCTCGCCTGGCACCCGGGAAGCAGACCGCCCGAATCGCTGTGGAGAAACGCAAGCACGGTCGCATGATGACGGTCGTTCGAGGACTCGCGGCGGCCGATAACGACCACCCTGCTCTCCTCAAGACACTCAAGAACGCCTGCGGGGCCGGTGGTTCGATTGATGAAGACATCATCGAACTCCAGGGTTCTCACGCCGAACGGGTGGCTCAGGAACTGCAGAAGCTGGGCTACAAGGTGAGGTGAGGGGGGGCGGTTTTCAGTTTTCAGTTTTCAGTTTTCAGTTTTCGGTGTTCGGTTTTCGGTTTTCGGTTTTCGGTTTTCGGTTTTCGGTTTTCGGTTTTCGGTTTTCGGGGTTTCGATTTGAGATTTGAGATTTCAAATTTGAAATTTCAGATACTTATTGGGCTTTGAGGGTTTGGATTTGCTGTTCGATCATGGCCTGCATGGTGGGGTCGTTCATTCGGTCTTTGAGTTCTTCCAGTTGTCTGATCAGCATCTGATTCGCGTCGCCGAGGTTTCCGTTTCCTGCGACTCCGTTACCAAAAGCGTTGCCGTTTCCGAAGGCGTTGGCTTTGCCTCCCTTGAAGGCTCCGTTGGCTTTGCCGAACGGCATGCCGGGGAAGTTGAAGCCTGCAGGCATCTTGCCTCCTGCGTACTGTTCATACAGAGCGGCAGCGTCCGGTTGCTTCTTCCTGAGATCTTCCAGGTTCTTTGCTGTCAGCTCAATCGGTTCATCTCCGCCTGTGATGGTGACAAAGAGCTTCCCGCCCGCCAGCTCCTGAATCGATGTTTCACGCCCATTCTCCTTGACGTTGATGGAGCGAACGCCGTTCACGTTTGAGACAGAAACGCTTCGATTCATCTGACCGCCTCCAGCAAACTCATTGCCTGGCTTGTCCCAGCCTTCGAACGGCTTGATTCCATCAGCCTCTTTGCTGTTGAGTGCCAGTTTCGCGCGATCGGCCGTTGAGGGCTGATCACTTTCGCTCAGCATCTGCAGTGTGACTCGAGCAGCATCGCGGGTTTCTTCATCTTCCGATTGAGCGAGTTTGCCGAGGACTTCGATGGACTTTTCGATGGTCGTGCGTTTGCCGGAAAGTGCTGCCTTGGCGAGTGCTGGAATTGCTGACTTGCCAAGATTCAGCAACTTCTTCTGGGCCTGCTGGCGCATCGTCAGACGTTCGTGATCCAGCTGAACAACCAGTTCGTCGATCTCTGAGTTCCTGCCTGGCTCATTCGCTTTCGCTGCGTCTTCTTTTGGCGATTCATCGGAGGGATCTTCGGTCTTCCCAGCGTCCGGCTTTGCGCCGTTCGCTGCTGGAGCAGTTTTCTCCGGCGTGAGTTTCTCATCGGTATTAAGCGACGGAAAAGCTGACAGGACAAAGATTGAGGACGAAAGGGCTGCAGACAGGAATGAGGACATTTCAGGGCTCCTTGATGACGCAGAGTTTATTCAAGTCAGTAACGTGTTTTCAATGAGAATGATTTGTGGGCAGGGGCCAGGCTATTCCTCACGCTGATAGATCGGAAGCTGACGAGCGGACACGGTCAGAGTCAGAATCGACATGGCAGTTGGGTAAGTTGTGTTGTACGGGAACGACTGCTCCGGATACGTCCAGCTTCCGTCGTCGTTTTGAGCCGGAAGCAGGGCTTCGTACATCTGTGGAGCGAACTCGTTCCAGTATTTTCCTCCCAGCTGAAACATGGCCTGACCGCAGTAGTAATACGTGTAGTAGCGATGATGTTCCGGGCGACCATCCGGCATAGTCATCCGTGGTGGTCGACTCAGGATGAACTCCCCGGCCGCCGCACAGTCTTCGTTGCCGTGTTCGCCGCAGAGTTCCAGGCACAGCAGAGCAACACCGGTCATCGACGCTGTTGGATTGTGCATGCCTGGCATGTAAGAGAAACCACCATTGTCTTCGTGACAGTTCAGAATGTACGAAACGGCCATTTCGATATGTTCATCCGGGACGGCAGCGCCATTCAGTTTTGCCGCACGAAGAGCCATGATGGACCAGCCTGTCAGCGACAGATCGCTGTCTGTAGTTCCAGGCGTGTATCTCCACCCGCCGGTGCTGGCTTCAGCCTTTGGGACCTTTTGAGCCTGAAGCAGGACCAGAAGAGCTTTTCCCAGAACATCGTCGAGCTTCTTTTGACGCGTCGCATCCAGCATGCCCGAGACTTCGCTCAGAAGCAGTGTGGCAATGCTGTGTTCGTACATCAGACCGCTGGTGCGGCCCGTTTGTTTTCGACAAATCAGGAGACCATTTTCCAGTTGCTGGCTGAGCACATAATCGACTCCGCGATCAATGACGGACCCATACCGGCCACGTCCCGGAAGATGCCCTTTGGCGAGAAACGCCATGACGGCCAGCGACGTGACTCCCGTGTTTCCGGGACTGTTTGGTTCGCGAAACGAGCCTGCGAGTTCAGGCTGGCCCATCGCCGTTGCTGCATCCTGGTCAATCTGCTGTGCCGCAAGATATTCGAGCCCTCGGTCCACCGCGGCATCAAGACGAGGCTGATACGTCCGCTGAATCGTCTCTGCATCCTGAGAATGGCAGACCGTCGACAGGACGACAAGGCCAGTGACTGAAAGAGCGACCGTCTGGCAAAACTTTCGCAGACTCATCGTTCATCCTCCGTCTCGTTCTTTGGCGTTTCTTTTTGAGTCTCATCGTCGCGGGATTCCAGACGTGACAGTTGTTCAAAATAGTCTTCCACGACGTCGCGATATTCCTGGGGAATTCTGGCTTCGTTTGCATCGAGGACATTGCCGTTCAGCATGCGTCGGGAACGAGTCCAGTTGGAACTCGACGGGCCTCGCAGCTGTTCCGCGCTGTCGATTTCGTCGCTCGACTGACCCTCGCCCGTAGCACCCTCAGGCTGTCCCGACTTGCCGCCGGATTTTCCTTTGGGCGACTGCTTTGAGTCCGAAGGTTGCGAGCCAAGTTTCTCACCGGGCTTTTCACTCGGCTTCGAAGACTTGTCCGAGTTGTTCTTTCGTCCCGGAAACTGAGACGACTTCGCCGCCTTGTCAGCCAGTTGATTCAAGTCACGAGCCAGTTCGCTGGCTGCTTTGGGCGATGGGGCCTTTGCTGTCTGGCTGGCCTTGTCAGCGGCTTGAGCCAGTTGCTTGTCTCCTTCCTGTTTTGGGTCCGGATTCTCGCCCGGCTTTGGAGTTGCGTTGTTCCCGTTGGCCGCGGGCTGAGACTTCTGGCCAGAGTTTGAGTTGGAACTGGAAGTGCCGGGCTTTCCGCTGGATCCCGATGATCCTCCTGGCTTCTTGCAGTTCGCACAGTTCTGACACGACTTGCAGACTCCCTGCAACGACTGCATCGCTTCGTCAAGAGCCTTTGCAGCCCTGGACTGTTTGTCTGCCGCCTTCTGTTCAGGCTTTGCCTGCGGTTGTTGCTGAGCTTGTTGCTGCTGAGCTTGTTGCTGTTGAGCCGGTTGCTGCTGAGCCGGTTGCTGCTGAGCTTGTTGCTGCTGAGCTTGTTGCTGCTGAGCTGGTTGTTGTTGAGCTGGTTGTTGTTGAGCCGGTTGTTGCTGAGCTGGTTGCTGCTGTGCTGGTTGCTTGTTCTTTTGGTCTTGCTTCTCTGCGTCAGGACGATTGGCTTCGTTCATGGCATCTTTGGCGGCCTTCGCTTCTTCGGATGCCTGTTGGAGCTTCTCCTGAGCATCCTTCATCGCCTGCTGATTCTGGGCGTCGTCTGATGGCAGCTGCAAAAGATCATCGGCCTTCTTTCGAAGCTGCTCCGTGCGTTCGGCGATCTGTTCCTGGAGTTTCGCTGCGGCGTCTTCCGGACGATTCTCACGTACTGCCTCAATCGCATCGCGAACTCGTTGCTGCTGCTGCGCGAGAGACTGTTTGTCGGGGTCGGTTTTGCTCAATTCTTCCATCGCCTTCTGAGCCTGTTCCTGCGCGCGGTCCGGCGACTTCTCACGCAGTTGCTTTGCCGCTTCGTCCATGTGCTGTTGTGCAGCCTTGAGCTGGTCAGCATTCTGTTCCTTTTGAGGCTTTGCTGTGGCGTTCTTGTCAGATTCTGTCGTCTGCGTTTGCTGGCGAACCGCCTCCTGTTCCCGGGCAATCATTTCCATCAGCTTTTGATCGACGTCAGCAGTCTTCTGTGCTGCAGCCTGTTCTTTGCTGAGCTGTGCCAGTTGTTCCTGCTGCTGTTTCAGCTGCTCCGCTTCTTTCGCAAGCCGATCGGCCAGATCAGATCGCTGACGGAACAGTTCGCTCCGAGTCTGTTCGTCTTCGTTGGCAATCTTCTGCAGAGCCTCTGCGACGTTCTGTTGCTTCTGCGCATTTCCTTCAGGATTGTTCTTTGCATCGTTCAATTCCTTTGCTAGTTGATCCTGTTGCTTTGCCAGTTCATCGAGTTTTGCCGCAAGTTCCATCTCCCGACTTCGCTGATCGACGGATTCACGGATATCGTTGAGCTTCTTCAGAGCGGTCTCCAGTTCCTGCTTCGTCGATTCCACAGCTTTCCGACGATCGTCGGTCTTGTCCGACAAAGGAATCAGGCTCGCCTGCTGATCAGCCTCCCTGAGTTCGCGTTCTGAGACGTCAGCAAGCTGCTGTGTCTCCGGCTGAAACAGTGGCTCAGGCTGGGCTTTCGCGTGTTGTTCGATTTTTTCCAGAGCCTTTTGAGCCGCCTGGATCTGTTCGCGAATCTCTGTTGAACTCTTCAACGCCTGTTCCTGCTGAGCTGGAAGAGGCTGTTCCTTCTGTGCTTGAAGATCTGGCGAGGCTTCCGGCTTGTCGGCGTTCTTTTCCGGCGCGACGGCGGGGTCTTCGTCGTCGCTCTTCGTTTCCGGCTTGATGGCATCGGAATACTGTTCCGCGCGTTCGAGTGCCTTGGTCAGTTTATCGATGGCTTCACTGATTACGTTCTGAACAAGGTCGCGTTCGGCCTGCACGGTTTGCTGTCCTGGCGGCAAGGCATCATTGGCCACCTGAAGACATAGCGGCTTGGAATCTGTCGACTGTGGTCTGCTGGAAGCATCGTCCGGGGCAACGCCAGCACCGCGATTGTCGGTTGCTCGGAACCAGACCGTCACGACATCGCCCGGCTTCAGATTCAGCGTCGCAAGGTTAAGGATCGTTTCACCGTTCTGCTGTTTGCTGATGTCAGGGAGAGGGATCGCGGAAGTCGTTGGTTCCTGTGTTCCCTGTTTGGTGATGAGTTCCAGCGACCCGATGCCGTAGTCGTCCGCGGCCCGATACGGCAACGTCAGCTGCTGATCCGGCTTGACGGTCAGTTGTCCCGGTCCCGCCATTGGAATCTCAACACGTGGAGGCAGGTCTTTCATGACCAGAATTTCGAATTCGACCGGTTCGCTGCGGACGCCGTGGTCGCTGATCAGAACCACCGAGCCGCGTCGGATGTCCGGGGTTGGGGACGTTGCCGGGGAGGTTGCTGGGGACGGTGCCAGGCTGGCGACGGGAATCGTCCATTCGACCGTGGCACCTTCTTCCCCGGCTGGGGTTTCCAGGCGATTTCCCGTGGTGGTTTTCGAGTCAAACGTCAGTTCAGACTCGGTGATTTTTGCCAGTGTTTTTGCTGATATTTTCACCAAGGTGCCATGCACCGCGGGGATTCGGCCGACTGGATTTTGACCCTCGAGATGGTCCAGCTGCAGCGTGGTAAGCTGGGTGTATTCCGGGTATTGGGCGGACGCCGTGACTTGCTGAATCACCGGTGCCGGGTGAACGTTGATCTGGAATTTTTCCGAGTAGAAACCATGCGAATGGATCCGGTAAGTGACCGGAGTCTTCAGATTGGTCAGCAGGAATTCGGCTTTTTGTGAGTTCGCGTCAGGAACCATCGAATGTGAGACAGGCAGGGGCTCCTGATTGAAGAATTCCACAACCGCGTCGTCCAGGTTCTGACCTCTGACAGTGATGGTGACATTCGTTCCTTCGGGCACAGACGTATTCCCAGGATTGACGTCAGCATCCAGTCGAGGCAGGACTCGTTCGTGCCACGGGCGCATCACGTTGGCCAGAGACGGCAGCAGGCGATGAGGTGAAACGAGCAACGCAACGACCAGCGACAACGTTCCCAGAGTCGCATACAGGAATGCGCGACGCAGGGATCGCGCGGCTGGATCATCGTCGGAGCAGTTGGCCATCTCAGCCTGAGCCTGCCCGGCGATTGCTTCGACAAAGACGGATGTCTGCTGATCGCCGTTTCCTGCCAGTTGCAGAGTTGAAGTGAGACGTTCTTCGATTTCCGGATGCCGTTGTTCCAGCGACCATGCCAGCTGAAGTCGGCTGCATTCGAGTCGCAGTGGCAGGAGGAGAAATCGGCGCAGCGCTGCTGTTAGAAGAAGTAAGGCTGCGATCCACATGGATGCTCGCATGACGAATGTCTGCGGCTGGAGGACCGCGTCGAGCACCGTGAGCGTCAGAATCGCTGTTGCTGCCGTTGCGGTCAGGATGCAGCCACCTCGAAGCCACAACCGACGTCGCAGCTGCGTGACCAGCGTATCGATCTCGTGAGACACCTGCACGGAGGCTCGATCGGCTTTGTTGGGCGACTGCACGGACGGGGTTTTTCCGGGACGCTTTGTTCCATTCGAGTTTCTTAGCACGGTGCTCATAAGCCACCTATAGCTTTCGGTTTAGTTTCCACTTTGAGCAACAACATTCGTCTGGCCACCTGTTCCTGAACGCTCAGAGACGTCCTGTCAGTCGGCGAAGAATCCATTCGAGGCTAACCCCGCCGAGAAACACTCCGATGACCGGCCAGATGTTCCACAAAGGCACGGTCCATCGCTTTCGCTGAAAGGAGGACTTTGGTCCGAGGTGGTCAAGTACCGAGGTCGCCTGTTCGGGCGTTACAACGATTCCACCAGTCAGGTCTGCAAGCTGCATTCCTGTTGAAGGATCAGCAACCAGATCCAGCAGCTCATCACCTGGAGTAACGGATTGGACTCCGATTTCCAGGCCAACATTTTCGCCCTTCTGCGAATCTGCCAACAGAAGCTGAGTCACAATGTCGCCCTGCAGTTCAATCCGATACGTGCCTGCGGTCGTGATGTCACGAATCTCCGCCTGCAGAAGTCCAGGGCGATCGGCGTGTGGAACCAGTTCAACGGAACGAATCGTTTCGTCTCCCTGCTTCACAACGGCTTTCACCGGTCGGTCCATGATGGCATTGCGGTGTTCATCCAGCAGACGAGCCTGCACTACGATGGGATCGCCGGCAGGATAGAGAGTTCGATCGGTGCCCATGCGAACGAGATCCGTTCCTGACGAAAGTCGTTCGCTGACTGACCATCGAATGATCTGTCCCCAGAACTGATGATGCAGACGATCGCCAATTCCATAACGCAGACGCCATGATTCATCGAAGTTCATCTGCAGAACTTTTCCAGCCCCGAAACGATGCCACAGCATCAGCGCTCGTTTGCGTTGTTCGTCTTCTGGAAGATCGATTCTGTCGCTTGCGGCGGGCGGGGCAGCATTGGGTATCGCAGCAGCGTCTTGCTGACCGTCAGATGTTCGTCTGTCCGAAGCATAAGCCAGCACCGTCGCACCGACTCTCGCCTGACAGTCGGGATGACGCCATGACAACTGAGGCAGCTCTTCCAGTGCTGACGCATGATGTCCGTCGGCCTGTTGAAGAATCACGTGTGAGAGTCCTTCTTTGGTGGTCGACAGGAAGCAGCCAGCTTCCGGACTCATCGCCGTTTGAAAACTCGGGCCAGTCAGTTTGACCGGAAGCAGATCAGCCAGAAGACTGTTTCGATACGCATGAGGCATCGCGTTTCGGCCCGCGACGACCACGAGTGATCCGCCTTTCTGCCGCACGAATTTTTCGATTGACCGAATGCCGTCTTCCCCGAGTTGTTCAGGTTCGACGTCGCCCAGAATGATGGCGTCGAACTTGAGCCACTCCGCTTCACTGGCGGGCAGTGCCGTTGCTTCGCAGTCATCAAAAGCCCGGCCTGCCGACGCACGGATGACGGGTGTTGCGGGAACGCCGGCAAGTCGATCCGGTCGGAGCAATACCGCCTGAAGAAAGACTGTCTTATCACGTCCCGCAAACAGGTTTCGCAGGTAACGAAATTCCCAGCGGGGGCGATCTTCAATCAGCAACACTCGGATTTGATCATTCGACACCCAGACGCTGCGTTCGGCAGAATTGTTCTCGACGGTCTCTTCACCATCGATCGGTGACAGTTCGACACGGTAGCGATGAATACGAGCATCCGCAGGTTCATGTCGAAACAGAACCGACTCGCGATGCTTGTCCGTTGTGAATGTGACGTCGCGTTTCTCAAGCAGAGTTGCACCTTCGAAGAACCTGACCGTCGTCGATTTTCCTTTGAGCTGATCGGCTCGCACTGTCGCACGCACTGAAACACTGTCGCCATGATAAATTTGTGGTGGTGCATCAACGGTGACAAAGACGGCATCACGGACTGGTTGCTGACTGCCGATGATGACGGAGTTCACAGGGACGTTGTGCCGTGCGAAGTGTTTGGCCGCCTGTGGCACGTCGGTGCGTGAATGATCCAGACCGTCCGTCAGCAGGATGACACCGGAAAGTTTCTCGGAAGGTGTGTCTTCGCTGACCTTTCGCAATGCGGCAGCAAGGTCCGTGTGTTGAGCCCATCGGGACGCTTCTTCATTGAGATTAGAAGACGAGTTGCCTGAGTTCGGAGCGGTTCCTTGGTTCTGTCCTGCTTTGCCCTTTCCTGCGTTAGCCTGGCTGACGGGAAGCTCGCGAGCAGTCGAGGCGAATTCGTAAAGCTTCAGCTCATATCCTTCGAGGATCTGCGAACCTAATCCGCTTTGAGAATCTTCTTCGCCGGAGAACAGCTGCCCAGCCAGTTCCGACCGAGGCTGTTTCGGATTGGACTCGCTTCGTGTTGGGAGCGACATCGATGTGGAAGCGTCAATCATCACGGCGACCGTGCGTTCTTCGTTCTTCTCCTCTTCGCGCGACAACGCTGGCTCCATCAGCAGGATGGTGACAAGGCCGATCAGGAGCAATCGCAGTCCCACAAGAGAACTCTGGAGCCACGACTGAATCCATCGATTCTCTGTTCGGCTGGGCGGATCGTACGTGAGCAGAATGAGCTCCGAGGCGATTGCCGCGGACCCCGCCAGCAGCCACACAGGCCAGGCTCGCGATGTTGTCACAGAGTTTGACACGAGCTGAAGCAACTGGTGCCAGAAGACCAACCCGACTACGGCTCGCATGACGTTCAGAATCAGGTTCAGCGGCGTCTGGACGAGCACCCTGACAAGGATGATCAAGGTCATCCAGGCAAAGAACGCCAAGGCCACCGGGATCGCAGTCGCAGGTGAAAACGCTTGTGTCAGAATCAACGTGGACTCGCTGAGAATGCTCATGAGATGTCTCCCTGAGAATTCAGCGACGACACAAGCGATCTCGGCTTCTTTCCAACTCCCCCACCGGGTTGATCCCGGTGGTCAACGGTTTTCTGCACTACTGCCGAATGAATCTTGTCGGTGCGGGTAGTGAAGAGGCCGACTTCCACCGGGGTGAACCCGGTGGGGGAGTTGGGTTGGGGCGACGATGTAACGCTTCGCCGATTTCGAATCCATCGGATCAGCAGTGACTCGGCGGCCAGAAGCCAGAGAAGTGCGAAGGCGAGGAACTTCCAGATTTCGCGACCGCCATCGGTCGTGATTCCCGGGGAAGTCAGCTCATCAATCTCCTGAAACCATTGAAAGCCTGGCACGGCTGCAAGCTCGTTGAGCTTAGCTTCGGAAGCGATGGCCAAATCTGATTCGCGAGTGTCACGAACGACAGAGAACGATTGAAGAGGTTCCGGCGAATCCGGTTCGAGGACGTGATAAACACCGGGAGAAATGACAGGCCCGACATCCACCAATCCCGTTCCCTGAGCCCATGTTACTGCAACGGGTCGAGTTTCCGTGCGCTGGTTGCCTGGCGGTTCCGATGACGAGTCTCCGACCGCACTCGAGGCGGGGAAGACCAGTGTTGCATTCGCTGGAGTTAACTCTGTGGAAGATTCATCGGTCGCTTTTGCAAGTTCGATCGTCGCGCTGGCAGTTGGCGAAATGTTCAGGACCGGGGATTGTCCGGTGGCGAGAGACTGAGTCCACAAGTGCATCAAGACAGGAAAGCTGGCTCGCGAGATCAGATTGCTGCTGTCGGCGGTCAAAGGAATGGCCTGAAGCAAAACTCGTCCTCGCCCAACAGTGCGTTCGGCAAACAGCGGCTCATCCGAGGACAGTTTCAGCGGCACGACGCTGGTCTCAAGTGGCTTCAGCTTCCAGTACGACGAGACTTTCAATTCAAAGAGATCATGCTCGCCGCGTTCGAAGAGTTCCTTCAGCCAGAGCAAGCTGGAAGATTCAGAGGCAATGGAAAGATCGTTCGTGCCCTGCTCTGGCAAGGAAGCGTGAGTGGCATGTTCGAGCAACTGGCAAGGGAGGAAGGGAACCGACTGGTTCGTTGATTCCGCCGTGAATTTCCAGTCATTGTAGAAGTCTGCATCGGCAGTGTCCTGAGGGATCATCCACAGGCATCCGCCGTTCTTCACATAGTCCGTCAGTCGATCTGAGGCTTCGCTGTTGAGACGTGGCACATCGCACAACAGAACGATCGGAAACTCAGCAAGTTCCTGCGCATCTGGCAGATCATTGACATCCATGCTGCGAATCTGGATTGGACGCGATTCTAAAGCAGCGGCTTCCTTTGGTGACTCAGTCTGGTCAGCACGTTGAAGGCTCGTAGGATCGAGTGCCAGCTGGGCGAATGTTGCTGACTGTTCTGCCTTGTTTCCAAACGTATTGCCGTTCAGCAGAAGGATTCGGATGTGCGACACGACAGAGATCACTGATGCAGCGACGTTGTCATCCGGAACAAAATCCTTGAAGTCCACTTTCGCCTCGATGACTCGTGAGCCCGCTGTTGACATGGCGGGAGTGAAGCGAAGGGTTTTCGTGGCTCCCTGTTCCAGCTGAGGAATGATCTCATTAGCCACTGGCTTCCCGTCGACCAGCAGGGTCAGCGGCACGTCTCGAACTGTCTTGCTTCCATGGTTCGTGACTTCCACCTCGCACGGAATGGGACGATTGATTGTCGGAAACGGACTCTTCACCGCGATCGAATGGACCGAGATATTGCCGACATCGTCGGGAAGTTGAGCGACGTGGGCCGCAAAGTGAATGGAAGACTCGTTGGTCTTTGCGACCGTCGAAGTAGCAGCATTCGTTTTGTCGTCCTGCGTTGCAGTGTGTCCCTGCGTTGCTGTGTGTCCCTGCTGGAGGTCAGCTGCGACAGGAGCGGCATCGGCAACAGACTCCCACGTTTGCAGCTGATTGTCAGTGAAAACGACGATTTGCTTTCGGCTGTTTTTCCCCTTGGATACGGCGGCCTTCGCCAATTCAAGGGCCTGGCCGAGATCATTGCCTCCATGAGTTGGCTGCAGTTCTCGCAGCTTCTCTTCGGCGCTGCGAAGGTCTCTGAATGGCGAGCCTTCGATGGTCTGATGGACGGGCCCGGCAAGAATCATCGACACGGTCGATTCGCCGGACAGTTGCCGGACGACTTGTGTCGCCTTCTGAATGGCCTGCGAAAAGTGCGGGGAGTCCGCCATCGTTGACGAACCATCGATGACGATCGCGACATCTCGATCACTTCCCCAGCCTTCAAGCGACACATCGCTCGGTTTCATGAACACAGCGGCAAGGGTCATGAACAGTGCCGCCGAGCCGAAGGCAAGTGCCTTTCGAGATCTCGTTCTGGTCACTGTGAAACCGGCTGCCAGGCTGACGATCGCGGCGGTCAAAGAAATCGCGACGAGGCTCAATCGCAGCGATTGTCCGGTGGGAATAACCGGGCGTGCCATTGCCATCACAAACAGCATGACAATCAGGCATCGAAGTAGCAGCAGTAGGAATTCTTCGAGCTTCAATCCTTTTCGGCGGTTTGCCAGCGACTTTGTCAGGAACTGCATGGCAGGCCAGTCCACGACGGACGACTTGCGTCGCTTGCGAAGATGAACGACGACCGGCACGATCAGCGCGGAGGCGGCGAACAGGGCGATGCTGTTGAGCAGAGTCATGAAACGCCCCCTGCTCTTCTGGCCAGATAGTGGCTGAGTTCTGATTCAAACGGCGTGGACGTATTGAAGCGGACATAGTCGCAGGGAATTCGCTTGCAGCCCTGTTCCAGTTCTGCCAGATAAGAACTGAACTGCTGCAGATAGGCTCGACGAATGGCAGATGGGTCCACGTCCAGTTCGTCCATCATGGCTTCAAGATCGCGGAAACGAGTGACGTCAGTAAACGGGAAGGTCAGCTCGTCTTCCGAGAGTACGTGGAAGAGAACGACATCATGCAGACGATGGCGAAGGTGAAAGAGCGACTTCATCAGCCCGGCGACATCGGTCAGCAGGTCGCTGATCACGATCACGATTCCTCGCTGAGGAATCCGTTCGGCCACTTCATGCAGAACATCTGCCGTCTCCGAGTTTGCCTGAGGCTGAGACTGATGTAACGTCTGCAGGATGTTTCTGAGATGAGACACCGTGCCCTGAGCTGGCAGGAACGTACGCACTTTGGAATCAAACTGGATCAGCCCCGCCGAGTTTCCCTGACGAATAAACATGTAGCCGACCAACGCGGCCAACTGTCTCGCGTAGTCGAACTTGGAGATGCTGCCGTTACGGGTCGACGCAGTTCCGGAGCCTGAGTAGGCCATCGACGCGGAGGAATCGAGCAGGATGGTCGCTCGGACATTTGTTTCCTCAACATACTGCTTCACACAGTAGCGATCCTGCTTCCCGTAAACTCGCCAGTCCAGGCTGCGTGGATCATCGCCAGGACTATATTCCCGATGCTCGGCGAATTCTGTTGAGGCACCAAAGGAAGGACTGCGGTGGCTTCCCGCTCGTGGTCCCTTCACCAGGCCTCGGATCGCGAATTCTCTTCGCGCAAAGCGAGCCTGAAGATCAGCCGGCAGGAGCCGCATGTAATCAGGTGCTTTGAGAGTTTTCATGAGAGTGATCGGGAATTAGTGAAGAATCGGCAGCAGAAATGTGGCCCTCCCCCGAGCTTGCTGACGCTCGCTCGACCCCTCCCGCACTTCGTGTGGGAGGGGAGGGTTTGGGCATCACAGAGCGTGATGTTGAATGGCCTGCTATTCGCGAGGTCGCTTGGGGCGGACCTCCTGAAGCAACTGGCGCACGACGTCGTCACGGGTGATGCCGGAAGCATCGGCGTTGAACGTCGTGACGACTCGATGTCGCAGGACAGGCAGAGCCACGGCAGCGACATCGCCGGTCGTGACATGCAGTCGTCCCTGAAGAATCGCGCGGGCTTTGGCGGAAGTCACCAGAGCGATGCCAGCTCGAGGGCCGGCACCCCACTGGATCATTTCTTTGATGAAGCCCGGGGCATCAGAACGATGCGGCCGAGTCGCCTGCACGAGATCTCTTGCGTAAGCGATGACATGATCTGCAACAGGGACGTTTTGAACGGCTTCCTGAAGTTTCAGAATCTGATCGGCGTTCAGCATCTTCTTCAGTTCCGGCCGCTTGCCGGAAGCCGCCTGTCGAATGATGCGAAACTCATCAGCAGATTCCGGGTAATCTACAACGATATTGAAAAGGAAGCGGTCCAGCTGAGCTTCCGGAAGAGGATACGTGCCTTCCTGTTCGATCGGGTTGCGAGTGGCCATCACAAAGAACGGCGAAGGAAGCGCCATGGTCTGTCCAGCCACCGTGACGTGGCGTTCCTGCATGGCTTCCAGAAGTGCAGCCTGAGTCTTCGGGGGGGCACGATTGATTTCATCGGCCAGCACCATATTGCTGAAGATCGGTCCTTCGACAAAGCGAAAGTTGCGAGTTCCCGTACTGCGATCTTCCTGCAGAACTTCGGTGCCTGTGATGTCTGCTGGCATCAGGTCCGGAGTAAACTGGATTCTTCGGAACTGCAGGTCCAGGACTTTGGAAATGCTGTCGATCAGCAGCGTCTTCGCGAGACCCGGGACACCCGTCAGCAGCACGTGGCCTCGGCAGAAGATGGAGATCAGCACTTCTTCAATGATGTTCTGCTGACCGATGATAACAGTCGCCAGTTGTGCCGTGACCTGTCGACATGCCTCACGAAGAGACTCCACGACCGCAAGATCATCAGCCGGAAGTCCTTCAGCCGATGACTGCGATGACATCGGTGAATTGGATGACGCTTCAGCGGCTGACAGTTCTTTCGAACGTTCCGCAGCGAACGGAGCAACCGCACGCGGTGAGATCAGGCTTTGCTCCGTGGCCACCGCGACATTTCCGCACTGGCAGCGAAGCTTGCGACCGAGATGTTCCCCGCTGACTCGCCGAATTCGACCACAGGCAACGCACTGCATCGAGGCCACGAATGTGCTGGAATCGTTCACGGGATCTGCCTTCTGTGTTTCAGTTCGAAGGTCCGGCGAAAAATAGCGGAGCGACGTCAGTCGCCCGGAGAAAACCGCCCGGAGAAAACCACCCGGCCACTACCTTCATGCGACACCGGACGACTCACGCTGTACCGTTTCGTGCTGTTCGGCAGAGTTGGTTTCCCTCAGCAGATGACCGTCACGCAGAATCCGGAAAGATTCTTCAGGAACTTTGGTCGGGGGATTCGTTCTTTTCGGTGGGCAAAATGGTGAGTGTCACAAGACTGCACATTTGCCTTCATACTCGCCGTCAGCAGAATTCCGAAAATTCTGCGTGACGTCGCTCTGCGCGCGGAAACCAAGCCAAAGAGCCCCTGTTTTGCGTGTTTCGTAAGGGAGGCTGATTGCCCACCGATCCGAAATTGGTCGAATCAACTGCGGAAGAGGGAATTCGCGCGCTGGCGAATTCTTCCTTTGAGGACATCGTGCGCCTTTACCAGGCCGATGTTCGCATACTGACTCGAAGACATTTTGGAAGTCCTGCGGAAGCGGATGACGTGGCTCAGGAAATTTTTGTGCAGGTGTATCGCGGGCTGAGCAGCTTTCGAGGCGACTCGAGCGTGCGAACATGGATTCTGGGGATTGCTCGTAACCAGATTCGACTGCACATTCGGAATGAGGGTCGACGACGACGGCGCAGCGAGACGATCGTTCCGCCGGAGCTTCTGGAAAACTCGGCAGCGACGGAAGATGTCGATCCATTTCAGACGAGCGATGCGGTTGAAGAGCTGGATGCGCTCAGAGACTGTGTGACGAAACTGAACGAACGACAACGATGGTTTGTCGAGTCCTTCTACTTTCTGAAACACTCGGCGGAGATGATTGCCAGTGAAGCATCGCTGACTCCGGGAGCTGTCCGGATGCTTCTGATGCGGATTCGAAAGCAGCTGGCGGAGTGTATTCGTTTTAAGGTCTCTGGCAGTGATAAAGTCACCGGCCGTGATGAGGGTCAGACATGAAACAGAACGATCACGAGAATGAAAAATCAGGCTCGGCACGTTCCCTGTGGTGTCGTCTGATCAACGGCGTTGAACTGACCAGTGACGAACAAACCGTACTTCGCGAAGCACTGGGAAGTGATGAGAGGCTTCGTGAAGAATGTGACTCGGACGCCACGGTTCATGCGCTGTTGCTTTCGATGAATGATGTCAGGCAGACGGAAGATGATTTCGTCAGAGGCGTGATGGGGGCGGTGGAGAAAGGGACAACAGGGACGATAACGACGGGAGTGGAAGCGGCGCAGTGGGGGCCACGGGCAGGGGCTGGTGGAGTTCCTCGGAGAAGGTCCGCTCTGGGCAGGATGGCTTTCACAGTGACGGCGATGCTGTTTGCTGCAGCTGGTCTGATGGTCTGGTGGGTCTCCCGTGATCGTGCTGCCGGAAGTGGTGACCTTCAGGTGCAGACGCCGGCAACTCCACCGACAACAGAGCGGAAGACGCCTGATGACAAAACTTCGGTGGCCCAGGTCCTTCCAGATCCGACTGAAGCCGTGAATCCCAAAGTGGTTCCTGACGCGGCCAATGAGAATCTTCCGAAGACAGAGGTCGCCGCATCGCAGCCAAATGGTGCCACGGATGATGGTGAGCCGATGGACGACGCCAGAGCGGCTCAGATGGCAAAGAAAGTGGGAGCTTTGCCGGGATCGACCTTCGTGACTCTGTCGAAGATCGAAGACCCGGTCTGGGAACGATCGTGGGTTGAAGGCGATCGGATTGGCGACGACGTTGTGCGGTTGTTTGGCGGCCGGCTGGAGTTGAGCTTCGATGATGGAGCGAAGGTGAGTTTGGAAGGTCCTATTGAGTTTCGACCGATGACGTCCGGGCAATTGCAGCTCAGGCGAGGTCGATTGATGGCCGCCGTCCCGAAGGAAGCGATTGGCTTTACTGTGTCGACGCCAACGTCTCAGGTTGTGGACCTTGGGACCGAGTTTGAAGTATCGGTCAAGGAGACAGGAGCTTCTGATGTCGTTGTGAAGAAGGGCGAGATTGAAGTGATGCCGGCGGTTGCCGAAGGAAATGCTCCGCGAAAGTGGCGACTCGTCCCGAACGGGCTGAACCAGGCGTCGTTCTTTGAGCGAACGGGCGAAGAAGAGACCAGTCCGGTGTCCGCGGCGATTCGTGGAACGGACGGAGCGTTTCAGGGCATGATCTCCATCAACGGAC
>VFQT010000890.1_pt1 | contig 39853 bp, 28 predicted proteins | sample 3512381 | NCBI WGS metagenome assembly VFQT01 (sample SAMN10412376, study PRJNA504923) | tailings metagenome | isolation source: Relicate 2 Philex TSF3 active mining site | place: Philippines: Tuba, Benguet | collected 2017-08-29 | reverse complement strand
TCTCCGGAGCGCATTTTCCCCTCGGTGCTGCGGTTCTGGACGGGGAGGTGCAGACCGGTGCGCTTGTCAATCTCCCGCTGCGAACGATGAACCGGCACGGATTGATCGCCGGAGCCACGGGTACCGGCAAGACCAAGACCCTGCAACTGCTTGCTGAGGGGCTTTCTGCGGCCAGTGTACCAGTGTTGATGATGGATATCAAGGGGGACATGAGCGGACTGGCCGCTCCCGGTCAACCGGGCGCCCGCATCGATGAACGCATGGCGCGCATCGGCGCCGTGGAATGGAAGCCGTCCGCATGTCCGGTAGAATTGCTAACACTGAGCGATGCTCCGGGTGTACGTCTGCGCAGTACCGTCATCGAATTCGGCCCCATTCTGATGTCCAGGATCCTGGGGCTGAATGAGACACAGGAAGGCGTCATGTCGATGGTGTTCAAATACTGTGATGACGAGCAGATGCCGCTGCTCGACCTGAAAGATCTGGTCCGTGTATTGCAGTATGTGGGTGGAGACGGCAGAAAGGAGCTGGAAGCCATGTACGGGCGGATCTCGCCCTCGACCACCGGAACCATCTTGCGCAAGGTGGTCGAATTGCAGCAACAGGGTGGTGACGGATTCTTCGGTGAGCCTTCCTTTGATGTGGACGACCTGATGCGCATCGCCCCCGACGGACGCGGTGTCGTCAATATCCTCCGGGTAACGGAGATGCAGGATCGCCCCAAGCTGTTTTCAACCTTCATGCTCGGGTTACTGGCAGAGCTCTACGCCAATCTGCCGGAGGAGGGAGATCTTGACACGCCGAAGCTCCTGATGTTCATCGATGAGGCACACCTGATCTTCCAGGAGGCCACGCCTGCCTTGCTCCAGCAACTGGAGACGGTGATCAAGTTGATCAGGTCCAAGGGAGTGGGCATCTTCTTCTGCACCCAGAATCCGCAGGATATCCCGGCAGCCATCCTTAGTCAGCTGGGCTTGAAGATCCAGCATGCCTTGCGCGCCTTCACCGCCGCTGACCGCAAGGGCATCAAACTCGCTGCCGAAAACTATCCGGAGACGGATTATTACCGGGTGGATGAACTGCTCACCGGCCTTGGGATCGGGGAAGCACTGGTGACCCTGTTGAATGAAAAAGGCATCCCGACGCCGCTGGTACACACCATGCTCCTGCCGCCTTCCAGCCGCATGGGCGTTTTGTCGGATATCGAAATCCCGACGCTGGTGAACCAGTCGAAACTGGCGTCAAAGTATGCGCAGACCCGCGACAGTGAGAGTGCCTATGAGATCCTGACGGCGCGCATGCAGGCGGCGGAACAGCAACAGAAAGCTGAAGAGGAAGCCGAAGAACAGCGTCCGAAAGGACGGGCGCCCAAAGAGAAAAGCATCTTCGACGACCCCATCGTCCGTCAGGCGGGCAGAACGGCCGCTACCATCCTCACCCGCAGCCTGTTGGGAGCACTCGGACTAGGCGGAGGCAGAAGGAAAGGGCGTGGATTCTTCTGAGCCGAAAAAAAATTGACTTTTTTTCAGAAAAAAACCAATTCATATTCAACGCATTGCGGCGAAAGGCCTGAGAATAGCATAAAAATGGAACCCGGAATGTGGAAAACTTTGAGAAACTCCGCTATATTTGACTCGGTTTTTCATAGGATATTGGATTTTAAAACGGGCTGGATTTCTATCCTGGCCCTTTTTTTTTGCCTGTCCATTCCAGGCGTTCATCCGTTCGTCGGCTGACCCAACCTTCACTGAGCAAATATTCCAGTACCGACCAGGCGTGAGGCCGTTCCTCATCCTTCAGGCCTTCCATGATCATCTCCACCGATGTGGGTCCATTTCCCTTCAGCAGGTCTTCGATCAGTTGGGCCCATTGGGTGACCTCATTCGTTGAGATCTTTTTCCGCCGGGCATCCACGCACCGGTCACATATTCCACATGCCCTAACGGCGGCATCCCCGAAATATCTTCCGATCACCACGGCCCGGCAATCTGTTCCCGTCATATATCCGATCATGTCGCGGATGCGTCCGGAAAACACCTCTTTTCGTTTCAGGTAGGCCAGGGGTTCTATGTACAGGTCTTCCGCCCGCACGCGGTCCTGCAGAAAGCGCAGTTGCGGGCTGTTGCGCACGGGCTGGTAACTGATGACACCCATGGCGTGCAGCTTCATGAGGTCCCGTTCCACCGTTTTCAGTTCTTTTCCGGCCGATCTTGCCAGTTGTCGCTCGGAAATGGGTACCGGATGCTCGAACAGGCCGCCATAGCTCCTCAGCAGGGCTTTGAGCACGGGTTCGAGGCCGGGGTTAGCCTCTTCGAATCGGAAGAGGGCCTCCCTTTCGAAGAGGCACTGCACGACCGGAGGTTTGAACATCTGTTCCTGAAAGTCGAGGATGCCGGCTTGTTGCATGGCCTGCAGGGCGTGGATGGTTTCTGTGATCGGCAGTTTGAAGCGCTGGCAGAGGTCTTGCAGATCCAGGGGGAAACTATGGTCTTCTCCGATGCCGCTGGGAAGCTGGAGGTAGTTGGCCAGCGACTGGTACACCGTCCGGATGAAGGACATCGGCGGATAGCGGGTCTCCGGCAGTCGTTCCAACGCCTGTATGTCGCCTTCCTGAAAGAGCATGACTGCGTAGGATCTGTTTCCGTCGCGTCCGGCCCTGCCGGCTTCCTGGTAGTAGTTCTCCAGGCAGTCGGGCGGGGCGAGATGGACGACGATCCGGACATCCGGCTTATCGATCCCCATCCCAAACGCGTTGGTGCAGGCCATGATCCGCATCTGTCCGTCGATCCATTGCTGTTGCCGGCTGCGTCTGGTCTCCCGGTCTAACCCCGCGTGGTAGCATCCGGCGCTCATGCCTTCCCGTTCGAGCTGACGGGCGATCTCCACGGTCTGACGACGGGTCTTGCAATAGACGATCCCGGAACCGGGCACTTTCTTCAGGATCTCCGTCAGTTTCGAGATCCGGGAGGCGGTCCGGATGACGCTGTAGGAGAGGTTCGGCCGTTCGAAGGACTGGCGGAAAGTGACGGGATCCGTCAGCCTCAGTTTCCTGCAGATATCTTCCTGCACTTCCCCGGTGGCGGAGGCCGTGAGGGCGAGGATGGGCACCTTTTTTTGACGCTCCCGAATGGTGTATATGTCGAGGTACGCGGGTCTGAAATCGTAGCCCCATTGCGAGAGGCAATGGGCTTCATCCACTGCGATCAGGTTCAGCGGCAGGTGCGGGAGGGCATCCCGGAAACTGCCGGTCCCCAGCCGTTCGGGAGAGACGTAGAGGAAGCGGACTTCCCCGTCGATGGCACGTTTCAGGGTAGATCGGATCTCGAGGTAACCCATGCCTGCATACAGTGCCGCGGCGGGGATCCCTTTTTTGGAGAGTTGTTGCAACTGATCCTGCATCAATGCGATCAGGGGGGTGATGACTATGCAGACACCTTCCATGGCCAGGGCGGGCACCTGGAAGCAGACCGACTTACCACCACCTGTGGGGAGGATGGCCAGGGTATCACGCCCGTCGAGAACGGATCGGATGATCTCCTCCTGCATCGGCCGGAAGGAGTCGTGCCCCCAGTATTCGCGCAGGATCTCAACAGGTGTCATAGGGATGGGGCGGTTCAGACGACCTTTTTCACGAAGAGGCGTATGGAGTTTACGGCCAGTACGACATCACTGAGGCCCATGGCAGCCGCTGCCAGGGTCGGCGTGAGCAGTCCGACTGCTGCCACCGGTATGGCGATGATATTATAAATAAATGCCCAGAACAGGTTCTGGCGGATGGTGGCGTAGGTATGCCGGCCGAGTCCCAGTGCGGTGGGCATCTGTCGCAGCCCCTGGTTCATGAGTACGACTTCCGCCTGCTGCATCGCCAGGTGGGAGGCATCGCTCAGCGAGATGCCGAGGGTGGCCTGTGCCAGGGCGGGCGCATCATTGATGCCGTCGCCGACCATCGCCGTAGGGGTTTCCCGGGTGAAGGCAGCGATGCGTTCCATCTTCTGTGCCGGGCTCTGGTTGCTGTAATATGCATCCATCCCGAGGCTGGCGGCGAGGGCGGCGCATCGGGGCCCGGCATCTCCACTGAGCAGGATGGTCCGGATGCCCCGGCGTTTCAGCCAGGCCATGACATCTGACGCTTCCGGCCGGATCTGATCGGTGAGATCGATCCAGCCCGCCAGCTGTCCGTTGCGCGTGACATATACATTGTGGCCGGCGTCATCCGTCAGCGCAGAGGCCTGCTGCCAGGAGCCGGCGATCCATTCGTTGCCATCCCGGTCCACCCCCCGCATGCCCACGCCCCGGATCTCCTCGATGGTCTCCCAGCGGATATCCTGGCGGCCCTTGAAGGCTTCGGTGATGCTTTTGGCGATGGGATGGTTGGAATATTTTTCCAGCGACCAGACGGCATGACGGAAGGTCTCTTGAGTCATGTCGATCGTATGGACCTTCGATACGTTGAAGGCGCCCGTGGTCAGGGTCCCTGTCTTATCGAACACCACCTGACGGATGTCCTTGAATTTCTCGAGGCTGGCGGCATTTCGGAAGAGGATGCCATTTCTTGCGGCGCGTCCCATGCCCACGGCCACGGCGGCTGGTGTGGCCAGGCCCATCGCGCAGGGACAGGAAATCACGAGCACGGCGATGGCCCGGAGCAGCGCGGCTCCGATGTCTCCCAGGATCCAGGCATTCACACCGAAGGTGACGACAGAGATGATCAGTACCACCGGTACGAAGACGGCCGCGATGCGGTCTGCCAGCAGTTGAACCGGCGGCTTGGCTCCCTGGGCACGGCCTACCATGTCGAGGATCCCGGACAGGACCGTGTCTTTCCCCACGGCGGTGACCTGCGCCCGCACCGTCCCGGAAACCACCACACTTCCCCCGATCAGGTTGTCCTTCTTCACCCGATGTACGGGGACGGACTCGCCGGTGATGATGGATTCATCGACTTCGGCCTCTCCCCAGATGATCTTGCTGTCGATCGGCACTTGTTCTCCGGTGCGGATCAGCACCAGGTCGCCCACCTTCAGTTGCGTGTTTTCGATGGGGAAGACCTGCTCTTCGTATTTGTCGTCAAAGGCGATCATGTTCGCCATGACCTTCTGTGAGGCGCTCAGTGCTTTCAGGGCCCGTTGGGTGGAGCTCATCGACGCGTCTTCCAGGTGGTGGCCCAGAAATACCAGCGTGATGATGGAGGCTGCTGTTTCATAGAACATGAAGTCGGGGCCCAGGTCGAGCAGGGTGCCTGTGAGGCTGTAGATGAAGGCGGCCGTTGCGCCGAGGGCGATGAGCACGTTCATGTTGGGGATCCCGTTCCGGAGGCTTTTCAGGGCGCTGCGACCGAAGAAGTCCATGCCCACATAGTACACCGGCAGGCAGAGGATCAGTTGCGTCCAGGGATCCATCAGGAAATGAAGTCCGGGGGCCAGGTGTTCGTGGATCAGATGCAGCACCATCAGCAGCCCGGTGAAGGGCAGGGTGAACAGGAAACGCTGCCAGTGATCCTTGAGCCATCGTTTCCGGGTTTGGGAAGCCTGGCCGGCCTGACCTGCCACGTGGTAGCCGAGGTCTTCGATCCCCTTGCGGATGCGGTCGGGCTGCGAGCCTTCAACCATGTCAAAGTGCACATCCCCGTCGATCGGGTTGACCTTTATGTTTTGCTGTCCTTCCTGCTGAAGGTATTTGTTGATGGTAAGGGCACAGTTTGCGCAGGTCATGCCCTCCACCTTCCAATGGATCTTTTCCATGATACAAAGTTACCGATCCCCCCATCACCTTTTGATTTGCTTTTTGCAACGGGCTTGCGTTCCGGGTGGGTGGTCAGCCCCGGGATATCAATATCTTTGTGCAATGACGCAGGAATGGGTTTTTTCACTGCCCGGGATCGATGATGTGGCGAAGGCCTTTGTGGTCTGGTGCGGCTCCCGTCGCGTCTTTGCGCTGCATGGCGACATGGGTGCGGGTAAGACCACGCTGGTGCATGCCATCTGTCGGGCGATGGGGGTAAAGGATGCGATGAGCAGTCCCACCTATTCGCTGGTGAACCGCTACGCATCCGGTGACGGGCGCGAGATCCTGCACATGGACCTCTATCGGCTGGCGGACGCGGAAGAAGCGCTGGAGGCCGGTATCGGAGAGGACCTGGATTCCGGAGCGATCTGTTTTGTGGAATGGCCTTCCCGGGCCCCCGAATTATTGCCGGATGCCGTCACCGATTTGCAATTGGATGTGCTGGAGGATGGAAGGAGACGTCTCCTTGTCCGTGACCGCTTATAATGAATTATCTTGTGTTCAAACGCAGCGCATGTCATCCGGAAAGCCATTCATCAGTTCCTCCATCAGTTACGAGACCATGGAGGAGACCCTGGACATCAGGCCCGGTGGTGATTCGTTAATGATCGGGATCCCCCGGGAAGAAGCCTTTCAGGAGAACAGGATCGCCCTGAGTCCGGAGGCGGCGGCCGTTCTGGCCAGCAACGGACACCGGGTCGTGGTGGAGCACCGGGCAGGAGAAGGGGCGCAGTATTCGGATAAAGACTTCAGCGATGCCGGTGCACAGATCGTTTATGACAAGCGTGAAGTATTCCAATGCGCGATGGTCATAAAGTCTGCGCCGGTGAGTGATGCGGAGCTGGACCTCTTGCAATACAATCAAACGATCATTTCTCCGATACACCTGCCCGTCATGCGCCAGCATATCCTGGAGCGCATGATGGAGCGTCGGATCACCGCCTTGTCATTCGAGAATCTCAAGGATGATTCGGGGCATAATCCCATCGTGCGGAGCATGAGTGAGCTGGCCGGCAGTGCGGTGATGCTCATTGCTGCGCAATACCTCGGGGATACCCGTCAGGGCCGCGGGGTGCTGCTGGGCGGCATCTCCGGCATTCCGCCGACCAAGGTGATCATCATCGGGGCGGGCATCGTGGGTGAATATGCGGCCAGGACGGCCCTGGCCGTGGGCGCGAGCGTGAAGGTCTTCGACAACAACATCTACCGGTTGAAGCGGTTGCAGAACAATATGGGTACGCGGCTCTGGACCTCGGTCATCGAGCCGGGGATCCTTGCCAAGCAATTAAAGACCTGCGATGTGGCGGTGGGTGCGCTCTCTTCTTCCGGCGGACGTACGCCGATCGTGGTTACGGAGGAAATGGTGTCGCGCATGCGGACTGGCAGCGTGATCGTGGACGTGAGCATCGACCGCGGCGGCTGTTTTGAAACTTCGGAAGTAACCTCACACGAGCATCCGGTCATCGTGAAATTCGGTGTCCAGCATTACTGCGTGCCCAATATCCCCTCCCGCTTTGCAAGAACGGCCTCTCAGGCGATCAGCAATGTGTTGATGCCATTGCTGCTGGAGATCGGCGATTCAGGGGGATTGGAGCATCTGGTCTGGCATAAGTTCAACATCCGTTCCGGCATCTATCTGTTCAAGGGGGCGCTCACGAATGTCCATCTAAGCGAGCGTTTCGGTCTGAAGTACACGGACCTGAACCTGCTGATCGCCAGCCAGCGCTGAACTGCTGTCATTTTTTCCAGACATCCATCGAGTAGATGGTGTCTGCGCCCTGGTATTCCGTCTCATCATTGCTGCTGATGACAACGATCCGCCCTTCGCTGCACGAGGCCAGCAGGGTCTGATACAGGGCGATACCGGTCTTATCGAGATTGGTACAAGGCTCGTCGAGCAGCAGCAGCGCACTGTCGGAGAAGAATGCCTGCGCGAGTTTCAGGCGTTGTTTCATGCCGCTGCTGTAAAATCTCACCTGTTTTTCTGCCGCTTTCTGTAATCCCACGGCTTCCAGGATGCTTGCCGGCGTGTGCCCGTTGCGCAGGGGTTTGAAGCCCTGATGAAAGGTCAGGCTCTCCATGCCGGTCATTTCTTCGATCAATTCGAGATAGGGCGCGCAGAGGCTGACTTCCCGGCAGGAGCTGTCTTCCTCCAGGGGTTGTCCGTTCCGCTCCAGGGTGCGACGTCCTTCGCTGGGGGTGATCATCCCGCCGATGAGTTGCAGGAGAGTGGATTTTCCGGAACCGTTGTGTCCGGTGATGGCGTAGCGTTGTCCTGCGTGGAGTTCGAGGTCCACGTGTCTGAATATCCAGTCGCGGTTGAACCGCTTCCCGGCATCATTCAGACACATCCTCATCGATGGTATTTTTGGTATGGCGCTTGATGATCCCGCGTCCGCTTTCCCGGATGAAGGTGATGATCTCGTCGCGTTCGTCGGTGACGGGGAATTCTTCTTCGATGTATTGCAGGGCCTGGGTGGTGTTCATGCCCTTGTTGTAGATGTGGCGGTAGATGTCCATGATGTGGTTGATGGTCTCCACCGTGAAGCCCTTGCGCTTGAGGCCGACGGAGTTCACTCCGGCGTAACTGAGTGGCATGCGGCCGGCCTTGATATAAGGCGGCACGTCTTTGCGGACCAGGGAGCCACCGGCTACGAAGGAGTGCTGGCCGATGTTCACGAACTGGTGGACGGCGCACATGCCGGCCAGGATGGCGTGATTGCCGACGGTCACGTGACCGGCGACCTGGGTGTTATTGCTGAGGATGCAGTTATCGCCGATCTTGCAGTCATGCGCGATGTGGGTATAGGCCATGATCAGGCAGTTGTTGCCGACGACGGTCTTCCATCTGTCGCTGGTACCCCGGTGTATGGTGACGAATTCTCGGATGCTGGTATTGTCTCCGATCTCTACCGTGGTTACTTCCCCCTCGAATTTCAGGTCCTGCGGAATGGCGGACAGCACGGCGCCGGGGAAGATGCGGCAGTTCTTGCCGATGCGGGCCCCTTCCATGATGGTGACATTGCTGCCGATCCACGTACCTTCGCCGATCTCTACGTTCTGATGTATGACGGTGAACGGGTCGATCTTGACATTGGTCGCCACTTTGGCGTTGGGATGGATGTATGTGTGCGGATGGATCATGCGGAAGGTGTTGTTATTTGTATGTCCTGACGGGGTATGCCTGGCCTGTGTCATCCTCTTTTGACGAGTTGTGCCATCAGGTAGGCTTCCGTGGTGATCTTGTTGCCTACATAAACCGTGCCGTGCATTTCGCATATCCCCCTTCTGATCGGACCGAGCAACTCGAGTTTAAGGAGCATGGTATCTCCCGGCACGACTTTCTGCTTGAATTTGCAGTTGTCGATCTTTACGAAATAAGTGTCGTATTCACCCGGGGGGAGGGTGTTGATGGCGAGGATGCCGCCGGTCTGGGCAAGGGCTTCGACCTGCAGGACGCCCGGCATGACCGGGTTTCCGGGGAAATGTCCGGTGAAGAAGGGCTCGTTGAAGGTGACATTCTTCAGCCCCACGATATGGGTATCGGAGAGTTCCAGGATCTTATCCACCAGCAGGAAGGGATAGCGATGGGGCAGTTTTTTTTCGATCTGCTGGGTGGTGAACACCGGTTGCTGGGTCGGGTCATACACGGGCACATCCTTCACATGCTTGTTCTTGCGGATGTACTGTTTGATCAGCTTGGCGAACTCGACGTTGGAGAAATGTCCGGGCCGGTTGGCGATGATATGCGCTTTGATCGGATAGCCGATCAGGGCCAGGTCGCCAACAACATCCAGCAGCTTATGCCGGGCGGGTTCATTGGGGAAGCGGAGTTCCAGGTTGTTCAGGTATCCTTCGCTTTTGACTTCGATGCGGTCTTTGCCGAAGGCTTTGGCGAGGCGGCTCATTTCCTCATCTGTTACGGGCTTGTCCACCACCACGATGGCGTTGTTGATGTCTCCGCCTTTGATGAGGTTATGATCCAGCAATGCTTCCAGCTCATGCAGGAAGCAGAACGTTCGGCAGGGTGCGATCTCAGACTTGAAATCCCGGATCGTTTTGAGGCCGGCGTGTTGGGTGCCGAGCACTGGACTGTTGAAATCGATGAGGGTGGTCACCTTGTATTCGGTGGCGGGCATGGCTACAAGCTCGACCCGCTTTCCTTCGTTATGATAGGTGATATTGGTATCAATGGTGTACCAGTTCTTGGCGGCATCCTGTTCAAAGACGCCGGTTTCATCGATGATCTCCACGAAGGGCTGGGAGCTGCCGTCGATGATGGGTATCTCCGGTCCGTTGACCTCGATCAGGCAGTTGTCGACCCCCATGCCGACGAGGGCGGCGAGGATATGTTCGACGGTGCTGACGCGTGCGCCATTATCTTCCAGTGTAGTTCCCCTGGAAGTATCGGTGACCAGTTCACAGTCAGCCTTGACCACCGGCTGTCCGGGCAGGTCTATCCGTTTGAACTGGATACCGAAACCCGGGTTGGCCGGGTTCAGGGTCATGTCCACATTGATCCCCGTGTGCAGTCCGGTGCCAGAGATACTCACGGAGCTCTTAAGCGTGTGCTGAAGGTCTGGATTGAAGCGTGGCTCCATGTCCTGTTTGGTTTTTAGGGCGCAAAGATAATTCATTTATGAGGTAGGGGAAACGTTCATTCCCCACGGTGAGGCATAATGCCTGATGCCAGGTTACCAGTTTCTTTGTACGGACTTTCCCGGATCACACATCTGCGTGCCGAAGCTGTTGCACCAGGCTTTCGAGTTCCTGCATGCGGCGTTCCAGATCGGGCAGATGCCTGACAAGGGCCTGTGTGCGCAGGGATGATTTATAATCAAAAGCTGGCGTGCCGTTGAGTGCGGTATTGGGGGTTTTGATGGCTTTTGTCACGCCACTTTGACCTCCAACACGGGTTCCTTCAGCGATCGTTATGTGTCCGGCGATGCCTGCCTGTCCGCCGATCTGTACGTGGTCGCCTATCTTGGTGCTGCCACTGACGCCGGCCTGTGCGGCTATCACGTTGTTGCGACCCACTTCTACGTTATGTGCGATCTGGATGAGGTTATCGAGTTTGGAACCCTGGCGAATGATGGTGGAACCCATGGTGGCCCGATCTATACAGCTGTTGGCACCGATCTCTACATGGTCTTCCACCACCACGTTCCCGATCTGCGGAACTTTATGATAGGTGCCATCGGCCTGTGGAGCGAATCCAAATCCGTCGCTGCCGATGACCGTTCCGGCATGGATGATGACATGGTTTCCAATGACACAGTCGTGGTAGATCTTCACGCCCGGATGGATCACGGTATTGTGGCCTACGCGGACATTTCTGCCGAGATAGACCTGTGGGTGGACCTTGGTATCATGGCCTACGGAGACATTATCCGCCAGATAGGCGAAGGCGCCTACGAAGACCCGTTCACCGATGGTGACACTCGGGGCAATATGACTGGGTTGTTCGATGCCGCTGAGTTGCAGGCTCACAATATCCTGATAGGCCGACAGCAAACGTGCGAAGGCGGAATAGGCATCAGGTACACGGATGAGGGTGGCGCTGACTGACGATTTCAGTTCCAGGCTGTCATTTACGATGATGACGGTGGCACCGGTGGAGTAGAGGTGATCTTCGTATTTGGGATTGGCGAGGAAGGCCAGCTGGCCGGCATTTGCTTCCTCGATCTTGGCGAAGGAGGCAACGGTGGCGGACGGGTCACCTTCCACCCTGCCATTTATGATAGAAGAGATCTGAGCAGCGCTGAATTGCATGTTTGTGGGGTTGGTGCCTTTTTTCTGATGGAATGCGGGGTACTCAACCCAGCCGGTTAAAAATATTCATCGGGTCTGCATATCGACGGGAAGACGCCATTAGATATAGACGCATAATATCCCTTAAAGGTTGGCCGGATGGTGGCAAAGGTAGAATTTTTTCACAGGTTTGGAGAGGGTCTGGTGGATGAGGGCGTGATCGACCTGTGAAATATCCCGCACGGAGCCATCGCGGAAAAGGATGTCAATCCGCTCATCGTTCGGATCGTAAAGTCGATTGACGGCGGTGCCGGTGAAGGCCAGGTATCGCACCTCCTCGTCGTTCATGGACAGTTTTTGTTTCAGTGTCTCCTGCATGGAGGCGAGTTCATGTTCAGGGACAGGTTCCGATTGCAGACGGAGTTTGAAAAGTTTCCGGTCCAGCAGTGCCTGGCAGAGGATGGCCAGTACGCGGTCTGAATGGAAGCTCCATTGCTTGATGGCCACGATCACGTCAGCATCGTCGAGCCGGCAGAATTCGGCGAGATGGATGGCCGGGTCCGGAGGTGTCTCCCGAAACAGGAAGAGCCCGAGTGCGTCCGATCTACGTACGGCTGTGTCTCCGGCCTCAGCCAGTGCGCGCGCGCGTTCGAAGATGCGGACGAGGACCACTTCCGCGCTGATCACTGTTTTGTGCAGGTACACCTGCCAGTACATCAGTCGCCGGGCCACCAGGAATTTTTCGATGGAATAGATGCCTTTTTCTTCCACCATCAGGGTATCACCCTGCACGGTCAGCATCTTCAGGATCCGGTCGTAGCCGATGGTGCCTTCGATCACGCCGGTGAAGAAACTGTCGCGGGCGAGGTAGTCCATCCGATCCACGTCCAGCTGTCCGCTCACGAGCTGGTGCAGGAAGCGCTTCGGGTGGGTGTCCCGGAAGATGTCGATCGCCGTCTGCAGTTTTCCGTCACATTCTGCGTTCAGTTTTTCCATGATCAACAGGGAGATGGCCTCGTGGCTCATCTCCGGGATCACGACGCTCTCCAGGGCATGGGAGAACGGGCCGTGGCCGATGTCGTGCAGGAGGATGGCGATGCGGGCGCCCTGTTCCTCATCCGGACTGATGTCCACGCCCTTGGCCCGAAGTTCCTGCAGGGCCAGTGTCATCAGATGATAGGCGCCGAGGGCGTGGTGCAGGCGGGTATGCACGGCGCCCGGATAAACGAGATGCGACAGCGCCATCTGCGAGATCCTGCGCAGGCGCTGGCACCATGGATGCGACATCACCCGGTACACCAGGGGATCGTCGAGGGTGATAAAGCCGTGCACCGGGTCATTGATGATCTTGCGGAACGCCATCTTGTCTGGATTTGTGCTGCAAAATTACGACAGCCGTCCGGGTATGCCGCGGAAGGTTACCTTCGTATGCTAAATTCAACGCAACATGTCACTGGCGAAGATCCTTTGGGTAGATGACGAGATCGAAAGCCTGGAATCCCAGAAGCGTTTCCTGGAAGCGAAGGGCTATGCAGTCACCATGCTCTCGAACGGTCCTGATGCCCTGGAATTCCTGCGGGCGCAGCCGGTCGATGTGGTGCTATTGGACGAGACGATGCCCGGCATGACGGGGCTGGAGACCCTCTCCCGCATCAAGGAGCAGGACGCGCATATCCCGGTCATCATGATCACCAAGAATGAAACGGAGAACCTGATGGACGAGGCCATCGGCGCACAGATCAGCGACTATCTGATCAAGCCGGTGAATCCGCACCAGGTCCTGTCCAGTCTCAAGAAGATCATCGACAACCGCCGGCTGGTGGCGGAAAAGACCACTTCCGACTATCAGCAGCAGTTCCGTCAGCTCTTCATGGCGCTGAACAGCGATCCCGATCACGCCGGATGGATGGATATCTACCGTCGGCTGGCCTACTGGGAGATGGCAATGGAGCGATCCGACAGTCCGGAGATGCAGGATGTCCATCAGTCGCATAAGAACGATGCCAACGCCGAATTCTTTAAGTTCATATCCCGGCATTACGCCTCCTGGGTAGATCCCCGCCTTCAGGAAGAGGCCCCTGTGATGAGTCATACGCTCTTCCGCCGGCTCATCCTCCCGCATATCGAGAAGGGTCGCCCGACCTTGTGGCTATTGATCGATAATCTCAGATACGATCAATGGAAAGCCATCGAGCCGGTGTTTGCCGAGCTCTTCCGGATCGTGCAGGAGGACATGTTCTACAGCATCCTGCCGACGGCCACGCAGTATGCCCGGAATGCTGTTTTTGCAGGTCTGCTGCCGATGGAGATCGAGCGGCAGTTCCCCGGAAAGTGGAAGCAGGACGAGGATGAAGGCAGCAAGAACCTGCATGAAGAGGAATTTTTCCGGGCACAGCTGAAACGGCTGCGCCGGGAGGATATCCGCAGTTGCTATCATAAGATCACCTCACATCAGGATGCACAGAAGCTGGCGGAAGGGGCGCACAATCTGCTGAATTTCGACCTGTCCATTGTCGTGTACAATTTCGTGGACATGCTCAGCCATGCCCGCACGGAGATGGAAGTGCTAAAGGAACTGGCCGGCGATGAGCGAAGCTACCGCAGTCTGACCCGCAGCTGGTTCGAACATTCTCCCCTGCTGCAGATGTTGCGCAAACTGGCAGAAAAGGGTGTGTCCGTGGTTCTCTCCACAGATCACGGATCGGTAAGGGTAAAGGATGCCTGCAAGGTGGTCGGAGACCGGTTGACCACCTCGAACCTGAGGTATAAGCACGGTCGGAATCTGGATTACAGTCCGCAGGATGTACTGGCTTTCCGGGATCCGAAAGTGGCGGGTTTGCCTGCGCCGACGGTCAATTCATCTTACATCTTCGCCCGGGAGGAGCGGTTCCTCTGCTATCCCAATAATTTCAATCAGTTTGCGAACTATTACCGCAACAGTTTCCAGCATGGCGGCATTTCGCTGGAGGAGATGATCGTTCCGGTGGTTCGGATGACGCCCCGTTAGGATCAGTGCAGGTACATATTGACGATGGCGGCGCCTGTTGATGGGCGGGCCGTGAAGACGCTGTCACCGGCCACGGCGATGATGCTGCCGTCGGTACCCAGGTCCCACAGTTTTCCGCGGAGGGGTACGACCATGCCGAATTGGGCAGAACTTTTATGGAGTCGACCGGGCAGGGTATATTTCTGCCAGGCTTCTGCCAGGGTGATGCGTCCGCGGTCGGTGCTGTCAACATCTGCCGGCGCGGGATATCCGCTGTAGCCCTTCCAGAGACTGTCCATGCTTCCGATGCCGGAGGTGTAGGCCGGAACGGCGATGATCCGGGGCGCTCTGTTCTCCAGGCTCGAATAACTTTCAGGGAACCAGCTGTCAGCGCAGATCTGCACGGCGGTACGTCCGCAGGGCAGGTCGAAAACGGGTGTCTTGTCGGGCGTCTCCCGGGCCACGAAGGGCTGTTCTTCGGCCACCGGGAAGCATTTACGGCCGAGGTGCGGGCGGATGCTGCCGTTGGGGTCGAATACAGCCGTTATGTTGTAAAGGGGGCCCATCCGAATGCGGATGCGGTCGTCCACCACTTCCGGATTGGGCAGGAGGATGGAGCCGGCGATGATCGTCACGCCGTATTTGCGCGCCAGTACGCCGAAGACTTCGCGGTAGCTGGCGGCCATGCGGAAGCCCTGGCTGGCGAAGATGGAATGACTCAGTTTGTCGCCGGTATCGTCGGGGGTGGTGAACCAGTCGCGCAGGTATGAGAAAAGGTTGGAGGTCATGTAGGTCCGCATGGCCTCTTCCACTGTCGGAGCCTGGTAGATGCTGCTCTTTTGTCCCTCCACCACCAGCCAGGTACCGATGTATTCCGGGAAGATGACCACGGTGTTGGGATGAAGCCAGCCCTTGAGTTCTGCGGCCTGCATGTAGCCGTCGAGCTTATTGAGGAAATGCTGGCGGGAGGCATAGTCCACCGGCAGCATGTAGGGACTGATGCCTACGATGTTGCCTTTTCCGGAGTCGGCGAACAGGGAGTAGGTGCTGTCGATCTCCAGGCGGATGTCCACCAGCGGTTGTTTGCGACCGGCGCCCGACCAGGTGAAATAGGCGGCGAGCACCACAGCCAGTGATACGGAGAAGATCCTGAATCCTTTTTTCATTTTCATACGGGGCGGGTCTGTTTACAACGAGTTTCTGAGGGTGAGGGCGAAGGGCACGGCAACATGTGCCGGCGCGTTGTCCAGGATCATCCGGGCGGCCATTTCTCCCATCGAGCGGAAGTCGGTGGAAATTGTGGTGATGCCGTTGAGGATGAATCGCTTCCAGGGGGTTTCATTGTAGGAGATCAGTCCCACATCCGATCCCAGTTGCAGGCCGTCGGAGAGGATCCGGTCGATCAGGGTCAGCATGTCATCTTCGGTGAGGCTCAGGTAAGCATCGCCTGCAGCCGGATGGAGCTGGTCGGTGTCCTCCAGGGTCTCGAAGGGGAAGGCATACTGGATGCAGAAGCGTTCGAAACCTTCGCGGATCTCGGCCGGGAAATAGGAAGGGGTGCGGATCAGCAGTTTGAGTCGCCGGTAGTGGCTGAGTCGGGGCAGGGCCTGTTCAAGCGCGCCGTAGATATCAGCCCCGAAGTCTTCATACACAGATCCGAAGGGTCGTAGTACACCTTCTACGGCTTTGTCGAGCAGGATCAGTTGGCCTTCGGTGATGCTGTCGATGATCTCTGCGGCCTTTTCTGCGCCTTCGATGAAATGCGGGATGATGACAACATGAGAATATCCCTTCCGTCTGTTGCGCACGAGCCGGCTGAAGAGGGCGACATCATTATTATAAATATAAAAGTCAATGGCGGCGCGGTCTCCAAGGGTGTCAACAAACGCATCGTAAATGATCTTCTTATGGGCGCTGAGTTTGTTGAACAGCAGCAGCACGCGGATATCCTGCCGGATGTCGGCGTCGGAGATGAAATAGCCCTTGCCCGGGATGGAACCTACGACGCCGAGTTTCTTGAGTTGCCGGTAGGCGCGCTCCGCCGTGTCGCGGGCGATATTCAGTTCGAAACTGAGGTCATTGATGGAGGGCAGGACGTAATCCTTCCCGATATGGCCCTGCTGGACGGCCTTGAGGACAGAATTGACGATCTGCAGGTATTTCGGGGTGACCGATTCCTCGTCGATCAGGATATGCCGGTAGATGTTTTCCGATGCCATGAGGCGGGATTTGGTTGTCGGGTCGGGGGTAAAAGTAGTGCAAACCCCACAAACGGAACAGATGGGGGCTATCATGGTACAGAATTGGCAAGACAGGGCATGATGGTAAAACTGAGCACCGGACATATCTTTAAACCAAAGTTTTTCCCCTTAAAAGATCCAAACATGTCCAATCCGAAGCGTACGTTCAAGCATGTCAGTTATTTGTGGGATGATGCGGAAGCCGCACGTCTGGAGGGCGACGAGGTTGCGCTCCTCGTGTATCGTTCCAACCTGCTGGGTGCTGACCTCCGGCTGACCAATTACGGAGGGGGAAATACCTCTTGCAAGGCCATGGCGGCCGACCCGCTGACGGGTGCGCAAACGGAAGTGATGTGGGTCAAGGGCAGCGGCGGAGACCTGGGGACCATGAAGCGTAGTGGATTGGCGGCCTTGTACATGGATCGCCTGCTCAATCTCCGGAACGTATATCGCGGCATTGAGCATGAAGATGAGATGGTCGCCCTGTTCAATCACTGCATCTACGACCTGGATTCGAAGGCGCCATCCATTGATACGCCGCTGCATGGCATGTTGCCCTTCAAACATATCGACCACCTGCATCCGGACGCGGCCATTGCGATCGCTGCGGCGAAGGATGGCCAGCGGATCACGCAGGAGCTGTTTGGCGGCACCATCGGCTGGGTGGACTGGCAGCGTCCGGGCTTCGACCTGGGACTGCAGCTGCGTCGCTGCCTGGATGAAAACCCCGGCATCCGCGGGATCATGCTGGGTTCGCACGGACTGTTCACCTGGGGTGACACGGCCTATGAATCTTATATCAATACATTGGAGGTCATCGAAAAATGCGCTGAATACCTGCAGGAGCATTTCGATCGTCAGGGTCAGCCTTTCGGTGGCCAGCGTCTGGAGGCATTGCCGGAAGCGGACCGTCGTCGTCAGGCCATCGCCCTGGCGCCCGTCCTGCGCGGTTTCTGTTCTTCGAAGCAGCGTATGGTCGGACATTTCACCGATGATGCGCGTGTGCTGGAATTCATCGACTCCAACGATCTCGACCGCCTGGCTCCGATGGGTACAAGCTGCCCCGACCACTTCCTGCGGACCAAGATCGCGCCGCTGGTATTGAACCTGGCGCCGGATGCGGACCTGTCTGATGCCAGGCAACTCAAGGAAACCCTGTCGCCCCTGTTCGAGACCTATCGCGCGGGCTACACCGAATACTTCGAAACCTGCAAGCACCCGAACAGCCCGGCCTTGCGCGATCCGAACCCGGTGGTGATCCTGTATCCGGGCGTGGGTATGTTCACTTTTGCCAAGGACAAGCAGACGGCCCGGGTGGCTGCGGAGTTTTATATCAATGCCATCAATGTGATGAAGGGTGCGGAGGCCATCTCCGCCTATACTTCTCTGCCCCGTCAGGAGGCTTTCAACATCGAATACTGGCTGCTGGAAGAAGCAAAACTCCAGCGGATGCCCAAGCCCAGGGCCCTGAGTGGTCGCGTCGCCCTCGTCACCGGCAGTGGCGGCGGCATCGGCAAGGCCATCGCCCGCCGTTTTGCGGAGGAAGGTGCCTGTGTGATCCTGAACGATCTGAATGCAGAGCGACTGGCTGAGGCAAAGGCTGAGTTCGTGAAGTCGTTTGGCCGCGATGTGGTCGCTGCTGCGCTGTTGGATGTTAGTGATGCTTCCACGATCGATTCTGCCGTGGCAGAAGCCATCCTGGCCTTTGGCGGGGTGGACCTGGTCGTCAACAACGCCGGACTGTCGATCTCCAAGACCATTGAGGATCATACCGAGAAGGATTGGGATATCCTGTACGACGTACTGGTCAAAGGGCAGTTCCTGGTCACGCAGCGCACGGCCGCCGTTATGCGGCAGCAGGGCTTTGGCGGTGATGTCATCAACATCGTCAGCAAGAACGCCCTGGTGAGTGGTCCGAACAACGCGGGGTATGGTTCTGCCAAGGCAGCCCAGTTACACCTGGCGCGTCTTAATGCGGCGGAACTGGGCAAGGACAAGATCCGGGTGAATATCGTCAATCCCGACGCGGTCATTGCGGGCAGCAATATCTGGAGCGGTGGCTGGGCGGAAGGCCGTGCCAAAGCTTACGGCATCACTGTCGAGCAGCTCCCGGCCTATTATGCCGGACGAACGCTGCTGGGTGAGATCATCCTGCCGGAAGATATTGCCAACGCCTGTTATGCCATCGTGGGCGGGTTGTTGAACAAGTCCACTGGCAACGTCATCAACGTTGATGGTGGTGTTGCGGCGGCGTTTGTTCGCTAAGGATTGTCGCGCTGATATCTAACGGCTAACTTGCAGTCATGAAAGTGGGATTGTTCATTCCCTGTTACATTGACCAGTTCTATCCGCAGGTCGGGATCGCCACCTTGCAGTTGCTGGAAAAGCATGGCTGCACCGTACATTTTCCGGCGGATCAGACCTGTTGCGGACAGCCGATGGCCAACAGCGGATTTGCTTCGGCCGGGAAGGGTTGCGACCGGAATTTCGCCCGTCAGTTCCGGGATTGCGACCATATTGTCGCGCCTTCCGGCAGTTGTGTGCTGCACATCAAGGAGCATTTGAAAGATGCGTCCGATCCTGAAGGTTCGGCGCATATCCGTGGACATATCCATGAGCTTACGGAATTTCTGACCGATATCCTTCAGGTTGAATCGCTGCAGGCTCGTTTTCCGCATCGGGTGGGGCTGCACAACAGCTGTCACGGCCAGCGGGGATTGCATCTCTCCTCGATGAGTGAACGCATGTTGCCTGCTTTTTCGAAGCCGGCCCGGCTGCTCTCGATGGTGGAGGGGTTGGAAATCGTAATGCCCGTGCGGGTGGATGAGTGCTGCGGTTTTGGGGGTACGTTCAGCGTATTTGAAGAAGCCGTCAGTGTGCGGATGGGTCGCGACCGGATCGAGGAGCATGCCGCCAACGAAGTGGAATACATCACGGGCGTGGATACCAGTTGCCTGATGCATCTGGAGGGACTGCTGCGTCGTCAGGGCAGTCCGGTTCGCACGATACATATTGCAGAAATCCTCAACAGCGTCTCATGAAGACAATGACCCATGCGGCCGCCGCCGAGGTATTCAACCAGGATGCCGCCCGCACCCGCTGGCATGACGAAACGCTGTGGTTCGTTCGCCAGAAGCGTGACCGTGCCGCACAGACCCTTCCGGAATGGGAGACCCTTCGGAACTGGGCCTCGCAGATCAAGGACCATACCCTGTCACACCTCGACGAATATCTTTCCGAATTTGAGCGCAACGCGCTGGCCAACGGTGTGCAGGTACACTGGGCATCGGATGCGGCAGATCATAATCGCATCATCCATGAGATCATCCGGCGCAACGGCATTCAGCGGATGGTGAAGAGCAAGAGCATGCTGACGGAAGAGTGCGGGCTGAACGAATACCTGCATGAACAAGGCATCGAAGTGATCGATACAGACCTGGGTGAGCGGATCGTGCAGTTGCGGCATGAACCGCCCAGTCATATTGTGTTGCCGGCCATCCATCTGAAGCGCGAGGATGTGAGCGAGACCTTTCACGAGCACCTCCATACGGAGGCAGGCAATCACGATCCGCAGTACCTCACGGAGGCCGCGCGCCTGCATCTGCGGGAACGCTTTGTGGCCGCGGAACTGGCCATCACGGGCGTGAATTTTGCCATTGCAGAAACGGGTGGATTTGTAGTATGCACCAATGAAGGGAATGCCGATATGGGTGCGCATGCGGCCCGGGTGCATATCGCCTGCATGGGTTTCGAGAAGATCATTCCAAAGGCAGAGCATCTCGGTGTTTTTCTCCGGTTGCTGGCCAGAAGCGCCACGGGACAGCCTGTCACAACTTATAACAGTCATTTCAAAAAGCCGCTGCCCGGAAGGGAGTTGCATATCGTCATTGTCGATAACGGGCGGAGTCGTCAGCTGGGGCGGGAGGATTTCCGTAATTCGCTGAAATGCATCCGTTGCGGGGCTTGTTTCAATACCTGCCCGGTGTACCGGCGCAGTGGCGGCCACAGTTATCACACGGCGGTGGCGGGTCCGATCGGATCGATCCTCACACCGAACCTGGACATGCGCGCGCATGCCGACCTGCCCTTCGCTTCGACGCTTTGTGGTTCGTGTACGAACGTGTGTCCGGTGAAGATCGATATCCATGACCAGTTGTGGAAATGGCGCCAGGTACTGGCGGCGGAGGGGCATGTGTCGTGGACGAAGCGGGTGTCGATGCAGATCGCGGCCTTTGTATTATCTCGTCCCGGGTTGTACCGTATGGCAGGACGGTTGGGTCGTGGCGTATTGAAGACGATGCCCTGGCTGGCGGAGCATCGCTGGAATCCCTGGAGCAAGGCCAGGGCGCTGCCGGAACCGCCTGCTGAGAGCTTCCGCGACTGGTACCTTCGAAACCGAAGATCATGAGTTCGAGAGACCGCATACTAAAGTCCATTACGGCCAATCGGCCGCCTGCCCGGCCTTTGCCGCTGATCGATCTGTCGATGGTGAGCGTGCCGGATGATCCGCTGGAATCCTTCCGGACCGTCCTGGGCAACATTGGCGCTGCTACGGTGCTATTGTCGTCCGTCGATGAATTGTCGGCTGAACTCACGGATGCCCGGGCCAAAGGCCTGCGTTTGATCAACCGGGTGGCCGGTGCGGGTGAAATGGATGAGATCGATCCGGCAGCCCCTGCTACTTCACTGGAGGATGTTGACATCGCTTGTTTGTCGGGCACCGTCAGTGTTGCGGAGAATGGTGCGATCTGGGTTCCGGAGCGTAACATGGGCAATCGTTTGTTGCCGTTCATCTGTACGCAACTGATGCTGGTCGTTGACCGGGCGGATATCGTCGGGACGATGCATGAGGCCTATGCGAGGATCGATGCCTTCGCTGAAGGCTTCGGCGCATTCATTGCCGGGCCTTCCAAGACGGCGGACATCGAGCAGTCGCTGGTCATCGGCGCGCATGGCGCCAAGGGGCTCACGGTTTATATCATCTGATCCCGCTTCATATTTATTTTCAAATTTATCCACATGAGATCCATCACTGTCGTTGTGGCGATGTTTTTAATCGTATCCCTTCGGGCCCAGTCTGATCCAGGTCTTCGGTTATACGAGACCGTTATGGAACGATGGAAGGATTCACTGCCGATCGGGGGATACGTGAAATGGTCATATGACATGGGTGTGGTATTGAAGGGATTTGAGGGGATGTGGCGTCGCACGGGGGATCCTAAATATTTGAAGGCGATCAAATCGAAGATGGACTGGTTCGTCAGGCCTGATGGTTCGATCCTGGGATATGAGCCGACGGAGTACAACATCGATCACATCAACAACGGGAAGCTGGTGCTGCTGCTGTACCGGGAGACGGGTGAGCAGAAGTATCGACTGGCTGCGGATCGTTTACGGGATCAGTTGCGGACGCATCCGCGTACGGCGGAGGGTGGTTTCTGGCACAAGAAAATATATCCCTGGCAGATGTGGCTGGACGGGCTGTACATGGGTGCGCCCTTTTATGCCGAGTATGCGAAGCTGTTCGGGGAAGATTCAGCCTTCAATGACATCACGGCGCAGTTTGTGATGATGGAAAAACATGCCCGCGATCCGCGCACGGGGCTGCTTTATCACGGATATGATGAAAAGCGGCAGCAACGCTGGGCGGATCCGGTGACGGGTACTTCTCCGCATTTCTGGGGTCGTGCGATGGGCTGGTATGCGGATGCGCTGGTGGATGCGCTGGATCATTACCCGAAGGATCATCCGGGGAGGGCGCAGCTGATCGGTATTTTGCAGCGTCTGGCCAGGGCCATCTCCAGGTATCAGGATCCGAAAACCGGTTTGTGGCTGGATGTCATGGCCTATGAGGGGCCGGGTCGGGAGCGGAATTATTTCGAGGCGTCGGCCTCGTCGCAGTTTGTGTATGCATTGGCTAAGGGTGTACGGATGGGCTATCTGAAGCGCGGCATGCTGAAAGTGGCGAAGAAAGGATATGCCGGTCTGCTGGACCGATTTGTGAAGGAGGAGGGCGGTCGCACGCACCTGCATGGCACCGTGAAGGTTTCCGGCCTCGGTGGCGATCCTTACCGGGATGGCAGTTTTAACTATTACATGAGCGAGCCCGTGATCATGGACGATCCAAAGGGTGTTGGTGCGTTCCTGCTGGCAGTCAACGAGATGCAGCCGCTGGTGGGAAGATAGTCCATCAATTCAGTAAAACGTTCCATTGAAGCGGCCCGGGCCGGTGCATACCTTCACTTAAACGTCATCGCATGTGCTGTTGTGAAGGCGTTATCAGGTAACCCATCAACCGTCTGAGGTCGGCATGTTCATCAGGAAGTATTTTGAGGAGTTCGAGACCGGCCAGGTCAGGCAGACGCATGGTCGCACCGTCACGGAGACGGACATTGTGATCCATGCGGGTCAGTCGGGTGATTTCTTTCCGCATCACATGGATGAGGAATGGTGTAAGACCCAGTCGTTTGGAAGACGAATTGCGCACGGGACCCTCATCTTCAGCATCGCCATCGGCCTCACGGCGGACGTTATCAATGAGGTGTCTATGACCTATGGATATGAGCGGTTGCGGTTCACGCGGCCCGTCTTCATTCAGGATACCATCCGCGTGACGGTCACGATCCGCGACAAGGCCGATCATAAAAAGCCCGGCTATGGCATCGTCACCGAGCTGGTGGAATGTCACAATCAATCGGGGGAACTGGTGATGGTCTGCGAACACCTCCTGCTGGTTCAAAAAATGTCGGCCTGATCATGTCTCTGATCTCACTCAAAGGCATCACCTGGGGACATAGCAGGGGCTATACGCCACTGGCTGCGCTGGCCCAGCGGTTTTCCGAACTTCATCCCGGTGTGGCGATCGAATGGCAGAAGCGTTCGCTGCAGGCCTTCGCGGACCAGCCGCTGGATGATCTTTGTCCGCATTTCGATCTGCTCGTGATCGATCATCCATGGGTGGGGACGGCTGCCCGTTTCGGTTATACGTTACCGTTAGACCTTCATCTTTCTTCCGAATTTCTGGAGGATCAGCGGGTACATTCCACCGGTGGCTCACATGAAAGTTATCATTACGAAGGGCATCAGTGGGCCCTGGCGATCGATGCGGCGGCTCCGGCTGCGAGTTATCGGGCAGACCTGCTCCCGCATCCGCCACAGACCTGGTCGGAGCTGCTCGACCTGGCCAGGAAGGGGCGCGTGGCCGTGCCGGCGATCCCGATCGATCTGCTGATGACGTTCTATAGTTTCTGCATTGCGCATGGCCGGGAGCCATTCCTTCGTGAGGATGAGGTGGTGGACCGGGCGACAGGCCGGGCGGTGATCGGATCGATGCGGGAATTGTATGGACTCGTGGATCGAAAGATGTTCGATCGGAATCCCATTGCCGTGGCGGAACTGATGACGAGTGGGGATGAATATTTTTATTGTCCCTTTGCCTATCCTTATTCGAATTATGCGCGGGTTGGCTATGCCCGTCGCAGGCTCACATATACCGACCCCGTATTTTTCGGGGCGGAGCGTTTCAGGACGACCATTGGCGGAACGGGACTGGCGGTGTCTGCTGCGGGCAGGCATATAACGCAGGCGCTCGGGTTTGCTTCGCTGGCTGCTTCCGGCGAATGCCAGCGTACGATGTATGTGCAGCATGGCGGGCAGCCGGGGCATCGATCGGCATGGACCGACGCTGAGGCGGACCGGCTGACGGGCGGATTCTTTGCGGCCGTGTTGCCGGTGATGGAGCGGGGATATCTAAGGCCAAGGTATCACGGATATCTGCATTTCCAGGACCTGGCCGGAGATCCGCTGCGTGATTGCCTGAAGCATTCAACGGATCCGGACCTGGCACTGGATGCGATGGATGCCATCTACAGAGACAGTATTTCTTTACATCATTCCACCCATCATTCCCGATGAATCTGCCGTTGAAAGGATTGCTGGTGCTGGAGTTCAGCCAGTATCTCTCGGGGCCTTCCGCCGGATTGCGTCTGGCGGATATGGGTGCCCGGGTGATCAAGGTCGAGCGGCCGGGATCGGGCGAGGCGGGTCGCCGGCTGGCGATCAAGAACCTGTGGCATGGCGATGATTCGTTGTTATTTCATACGATCAACCGGAACAAGGAGAGCATCACGGCCGACATGAAGGATCCGGAGGACATGGCCCTCCTGCATCGCCTGATCGGCCGGTGTGATGTGTTGATCCATAATTTTCGTCCGGATGTGATGGGGCGTCACGGTTTGGACTATCCTTCCGTCGCGCGCCTCAATCCGCGGATCGTGTATGCGGAGATCTCGGGTTATGGTCGCAAGGGCCCCTGGAAGGATAAGCCGGGGCAAGATCTCTTACTGCAGTCGATGTCGGGGCTCACATTCACGACGGGGGAGCGGACCGGACCGCCCGTGCCTTTCGGGATCTCCATCGGTGATATCCTCTCCGGTGCGCAGTTGACGCAGGGCATCCTGGCGTTGTTGATCCGTCGGCAGCGAACGGGCAGGGGCGGTCAGGTGGAGGTGAGCATCCTCGAGTCGCTGCTGGATTTTCAATTTGAGTTACTTACCACATATTTCCAGACGAGAAGACAGCCGGAGCGGAGTGCACTGGCCAACGGGCAGCCGTTGCTGAGTGCGCCTTATGGGATCTATCGCACGCTGGATGGTTATCTGGCCCTGGCGATGATGGATATTCACGTGCTGGCGGATACGATCGGGTGTCGGGCGTTGAAGATTTTCGATCCCCGGAAGGCCTTTGTGCAGCGGGATGAGATCAAGCGGGTGCTGGCTGCCTTCCTGGCGGGTGCTGGTACCGAATACTGGCTGGAACGCTTACAGGCCGCGGGCTTATGGGCGATGCCGGTGCTGGACTGGAACCAGATGACCACGCTGGAGGCCTACCGTTCCCTGGAGATGGAGCAACATTTGCTGACGGAGCAGGGCGAGATCGTCACGACGCGTTGTCCGATCCGGTTTGACGGACAACGAATTTTTTCATCACGTCCCGCTCCCCGGTTGGGGGAGCAGGATGCACAGATCCGTGCGGAGGCGGCCACTGACATCGCATGAAACCGCTGCAGGACATATTGGTCGTGGATTTCAGCCAGTTCCTCTCGGGGCCGTCGGCATCCCTGCGGATGGCGGATATGGGCGCACAGGTCATCAAGATAGAGAAGCCCGAAACGGGAGATATCTGCCGGCATCTTTATGTATCCGATGTCAACATTGACGGGGAGTCCACTATTTTTCACGCCATCAATCGAAATAAATACAGTTATGTCGCCGATCTGAAGGACCCTGATGATGCGGCCAGGGTCTGGCAACTCATTCGCCGGGCGGATGTGCTGTTGCATAATTTCCGGCCCGGGGTGATGGATCGACTTGGTTTCGGTTACGAGGCGGTGAAGGCTGTACATCCCGGGATCATTTATGCCGAACTCAGCGGATATGGCCATGAGGGAGACTGGAGTCAGTTGCCGGGACAGGATCTCTTGTTGCAGTCGGTCTCGGGGCTGACCTGGCTGAGCAATGACCGCGACCAGGGACCTACGCCGATGGGTGTGGCGGTGGTGGACATTCTGGCAGGAACACATATTGCCCAGGGCATCTTTGCGGCGTTGTTTGCCCGAGGCGAACATGGATCGGGGGCTTTCGTGCAGGTGAGTATGTTCGAGAGCATACTTGATTATCAGTTCGAGGTGTTGACCAGTTATTTCAACGACGGACGTGAGTTGCCGACCCGGGGAATGGCCAACAGTGCACATGCCTATATCGCGGCGCCCTATGGCATCTATCAGACAAGAGATGATTACATTGCAATTGCCATGACACCGATCGACGGGTTGGGCGAAAGGCTCGGTTGTGCTGAACTGACGCGGTTCTCCGATCCGGGGACCTGGTTCAGTCACCGCGATGAGATCAAGCGCATTTTGTCTGCGCATCTGTTGGAGGGAACGTCCGCACATTGGCTCGGCATCCTGGAAAGTGAGGGCGTTTGGTGTGCACCGGTCTATGACTATGACCGGCTGGTGCAGACTGAGGGATACAAGGTGCTTGACATGGAGCTCCGGGTCACGACGGGTGACGGGGTGAGTGTTACCACCACCCGATGTCCGATCCGCATTGACGGGGAGTTGATGCTCAGCGGCAGGGGAGCGCCCCGGTTGGGCGAGCACAATGCGGAGATCGATCGGACCTTTGGCATAGGAGGTCATCAATCGTCAATTCATCAATCATCATGAATCATTTGATCATCGATACCCATATTCATGTTTGGGACCTTGAAGCAGCCAGGTATGCGTGGCTGGAGGGAAGTACATCCATCCTTAATCGCACTTATCGGTTGGAAGAGATCCAGTTTGAGCGGGTTTCGGCCGGGGTGACAGGTGGTGTGTTGGTGCAGGCGGAAAATCATCTCGAAGACACGGCACACATGTTGCGGGTGGCCCGTGCCTCCGGATGGATCACGGGCGTGGTGGGATGGCTGCCGTTGATGGATCCGGCAGAGACCGCGAGGTTGCTGACGGATGTTTATCTGCGTGAACCGTTGTTCAAGGGCGTTCGCCACCTGATCCATGGCGAGTCGGATCCGAGGTGGTTGTTGCAGCCGGAGGTCCTGGAGAGTCTGTCGATCCTGGCGGCGCATGACATCCCATATGATGTGGTGGGTGTCTTACCGGAGCACATTGAAACGGCTTTGGTGGTGGCGGATCGAGTGCCGTCATTGCGGATGGTATTCGATCACCTCAATCAGCCCCCGATCGCATCCGGTGAGCGTTATGGTCGCTGGGGCGAATTGATGAAGGAGGCGGCACAGCATTCCGGATTTCACATGAAGATCTCGGGATTGGGTATTGCCGGCGGTGATTTTGCGGGACGCCGGCCCGAAGATATATTGCCTTATGTCGCGTTCGCTGTTGAGCATTTCGGTACCGATCGTTGTTTTTGTGGTGGTGACTGGCCGGTATCCCTGCTGGCGATGGGATATGCCGATACCTGGGCGCTGAATCGCAGGCTGGTGGAGGAAGTGGTTGGGCCGGAAGCCGTGCAGGCCGTTTTGGCTGGGAATGCGATCAATTTTTACAAATTATAAATCCGGCCGAAGATGGAAGTCATCCAGGGAGTCTTGTGGCATGCCGTCGGTGCGTCGAGCGCCTCGCTTTGTTACACGCCTCAGGCGCGCCTTCGGGGCTGGAGCTGGCAGACCTACTGGCTGGCGCAGGCGGCCTGGTGCTGGCTGCTGATCCCCGTTATGGTTGCCTGGCTGACCATCCCCGACCTGGGTGCGGTGTTGCAGGAGGCCCCTGCGGCTGCCATGTGGCGATCTTTCGGGCTGGGCATTGCCTATGGCATTGGCGGAACGGCCTTTGGGATGTCGATCCGATATCTTGGGATCTCCCTTACTTATGCCATCGCTGTGGGCATCAGTTGTGTGTTGGGGACGCTGCTTCCTCCCCTGGTGGCCGGCACTTTGTCGGAAGTGCTTTCGGGGACGGGATCTTCCTATATGATCGGGGGTGTCATGCTTGGTGCGACAGGCATCCTGGCTTGCGGCTGGGCGGGTCGGTCGAAGGAGCGTGACATCGCGGAGCAACAGGGTCAGGCGACTTCTTTTTCATGGACGAAGGGGCTGCCCATCGTTTTACTCGCAGGTGTGTTGTCGGCCATGTATGGATTTTCTTTGGATCAAGGCCAGCCCATCGCAGACGTGGCTGCCCGGCACGGCGCCGGCTCCATGCAGGGCAATGTCATCTATCTGTTTTCAAATACCGGGGCATTTCTGAGTACGATGCTCTACTGCCTGTATCTCCATCGGAAGGAAGGAACGTTCGGGGAATACAGGCATTCTGCACCCGGACTGACCCGCAATCACCTGCTGGCGTTATTAACAGGGATCCTTTGGTATGGGCAATTCTTCTTCTATGGGTTGGGACATGTGCGGATGGGCCGGTTTGCATTCAGCAGCTGGGCCGTGCACATGATCCTGCTGGTGATGATCAGTACCCTGGCAGGCTTGTTGTTGAAGGAATGGAAAGGGACCAGGTCGGGGACTCGCCTCTTGCTGGCGGTGGCATTGATGATCCTCGCGATTGCGGTGCTGATAATCACCTACGGAAATCGACTGGCCTCAGAAGGGATCAGTGCATGATGATGGATCTTGACCATATCGCCCGGTTACAGATGCCCATTTACATCATTGGTGCTGGTGGCATTGTCAATGATGCGCATCTCCCGGCTTATCGGAAGGCCGGATTTCGGGTGCAGGCCATCACAGATCTTGATCCGCTGAAGGCAGAAGCCACAGCGGAAAGATGGGGGATCCCTGAAGTTTTTCATCGTATTGAGGATATGATCACTGTGCTGCCCACGAATGCAGTGGTAGATATCGCTGTGCCGGCACCTGCGCTGTCGTTCATCCTTGAACGTCTTCCAATAGGTGTACCGGTGTTGTTTCAAAAGCCTATGGGTGGAGATCTGGCGGAGGCCAGGAGGATATTGGCCATTTGTCGAGGTCGGCATTTGCTGGCAGCCGTCAATTTTCAACTGCGGTACGCACCCTTCATCCTCGAGGTCAAACGCATGATCGATGCAGGAATGCTCGGTAGATTATATGATGTTGAGGTAAATGTAAATGTTTACACGCCCTGGCATCTCTGGGATTTCCTGTCGGTCTCCCCCCGGGTGGAGATCCTGTATCACAGTATTCATTATGTTGACCTCGTCCGTCATCTGCTGGGGGAACCGGCGTCTGTCCATGCCCATACGAACAAACATCCCTCGATGCCCCATCTGGCATCTGTCCGCAGCAGTATCATCATGGATTATGGAGAGATGGTGCGTTCGAATATCCTTACCAATCACTGTCATGATTTCGGGACACCTAATCAGTATTCCTATATCAAGATCGAGGGCGACCGGGGCGCGGTGCTCATACATTTCGGCGCGTTGATCGATTATCCGCGCGGTGCGCCTGACCGGTTTTCCTTTACAACGATCGAAAACGGAGTGGTTAAGCCCTGGCAGACCATTGAGATCGCCGGAAGCTGGTTCCCGGATGCTTTTATCGGCTCCATGGCTTCGCTGATGCAGGCAGCAGCGGGCATCGTAGATCTGCCAGACAATTCAGTGGAGGACTGCATCCACACCATGGCCTGCGTAGAGGCGGCCTATGAGAGCAGCCGGCAGGGCGGGATCCGTCCCGAAAGGGATTTTGGGGGCTGAGCTTTCCGGTCTGAACGCAAATGAATGAAGCGAATATCAATCATACTGGCCGGTCTGTCGATCATGGCAGGACTGAGTGCGCAGACGCGCATTACGGACCGGGTCGGGACGAATCGCAGCCGGTATGCGGCCGTGCGACTGGAACAGGAGCTGAAAACCATTAAGCCCGACGGCCGCCGTGATCATATCATCCTGGACAGAGCCGTTGGCGGACCAAAGGAAGGGTTTGTCATCCGTGGGGGATCAGATACGATCCGGATCACGGGATTCGACGACTCCGGAGTGCTATATGGTACCCTCGCGTTGGCTGACAGCATCAGATCTGCGGGGAAGATCCCCGGGAAGATCGAGGTGTCCGATGCGCCGGAAATGGTGCTGCGTGGTGCCTGCATCGGACTGCAGAAACCCTGGTACTTGCCGGGCCGGACGGTCTATGAATATCCGTACTCGCCGGAAACCTTTCCCTGGTTCTATGATCGGTCGCAATGGATCCGGTACCTGGACATGCTGGTCGACAACCGGATGAATGCGCTCTACCTGTGGAACGGGCATCCCTTCGCCTCCCTTGTCCGATTGCCTGACTATCCTTACGCAGTGGAAGTCGATGAGGCTACCTTCAAAAAGAACGAGGAGATCTATCGGTTCCTGACCGCCGAGGCGGAGAAACGTGGCATCTGGGTCATCCAGATGTTTTACAATATCATCGTGTCGAAGCCCTTTGCAGAGCGGCATGGATTGAAAACACAGGACAGGGAGCGGCCGATCCTCCCGCTGATCGCGGATTACACGCGGAAGTCGATCGCGGCCTTCGTGGAGAAATATCCGAATGTCGGATTGATGGTTTGCCTGGGAGAAGCGATGCAAGGAGTAGGTCCGGATGATACGGAATGGTTCACACAGACCATCATCCCGGGGGTGCGTGACGGGCTGCAGGCGCTGGGGCGGACCGACGAACCGCCCATCGTGCTGCGTGCGCATGACACGGATGCACCGGCTGTGATGCGGGCGGCACTTCCCCTGTATAAAAATCTGTACACGGAGGCGAAATTCAACGGGGAGGCGCTTACGTATGAGCGACCGCGCGGGAGTTGGGCCCAACTGCACCGGACGCTGGCCGGACTGGGGAGTGTGCAGATCGAGAATGTACATATCCTGGCGAACCTGGAGCCCTTTCGTTATGGTTCTCCGGCATTCATCCGTGAATCGGTCAGGGGGATGCACGAGGTGATGGGTGGCAACGGTTTACATTTATATCCGCAGGCATCTTACTGGGACTGGCCATACACGGCGGATAGTGTGTCGGGCGGTCGATTGCTGCAGACGGATCGCGACTGGATATGGTATGCGGCCTGGAGCCGGTATGCCTGGAGATCGAAACGGGATGTGCGTGATGAAGATGCTTACTGGGCGGGTCTGCTGGCCGATCGGTTTGGCTGTGATCTTTCTGACGGCTATCGGCTGCTGGCCGCTTATGAGCACAGCGGACGCATCGCGCCGATGCTGTTGCGTCGATACGGGATCACCGATGGCAATCGTCAGACATTGACACTGGGTATGTTGATGACGCAGTTGATCAATCCTTATCGCTACGGATTGTTCACCCTGTTATACGAATGCGAGGCTCCTGAAGGGGAGTCGCTCGCCGAGTATGCCGACCGGGACTGGAAGGGTTTGCCGCATGCCGGCGAGACACCGCATGTCGTCAACGCGTCTGTTCTGAGCGATGCGGATGCTGCGGTTGCTGCGATCGACGGACTAACGTCAAAGGCTACCCGAAATAATGATGAGTTGCGCCGGCTTCAGAATGACATGCAATGTTATCAACTGATGGCCCGGCATTTCGTGCACAAAACGGAGGCAGCATTGAAGGTGCTTCGATATAAATACAGCCGTGATGTCCGTGACCTGGACACGGCAGCTGTGTTGCTGCAGCGGAGTGTGGAGGAATATCGGGCACTGGCGGATCGAACGGCATCGACCTATCTCTATGCCAACAGCATGCAGACATCGCAGCGGAAGATCCCGATGCGCGGGGTGGATGCCACGTTCAAACATTGGAAGGAGATGGTGCCGGTCTTTGAAAAGGAGTTGGCCGTCTTTCATTTGCGGATCGATTCGCTGCGACGGAATATAACTTCGGTTGTGCGTGACCGTGAGTCTTTGCCATCGGTTCCTGTCATATCTTCTTTTCCGACTCTCCGTCTGGATACGGGGATCTCGCTTTTTTCAGACACGATCCTGCCGGTCATGGCATTGGCTCCGGAGTTGAAGGGATTGCAGGGTTCGGTGTTGTCTTTTGAAAATATTCGTCAGCGCGGCACGGTACTACAATTCAAGAGTGATGTGCCCGTGAAGGTGGTGGTGGGATATTTCCGGACGCAGCGGGCAGCCTTCAGGACTGACACGGTTTTTTTGCGTCCTCCTGAGCTGGAAACCAACGCCGGCGCGGATGACCGGGGCCAGTCGGACGTAACCATCTCGAATGCCATCACATTGAAAGGCATGCCGCCGGTGGATGTGCATACTTATCGATTTCAGGCGGGATCGCATGAGCTTCGGCTGGAGCCGGGTGTTTGTTTGTTACTGGGGTTCACGGGAGGCGATAAACGGCTGCCGGTCTATGATGCCGGTCTGATGGCAGATGACCGTTTGCGGAATATCGACTGGCTCTTCGAGTGATGCGGCTTCGGATGCTTATATTTATCCAAATTCTATCGCATGTATTTCGGAAGGAAATTTCTGGGGCTGATCGCATGTTTGTCGATATCATTTTCGGATGGTCTTGCGCAGGATCATCAACTGTGGTATGAGCGTCCGGCATCAAAGTGGGTGGAGGCTTTGCCCATCGGCAACGGACGGATCGGGGGGATGGTTTTTGGCGGTGTTCGTCAGGAGCGGATCCAATTTAATGAAGAAACCCTGTGGAACGGGATGCCAAGGGACCACAATCGAACCGGCGCCCATCAATATTTGGATACGATCCGGGATCTGTTGTTTCAGGGCCGTCAGAAAGAGGCGGATGCCCTGGCTGAGCGTGAGTTCATGGGTATGAAAAGTGCAGATGGGGCGTGGAAGACCTGGATCGACAAGGTACTTTCAGGGCAAGGATTGAATGGAGATCCTTCCGGAGTCCATTTTGATGATGCAGCCTGGAAATCGATGACCGTACCACATTATGAGGGATGGGAGGCTATGGGGCATCCAGACTTGGATGGTGCGGTGTGGTTTCGGACGAGTTTTCAATTGCCGGCTGAGTGGGAGGGCAAGGATCTGGAGCTCGACCTGAACCGCATACATCATCGCGACCGGACCTGGGTGAACGGGCGTTTAGTGGGAGGTGTTGACGGCGATGTCCCGCGTCTTTACCGGGTTCCGGCCGATGTGCTCAAGGCAGGTCGGAATATCATTGCCATTCAGGTGATCAACTATGAAAAAAAGGGGGGACTGGCCGGATACAAGGAGTCCAATCGGCATATCGGTCTTTATCCCGTTGGAGAAAATGAATCTAAGAAGATCTCCATTCAGGGTCAATGGAAATATCTGATCCAGCACGATGATCCCCCTGGGGTTGGCTTCTATCAGGCCAGTTATCAGCCTTTCGGGGATCTGTACCTGGATTTCGATCATGCAGACAGCAGTGCTTATCGTCGGTCGCTCGACATCTCGGAAGCGGTGGCTAAAACAACCTATCGCTCCGGTGGGGTAACCTATACGCGGGAGTATCTGGTGAGTCATCCGCATCAGGCGATGATCGTTCGGTTATCAGCAGATAAGCCCGGTGCACTTGGATTTACGGCCTCGCTGGCCAGTCCTCATAAAGGTTTCACGGTCCGTCTGGTGGATGCGCAGACCATTGAACTCAACGTACAGGTGAAGGGTGGAGCGCTGCGTGGTATTTCACAGCTGAAGGTAAAGACGGAAGGTGGTCGGGTGAGTGTTCGCGATGGGCGGCTGGTGGTCGAAGGTGCAAGTGCTGCGGAACTGCAGCTGGCGGCCGGCACGAACTATATTGATTACAAGAACGTGTCGGGTGATCCGATGACGAATGTTCATCTGGCCTGGAAGGCATTGGCCGGAAAGGACTGGACGGGCATTCGAGGTACGCATGTGCGGGAGTATCGCACGCATTTTGATCGGTTTTCGATCGATCTGGGGCGGACGATGCAGGCTGATAAACCCACGGACCGGCGCATCAACGAATTCGCAGGGGTGCAGGATCCGTCTTTTGTGGCCCTGTACGTTCAATACGGGCGCTACCTGCTCATTTCTTCCTCACGTCCGGGGACGCGACCTGCCAATCTACAGGGCATCTGGAATGACCTCCTGTCGCCGCCCTGGGGCAGTAAATACACAACGAATATCAACGCTGAGATGAATTACTGGCCGGCGGAGATGCTGAATCTCTCGTCGATGCATGAGCCCTTCTTTAAGATGACCGAGGAGGTGGCGGAAGCCGGCCGGGCAACGGCGCGTGAATATTACAAGGCCCGTGGCTGGGTGATGCATCACAACACGGACCTGTGGCGGGGTACGGCGGCGATCAATGCTGCGAACCACGGCATCTGGGTGACAGGCGGGGCCTGGTTCTGCCAGCACCTCTGGGAGCATTTCCTGTACACGCGGGATACGAATTTTCTGCGGACGCGGGCCTATCCGGTGATGAAGGAATCGGCGTTGTTCTTCGATGATTTCCTGATCCCGGATCCGAAGACGGGATTGCTGATCAGTACGCCGTCGAATTCGCCGGAGCAGGGCGGACTGGTGGCGGGTCCGACGATGGATCATCAGATCATCCGCGACCTGTTCCGAAATGTGGCCGCTGCGAGTGCGATCCTAAAGGTCGATGCTGATCTGGGCAGGCATCTCACCGAAAAGGCGGCCCGGATCGAACCCAACCGCATCGGTCGTTTGGGGCAACTGCAGGAATGGACGAAGGATGTGGATGACTCCACCAATAAGCACCGGCATGTCTCTCATCTCTGGGCGGTTTATCCGGGCAGCGAGATCAACTGGGAACAGACACCGGACCTGTTGAAGGCGGCCCGGCAGTCACTCATCTACCGCGGAGATGCCGCCACAGGCTGGAGCCTGGGCTGGAAGATCAATCTCTGGGCGCGATTCCTCGACGGTGATCATTCTTATCGGCTGATCCAGATGTTATTGAGTCCCTCGAAGGGCGGTGCGGGGAGTTATCCCAATCTTTTTGACGCGCATCCACCGTTCCAGATCGACGGGAATTTCGGCGGGGCGGCCGGCATCGGAGAACTCCTGGTACAGAGTCATCTTGGCCCGATCGATCTGTTACCTGCATTGCCATCAGCACTGCCGGATGGTTCGGTCAGGGGCTTCTGTGCCCGTGGCGGTTTTGAACTGGATGTGTCCTGGAAGGGAGGAAAACTCCAGCGGGTGACCGTGCGTTCAAAGGCGGGGCTGCCGTTGCATCTGAGGTATGGAAGTTTGTCGGCAACACTCCCTTCAACAAAGAAGGGTAGCTCGTATAGTTTTGATGGGAACCTGAAGCCGGTCGTTCGTTGATCGTATTCATGTGCCTGCCCGAAAATAAATTTACATATGTACAGGATCCCGGGACTTATATTCATTTTGATGTCAGCTGCACTGATCGCCCATGCGCAAACGCTCTCGGTCACCGGGCTGCGATGTGATCATCGGAAGGATCCGGTTGGAATGGATGAGTCCAGGCCCGGACTGAGCTGGCAGATCCGGGCGGATGAGCAGGGTGTTATTCAGCAGCGATATCAGATCATTGTCTCAGAGGATATTGTATCGGTCATGAAAGGGATCGGCACGGCCTGGGATTCAAAACCTGTGGTGAGTGAACAGTCGTTGCAGGTGCCTTATGGCGGAGAGCCACTGGCATCCGGGAAAAAATACTGGTGGCGCGTGCGGGTATGGGACACGCACGGGCATGTGTCTGGTTGGAGTCCGGCGGCCGAATGGCACACGGGGCTGTTTCGTATGGAAGATTGGAAGGGCGCGCAATGGATCGCCCGGGATATTCTGCCTGATACCAGCCGCATTGCTCCGCATTTGCACGGCAATGGCCCGAAACGACTGGGCCCCCGGCGTGATACGCTCCCATTGTTGCGTCGTGGTTTTAGGGTATCCGGCACCGTTAGTCGTGCCATGTTATATATTTCCGGCCTCGGACATTTTGAGGTCAGATTGAACGGAGTTCAGGTGGGAGATCAATTCCTCGCACCCGGTTGGACGGATTACGCCAGGTCAGCGCAGTACGTCACATTTGATGTGACGAACCAGTTGAAGCCGGATGTCAATGCCTTGGGTGTTTCGCTGGGTAATGGATTTCTGTATATTCCTTCGGAACGATATCGAAAGATGACGGGGGCTTATGGGCTGCCGATGATGAAAGCCAGGCTCCATATCGAATATGCCGATGGTCGTTCAGATGATATTGTTTCAGACACCAACTGGAGGACGGCCATGTCACCGGTGATCTATTCTTCGATTTTTGGTGGAGAGGACTATGATGCCATGCGCGAAATGGCCGGCTGGGATCTTGGTGATTACAATGATCGGCAATGGCAGGCTGCGCGCATCGCGGCAGGCCCGATATTGCTCCGTTGTCAGTCGCAGGAGCCGGTAAAGATTTTACAGACACTTGCCGTACGGTCGGTGCAGAAACTGCGTCCCGGCGTAGATATCTACGACCTGGGACAGAATTTTTCCGGCGTTCCCGGCATAACGGTCACGGGTAACCGGGGCGATACGGTCATTCTCTATCCGGCCGAGCTTGTGCATGCTGATGGTTCGGCCAATCAGAACGCAACGGGCAAGCCGACATATTTCAAGTATATACTTAAAGGTGGCGGTGCGGAGACCTGGCATCCTCGATTCAGTTATACCGGATTTCGGTATGTGGAGGTGCATCGAAAGACGGGACCGGGAGGCGGTGCGGGGCCTCAAGTACAGCATTTGCAGGGGTTGCATGTGCGGAATGCTGCCGAGGAATATGGATCTTTTCAATGTTCCTATCCTTTATTCAACCGCATTGATACGTTGATCCGCTGGGCGATCCGAAGCAATATGATGAGTGTGTTCACGGATTGTCCGCATCGTGAAAAGCTTGGCTGGCTAGAACAGACACATCTGATGGGGGCTTCTGTACATTTCGTACATGATGCTGCGGCGCTCAACAGGAAAATGATCCGCGACATGATGGAGGCTCAGTATCCCGACGGAAAGATACCAGAGATCGCGCCGGAGTATACCAGGTTTACGCCACCTTTCGATGAGTCGCCGGAATGGGGGAGTGCTTCGGTGATACTTCCCTGGTATCAATACCTTTGGTACGGCGACCTTCAGACCTTGCGTGAAGCCTATGATATGATGAAGGGCTATGTCGGTTATCTGGATCAGCGATCCGACAACGGCCTGCTTCGTCACGGGTTAGGGGATTGGTTCGATCTCGGACCTCAGCGACCGGGTGTCTCACAACTGACCAGACCTGGCATCACGGCCACTGCCACCTGGTACTATGACCTGACCATCATGGCCAGGGCAGCGGAAGTATTGGGGTATGATGCTGACGTCGCAAAGTGGCGAGATAAGTCTGCATTCGTTAAAGCTGCTTTCCAACGAACATTCTTTGATCCGGTTGGTCAGCAGTTCGATTCCGCCAGTCAGACGGCCAATGCCATGGCGCTGTATATGGGGCTTGCTGACTCCAGCCAGGCAGCAGGTGTGTTGAAAGCCCTTACCAGTGATATCCGCAGGCGGGATAACGCATTAACTGCCGGTGACATCGGTTATCGATATGTATTGAAAACTTTGTCTGCAGCCGGTTTGAACGATCTGGTGTACGATATGAATGCACGGGATGATGTGCCGGGTTACGGTTATCAGTTGAGGCATGGCGCTACGGCGCTCACAGAAAGTTGGGCAGCTTTGCCTTCCGTGTCCAATAACCATTTCATGCTCGGGCATCTGTTGGAATGGTTCTATGAACGTTTGCTGGGTATCCGACAGCGAGAAGGATCGATCGGTTATCGCGAACTGGTGATCGAACCGGTATCGGTGGGAGATGTGAAGTCTGCAAAGGGTGGATTCAATACAGCCTATGGCCGTCTGCACATCGACTGGAAATCAGGAGCAGATAAATTCGAAATGATGGTGATGATCCCTTCCAACAGCAAGGCACAGGTAATCATCCCCGCTGATCCCGGTGATCAGATCTGGATGAATGGTCGCCTCGTCAGGGAACAGCCAACGTCAGGAAAAATAGAAATGAATGTGATGTCGGGACGCCACGCATTTATCGTCAGAAAGAAAAGATAAAAAGATCATTGATATGGATCGATTTATTATCGATATGAATAAACAAATATGAACACATTAATTTGTGAGGAGCCCGGTAGATTTGAGTATGCAGAGACTGCGTGTCCCTCCCTTTCGCAGGATGAAGTGCTGTTGCGGGTACGCCGCATCGGCGTATGTGGCACTGATCTTCATGCCTTCGAAGGCACGCAGCCATATTTTTCCTATCCCCGCATCCTCGGGCATGAGCTGGGTTGCGAGATCGCGGATCCGAATGGCCATGCCGGATGGAAGGCCGGGGATCCTGTCACGCTGATACCGTATTTCCATTGCGGTCATTGCATTGCCTGTCGGTCGGGGCAGACCAACTGTTGCGCTTCGCTAAAAGTGTACGGTGTGCACATCGATGGTGGTATGCGTACGCATGTCGCCGTGCCGGCGGCATCGCTGGTGTCAGGTGTTGGCATGTCTTTCGACGAGCTGGCGCTGGTGGAGCCGCTTGCCATCGGGGCGCATGGCATCCGCAGGGCGGATGTACGACCCGGTGAATTCGTGCTGATCGTCGGGGCCGGTCCGATCGGCCTCGGGTTGATGGCTTTCGCACGCATCGCGGGCGCGCAGGTCATCGCACTGGATATCAACGATACGCGGCTGGATTTTTGTCGCGAACGCCTGGGGGTTGAGCATGTGATCCATGGTGGTCGGGAAGATGTGGATGCCCGATTGAAAGAGATCACAAATCGTGATATGCCTTCGGTGGTGATCGACGCGACCGGCAATCGCCATGCCATCCTGCAGGGATTTTCGTATATGTCGCATGCCGGCCGATACGTCCTGGTCGGATTGCAGAAGGGTGAGGTGGCGGTCAGTCATCCTGAATTCCACAAGCGGGAGGGCACGCTGATGAGCAGTCGCAATGCCACCCGTGCCGATTTCGATCATGTGATCGACAGCATGAGAAGCGGGCTGGTGGATCCGGCGACCTTCATTTCTCACCGGGTGGATTTTTCAGAAGCCGCGGCCAGTTTCCCGGTATGGCTTGATCCAGCCACCGGTGTCATCAAAGCCATGATCTCTTTATGATCCGGATCTCAAGTGCCCCGGTGGTCAATGGATTGATGTGCATTCTGTTGGGCCTTTCTCTGGCCACTTCAGCGCAGTCGCGGCGGGTATTCCCCTTCGATCATGACTGGTCCTTTCTGCCCGGGTCAGATACGATCACTAGCGGTAACGCATATCCAAAGTTATGGCGCCCGGTTCGTCTGCCGCATGACTGGAGCATTGACTCGAATTTTTCATCCATTTATCCGGCTACAAATCAGGGTGGTGCCTTGCCCGGCGGGATTGGCTGGTATAGGAAAAGGTTCCGGGTTCCGAAGGCTGCAGAACATGCGCTGGTGTCGATCGAGTTTGACGGCGTGCATAAGCATGCATCGGTGTGGATCAACGGACATTTACTGGGGATGCGTCCTTCGGGATACATGGGTTTCAGTCATGACCTCACCCCGCATTTGAACCGCACAGGGGAAAATGAGCTCATCGTTCGGGTGGACAACAGTCTGCAGCCGAACGAGCGGTGGTACACGGGT
>VFQT010000889.1_pt1 | contig 39870 bp, 26 predicted proteins | sample 3512381 | NCBI WGS metagenome assembly VFQT01 (sample SAMN10412376, study PRJNA504923) | tailings metagenome | isolation source: Relicate 2 Philex TSF3 active mining site | place: Philippines: Tuba, Benguet | collected 2017-08-29 | reverse complement strand
ATCAAAAATCAAACGAAAATTCCTGCTATTTTTGCACTAGCACGTTGAAACCGCCAAACCAAATCTTCAAAGAGCATAAATACTATAACAACATTATTGAAGAAGCACAAAAGGGAACATCGGACATCACAAAATATTTAGAATGGTTTCTTGGTTGTTTTGAAAGGGCCTTAATAGCAAGTGAACAAAATTTGGAAATCATTTTGGATAAAGCACACTTTTGGGACAGGCACAAGTCAACAAACATTAATGAAAGACAACGGCTTGTAATTAATTTTCTTTATGACAATTACAGTAAAGAAGTGGGATTTTTACGAACATCAACCTACGCTAAACTCACCAAATGTTCGACAGATACAGCTTTGCGAGATTTGCAAGATTTAGTTGCAAAGGAAATGTTGAAAGCAGAAGACAGCGGAAAGAAAACACATTACGTTGTTATAAGTCCGAAAAAAATAAAAATCCCGAAATGAAGTTAGGTCTCTTTGGCTCATTCGGGGGTTGAGTTTTATTGGGGTGCTTTCAAGAGGATGAAATAGGCGATTCATTCATATCGTTTTCGGCATCCGTTGCCGATTTCCATATCGACCAGGCTTCTTCGGCTTGGTGTTCGAGCATGCCGATTCCCCCGCATACGTGTAGGCCGCAATCGAGGGCATATTGCATGAGTGGGGTGATTTCTGGGGTATACACCAGATCAAACAGCAGGGTGGATGCCCGACAATGGCTTAGGTCGATGGGTGGTCGTTGACCAGCGAAACCGGGGTCCATTCCCAATGGGGTGCAGTGTACCAGTAAATCGAAGTCCTCCCACGGCACCGAACCAAGCGCATCGTAGGTGAACCGCCGGGCACCGGCGAAGGCATCTTGAATTTGCGGTGATGATCTCTGCAGGACCGACGCTTCAGCCAAAGCGTGCGGAATATCAGGGCGATCTACCGCCTCAGGTGTAGCGCGAACCATCTGGTCAAATGAAATCCCCAGATCCCGCAATGCCCGGGCAACGGCACGCGCCGACCCCCCTGAGCCCAAAATAAGGGCTCTGCGGTGCTTGAAAATCCTGGCCGGCCCGGGAGCAGCCGGCACAGCAGCAGCCGGCACAGCAGCAGCCGGCAAAGCAGCAGCCGGCCCTCGAGCAGGCAGCACAGCAGCAGCCATCACGGCTGCAGCCAACTCAGAATCGACCTCCGCCATGGCCCGAACCAAAGCTGAGGCGAACCCCCCCACATCGGTGTTGTAGCCGGTGATGTGCATGCCATCGCCATAACGACCATTTCTTCGGATCAACAGCGTATTTACCGCGCCAATGCGTGAAGCGGACGGGTGCAAGGCATCACAAAGGGATAAAACAGCAGTTTTGTGGGGAATCGTTACATTCAAACCCACGATATCGGGGTTCGCGAGCAAAAAAGTGCGCAAAACCGAAACATCGGGCATGGGAAATAAATCGTATCGCACGGTAATGCCTTCGCGTTCAGCAAAGCGGGCAAAAAGGCGGGGCGACCAGGAGTGCGAAACCGGAAAGCCAATTAGCCCCAACCGCATTAGGCCGATTTACGGCTGCCCATACGTTCCAGGAGCAAGACCAATGCAGCTCCCAGCAGCGCCACCATCAACGCCATACCCCATTCCGCAGGGTAGCCGGTGATCTCCTCATATCGGGTAGGCCATAAATTGCGTTCGGTCAAAGCATGCACCTTTCCCTCCGAATCGAGGTATGTTTGAATCGGCACCTTCCAAGGCCAAACTTTGTTGAGTGAACCCAACATGAAGCCCGCCAAAACGGCAATGGTGTTGTTGCGGTGGCGTTGAAGAAGCCAATGCAGAAAATGAGAGAAAGAGGTGATTCCCGCCACCATCCCGACGCTAAAGAGCAATATCACCCCCAATCGGAATTCATTGAGTGATTCCAGGATAAAGCGATACTTCCCCAAAAGCAACAAGATAAAACTCCCACTTATGCCGGGCAGAATCATCGCACAAATGGCGATGGCACCACTCATCATGATGAACCACCAGGTCTCCGGGGTTTGGGATGGACTTACCGTAGTGATCCAAAAGGCTACAACGGCTCCCAATCCAAAAAACCCCACCATTCCTGGTCCATACCGTTCGATCTGTTTGCCGACCGACCAAATTGAGGCCAAAACCAGTCCAAAAAAGAAAGACCACAGCAAAATGGGTTGGTGCTCCATGAGGTACAAAACCAACTTTGAGAGGCTCAGGAGACTCAATGCTATGCCCGACCCCAACACCAACAAAAAGGGGATGTTCATATGCGCCGACAATTCGGCGAAACGCCCCTTCAGCAGTAATTGCAAGGCCTTCCAATTCGCCGAACGAATGCTGTTTAATAACTCATCGTAAATACCCGTTATGAAGGCTATGGTGCCACCCGATACGCCCGGAACCACATCGGCAGTACCCATGGCCACACCTTTTAAAAACAGGATCAGGCGATCCATCAAAGAACTTGGGGCACTCATTTGGGCAAGAAATGATGGAAGGTGTCGCTTCGAAGGCCCAAACGAAGGGTCTCCAGCGGAATGACGTCATTCGATGCAATGTTGCCTAAATTCACATCGCAACCTATTAATTTGATGAACCAGGTCTGCTGTGCCTTGTGCGGCGCCTCCCACAGGATTTTTTCAGCAGGGATTTGGGTGAGGATTTCATCCACCAAACCCGAACGAACCTCACCCGTCGAACGGAAAATGCCGACATTACCGGCCTCCCGCGCTTCGGCAATCACCCGCTCCGACCCGGCCTCAAGTTCGGCCTTCATCATGGCAATCCACTTGTAGGGTGCAATAATTTTTTCGGCATCTTTGGAGCCAACCTCCGACAACACCCGGAAATCCTGAGCAAATGTGCGGATATAGGCGCACTTTTCGTCATGAGCCATCTCGAGCGAGCCATCCGAGACTTCCACATATTCCATGTTGAACCGCTGAAGGATGCGCCTGTACTCCTCAAGCTGACCCCGAATCAAAAACAGCTCAAATAAAGTGCCTCCGAAATAACAGGGAACGCCAGCCGAGCGGTAGAGGTCAAGTTTCTCCTGGAGATTCGGGGAAACATAGGAGGTGGCCCAGCCCAATTTCACAAAGTCGATGTAATCAGCCGATGTACTCAGCAGGTCCTCTGCCTCGCGCGTGCTCAGGCCTTTGTCCATGACCATGGTCAGGCCAGATGTGCGGGGTTTTTCGGGCCGCGGTGGAATATGGGATAATTGATAGTGCATAGTTTAGCGATACTTATTAATCAATGTTACAAAGCTATTTAGCTGGCGGGCATCGGGCGCAGCTTCCAAAAAAGCATCAAAACCCCCTGGCTCCAAATCGAGTGCTGTTTGCAGAGTTTGAAGGGCATCCGTTCGCAAGCCATTGTTGAGATAACAAGCCGCCTGCAAGAAGAAAAAGAGACTATTATCGGCGTGTAAATCCTCCCCCTCGGCCAACACGAGTTGCGCTTTAATGGAATCACCCCGATCGAAGTACAATTCAGCCAGCAATAATCGACCGCCAAGGGAAGCCGGATTAATTGACATCACCTGCTCGAGTGCCGACTCGGCCTCTTTCAGATCGCCCAACTCCATACACACCTCAGCCAGACTAAACCAATAATTTTCTTCGGTGGGGTCCAGCTCAGCTGCCTTGCGGTAGTGATCCGCCGCACGGACAAAATGACGATCGTTTCGCTCGCAGTTGCCGAGTCCATACCACGCATCGGCATAAGCGGGTTCCGCCGATAATGTTTCGCCGAAAAATCTACGGGCCTGAGGGAATTCGCCTCTTTTTTCGTGGCAAATTCCAACGCCGCACAGCAATATGGGATCACTCCCATTCAGTTTAAGCCCCTCGCACATCGATGCATAGGCCTGGTCAAAATCTTTGAGGTTTAGGTAGGTGAGTCCTTGGTGGTAATGGGCCAACGCAATGTTCGGATCGATGGTGATTGAATAGTCGAACGCTTTCAAAGCCCGTTCAAAGAGCCCTGTATCGTTGTAAAAGGTGCCGAGGTATTGCCAGGCATGGGCGTTGTAGGGTTCCTCATCAATAATTTGCTGGTAGCGGACAATGGCCCCCTCGATGTCGCCCATTTCCTGATAGGCCATGGCCATATCTAGCATGGCTCGTTCTTTTAACTCCTCATCTTCGGCCGGCTCCACGAGCACCTGGTTCGCCATGCTCAAAGCTTCTGAATATCGGCCTAATGTATTGTAGATTCCGGCCAAAATGCCCATGGTGAGCACATCAGCATTACCCGACAATTCTAAAGTTGTTTTTAAAAAGGCCTCGGCTTTTTCCCATTCACCCCTAAGCAGATGAATCCGCCCGTGCACGCGGTAAAACTCCATGTCTTGTTCACCCGTTTCGCGGACCTGACCAATCAGCTCCTCCGCCTCGTCGACCAAATCCCGATCAAGCAGAAGATTGGCCTTTCGGATCAAAAAAAAGTTAGACTCGGGGTATAAATCACGGCCCATTTCGACCACCACTTCCTCTTGCTCCAGGTCCTGCATTTCAAGAAAATAATCACACAAACTGCTCAATTCATCCTCCATAAAGAATGGGGAAACGCCCTTGGCGATCGACGAATGGTAGCGTTCGAGCAATTCTGTTATGTATTCATCCGATGTTGAGGCATCGTCATCTTCATCATCGTCGAACATAGGCGAAACTTCTGGGACTAGGAGGGTAATCAGGAAATAAAAATAGGGGATGCGTGTTACTTCACCAACGGATGACCATAAAAGTTATGCACCAAGCGGAGTTGAAACAACTTGAATGGGTTGGATTTGAGATGCCATCGACAAGAGCTTACCTTCTTCCCAAGGTCTGCCCATGAGCTGCATACCCAACGGCAATTGTTCATTGTTCAGGGCAAAGGGAATGGAAACCGCGGGGAAACCATTCAAATTAGCCAATACGGTGAACAAATCCTCCTTATACATTTGAATAGGGTCGTCTGATTTTTCCCCAAAACGAAAAGCTGCCCCCGTAGTAGTGGGCAACAGAAGGGCGTCAGCTCCCTGAAGCAGATCATACGATTTGTCGCGCAGTAAGCGACGCACCTTTTGTCCTTTACTGTAATACGCGTCGTAGTAAGCCTCGCTCAGCACAAAAGTGCCCAGCATAATTCGGCGGCGAACTTCCTTGCCAAAACCCTCCGTACGCGATTTTTTGTAGGTCGATTCCAAAGTTGTGGCCTCCGGATTTCGATAACCGAAATGTACCCCGCTGTAGCGCGACAAATTCGAGCTGGCTTCGGCTGTGGCCAAAATATAATAGGTGGGGATGCTGTACTTAAGTTCGGGTAGGCTCCGGGTGATGATTTGATGGCCCTCTGCTTTTAACCGCACCAATAGATTTTGGTAGGCCTCAAACATCTGAGGATCTAGTCCGCCGGAATCTTCTAAATCCTCCAAAACCACCAGTTTCAAAGGAAGCTTTGCCTCAGTCTGCGCTGTCATCCGGCATTCGGTTGCGGGGCGTGTACTGCAGGTGCCATCGTATTCGTCGGCACCCGCCATGATTTCGGTGAGCAGGGCCGCATCTTCGAGACTGTGGGTGATGGGGCCAATTTGATCGAACGACGAGCCAAAAGCAATCAAACCGTGCCTCGAAATCCGACCGTAGGTTGGTTTAAGACCGACCACCCCACAGTAGGCAGCGGGTTGCCGAATCGAGCCTCCTGTATCGCTGCCGAGGGCGGCATGACAAAATCCAGCGGCAACAGCTGCGGCCGATCCACCCGAGGAGCCTCCCGGAACACGCTGTGGATCGAGCGGATTCAATACGGGCCCATAGGCGGAGTTTTCATTCGACGAGCCCATGGCAAATTCATCGCAATTCACCCGACCAATAAAAATAGCTCCGGCATCGAAAAGTCGCTGCGTAGCCGTGGCCGAAAAAAGCGATTCAAAACCCTCCAATATCTTCGAAGAGGCACTAAAACGATGCCCCTTATAGGCGATGTTGTCTTTGAGCGCCACCACCATCCCGCTCAGCGGATACCAACGACCTGCGGCATGCTCGGCATCCAACCATGCCGCCCGCTCCAAGGCCTCATCCGCATAAACCTCCAAAAATGCGTTGATTTCCGGACGCTCATGAATTCGTTTGAGGAATGCCCGCACCACATCTACGCAGCACAGGTTTCCAGCCCTCAACGCGTGCTGAAGGCCCGACAACTGTTGATAGGTGTTCAAGGACGCCCTTCTTTGGGTTCTTCGGTCCGGGTGTTTATACCCTCTTCAATTTCGCGGCGCACCCCAGAAGAGGCATCTTTAAACTCCCTGATGCCTTTCCCCAAGCCCCGAGCCAGTTCGGGGATTCGTTTGGCACCGAAAAATATAAGGATCACTGAAAGGATCAGAATGAGCTCCGTCCCGCCAATATTTCCGAGCAGTAAAAACATGGGTTTCATATTCGAATCGGATTATCCTGCAAAAATACGATATTTATGGGCCTTTCATGAAATAATCTGTACAGCGCATGAGCCTCAACCCCATTGTGCTTTCTATCCCCGTTTTCTTTATCCTAATCGGGATCGAAGTGGCCTGGGATCGCTTCAGAAAAGGGGGTGTTTACCGCCTCGCCGATGCGCTCACGAACATCAGCTGTGGGATCACAGAACAGGTTTCTGGTGTATTTTTTAAAGTGGTGAGCGTGGCCTTATACTACGGAGTCTATGAGCATTTCCGCCTCACAACGCTCCCCATCAATGGTTGGTCGCTCCTGGGTCTCTTTCTCCTGGTCGACTTCTGCTACTATTGGGCACACCGCTGGAGCCATGAGGTGAACCTTTTCTGGGCTGGTCATGTGGTGCACCACCAAAGCGAGTACTACAACCTCTCTGTGGCCCTGAGGCAGGGGGCGTTTCAAAAAGTATTCACCGCTGCTGTCTATGCTCCGCTTGCTCTTTTGGGCTTTCATCCTTATTGGTTTCTGCTGCTGATGGCCTACAACACCCTTTATCAATTTTGGATCCACACTCAATATATCGATAAAATGGGCTGGCTCGAATACATCATCAACACGCCTTCTCACCATCGGGTGCACCATGGGCGCAACCCTGAGTATATCGATAAAAACCACGCCGGGTCTTTGATCATCTGGGATAAGCTCTTCGGAACATTTGCGCCTGAACGGGCACCCGTGGTATATGGTATCACGGCGCCCGTAAATTCATGGAATCCGGTCTATGCACAGGTAGCCCACTTGAATACAATTACTCAGGATCTGAAGGCAGCACAGGGTTGGCGTGAAGTAGTTCGCGTGCTTTTTGGTCGTCCGGGTTGGCACCCCAGGGGTTCGCTGAATGCAACAAATCCTCCCCATATTTCTGATCATCGCAATAGTTCTGATCAAACCCTTTCATCCGGTCTTGCACAGCCTTCGTCGGGTATCTGGATCAATTTATATGTGTTGATGCACTATTTATTTCTACTTGGCGCCTCCACCTATTTTCTGTTTAGATACGAACAGTCAAGCTTGTATGAACGGCTGGGGCTGGCCATTTGGATCTTCGCCACGGCAGCCACCTTGGGCATGATTCTCGAGAAGCACCGTTCAGCCATCACCTGGGAAGGCATCCGCTTAATTTTGACGGTCAGCATCCTGTTTTATTGGATTTTCTGGCAGTAGGGCTTGAAATCCGATAGCAGAGCATGAAATCCGATAGCAGAGCGTGAAATCCGATAACAGAGCGTTTATTTATCCCCGATTGTTGAGAAAGTATAATGTTGTTTAAACACATGATTATGAATCATTCAATAACAAAGAGAACTGAATTAGGTGTTTCTGTGTATGGAAGCTATGTCTTTATGGGCTTACTGCATTTGGTGCTCCTGAGGTTTTTTCCCGGGCCATTCGTGCCCCTCAGCAAGGTTTTGTTGATGCCGCTGTTGATCGTTGCCGTATACCGGCAAACCACAGGTTCGGAGCATAAAACGACAGCCATCCGGATGCTCATCGGCGCCTTGTTGCTTTCAGGCATCGGTGATGCGCTCCTCACGCGCCCGGGGGAAAGTTTTTTTGTGGCCGGGCTGTCATCATTCCTTTGCGCGCATCTTTTGTATGTCTCCTTGTTTGTGCAACGCCATCGATCGAATACGAGAACATCGCCTGCTCCATGGGTCGACCAAAAGTCATGGCCAGCCATCCTGATTCCTTTGGGTGTACTGTATCTACTCTACCCTGGCCTGGGCGCAATGCTGATTCCTGTGCTGGTCTACATGGCCGTAATCAGCCTGATGTGGCTATTGGCGCTCTCGAACTTTGTTCGCAACCGATCCTCCGATTCAGCCCATGCGGGTTGGGGGCCATCCGTTCTCCTTACCCTCGGAGCCACCTTGTTTGTCGCTTCCGATGCTGTTTTGGCCTTCGAAAAATTCGTTGCGCCGTTTCCTGGAGCCAGGCTCACGGTCATGGGGACGTACATATTGGCGCAATTGGCATTGGTCAGGGGATTTCTCAGTGGCGCAAGCGGTTCAAGCGGCACGAGCACTGAGCCAGGCACGAGCACTGAGCCAGGCGCTTAGCACCGAACCGGGCGCAAGCGGCGCAATTGGCATTGGTCAGGGGATTTCTCGGTGGCGCAAGCGGTTCAAGCGGCACGAGCACTGAGCAAGGCGCTTAGGACCGAATCGGGCGTAAGCGTTGCATCGGGCGCAAGCACCGAAATCAAAAATCAAAATTGAGTGAGAAATGCCAAACCCGACGCAGACGTTGACCATCATCAATGCCTTGTGCCCGATCAATTCGCAGGTAATAGCCCAAGACCCGCATCCTCAAGCCGTAGCCATAGCCCATCAGGATGGGGTCGCGGCTGGTGATGACCTTCACACGAACCGGTCCGTTTTCATAAAAGCGTACGTTCAATGGATTTTCTTCGGCGAATGGGTTCACCCCACTCCAGGCCGTACCCGCATCAAAGAAACTGATCAACGAAAAATTCCGCCAAAATTCTGAGGCAACCGGCGTGCGCGACAGCACTTGCACAAGTGGACAACGAATCTCGGTATTGAAAAGTGCCAGATTGGAACCATTGCGGCTATTCTGCCAGAACCCACGCATAGGGGCGGCTAAAGCCTCATAGGCAAAAGACTCATTAGCAGGAGGAGGCAGAAGATTGTCGCGCTGGGGAAGAAGCCAGTTTTCCACGCCACCCAATAAAAAGAGCGTTTTTTGTCCACCCAATCCCGCCGCCATATGCGTGCGACCTGTCCAGATCATGTTTTTATAGAGGCGTATATACCGTCGATAATCGAGCTGAAGCAGATTCATTGGCGCGGCGCGGGGCGACAACAAAGCATAGGATTCGAGCGATAATTTCCATCGCGTACCACTCAGCAGGTTGGGGCCGAGGTCGCGGGTGTTGTCGTAGACGAACTCTGTCTTGATCGCAGCTAAATGATTCAGCGTGCCTGACCGATAAATGCTATACAGGTCTGTAGACAGCGGCAGTTGCCGTTCCGTTCGGTACATCCCCGACATGCGAAGACTGGCATAGCGATGGAAAGGAAAAGAAAATTGACTCAAGCCCTCGAGCAGGTTGCGGCGGTAGGTAGTCGGGCCAAAAACGGTGGTGGGTTCGCCCTGTTGCACAGAGCGCCCTTGAACGAGCATGAACTTTCGATCGATGCGCTTTTTGAGCGACTCGTACATCACAAAATACTGATTGCCACTCAAACTGCCGGCCATAAGCGCACCCGCACTGATGCGGTAATCTTCGAAAAGGTCTGATGCACTGCCTTTAAAGATGAATCCACCTCCTAAACCCTGTAAGTTGTTGATGGTGGAGATGGTGAACGAGGGCATATCAGGTTGAAACAAGGTGTTACCGGCCTGTGAAACCATAAACTCTATACCCATGGCTGGAACATAAGGCTGAATCCTGCGCTGTTTGTCGCGTTCAGCCCGTTCCAATGGATTCTCTTTGATCGCGAATTCAGGTTCCTCAACCAAGATGAATGAAGGTATACTATCGCTGGTCGGCACTTCAATCTCGAGCAGGGGATAACGAGCAGGAGGGAGGTAGCTGTAGGCCGATGCAGAATCGCCGGTGGCATCGAGATGATGGGCCGTGGCGCCAAACTGCCTGTTGTCGATGAGTCCCGACCCCTGTAAGGCAGCCGTGGGCCTCTGGCCGAAAGCCCGATTGGATGACTTAGACAGGCTACCTGATGCGCTTTTTGTGATCAGACTACCTAAATAGCCCGCTTGTTCTGCACGCAGCCTGGTTGGGGGTGCCGGAACAGGGTTCAAATCTTCAGCCGCCGGCTCACGGAGTTGTAGGTTCAATAGACTCCCTAAGTTCGGCCGCTGAATCTCCTCCAAACAAAAGCTACCGGGCAGGCCAGTGTGCAAGCGAAGGATGGGATCGTAGGCGCGACCACAATCCAACAGGCTGAGGCTAGGCATTGCCCTTGCTGAACTGTGAGGAGTTAAAGGCTCAGCAGCCCTAAACGGATTTTCTTGTTGGGTCGAATCGGCGACATTGGATGAGTCATTGATAAGAGAAGGGTCAGCGACAAGAGATGGGTCAGCGATAAAATCGAGACGGGCAAAATAACGTGAAGGAATGCCCGATGCATCAGACAGAAAAACAAATCGAGCGCTGTCGATTCGTCGCGGAGATCGTTCCGAAACGCCCAAAGATTGGGTAAGGTTCACCACGGTGTCGATGCGCACATCCGTAACTCGGGCGGCAAACAAATCGGAGTACAGATTGGGGTTTAGCGAGTCGCCGCAGGGCACAGCGGTGTAGAGCAGCCATTCGTCGGTGAGAAACCGAGGCGATAACTCATCACACAAATCGAAAGTGAGCTGTTGAAAAGTGCGTGATTTGGGGAAAAATGCCATCAGGTCATTTTGACCCTTTTTCCGTGCCGAAAAAACCAAGTATCGACCAGAAGGGTGCATATCGAGGCTATTGATCTGATCCACTCCAGTCAAAAGTATATCCGTTCGCTCCTGTTCTCCAGAGGCCTTCCAGCTGAGTTGTCCATATCGAATGCGCCCCTTCGCCTCATAGAAATAGTGAAGCAGTTCAGTGCCGGGTTGCCAAGCCATCAAGGGCTCCGCTGCTCCAGGCGCTAAGGCCTGCCACTTCACCCCAGTGCGTTGTTTAAACAGGATCTTACCCGTGCTCAACTCTTCAACCGTTAGCCGGCACAGCCCGTTTTTCTGTTCCATGCGGGCCAGCAGGCGACCCTTCGGATGCAAGGCCAATCCAACCGTTTCCGCACGGCGCCACAGTGGACGAAAAAGGCTGTCGACCCTGGGTTCCGTTCGGCCCGAGTCGTCTTGTGCAAAGCGTTCTAAATAATACTTCAACCAATCCTTACCGATGGTTTTTATTTTGGTACCCGTCACATAGGTCATGCCGCTGCGGAAATCGCGGTTCACCCGGGTGAGGTAGAGGGCGTTGGAGAGCGAGGAAGCCCCATAGCGTTCGGTGATGTAGTGCCAAAAACTCACACCAGCGAGTTCCGGGTCGCGGTTGATGAGCTGACTAAACCGACGCACGCCACCGTCTTTCAAGTGCTGCCTCAGGCGGTTGTCGCGCTCGAAATGCCAACCCGATTGGATGTAGGCCAGCAGACCCTGTTCATACCAATCGGGCAAATAAATCAAGGCCGAATTTTGGACCCGCTCAGTGAGGCGCCCCCCATAGAGCATTTCTTCGACCAGCACGCGTGCCACCCCTCGGCGCAGCTCCTCATGGAATTTTTCGCGCTCTTGGTGGTAGTAGACCACCACCTTATTGCCCCCGAGGCGGGTTAGTCCACCCCGGTTGTATTGATCCAGGTCGAAACCTAAATTCGATTGCTTGAGATCATTGTGGGTTTGGTAGACAATAACCTGGTAGGGATCATCGGAGCGATAGCCAAGCAACTCCTCAACTTCACGAATTTGATCGGGTGCCGTGGCCAGGGTATAACGACCCAGTTCATCGGCCTCCATATGAAAATAGACTTGAACATTATCTTTTTCCAGCATCGACCACTCATAAAATTTGAATTGGATGCGGTTTTTGCCGAAATAGGTTTGTGAGGCTTGGCTTTGCCCATGCGCCCATTCCACGTTCAAGGCGAAAAGGAAGAGGAGCATCAGGCGACCGACCAACATAGTCTTTAGAGGTAAAGGGGGTTGACCATTACATTTAGCCTTCCGCCATACGGCTTGTCGTGCCGTTGTTGATGAATGGGTTGTGCCGCCGCTCCTGACCTATTTGGGTAGCGGGTCCATGCCCCGAATAAAGTATGTAGGCATCGGGCAAGGTCATCAAGCAACGGTGGATGGATGCCATCAGGGTATTGAAATTCCCTCCAGGCAAGTCAGTTCTGCCGATGCTTCCCTGAAAGAGCACATCACCACCCAAGACCCACTCCTCCTTCTCATTGATAAAAATCAAGCTACCCGAAGAATGTCCGGGTGCCTCGCGCACCTTGAGGATCAATTCACCGAGCTCAATGACATCACCCTCCGCCAAGTAGCCTTCGGGGGAGGGAGAAGCCGTTGCCTGAATCCCAAAAACAGGAGCATATGAAGTCAGCCGGTTCAAATCAGCCTCATCGTCGCGGTGTATCCAAGGCTTAAGGCCATAGGTCCGGAACACAAAGTCATTTCCCAGAATATGGTCGATGTGGCAATGGGTATTGAGCAAGCGGGCAGGACGCAGACTATTTTGGGTGATGAACTCTGTAAGCGCCTGTTGCTCCTCAGGGTACTGGCATCCAGGGTCTACAATCAGCGTATTTCCGTGTTCATCATACACCAAATAGGTGTTTTCCTGAAAGACGCCAAATTCAAACCCGTGAATCATCGCAAGAATTACTCGCCTGCGGCAAATGCAGCCAAATCGAAGTTGAGACCAAATCGCAGGGTATTTTCGAGCGGGTGCCCACCCTGCAAGCGCGTAGTAGGAACGAGATAAGCGAAATTGATGTGGAATACCTGATAGCGTAGACCGGCACCCATAGTCATAAACTGACGACCGCCTTTCGTTGGATGCTCATAGAAGTAGCCGCCTCGGAGGGAGAACACATTGTTGTACCAATACTCGAGTCCAAGCGATAAATTAATCTCACGCAGTTCTTCCAATCCGCCGTCTGGTGCATCACCAAACGATGAAAAGACGCCTTCCAATACCGATTTGGAATTGGGGTCTTGCCCCCTCTCGATCTCCCAACCACCCTGTGGATTAGGGATCAGCCGACCACTGCTGTCGCGGGCATAGATGGGATTAGTGGGCACAAGCAGTTTGTTGAGGTCGAGCGAAACGCTGAGGCGATTGAACGCGTCGATTTGTGCGGTTGCCGTTGTGCCCAAACGCAAATTGGTGGGAAGGAAGTTCGTATTTCCAGATTCCGAATAGGCAATTTTGGCACCTAAATTGGTGATGCTCGCCCCAAATGCAATCTCCCCATCCTTACCCATCACCGTGGCAGGGGTGCGGTAGTAGGCCGATAAATCACCTGCAAATGATTGCCCGGGGATGGTTTGTTGGTTTTGATCGAGGCCGGCCGCCAAATTCGAATAGATGTAGCGCAATCCGATTCCCATACTGAATTTATCACCCAATTTGCGCGAATAAACCCCGTCTACCGCAAATTCATTCGGCTTGAATGTGGCGATTTGTTGACCTGTGATGTCGGTGAACGTGATGTCACCCAGAGAAAAATACCTGAGTGAGCCACCGATGGTCTGCATTTTATCGAGGCGCTTATAAAAACTCACATAAGACAAGCTAATGTCCGGCACGAGGTTGCGCAACCAGGGGTTGTAGTTGATGCCGATCCCCAAATTGTCTTCGGCAAAAGCTAATTTTGCACCATTCCAGTGGATGCTGTTCACATCCGGTTGTGTGGCTGCCCCTACTTCACCCATAGCACCGGCCCGGGCATCGGGCGAAATCAGCAGGAAAGGAACGGCAGTGGTGATGGTGTTTAGGTTACCCCCGCCCAATTGTCCGGGTGTAATCTGTGCCCACAAGGGACTTTGGAACAAAAACGAGGCGGTGATCAGGGTCGGAAGTAAGAATCCGGCAGATAATTTCATGGTCAAGGGGTTCGGTGTACGCAAAACAGAAAATAAACAGGGTTTGAAAAAAGACAATTAGCGCAAAATTACAAGTTTTTGGGACTCGGAGGCCGACTCGCCACTGGCCGTGCGGATCCAAAGGTGATAAACATACACACCATTCCCCATGAAGTTGCCGTAGTCGTCCAAGCCATCCCAGCTTAGGCTGTTGTCGGAATAGCCCTCCGTTTGAATGTTGCTCCGGATAGACTTCACCCGGCGTCCAAGGGTATTGTAAATCTCAATCCCCACTTCCAGCGGCTGCCCAGGCCGGTTGTGGTCGAATTGGAAGGTGGTTTGGCTCGAGAAGGGGTTGGGGTAGTTGATGAGGCGAGAAACAAGCAGGCGTTCCGCATCAACCACTACAAAAGAGAGGGAATGCGTAGAAGAATTATTGTGCACATCCCATACCTTCATATTGAGTTGGTAGGGGCCCGGATCAAGTTGAAAGAATGGGTAGCGAATTTCACCACGGGTGTAATCGTCGAGAGCTGACTCGTAAAATTGATTGAGTATGATCGGGCTGTTCACCTCTCCATTGCGTATGAGGGTGATGTCGCGACCAATCCCTGCGCCGGCGGTGTTGATGCCACTGCTGTCGAATAAATCAGCCAGAAAAAGTGGATTGGCATCGGTGATGCCGCCATCTCGGAAACTGCGGTTGTTCATATAGAGGCGAATCTGTGGGCCTTGGGTATCGGGAGTCACCGTGGTGGCCGTACCACCCACAATGACCTCGCGGTAGTCGCCTGCTGCATCACCCGACGAGCCTTTAGCATACAGGTTAATGCGACCGGGCCCGTACTGGTAGGCTATATCGCGTGGCACTACAAAACTGAACGACCAATCCCCATTTTGTATGCCCGCACGACCGCGATAGAGTAGATTTCGGTATTCGGGATAGGAGGTCGGGGGAGAGTCGCTGCTGTTTCCCAAGGTTCGAACGCTTATGGGTTTATCAAAGACCGAAGGCACCAATTCGCCTTGAAAGTTTGTGCGCTTGAGGCCAGTCTGTGCATCCACAATTTCCCCGTCAATGCGCACAAGCGCTAAAGCTTTGAGGGTATCGCCATAGGGGGTTACCTGAACATTGTTGATTTGGGTGAGGTCAATGCCGTCGTTTGGATAGGCCAGTCGCAGAGCGGGGTCGCCCAGGAGGGTAAAGTTTCGCGTGTTGATGGACCCCAAATCGGAATTAGACACCCGCATAAATACCTCACCCATGGTCGGCTTTTGTCCGTTTGGCCCCATGCGAAACAACTCGTCTCGGTAGAGGCGTGTGCTGAGCATTTTGTTGCCGAACGTGAATGTGATGCGGGTGGTGGTCATCAAGGCGATCGCACCACCCATGGGGTTCAACATAACGGCTTCACCTGCACTGAGCCCACCCGGGTTATCGAATCGGGTGAATTCACAGGTTGCGGTAACCATGAGGGGCAGGCGGCCCTCCGATTTCCATTCTCGGATTTCGGGCAAGGTCACAATGCGCTCTTCTGCCCATCCATTCACGCCACCATGCCCCATATAACCGACCACAAGTGCGCCACGGGTCATGCGGGCGTTGATGTCGCGGTTCACCTCGGGGTATCGGTTGCCGCCCGGCCGCGAATCACGCCGGTAGGCATCCAAATAGACTTTTTGAACAATTGCAGGCGTGTAGGTGGTATCCCAAATTTTGGCCATGTCCTCCATATCGCTGAGGTGGAGATTTCCGTCGCCATCGTCGGCCACCAGCATCACCCGATTTTGCCAGTCACCCCGCGCGTTGGGGTGGAGGTAGCGGTTAATTTTATCGACCATTTCCTTGGCTTGTTGAACGGAGCGTGCGGGAAGACGGCCCACGGCCACGTCCATTCGGTCGCCTCCACCTTCTCCAAAGCCCCCTTCCCAGTCGTCGAGCAGTGCCACATAGGCATCGGAACAATAGCTATTGACCGGACTACTGCTGTTTCGGCTTTGATAGGTGGGCACCAAATTCGTATTGCCCGCTACCCTATTTTTGTAGTCGTAGGAGGCCGAGCCGAACAAGAGCAGATAGCGTGGGGCAGCGGTTGAACCCCCCGCAGCCCGCGTGTAGAGCATCCGCATAAAACTGCGGATGGCCACAAGGTCTTGCCTGCCACAGGAAAATTCGTTGTAGAGTTCAGCGGGCGTCACCACGATGACCGAAAGCTGGTCCTTTTGCCGGTGGATTTCAGCAATTTGTTCGGCCTGAACCCGAAACTCAGGTGCCGCAACCACCACCATATCCATGGGTGCTGTACCGTGGAGGTTTTGGTTGGCTACCGTACCCGCTGCTACCGGAAGGGGAAATGAACTGCCCTGGAACACAGCGAAACGCCTCAGTGATCCACTATGGGCTGTGAATGTTCTGATGCCGTTCCCACCATCCACATGCTGAAGGGATTTAATCGAATCGACCTGAGTCACGTCCCACACCAGGGCGTCGGACGACAACCCGGCTATTTGGTAAGCGGTGACACTTCCTGTCGAAACGCCCATGGGGTAGTCGACCCAAGTCACCTGACCGGCTGCTGGGGCGGTAAGTGGGCGCTTTCCCACCACTTCTATGCGGTCGAGCCATCCAATGGCACTGCTGTTTGGTTTATTGTATTGAAGCGTAAGATTCAGGCTGTTGCCCGTCAAACTCATTTGGGTAGACAGTACGCCTTCCGCCATATAAGGTGTGGTGTAGTCGGGCGACACCTGCGGCAAACTCAAGCTTCCGAGCGTGGTGCCAGCCTGGCTCAAATTGAATGTAGAGGGGGTGCTGAAGCAACGTGCGGCCAAATGGGTGCGGATGCTGACAGGTCCTGAGGGTGTAACCGGAAGGTTGAAGGGAAATGTCCGCTGTGTGATGAGGTCAAATTCCTCCCCATACCAGGTGCGACCACTTCTGATGAGGTTTTTGAGGTCTTGCTCGTAGGCCAGCATAAAATCACCTTCCGAAGTGGTTTGCGTTGCCACAGCCGTTGTGGTTTCCTGGGCAATCCGCGCCCCATTGTTGCCACCAAAGGTCAGGAAACAAAAGCTGGTGTCGGCGTAGATGTTGGTTTGGTAGCGCCAGGTTTGTCCCGCTACATCGCGGGTCCAAGTATGGGCGCCACCGGCATAAAACAGGAAGAAATCGCCCAAATCCAAGCGCCCATCTTGTTCGCCCACCGCGTAGATGGGGGTTTCTACGAGGTCGTCGTACCGAAATTGCATATTGTTTTCGGGGAGCATACCCCCGCCATCACCATAAACCTTTACCGTGCGCGGGTCAATATTGGCAGCGGGTTCCCCGGTGAGTTGCGACAAAAATTCGGGGGTAAGGCGGTAAATTCCTGTGGTTGGAATGCCCAGACGGTACCAGCGTCCTTGGGCAAGTTTCGATTGACCTGCGAATGAGGATGCACTTCTTTCAGGCTCGGTGTGAATGAAGGGTGAGGCCACCGATTTTTGTTCGAGTCTGAAGTGGGTGAGTCGCTCCGCAACGCCTGATGCCAGACGACGCAGCGGACGTATGCTGTAGTGGGTGTAGGATTCTCCCCGTTCAAAAGTGTACACCTGCTCGATCGTACATTCAGCGGGCAAGTCGAATAAGGCAACGGCTGCCGCGTCCTGATCATCGAGGCCTTCGAAAACCAGGTTGGATAGCGACAACGCAAAAGTTCCTGGTATACTGCCCTTGATCAAGGGTTCTCCGATTTGGTGATCTGAATAGGAGCAAGTGGCACACTGTAGGATGCGTTTGAGACCGGCCCAGGCTGAGTCGGGTTGAATCGACTGCTGCCAGATTATTTTTGTCCCCAATGACTCGTCTGTTTGTGCCAAGAGGCCCGAATGAACGGCGGCACCCATCAAAATTGATAAAAACAATCGGTTGATGGTGGTTTTATTGCTCATAACGAATAATGAAAAACGAGTTATACAGATCCCAAGAGCGCGTCTCGAAAGTAGGTGTCGCAATAAACGAAAAAATGGGGGGTTATTGTTTGGTTGGGTTGGCCAACATTTTTTTTCTGAAGTATTGCTAATCTCAAGAAAATAAACAATTTTTGCCGTTCGACTATTTTATGCAACTACGTCTCCTGCCCTCTCTCTTCCTCTTAGCCTTCATGATCCCTTTGGGATTGATCGCTCAGGATGTTGCATTTTCTCAATTTTACGCGAATCCAATCTATCTGAATCCCGCCTTTGCGGGTTCTTCAATTGGCCCTCGGGTGACCATGAATTACCGCAACCAGTGGCCTTCGCTGGCGGGTGATTTTGTGACCTATTCCGCTTCTTACGATCAATTTGTGCCCTCATTATATGGTGGTGTAGGAATTCAGGTGATGTCAGACCGTATGGGTGCCGGTAGTTTTAAATCGACCCATTTGGCATTGGTTTATTCCAATCATTTGAAATTGTCGCGCTCGCTTGCCCTTAAAACAGGTTTTCAATACCAGTATGCCCAACGCAGTTTGAATTGGCAGTCACTCATCTTGCCGGATCAAATTGATGCGCGTACGGGGGTAATATCAGGGGTGACATCTGAGATTTTGCCCAATCAGGGTTTGTCCAATGCCAACATGCATGATTTCAGTGCAGGCATGATGATCCATTCTGAAAAGATATTTTTTGGCGGGTCTGTGCATCACCTTACCGAGCCGAATCAGTCGTTAATCCCTGATGCAGAGGTAAAATGGCCCCGAAGGTATACGGCACATGCTGGATTAAACATTGAATTGCCGAAGACCTCATACCGTTCACCAGCAACGATCATTTCTCCAAATGTAATTTACATGACCCAAGGTCCCTCGAATCAATTGAATGTTGGCGCCTATGTCAATAAGGGCCCTTTAGTTGGAGGCTTGTGGTTTAGGGCGGTTCAACAATATCAAACGCGAACAACAACTTCAACGGGTTTGGAGTCGATGATATTCCTACTGGGTCTACAACAGGGTGTTTTTCGTTTTGGCTATAGTTATGATATGACCTCTTCGGCTTTGAAAGCGGCTGCCTTGGGCTCGCATGAAATTTCGCTGGGGATACAACTCGAACCTTATGATCGTGGAAGAGGACCGAAGAGGGTTCTCCAAGCCATACCTTGTCCCAAATTTTAAAGACGTATTCATTCTAATCCAATGTTAAAAAATTATTTCTCTCTGATTTTAATTACTGTAACCTTTATTTCTTGCTCTAAGCAAAGATCCAGTACTACAGGATGGAATTTAAATGATCCTGTTAATGGTGGTTTTGAAGTGGTTGCGCAAGAACAAATTACTGGCCCTGGTTTGGTTTTAATTGAAGGGGGACGCTTCACAATGGGAATGGCGCCTCAGGCAAGTACCCTCGATCACGATCAAAACATGAGAAATGTTTCTGTTCCATCTTTTTATATGGATCAAACAGAGGTATCGAACCAATCCTATTTGGAGTACCTTTTTTGGGTTTATAGAGTGTTTGAAGAAACTAATCCTGAGATTTATGATGCGGCATTGCCCGACACCAATGTTTGGCGGAGCGAAGTCGACTTTAATGAGCAGTATGTGAGTACATATTTACGTCATCCAGCATTTTCAAACTATCCAGTGGTCGGTGTGAGCTGGCGTCAGGCGATGGATTTTTGCTCCTGGAGAACCGACCGCGTGAACGAGCAGATTCTTATCGATAATGGTTATATCAAGCATAGTCCGAAACAGAAGGCAGACGATAATTTCACGACAGATGCATATTTGGCTGGCCTTTATAAGCCAGCTAACAATAAGTTGAGACCCAATTTAGCGCCCGGTTCGGAAACACGTAATATTCGTTGGGAAGATGGTTTGCTTTTGCCGCCGTACAGACTTCCAAGTGAGATGGAGTGGGAATATGCTGCATTTGGTCATGTTGGCAATTCTATTGCAGAAAATGTTGTGGAGTATAGAAACTACCCATGGAATGGCAACCAGTTGCGCTTCCCCTATGGTAAGAAGCAAGGGGTAATGTTGGCTAATTACCGACGGGATAAGGGTGATTATATGGGCGTAGCGGGTCGACTGAATGATAATGCTGCGCCCGTAGGCCCAGTTAACGCTTACTGGCCTAATGATTTTGGTCTGTATAACATGGCAGGTAATGTAAATGAATGGGTGGCTGATGAGTTTCGATCTGTAATTTCAGAAGAAAGTGATGAGTTCAATGGTGCTTATGGTCACGCATTATTATTGACCAAGAGAGATGTCGAAACGCGTCAATTTTCTAAAGACAGTACTGGACGACTCATCAAAGAACGTGATCCTAAGCGATATACGATTCCTGGTCCGTTGGACCTGATTTCAGAGGATGACGGAGCTGGAGTTGAAACTGTGGTTAGTGAGGGTGATGCTACTTTGACTGAAGGAGTGGATGAATTTGGTGGTAATACGGAGAACATTGATGCGGACCGCAGCAGTATGTTGAATGCTCGTCGCCGTGTATACAAAGGTGGATCATGGAAAGATATGCCGCATTGGTTAAATCCATCTACGCGGCGCTACCTCGATGAGGATATGAGCCGCAGCGATATTGGTTTCCGTTGCGCCATGACCCGTATGGGTGCCCCTCGCTAAATTTGCTCGAGTGCTTTAATGAAAGAGGCTGGCTCATTGAGTTAGCCTCTTTCGTTTTGTTGGGTGCCTGCCTTATTTTTGTTATCGCCGGTTTGGCTTATTTTTGTTATCGCCGGTTTGGCTTATTTTTGTTACCGCCGGTTTGCAGTGACAAATTACTGATAACGCAGCAGCAGTTGGTTTTTTTCAACCGATGTTCCTTCTTGGGCAGAAATGTCGGCCACTACCCCGTTATGGGCTGCTTTTAGTACATTTTCCATTTTCATGGACTCCAAGATCAGCAATGGGTCGCCTTTGGCCACCTGATCTCCCACTTTCACCAAAATCTTGAGAACCATGCCGGGCATGGGGGATTTTAAATCTTGTTTTTGGGAATTCGCTCCAGCAGAATGGCCCATTTTGGTCAATAGGCGATCGCGCTCGGTGGTTATTTGGAGGGATATGGGTAGGCCATCGACCGAAACAACCCATGATCCGTTTTCAGACTTTTGGATGCGGGTGGCGTAATTTTTGCCCTGTATGCGCACATAAACCGCGCCATCGCAACGGACGAGTTCATACTGAACTTCTGTGCCTGGTTTCCGCCAACCTTCAACGGATCGCTCCATGGTGAGGGTGTGTTTGTCTGGTAGGTCGTTAAATTGAACTTCGATCATAAATGATTTCCTGTATTAAACGGATTGCCTGCCATACATAAAAGTGAAGGGCACAATTGCAAATATAGCCTACAGTTCAATGTGGTTTTGCATTTATTTTCCTATATTTGCGGCAGTTTTGATAGGGGGGCTTCGGTCCCCCTTCTTTTTCGATGTCTATGAACCACCATCAATTAACGGAATTCATCACTGCTTTCTTAACCGACCGTTTGGTAGGTGCCTCGCACTTTCTGGTGGGGGTGAAGGTGGCAGCCGATTTGCGGCGGGTAACGGTCCTGCTTGATGGTGATGAGGGCGTGGATGTAGATTTTTGCGCAAAAATAAGCCGAGAAATTGGCGAACAGTTGGAGTTGATGGAGGAGGTTCCGGCTTATGTGCTCGAAGTGAGCTCTGCGGGTGCAGACGCTCCCATGAAAATCATGCGTCAATTCCCCAAACATATAGGACGACAGTTGCACGTACGTTTTAAATCGGGTTTAGAAGACGTAAAGGGCGAGCTGCTGTCGGTGCAAGAAGATGAGCTAACCCTTCGCTCGATCACAGCCGGAGCCAAAAAGAATAAAACCAAAGCGCCTGATAGCGAATCATCCATAACCATACCCTTTAATGAGATCGAATATGCACGTGTTATCATCCAGATGTAATTCATAAAACCATGATGAATATCAATTTAACCAGTTCATTTAGCGAATTCAAAGAGCTAAAAAATATTGACAGAGCCACTATGATGCGGGTTATGGACGACGTTTTTCGTACCATGGTGAAGCGGAAATATGGTACCGATGAAAATTTTGACATCATCCTCAACGTGGAGAAAGGCGATTTAGAAATTTGGCGGAACCGAGAGGTAGTGGAGGACGATTCAGAAGAAGTGGGTGAATTCGACAAAATTTCACTCTCCGAGGCCCGCCGCATAGAGCCCGATTTTGAGGTGGGGGAGGAAGTTTCGGAGGAGATTAAGCTGGTTGATTTTGGACGTAGAGCGGTTTTGGCCGCACGACAAATTTTGGCACAGCGCCTTCAGGAATTTGAGCGCGATAAGCTTGTTGCGCGCTATCAAGACCGAGTGGGTGAAATCATTACGGGTGAAGTCTACCAGATTTGGAAGCGGGAAATTATGGTGCTCGATGACGAGGGCAATGAGCTGATTTTGCCCAAGTCGGAACAGATTCCGGGCGACTTCTATAACAAAGGGGAAACCATCCGTGCTGTGATCCTAAAGGTGGAGGCACTGGGCGGGCAACCCCGCATCATCATTTCCCGTACCGACGCCAGCTTTTTGACGCGTCTCATGGAACTGGAAGTGCCCGAAATCTTCGATGGGCTCATCACCATTCGCAATATAGTCCGGGAGCCTGGTGAACGGGCAAAAGTGGCCGTTGAAAGCTACGACGACCGTATAGACCCTGTTGGCGCTTGCGTAGGCATGAAGGGATCCCGTATTCATAGCATCGTTCGCGAGTTGCGCAATGAGAGCATCGACATCATTAACTACACCAATAACCTCCAACTCTATATTCAGCGATCGCTGAGTCCAGCCAAAATAACTTATATGGAGTTATTGGCGGATCAAAAGAAGGCGAAGGTGTTTTTGAAGCCCGACCAAGTGGCACTGGCCATTGGAAAGTCAGGTCACAACATCCGCTTAGCCGGAAAACTCACTGGATTTGAGATTGATGTATTCCGCGACGAAGCTGAAGAGCAGGATGATGTGAATTTAGATGAGTTTGCGGATGAAATAGAGGGCTGGGTATTGGATGAATTGAAGGCCATTGGTCTCGATACCGCCCGCGCAGTGATGGCGCTGGATCCCCAGGATTTGGTGCGCCGAACCGACCTTGAAGAAGAAACAATTAACCATGTACTGGCGGTTTTAAAAGCCGAATTTGAATAAGGCACCCAGCTGAAGCAATAATAAAACAGTACATCCACCCCAAACCAACCGAATGTCAGAAGGAACCATCCGAATAAAAAAGGCAGCCACCGAGTGTAACATCAGCGTCTCGCACGTGGTGGAACACCTGTCAAAAGCCGGCTACACGGTTGAGGCGAATCCCAACGCCAAAATCACGGAAGAGATGTATCAGCGTCTGCTGAAGGATTTTGGTCAGGATATCAAAGTGAAGGAGCAGGCTGCTTCATTGAATATGGGTCGACCGGCGCGTGAAGAAGCGCCAGGGCCTAAATCAGAATTTGTTCCCACGGCACCGGCTGTGCCAGAGCCTCAAGAAGTTTTGGTGAAAGGACTTTCTACCGCTCCTGCCCGATCCGCACGTTTAACCGCCGACAAGCCAGAATTGAAAGTGGTGGGCAAGATTGCCTTGGATGAGAAAGGGCGACCACTTGTGGAGGGTAGGCCTAAGGCAAAGGATTCCAAAAGCACAGATGAAGGTCGGGCTGAAAGCGGTGCTGCTTCGAAAGCGACAGAAAGCGAAAGCTCATCTGTAGTTACTGCTGTTGCCACCACTGCTTCAGCTGCTTCTAAATCAGAGCATTCTGAATCGACTGCTTCGAAGAATGTGGAGGAGAAAGGGGATGCGCCAATCAGCTCAACTGAGGCTGCTCGAATGTCGACGGGAGCGGTCTCAAACAAGCCCAAGTCTGCCGATGTTGAATCAACCGCATCGCTTAGTGATTCTGGCACTGAAACTTCAGGTGTTAGGGCACAAACGGCAGTTGATACAGAACAGACGGCAGGTGATGAGGCACAGACGACGAGTGTTACGGCACAATCGGCAGGTGATAGGGCACAATCGGCAGCTTCTGATACGGCTCATACCGCGTCTTCTGCTGCTTCGCCAGATGCAGCGGAGGGTGATGAGGATGTGATCAGGGCTAAGGCCGATAAATTACAGGGAACGCGTGTGTTGGGAAGCATTGACCTAAAACAGTTCGAGAAGAAAAAGCCGGTGGCGAGTTCGGTCGAAACCAACCCCACCAAAAGAAAGCGTTTGCGTACCGATCCCACCCCGCCAGCTCGTCCGGCGGGTCCGGGTACGCCACCCAACAGGCCGAACAGCGGCCCAGGCGCTGGACAGGGCGACCGCAGACCTGGTGTTGGCGGTCGAACAGGAGGGCCTCCGCCACGCCCTGCCGGTGGAAGTCGGAAACGACCCGCCATGCCAGCGCGTCCGGAACATTCTGAAAAGGACATACAGGATCAGATCAAGGCCACCATGGCCCGACTTCAAGGGGGTGGAAAAGGCGGTGCTAAGGCCCGAATGAAAAGAAAGAGCCGTGGAGATGGCGGTGCCGACGAAGTGCTGGCAGACGGCGAGAAAATGAAGCTACAGGTAACTGAATTCCTCACCACGGGCGATTTGGCTCAGTTGATGGATGTTTCTGTTGCCGAGATTATCCAAAATTGCTTTATGTTGGGCTTGGTGGTGACGATCAACCAGCGCCTCGATGCGGAAACGATTGCGGTAGTGGCCGACGAATTTGGCTATGAAGCGGAGTTTATTTCGGCCGACGCGGGTGAACCCGAGTTGATTGATGAGGATGATCCAGACCGGATGACCGATCGTCCACCTATTGTAACCATCATGGGTCACGTCGATCACGGTAAAACTTCATTGCTCGACTACATCCGCAAAGAAAATGTGATTGCGGGTGAGGCCGGCGGCATTACCCAGCACATCGGTGCTTATGCTGTTCAGCTCGCTGATGGTCGGCACATCACATTCCTTGATACGCCAGGTCACGAAGCCTTTACAGCCATGCGTGCCCGCGGTGCCAAGGTAACCGATATTGTTGTGGTGGTGATCGCGGCAGATGACCAGGTCATGCCCCAAACCAAGGAGGCCATCAGCCACGCACAGGCCGCTGGCGTGCCCATTATTTTTGCCTTCAACAAAATGGATAAACCTGCCGCCGATGCTGAGCGCATCAAGGAGCAGCTTTCTCAGCTGAATATTTTGGTGGAGTCGTGGGGTGGTAAGTACCAAGATCAGGAGATTTCAGCGAAGAAGGGGACGAACGTCGATTTATTGCTCGAGAAAATCCTTCTTGAAGCCGAGATTCTTGAGTTGAAAGCAGATTCTGAGAAAAGGGCGGCGGGCACAGTGATTGAGGCTAGCCTCGATAAGGGCAGGGGTGTCGTGACCACGGTATTGGTGCAAGGTGGAACCCTGAGTGTGGGCGATCCCATCTTAGCGGGAGCTAATTTTGGCAAGGTGAAGGCGATGCTCAACGAACGGGGACAACGGATTCGGGAGGCTGGGCCATCAACGCCTGTTCAGCTTCTTGGTTTCAACACGGCCCCTACAGCGGGTGATATCCTCATCGTGCCTGAATCGGAGGCGGTTGCGCGCGACATCAGCAGCAAGCGCCAACAATTGTTGCGCGAACAAGGCATTCGTACACGCAAACACATTACCCTGGATGAAATTGGCCGCCGTTTGGCCATTGGCAATTTCAAGGAGTTGAAATTGGTGGTGAAGGGCGACGTGGATGGATCGGTTGAGGCCCTGAGCGATTCGCTCATGAAGCTGAGTACGGAGCAGATTTTGGTGACCGTGATCCACAAAGGTGTGGGGCAGATTACAGAGTCGGATGTTATGCTGGCCTCTGCTTCGGATGCGATTATTGTTGGCTTCCAGGTACGCCCGTTGGCGTCTGTCCGTAAGCTGGCTGAGCAAGAGCAGATCGATATTCGGACCTATTCGGTCATTTATGATGCCATCGAGGAGATTAAATCGGCTATGGAAGGCATGTTGGCACCCACCTTTGAGGAAAAAGTGTTGGGCACAGTGGAAATCCGCGAGGTATTTAAGATTACCCGTGTGGGGAATATTGCGGGTTGTATGGTTTTGGAGGGCAAGGTTACCCGCAACTCAAAGATTCGTTTGCTGCGCGAGGGGGTTATTGTGCATACGGGCGAACTGGCTTCTCTCCGTCGCTTTAAAGACGACGTGAAGGAGGTGAACCATGGCTACGAATGTGGATTAAACCTCACGGGCTACCAAGACATACGTGTGGGTGACATTATTGAGGCCTTCGAGCGGGTCGAAGTGAAGGCCCGTTTGTAGTAGGTGCTTGGGGTGGATGTTGAACAGGGCATAGAGCTATTGGCCACCCTAACGGGATTACTCAGCGTTTGGCTGGCTCGTCGTGCTCATGTGGGGCTCTACCCGATTGGATTGGTGAGCACGGTCCTCTTGGTGGGGATTAGCTATCGGCAGGCGCTATACGCGCACGCGGGCATCAACTTCTGGTATAGTATGATGGGACTTTATGGATGGTGGCGCTGGTCGACTACCCGCAGCGAGGGTCGAATTGGTCGGGCTACCGCAAAGGCATGGTGGGTTGCCGTGATTTTGATGCTGACTGCTTGGCTGGTGTTTACCTATGTTCCCGTTTTTTTGGGACTTAACCCTTTGAAATTTCTGGATGTGCTGAGTTCATCGATTGCCGTGGGCGCTATGTTCCTCATGTCGGCGCGGCACACGGAGCATTGGCTGCTGTGGATTCTGGCCAATGCGCTGTTTACGTATTTATTTTTTGCCGCTGGGCACCCACTCATTGCGGTTCAATACTTGATATTCATCCTGCTGGCGATTTGGGGCTGGCGGAGCTGGGTGCTTAAGGAGGAGGCCTGCGAGGATCTGGAAAATAGCCCCGAGATAACCAAAAAATAGCCCTGGGATAGAAAGAATATTGCCCTGGAATAACGAGAATATTGCCCCGAGATAATCAGAAAATAGCCCCGAGATAACCAGAAAATATTTCGATTAGTCGTAGAAGGCCATGATCACGGGCATAATGAGCATCATGACGCTGTAGGCGGGGTCTGGTTCGGCCGGAGAAATGAGTCCGGGTTTGTTCGGACTGTTCAACCGCACCACCACCTGATCGCAGGAAAGATTCGACAGCATTTCGATAAAGGTTCGTCCGTTGAAGCCGATGGACATATCGGGGCCATCCCACGAACAGGCAATCGACTCCTGGGCGTGACTCGACAAATCGGAATCTTCCGACACGACCTTCAACTCGCTGCCCGATAGGTTTACCCGTATCAAGTAGGTCGATTTATTGGCATAGAGCGATGTCCTCCTCAAGCAATTCAATAGACTTTGACGTGAAATGATGAGTTTGTAGTCATTGCCTGTAGGAATGACGCTTTTGTAGTCGGGGAAACGTGCGTCGATGAGTCGGCAGGTTAATTCTGTTTCACCAAAATTGAAATGAGCATTGGCATTGTCGAAGCGCAGTGAAATATCGCCAGAGATGTCTGGAAGTAGGTTTCGCAGCAGCTGAACCGCCTTGCGGGGTAAAATAAACTTCCCTGAAAGGTTGGGTCCTGTCATGTGGCAAGAATGCGTGGCCAACTTATGGCCATCGGTGGCAGCGAAATGAACGCCGGTGGTATCCATGTCGACCAAAACGCCGACCATCGCTAAACGCAATTCATCTGTACTCACCGCAAACAGCGTGTGGTTGAGTCCTTCTAGAAATGCATGAGCGGGCATCGAGAATTCCTGGTGGAGTTCGTCAGGCCCTGTGAGGACGGGAAATGCCGCTGGATCCTCACCGAGCAGTTGATATTCACCCGAATCGGTACTCATGGAAATGCTGTAGCTGGTCTCGTTCATATTGAGCGTTACCGGTTGCTCACCGAGCGACTTTAAAGTCTCCAGTAAGAAACGACTGGGAACGGCTATGCGCATCGACCCTTTGGCCTCCACATTCATGCGGGTGGTGAGGGTGGTATTGAGGTCGGTTGCCAGTAAAGTGAGGTTTCGGTCCTGGATGTCAAAGAGAAAATTCTCAATGATGGGCGATAGGGGGTTAGCCTGAATCACACCCTGTAACTTTTGAAGGTTTTTAAACAGCGACTGGGCCGAAACGATACATCTCATGGGAATGGGGAAAATGGTTAACGCGGATCTGTTGGCGGTTCTAGGCCAACGAACCTACAAAGATAAGAAGACAACTTCATTCTCGTGAAGGCGCGGAGCGTCCGTTGGCCTGAATGAGGTCACGAAGAGTGAAATACATCCACGGAACACTACGTTTTTGTATAAAACCGAAGTCATTGCCTTCCTTATAATAGAAATAATCGCGGTCGAGGTCGGGCATGACCCCCAAAAGAACTACATCTAATTGGTTGAGTTGGCTTTTAGGATAAAAACTCAGTTGATGCGATTGGCCGTTGCGCAGCGTAATGTTCAGACTATGGCGCATAGGTGCCATTTCCACGATACTGTCTTTCATCACCCCGTGGTTGTCGTAGCCCTCGACGGGAATTTGTCTGGCCCCCCCAAAAAGTTCTGTGAGATTTTCATTGGAAAGTGCGGAAATAGGCTTCCCGCTTCCATCATACAAGGCGAAGCGTCTAGGTCCGAGTAGTTCTGCGCGATAAGAAAACTCAGGTGTATCTGGGAAACGCGCTTCGATAGACTTGATGCTATCGGGATGGATTCTCAGCAAAATCCGCTCCCTCCACTCCTCCTCATCGATGAAAAACCGGGGTGTGAGGTATCCTTCAGTACCCGGAACATGCAGGATATAGGGCAATTCGGCCCCTTCGCGGATGGCATATGTGCCTCGTGAATCGATGGTAGAGTAGCCGATATACAATACAGATAGCTTTTTCCCTCGGCTGTAGATCTCAACTTTGCGGCCGATGCTGGCCAATTGCTTGCGGATGTTGTCGACTGCCGGACGGGGAACTGGCGATTTCACCTGCATACGCAACAGGGCATCGAGCAGGGCAGACATGGCGTCGGGTCGAGCGGTGTATTGGCCATTGACCTTCCATTGACCTGGCCCGGCTTTCTCCAATAATACCCGGCCGCCCGTTTTATCGGCCATAAAAATCCGGTCAACAACCGAAGTATCTGGAATGGAGAAGGTGGTGTCTTCAAGGTCAAGCGTACTCGACGTCCGTTGCTGATAGACCCACCAACTCAGCAACAGCAGCAGCAAAAGGATGCCAAGGTAAATAATGTTTTTACGCATAGTTGGGGTGTTTTTGACCGAATTTGCGCACCCTCAGCCGATACCGTATGCCACCGAAGATGAAAAGCAAGCCGATGGGGAGGCCGAGGTTGAACAACTGCCAAAGCAATTGCTGGCTTTTCACTTTTTCGCTATCGAGCAGGCGGAGGCGAATCTGCCGCGAACGGATGTTTAATAAGCCTTCCCGATCCACTAAATAGTCGATGGTGTTCTGGAGAAACACCTTATTTCCGTAAATCTGACGACTGTAGCGGTCGTAGCCCAACGGAAAAATATCTCCGGATCTCTTGCTCACATCGTTGCGGATGATATCGCCGTCGGCCACCACCACCATGCGTGTGGGGGCGCTTTCCTTGATCGGTTTCATGTTGAGCGAATCGCTGGCGCGTTGGGCGAAGTCGTTGAGGTATCGGTTGTGTAGGGCCGAGGGAAACCGGCCTTCGAGGAGAACGGCGAGGGCCAGCCCCGGACGGTTATATGCACTGGGGTCGTCGGGTTCAAGGGCGAGGTTGAGGTTTACTCGGGCGGGCGACATCATCCGTCGGCTCTGGCTGCCCGACTGCAGGAGAACAGTGCGTTGCAGTTGATCCGTTCCGACATAGTCGATCGTCCCCGCAAATCGAAGGTACACGGGGTCTATGTTTCGGGTGATGGGGTGTGTCTGATTCCCGTTCACCAAGGGAAAATACGGCCAGGGGAATAGTTTTTGCTGGGGCTGACCAGCGAGCATTCCGTACACCACAGGGATGGGGCCGCAGCGTACGTCCTGCACCAAATCGGGGTTGATTCTGATTCCGTAGCGGAACATCATATCGTCGAGGTTGAGGCTGCGGTCCATGGCCATGAAGTAGTTTTCGGGGGTCATGCTGTCCATTTCCGCCGCCACGGCATCCACCATCCACAGTATTCGCCCGCCTCGCATGAGGAAGTGATCGATTTTATAGCGACTCCAATCGGTGAAGGGCTCTGTGGGCTTGGCCACCACCAGTACATCAACATCAGCCGGTATGGGCTCGATGGTTTTGATGTTGTAGCGTGTGAGTTTGTATTGATCGGATAGGGCTGCGGCCATATCGCTTACCGAACGGCCATCGAGCTCGCCGTGGCCTTCGCTGAAGGCGACGGTTGGCTGTTTCTTTTGGGTGGCATTACGAATGGCGCGTACCAAGGCGTATTCGAGGCCTTCTTCCGAGGCATTTAGGATTTCTTGAGGGCTGTTGCCCGCACCAGACCCCAGGAGGAAATTGGTAGCAATTTCTTTGTTGCGGTAGTAGACCACCGCTCCGGGCCACACTACTTTTCGGGTGACTCCCTCTGTCGTTCGGTTTTCCAAATCGGTGGGCTGAAGCCCCAATTTATAGAGTTGCTCATAGAGCTGGTTAGCGGTCTTTTCATCGGGTTGATCCGAGGGGTCGGTGAAGGTGAATTCGAGTTTTCCGCCCGATAAACGGCGCATTTCTGTAAGCTGGTCGCGCACTGCATCGCGGAGCTTACGGAATCCAGGGGGGAATTCACCCTCTAGGTACACATGCACATAGACCACATCATCGAGTGATTGGAGCAGGCGTGCCGTGGATGGGGATACGGTATAGCGTTGCTCGCGTGTGAGGTCGAGCCGGGTGTAGAGAATGCTGGACAGCACATTCGCCGAAACGAGGATTCCGATCCAGAGCACCAAGCGAAACCACTTCCTTTTGTTGAGGACCTGACGGGTGAGCGCAAGAAATAAACTGATAAAACTGAGAAAAAAAACCAAATCGCGGGTGTCGATGACCCCTTTACTGAGTGCGTAATAATGTGCGCCCAGACCGAGTTGTTCTACTATATGTTGGATGCGCCCGTCGATGGGCAAGAGGTAGAGGCTGTCGAAGGCCGAATAGCTGAAAAAACAGAAGAATACCCCGAGGATGAAGGCCACCAACTGGTTTTCGGTTAGGGCGGAGGCCAACAGACCGAGAGATACAAAGGCTGCGCCGAGCAAAAGCAGGCCCATATATGAGCCGGCGATGCCTCCCGTGTCGATGTTGCCTACAGGGTCGGCCAGAAACCACAACGATACCGCATAAAATAGGGTGGGGAGCAGGGCAAAGGCCACCAAGGCTGTGGCCGCGAGGTATTTGCCGAGGATGATTTGGGTGTCGGTGATGGGTGAGGTGTAGAGGAGCTCGAGGGTGCCACTGCGGCGTTCCTCCGAAAAGAAGCGCATGGTGATGGCCGGGATGAGAAACATCAAGATCCAGGGCCCCATGCTGAACAGCTGGTCGAGGTGTGCATATCCGTACTGCAACAGGCTGTAGTCGGGGAATACCCACATGATGAGGCCGGTAACGAGCAAAAACACCAAAATCACCACATAGGCCATCAGGCTGTTGAGGTAGGCCGACCACTCTCTCAAGAACAGGGCGCGCATATCAGGTTTGACGGGTTAAGGTGCGGAAAATATCTTCGAGCGATGAACCGGGGTGTGCTGCGCGCAGCGACTGGAAGTCGGAATCGGCCACCAAACGGCCGCGTGCGAGCATCAGCACATGCGTGCACAAGGTCTCTACTTCTTGCATAATGTGCGTGCTCAATAAGATCGTTTTATCACGACCTGTTTCTCGGATGAGGGATCGGATTTCGGTCAACTGATTGGGGTCGAGGCCTGAGGTGGGCTCATCGAGGATGAGCACAGGCGGATCGGGTGCCAACGCCTGGGCGAGCCCAACACGTTGCCGGTACCCGCGCGACAACTGCCCTATTTTTTTGTGCTGTTCGGGTTGGAGGCCAGTCATTTCGATGAGCTGATCAACCCGTTTCTTGGGCTGAGCCACCTGATAGATGCGGCATACATAGTTTAAATACTCCTGAACATACATATCCATATACAGAGGATTGTGTTCGGGGAGGTAACCGACCTGGCGCTTGATTTCGATGGGGTGTTGCTCCACTTCGAGCCCCATGACCTGGGCTTTCCCGGCATCCTGACGCAGGTATCCACTCAGAATCTTCATGGTGGTGCTTTTTCCGGCACCATTGGGTCCCAGTAGGCCAACTACGCCTGCGCCGTCGATGCTGAAGCTCAGTGCGTCGATGGCCTTTTGTTTGCCATATTGTTTAGTGAGCCCTTCTACGCGTACTGACATATCAATAATGGCATTTCATTGTGTTTAAGTCTTTTCGGGTTCAAGTCTTTTCAGTTTCAAGTCTTTTCGGGTTCAAGTCTTTTCGGGCTTATGTCGTTTGTGTACACCAACCATGCTTTGTTCTGGAGCGGCCAGAATAGTACAAGGGTGCAAAAATACCGCAACGCAACGAAAGTTGTTTCCTTTCACCAGCGAAGCAGCAGGCGACTACGGCTGATCCGACCGTCATTCCATTGAACCTCAACCCACCTTAAGCCTTCACCAACCAGGCTAAGCGGATGTCGCCCTTCAGAACCCTCGAAATAGTCGAAATAAACCGTTTTGCCCGAGGCGTCGGTCAACCGAATGGCATGCTTTCCTGAAGGGACGCGCTCAGGATTCCAAACAAGCGTGCTCACCCCCGAAAGGGCGGGATTGGGGATCAATTGAATATCAACAACAGAAAGGTTGGCTCGTGGCGGCTCCGAACCCAACGAAGCGCCTTGATTGTGCAGGGTCATTAGCCCTCCGCGAAAGCTGCCCACCAACAGGTCAGGTAGACTGTCGCCATTGAGGTGGGCGGGGGCGGGGCATACAAAACGACCCAAGCGGATGCTGTCGGTTGTTCCTCGGATGCTGCTGTAGATCGATCGGGGCGATTCGGTCCAGATTGCACCGGCTTGTAGGGAAACATCCGGGTAGAAATATAGCCGGCCACGTTCGCTGCCCACCACCAAATCGGGTTGCCCATTTCTGTTTAGGTCCGTAACCCGCGGAACAGCGTATCCGGTAAAAAACTCGGTTGTGTTCACTCCCCCCCATTCAGGAGCCGTGAGGGTAAATTGGGGGGTTTGACTACTTCCCTGGTTGAGGTAGAGTCGAAGTTTACCGTCGCGCGTGCCCAGAATCAGATCGTTTTTTCCATCAGCATTCAAATCATAGAGTTCCGGGGCCACCGCGGGCCCAGCGTCTGTCGGACCAAAGGCAGTGCTTTGCAAACTAAAGGCAAAGCTCCCCGGGCCAACCGATTCATTGCGGTAGAGGTGCAAGGGTCCGTCTTCATGGCCGAGCAAAAGGTCTACCTTGCCGTCGCCATTGAGATCGCCCGAAGCCATCCGAATTCTTCGCAGTGAGAGGGTATCTGTCCGAAGGAACAAGGTATCCTGTGCCTCCCATATGGGTAGAAGCGCACTACCTGTATTCCTGTACAGATGAATGACACCATATTGTAGAGTGCTTTCGTGGGATACGAGGAGCTCCGGATGGCCATCACCGTCGATGTCGGCCACCAAAGGCGCGGAGCCTGTGCCGAAGTGGATCTGATCGCCCGTGAGGAAGTTGGTGCGCTGTAACCTAAAACTATCGCGGGCATTGGCGCTTTGGTTTTTGTAGTACCATAGGTGGTTTTTGAGTCTACTGTAATAATAATCGCCCGGGGCCACGAGCAGGTCTTTTCGCCCGTCCAAGTCCACATCCACCAGAAATCCGGCACAAAAGCTGGGGACGTCACTCACGATGTCGTAGGCCGGGAAGCTGTCGAATACTTGGGTGATGCGCGCTGTATCGCGGCTCCCGCCGTTGCGCAGGTATTTAAGGAAGCGCGATTCTACATCTCCCAGCAGTATATCTACCAAACTATCGCCATCGGCATTGATGGTGGTTATGGTGGAACCCATGTGCAGCGGTCGAGCCAGCACGCCGGGTACGGGAAGGGGTGGGAAACAGCTGCCGGTGAGCCCCATTTGAATATTGGAGTTGTTTTGGTTCTCTTCAAAGCGTCCCCAACAACGCGAAACCACCAGAAAGTCGAGCGAATCTCGTCGGCCGTAGCGCTCTACCGACATATTACGGTAGTAGGTGGCTTTCCCGATATCAAAATTATCAAAGGAGATGATGTCGAGGTCGCCGTCGCCATCCAAATCGGCGATTCCGGGCAAGTCTGAGTTAAGAACGAGCATACCCGCCCGAAAACCAAAGTCCCACATCGTCTCCAGGTTGTTCGCACGCAATCGAAACATCGGTTGCCCGACCGAACCGATATTCTCATAAACACGAACCCCCCCATTGGAACTGGTGAACAAATCGGGGTCGCCATCCCCCTCAAGATCACCAAATACCATCCAATACCAGATTGGGGGAAATAAATCGGCGTATTCAGGGGCGGGGGAATGCACCACTTCACCCGATGGCAAACGGGTGCGCAACACAACCATAAGGTGGTTCTCTGTTTTGTCGAATACCAATAGGTCGGTGGTTCCGTCGCCGTTTACATCCATTTCAGCGATTTGACTCGAGGTTATGCCCCCCATCCAGGGTAATTGAAGGGTTTCGGAGCCGATGCGCACCGTTGGCCCGCTGCCTGTACGCACCATGCGGAAGGCTTGTGCCGGGCTTTCATTCATCCCTCCCAAGCCAATGAAAAACAAAAAAACGAGTTGAAAGCGGTAGGTATGAGCAAAAAATCGGAGAATCGGGCGCATGGTATCCACAAAATTAGGAGGTTTGTGGGGTGAGTGGACACGCTACAACGGAAGATTTGTTCGATGCTTTTGAGCGCGCGGGACATCGCGTGGCTACCGATAGCCGCAAGGTTCAATCGGGCGACTTGTTTTTTGCCCTAAAGGGGCCGCGCTTCGATGGGCATGATTTTGTGCAACAAGCCATAGAAGTGGGGGTGACCGCGGTGGTGGTCGACCAAGAAATAGAGGGGGTCGATCCTGCGCGTTGCCTGAGGGTGCCGGATGTGTTGTCGGCCCTGCAGGAACTGGCCCATCAGTACAGAAGTAGTATCGGCGGATTAACCGTCATCGGTATCACAGGATCGAATGGGAAAACCACCACAAAGGAGCTTGTTCATGCGGTGTTAAGTGCACACTACCGCTGTTATGCTACCCCGGGAAACCTGAATAATTCACTTGGGGTGCCGCTCACCCTGCTCGGAATGCCGCCCGATACAGAGTTTTGTGTGGTGGAAATGGGGGCTAATCATCCTGGTGAGGTGATGCCACTGTGCGTAATGGCTGATCCTGATGTGGGGTTGGTGACGGCTATTGGGAAGGAACACCTCGAAGGCTTCGGAAGTTTACAGGCCATCATTGATACCGAAACGGAGCTTTACGCCTACTTAGGCCAAAGAAACCGACAGGCTTTCACCCCAATGGAAGTGCCTGAGCTCATGGAGGCTGCGCGCATCCACTGTGTGGCGCCTGCGCCCATTTATTACGGATCCTCGGCCGAAGCAGATTGCGTGGGGCGACTCCTTCCTGGCGATTGGGCGGTTCGCCTGCAGTGGGAGAACAGCTACCGCTTGATGCTGAGGGCCCCTCAGCTCGAAACCCAATTGTTTGGGGCCTACAACTTCAACAACATCATGGCCGCTGCTTGTTTGGGTCGCTATTTCAGCGTGCCGTATCAAAAAATCAATCAAGCCTTGGCCAACTATACGCCATCCATGAACCGCTCTCAATTGGTGCACCGGGGCGAACGCAAGATCATCCTCGATGCCTACAACGCAAATCCGCACAGCATGCAGTTGGCCGTGACCGGGTTGGCTGCGCTCACAAACGTTCAGCGGGTTGCTCTTTTGGGTGATATGATGGAATTGGGGGCGGCAGCAGATGAGGAACATGAGGCCCTGCTGCAGCAACTCGTGTCGGTCAACCTTGAAGCTGCCTGTTTGTGTGGGCCTTTGTTTATGAAGCATCAGGAGGCCTTTCCCGGCTTCGATTTCTTCCCAAATGTCGGGGCCTTGCTCGAATCGGGCCGACTCCAGGCTCTTCCGGCTCAATGTGCGGTGTTGGTGAAAGGCTCCCGTTCGATGGGCATGGAACGATGCCTCGAAGGCCTGGGTTGATACTTTTCGAAAGTAATTTAAGGATAGTAGGTCTTTATTAACCGATCATTCCGTTACCGCAATAGCGTAACCTTGGCTTAACATCCCCCGGCAGTAGGCGCACTACTTTTGCGTGTTTTTATTAGCTATGGCCCACACCGACAACCTTCAACCGCATTTTTCGTCAACCACAGTACGTTATTGGTTGACCTTCATCGCCTTCAATTTGCTTTCAACCCTCTCGTTTGCACAGCTGGGGTCGATTACGGGTGAAATACGTGATAAAGCAAGTAACGAAACGCTCATCGGTGCGGCGGTGGTCATTAAGGGAACCTTGTCTGGTGCCTCGGCCGATCTCGACGGTCGATACACCATCGCAAAGGTCACTCCCGGTTCCTACACTTTATCGGTACAGTACTTGGGATACCAGCCATTGGAGGTCTCGGGCGTGGTGGTTACGGCCGGTGGCAGCACGCGGGTCGATCTCTACCTCGAACAGGAGTCGACTAGCCTCTCCGAGGTGAAGGTGACGGCCGAGGCCCTTAAAACATCGATCAGCACCATTCAGATGATACAGAAAAATAGTTTGGGCGTGATGGATGGTCTGTCGGCCGATCAGATTAAGAAATCTCCGGACCGAAATACGGCCGATGTGCTGAAGCGAACCAGTGGCACCAACATACAAGATGGTAAATATGTGGTGGTGCGTGGACTCAACGAGCGCTACAACCTGGCCCTGGTGAATGGCGCCATGCTTCCCGGCACCGAACCCGACAAAAAAGCCTTTTCCTTCGATTTGTTTCCCTCCGGCATGCTCGACAACCTCATCATCATCAAAAGTGCCCAACCCGATTTGCCGGGCGAGTTTGCCGGGGGCATCATCCGCATCAATACCCGCGATGTACCGGATGATCCTTTCTTTAATATCAGTGTAGGCACGGGAATGAATACGCAGGCTACTTTTCGCGAGTACCGCCGCATGCAGGGGTCGAGCACCGATTGGCTGGGCTACGACAAAGATTTTAGGACCTTGCCTACGGATTGGCCGGTCGATCGTTCGACCTTGGTTGGACTACCTGCCGAACAGCGCCTCGCCCTATCGCGTCAGTTCCGTAATTCGTATGCGACCGACAACCGCACAGCCCTTCCCTACGGCAGCTTTCAGATGTCGGGCGGCACCAAGGCCCTTTTGGGCCCCACCGAATTGGGTGTGATTGGGGCTCTTTCTTACAGCACTTCGCAACGGGTCAACTATTCCCGGGCGAGTGGATTTGGAGGCGTTGGAGGAGGTGCGGGTATTGGTGATTCGATGGGTGTTACCCAGCTCATTTCGACCTACAACGACACCGCCTTTCATACCGATGTGAATTGGGGTGCCATGCTCAACTTCTCCGCACGTTTTGGTCCAAACCACCGTATCTTTTTGAAGAATGCCTTCAACATCACATCGGATAATATTTTCACGGCAGGCCGTGGTTTTCGTACGGACGGTGAATTCGTTCCATACCGCCGATATCAGTATGAGTTTACCACCAACCAGCTGCTCACCAGTCAACTCGGCGGCGATCATTCGCTGCTGAAGAATAAGGTGCGGGTCGATTGGGTGGCTTCGAGCAGCAGAAATCGACGAGACCAGCCCGATTTTCGGAGGATTCGTTTGCTTTTGGCGCCTAATGCTGAGGGTGATACGGTATCGGTATTTCAGCCGCAGTTTCAGCCGAACGATGCAGATGGCTATCGCTTCTTCGCCGGACTGTCTGATGAGGTCAACAACGCTTTGGTCAACATCACGATCCCTTTCCGATTGGGGGCCAACAAACATGAATTTAAGACCGGCGTTTACGCCCAATCGAAGAGACGCACCTTCACCGCTCGCCCGCTGGGTTATGCCCGCGCTCCTGGATCGGTTCCATCGGATTCTTTGCTGAATCTGCCCCTCGAGCAACTCTTTGATACGGCCAATATTCGCAATGGAGCCTGGTGGATCGATGAAATCACCAATCCGGGCGACCGCTACGATGCCTCTTCATCGATCAACGCAGCCTACGCCATGATGGTCAACAAACTCGGGCTGAACTGGAAGGTCATCTGGGGGGTGCGATTCGAGCGTTTCAACCAAAAGCTCAATTGGACCACCACAGACGGCCGCGATTCTGTTGAAAAGGACTATCCCGACCTCCTTCCCTCTTTGAATTTGATCTACAGTTTGAGCGATGAATCGAACCTTCGTTTTGGCGCATCGCGTACCTTATCTCGTCCGGAATTCCGCGAAATTGCCCCATTCACCTTCTATGATTTCGATCTGTTCGCTGCAGTGGCGGGCAATCCCACACTTGTGCGTTCGCGCATCAGTAATTTTGACTTCCGTTATGAGCGGTTTTTTACGGGTGGACAGATGTTCTCCATGGGGGTATTCTATAAGACATTTGAAGACCCGATCGAACAAAACTTTCCGCCCGGCTTAGGTAGCGGTATTCAAAGGGGTATTTCCTGGCTGAACTCACCCACAGCCCGTACCGTAGGGACCGAATTGGTGGTGCGCAAGAATATCAATAAGAATCTCGTGGTATCTGCGAACCTGACCTTAATTAACTCGGTTATTGAGATACCCTATGCCGATTCCACACGGGGAATTTACCGCAGGCCTATGCAAGGACAAGCGCCTTTCATTGCCAATGTGGTGTTGCAATACAACCAGCCCTCCACAGGTATGCAGTTCAATGTATTCTACAATCAGGTGGGTCGGCAAATTGCCTTTGTTGGCCAACCCGATTTTGAACTGGCCGACTTTTATGAGAATTCGCGCCCGATGTTGGATTTTCAGATGAATCTGCCGGTGGGCGAACGTGGAAACATCACGTTTTCTGCAGGCGACATCATCAATAGACCCCGTTTCATTTACCAAGACCTCAACGGAAATAAGAAGGTAGACAACAACCCCATCGTTTTTGGTCAGTATGAATATAAGGGTAATCAGGATGTGGTGACCCTGTTCCGCCAGCCTGGGCGCACCTTTAGCCTCGGCTTTTCTTATAAGCTGTAGCGCATCACCTTTCTGGACCGTATGGACCGATTTTTTTGAACGGCCCGGTGTGGGATTGAAGCCTTCTGTTAAAAAAGGTTCAGATATCATTCTTCAGTTTGTTTGAAGAACAAATCTGAAGCGTGGCACACACAAATTGCTATAGGATGGCTTAATAGACCAATCGCCTTACGGTCTGTAAGGCCTCCTCTTCGGGCACACAATCATAACCACGCATTAACATTCGCTTAATCCCACGGGGATAGTTTTGCCGCTATTCAAATTAAACCAAAAACCCATGAAAAACCTTTTAACCTCCTTCCATCGTTGGATGCTCTTGGTTTTGGTGTTGGCCTTCACGCAATTGGCGCAGGCTCAAAACACCGTCCAAGTGTCATCAGACATCACCACGAACACGACCTGGACGCGCAACAACGTCTACATCCTCAATGGATATCGGTATGTGAAAGACGGTGCCACCCTCAGCATCGAGCCAGGTACGGTGATCCGTGGCGACAAAGCCTCTAAAGGAACGCTGATCATTGCACGCACCGGTAAGATTTTCGCGAACGGCACCGCCGCTGAGCCCATCGTATTCACATCCAACGAACCAGTAGGCAGCCGTACCTATGGCGACTGGGGTG
>VFQT010000888.1_pt1 | contig 39899 bp, 43 predicted proteins | sample 3512381 | NCBI WGS metagenome assembly VFQT01 (sample SAMN10412376, study PRJNA504923) | tailings metagenome | isolation source: Relicate 2 Philex TSF3 active mining site | place: Philippines: Tuba, Benguet | collected 2017-08-29 | reverse complement strand
TGCACCGAGCTATCGAATACCTTGCCATCGATCAACATGCCTGTGTAATGCACAACAGCCTTTTGTGATGCTGATGGGCGCTTGCCAGTGCCTTGCTTGATGACTTCGTACTGCAAGCCAGAAGCCGTTGTGATCACGCCGGCCTTGGTCTTGTTCTTGGCGAGGAACTCATTGCCAACCTTGCGAACAGAGTCAGCAACCTTCGCCATTGCGGCTTGTTCCTTTTGCTGATTCTCCTGCATCTTCTGCATGGCCTTCTCTTGCACAGACATCAGCACCTTGGCAACCACCGAGTCGGCAAAGAGTGGCTTTTCGCCAATGGCATCTTGGATGCCGGCGATGAATGCACGCGAATCGATTTCGATGCCTTGCTCGCGGAACGACTTGCCGATCTGCAGACCGATTGCGTAGCTCGTTGAGTCGCTATTTGTTGTTGCCTCGACACCGTTGATGTCGGGAATTTGGTTGGAGCAACCGATAAGGATGCCAGCCGCAACCACGGTGGTCAGGATGACCTTCATTGTGAATCCTTGGATTTGAAACGGACGGCAAAGATACGCCGTTTATGCCTCCGTCGGCGGTACCCAGAGGTGCCGGCGCATATCCACGGCCTCGTCCAGAAACTGGACGCCTTCGGCTTCGAGGCGCTCCCGCATGACGTATGGGGTTTCGAAGTGCATTTTCCCGGAGAGCTCACCAAGACGGTTGACTACGCGGTGACATGGGATATCAATGCGGTCGCTTTGGGCCACGGCGTTCAGAGCCCACCCCACCAGACGCGCACCCCCGCGCGACCCAATGGCCGCTGCGATGTGTCCGTACGTGGTCACCTTCCCATACGGAACGGATCGCACGATGTCGTATATGCGCTCGTAAACGTCGGATGCCATCCTGCAAGATAGCGCATGAACCTCCGTAGCTTCGTAGCTATGCACCGTCGCATTGAGCTCGCTCTCCGTCCCTCCCAAGCTGCCGATCCCGCCACCGTACGACGGATGGTCGCGTCGGAAGTGGGCTGTGCAGATGACGCACTAACCTCGGTGCGACCAGTCCGTCGGTCGATTGATGCGCGCTCGCGATTCCCCGTGGTGCGGCTCGTTGTCGATGCCTACGTGGGTGAGGATGAACCTGTCACTCCTCGGGAGATCGACCGCTGTAAACCAGCCGACCCACGGAAACGCGTCGTCATCGTTGGTGCGGGTCCAGCCGGCTACTTCGCAGCACTCGAACTTCTCACACATGGCATCACGCCGGTTGTGCTCGATCGCGGTAAGGACGTGCGTGCTCGACGTCGTGATTTGCGTGCGATTCAGCAAGATGGCGTCGTCAACCCGCACTCGAACTATTGCTTCGGCGAGGGTGGTGCCGGGACGTACAGCGATGGCAAACTCTACACGCGTTCGCATAAGCGGGGAAGCATCGCCAGCGTGTTGCAGCTTCTCGTCGATCATGGTGCTACACCAGACATTCTCGTCGATACCCATCCGCACATTGGTTCCAACAAGCTCTGGGCTGTGGTCCAAGCGATACGCGAAACAATCCTGCGCCTCGGTGGTGAAGTGCACTTCGATACGCACGTCACAGGCTTTGCCATGCGTACAGCGCCCGAACGTCGTGTATCTGGCGTGATCTGTGCGAATGGTGCAGAGATTCTGGGCGATGCCGTGATCCTTGCAACAGGACACAGTGCGCGTGACGTGATCGACATGTGCGTGGAGCACGACGTTGCCATCGAGGCGAAGCCATTTGCACTCGGGGTACGCATCGAACATGCACAAGCACTCGTGGATGAAATCCAGTATCATCAGTCGCCACGCGATCCGCATCTGCCTGCATCATCGTACAAGCTTGTGTGTCAGGCCAACGGACGTGGTGTGTTCTCGTTCTGCATGTGTCCAGGTGGGTTGATTGTTCCCGCCGCCACATCACCGGGCGAAATCGTCGTCAATGGTATGTCGATGTCGCGACGTGATTCACCGTTTGCCAATTCGGGAACAGTGGTCGCGATTGAGGAGGACGACTGGCAGTCATTTACGAAGCATGGTGCCCGTGCGGCCCTCGAGTATCAAGCGTCGGTAGAGCGTGCAGCGTTTGCTGCAACCGGAGACGGATCCCAGCGTGCGCCTGCACAACGTCTTGTCGATTATCTCGACGGAACGATCTCGTCATCAATTCCTCGCACGTCCTACATTCCTGGTCACACGAGTGTGGATCTGCGAGCCGTGCTCCCTGCACCAGTCGACGCGCGACTTCGCGCGGCGATTCGTGAATTCGGACGTGTGATGCCGGGCTACCTCACGAACGAAGCCGTGATGGTGGGCGTTGAGTCGCGCACATCATCGCCCGTGCGCATTCCGCGCGATCCAGCAACACGCGAGCATACGCATGTGCGTGGCCTCTTCCCATGTGGAGAGGGGGCGGGGTATGCTGGTGGTATTGTGAGTGCGGCGCTCGACGGACAGAATGTTGCGACGTCGATCGTACAGCAGGTGTTTATGCAAGCGCAGCGATAATGCGCTCGGCTGCAATGCGACCAGTCTCGGCAGCCCCATTCATATAGCCCTTGTGCTGCAGACTGCAATGCTCTCCGGCGAAGTGCAGGTTGCCTACGGATGTTCCTTCCACGCCGTAGAAATCCGTCCACTGTCCCGGACCATACGCTGAGTATGATGCCTTGATGAAGGGCTGTGTTGGCCAATGCATACGCTCGACGCGCGTTGGACGCATACCTGCGCTGAATGGCCATACGGTTTCGAGATGTTGCATCATCATCGCGCCGGCATCCTTGTTCGACATGCCATTGATCACGCGACTCATGCTGCCGCCGTAAAACATGGTGAGTCCAGCACCCTTGACGTTCTGCAGGTAGGAGTTCTCCCAGACGAGTTGCAGTGGAAGGTCGGTAAGCACTGTGCCGCTCCGCTCGTTCGCTGTCCAGAACGCACCGTCGAATCCCATGAGCAGCTTACCATTTGTGCCGTAGCGAAGCTCATTGATCACACGACGCTTGAGCTCTGGAAGTTCGATGTTCATCGACACCGAGCGGAGCATCGTAAATGGCAACGCAAGCACGACGTGATCAGCCGCCACGTGCACGTGATCGATGCCGTGCTGGAATGCCAGCACAAATCGCTCGCCGTCGTGCGATACATCTGTGAGGACGTGCTCAGTGTGCGTGGTGTCGCGCACTGCCGAGGCAAGTGCGTTTGTGATGCGTTGCACACCGCCGCGCACCACGAAGCGTTCATCGCTCGCGCCAAACGGTTTGAACTCGCCGTCTGATGTATCGGTGCTGACCATTGTGATGAGGTTGAGCGCGCTTTGTTCGCCGAGCTCAAGTCCGTTCTCTGTCACGAAGGCAATCTCGAGCAACGATCGCAGCCATCCCTCGATGCCGAGTCCGGCGAAGTAGGATTCGAGAGAAAGCAAGTCGAGCGATCGTGCCGGACTTGTCCGAAGATCTGTCAGTGATGGCGGGAGCTTCTCCGCATCTGCTGCGATACGCTCGAGAAACGGCTCGACAGCCTCAACGATTTCGTTCATCGTATAGGCACGACCATGGAAGTAGTAGGTGTCGTTCTCTTGGAAGCGCATCGACTGTGTATCGATGAGTTCAACGCCGAGCGAATTTGCGAGCGACAGCATATCGCCATGACCACTATCGATAAACTCACCACCCAACTCCGTCCACGCCCCCTCAACCAGCAGATTGTTAGCCGTCAAACAACGTCCACCAGTTCGCTTCGATGCCTCGAACATCGCAACGTCAACGTTGGCCTTCTTCAGGAGCCATGCAGCATGCAGACCAGCAAGACCTGCTCCCACGACGGCAACACGAACCGTATGGTCGATACGAACCGATGGAGCCTTTGTGCAGCTCTGAAGGATCGATGGTGTTGCGGCAGCGGCAGCCGCGAGTGCCGATGTCTGCAGGAAGGTTCGCCGCGACGGATTGTGCTGTGCATGCGCTTGCGCGATTGCACGGCGAACGAGGTTCATAAGAGGTGTACGAGCCATGCCGCAAAGATACTGGGCAAGGCGGCTGTGTCGACTGCGTTACTTCCGCAGAATGCGAAACACGGTGCGTCGATTCTTGGCTTGATTCGCGGGTGAATCGTTTGGTACAACCGGCATGCTAAAGCCATAGCCCTTGGTGCGCAGACGTGTAGCGTCGATGCCGCGCGCGACGAGAGCAGACTTTACAGCTTCGGCTCGCGCGTTCGATAGGCGCATGTTGAACTCTTCGCCGCCGATGTTGTCGGTGTGACCTTGTACTTCGAGGACGACGCGCTCGAAGCGCTCCATCGCATCAGCCAACTCGTCCAAGATGTAGAACGATGCGGTGTCGATGATGCTCTGGTTGAATGCAAACAGAATCGGCTTCGAGAACTCATCGCGAATATCGGGTGGCACCAGTGGTGACTTATCATACTGTCCGCGAGCGATAAGCGTATCGCGTCCAGGCAATTGCACTGTGAGGTCGGCAACGTGCAGACCTTCGTACCGGGGCGGTGTATAGGTGACGAGGTAGTAATTGCGAAGGCTGCGGTAGATGTCCATGAAGATGGCGAGCAGATCCTTCTTCGTGTAGGCGCGGTAGTACTTGCCGCCTGTGTAGAGCGACAGATCTTGCAGCGGCTCGTCCTGCGCATAGCCAAAGCCCACGCAGTAAATCGAGATGTTGTGCTTCGTGGCGTACTCGAAGATGTCGCCCACCTTTGCCGTGGAGAGATTCTCGTCGCCATCGGCAAATACCACGCACACCTTCGGTTGATCGAGTGGCACGCGCTCGAGTGTCTTCAGTGTTTTGAGGATGCCGTCGTAGGTAGCAGTGAACAATCCCTGCGACATTGTTCGATAGTCGCGGAAGGCGCGCAGCATTTCGGCAGTATCCGCAGTGAGCGGAAAGACCGTGCGGATATCCTTGTGGTACGCTGTCAGCGAAATGTTGTCGAACGATCGCTTGAGTCCGATGAAAATCTCTGTGCCATAGTCGATCGTTTCCTTGACACCCTTCATCGAGCCCGAGCAATCGATCGCTAGCGCGATGTTCGCCGGAATCGAGTCGGCCTCGCCATACTCTCGTACGCGGAAGCTTGAGATTTGAACGTCCTTGCGCTTTCGACGCGAGCCCAGATGCTCGACGAGTGTCGGGAAGTACTCTGGTGCTGAATCGCGCTTGTAGGGATAGGCCATGTGCGTGACCACATAGCCCGTGGTGTCGAGAACGCGCACGAACATTCGGATTGAGTCCGGGTAGGCGTAGTGCTCGAGTTTCCACACGTCGGTGCGCACGTTGCGCACGTCGACGGAATCGATGTGGCGTGTGCCGACGAATCGGAGTTTAACGGTCTTCTCGCCCTCGCTCCGCAGATCGAAGTTTTGCTGAAGCTTGCGGGGTCCGCCACAGGATGCACAGACCACTGCAAGGATGATCCACAGGAGGACGTTCATGAGCGGAGCTTACTTGCGATGACCAAGCTCGACGTTGACGTTGACGCCACCACGACCAAAGTCCTTGAGGACTTTCTGTAGGGTAACGAGTGTAGTGTCGAGCTTGCCGAACAACTTTTCGTCGTACATCAACGCATTCAGGAAGCTTTTATTTGTGCGAATGTCGTTCACCATGCCGCTTACGCGTGTCGTCAGCGTGTCGACGTTCGCCAGCGCTCCGTCAGCCTTGGACAGCGTGCCCTCGAGGTTCTTTACAACGGTCTCGGTGCGAGCAATAATTCGTGACACGCCCGGCTCGTTGCGGTGGACGCTTTCGCGCAGCTCCGAGGTAAGTGCCTTGAGATCTTGGATCGTCGACGTGAGCGCGCCGCGGTTGTTCTGCATGAACATCCGCAGGTCGGTGAGCGCAAGCGCACCGTCACTGGTCATGGTCTTAATGTTTGCCACCACTGAACCATCACGGAGCAGATCGCTGGCAGCCATGCTGATGGTGTCCAAGCGCTTGATTAGCCCCGTAATGTCGCCGCTCGCATCGCCGAGGACGCCGACCAGTGTGCCGATATCTGCGGCAACGCGACCGGGGATTTCGGTGCTCGGGTTAAATGGCGTGGTTGATGATCCAGGGGTGATCTCGAGCTTCTTGCCGCCTGTGATTTCAAGAATCGAAACCATGGCCTGTGCATCGGACTTGAGGTCGGCAATATCATCGAGTGTCGCTGTGACGAGGACGCTTCCATCGTCGTTGCGTACCTGGGTGACGGTTCCACGGCGTACACCGAGAACAACCACCGGACTTCCAGCGTCGATGCCTCCAGATGATGGAAGGCGAACGGCGACAGACTTCTGTGTTGGACTGAAACTTATACCCTTGCCAAGCATGATGCCGATCACCAACAGGGCGATTGAAATCACACTAACGATGCCTACTCGAATCTCCGTGCTACGCGAAACGTCCAAAAGTCAAGTCTCCGATTGCGCATCAGAACGGTATGTCGTCTGATGCATGTGATGATGGCTGGTGCTCGTGATCGTTGCCGTTGCCCGGCGTATCCGACCGCTTACTGTCGAGCAACAACAGGTTGTCCGCAACGATTTCCGTCACATACCGCTTGTTTCCATCGCGGTCGTCAAATGAACGCGATTGAATCTTACCCTCGACGTACACACGCGTGCCACGGCGAATGAGCTTTTCAACCACGTCGGCCAGACCACGCCAAGCCACAACTGTGTGCCAGTCGGTGTGTTCCTGTACGGCACCATCCTTGTCCTTCCACGTTTCCGACGTGGCAAGACGGAAGTGCGCAACCTTGACACCGCTCGGCGTGAAGTTGACTTCGGGATCTTTCCCGACGTTGCCGATGAGCATCGCTTTGTTCAGAGTACGCGACATACGTCACCTATGAGGTTGTTCCAACGAATCGTTCCGGACCACGCGTCGTTGTTGGCTCGAATATACCACGCCACATCGCGCCATCCGCAATGTGTAGGGGTAGAGATCGATGAAAACGTGACGCGTTATTGAATGACAGGTAAGAGTTGAGGTCGGCTTGGAGCAGCATCGCCATCAAACCCGGCGATGTTGAACATGATACCGTAGATGCCATCGGTAACAGCATCAGGCACATAGATAAACTCGGTGATGGTGCACGACTCGCGTGGTGCTGCGGGCCATTGCCAGAAGGTCCAGTGCGCGGGGAGCTCCCCACCACTTTCTTCCCGGTCAACCGAGGGTAGGTCGATCAGGAGGTGGCGCACTCCACGATCGACGATGAGTTGCATGGCCTCGGCATGGACATATGGTGGATTGGTGCCTGACCATTGACGGAGTTTTTTGGTGTCGCTATTTGGGGTTGTGCGGACAACGAGGGTGGTGCAACCAGCGTCGCTCCATGCGTGCTCGAGCGCTTCGCGTGTGACAACCTGATCGCCATCATGTTCTGTGAGCGGAACGGTCACAAGGTGTGCTACATCTGCAAGGTCTGTCATGCACTCCGGTAGACGATATCGCTGTCCTGCGATGTGCCCGATACACTCTGTGTGCGTACCATTACCATGCGGCGCGAAGGTGATCACATCGCACCGCACAATCCCACCAAGTTCAACGCTCGCAACGAATGATCCATTGCGGTACGGCTCGAACACAGCGCGCGGCAAGAAGAATGCATTCGGTTGCTCGTTCGGCGAAATACACAGCGCGATGTCGATGGGCTTTGCAACATCGACCGTGATTGCTGCGCTTCCGTGCGGGAGCGTGAGAGGGATGGAGGACATGCTGGTAAGTTACAACGCGGATCTACAGCAACCCGTAGTCGTCGATCTTTCGGTACAATGTTCGTTCGCTCAGACCAAGCAGCTTAGCCGCTTCGCGACGGTTACCTTGTGTGCGTCGCAAGGCCGTCTCGATGGCGCGACGTTCCAGTGTGGCGAGTTGAAGATCGTCGAGCGGCATTTCGGTAGGGGGCGCAGCCGCCGCCGGACGGATGTCTGTAGGCGTAGGCTCGTGCAGATCCACCGACATGCTGAGCAGGTGTCGTAGCACCGACTTCATCTCCGATACATCCGCCGAGAGTTGCAACAACGTTCGATAGAGCATCGCCATGTCCGCATCCATCGTAGGCGTTGCACGTGGTGCCTCGTTCACACGGACAAGCGCTGTGGTAAGGGGCGCGTCGAGCTCCTCTGTCGGTTGTGGCAAATACCGCTCGACCATCTCGCGGGTGATGCGAGCCCCTTGCTCAAGCGTGACCATAGTTTCGATGATGTTGCGCAGCTCGCGCACATTTCCGGGCCACGGAAGTGTAGCCAAAAGCTGGAGTGCATCTGGTGCGATGCCTTGGTACTCCACTGCGATCTTGTCGGCCGTGCGCTGTGCAAAGTGCTCGACAAGCACCGGTACGTCTTCGATGTGCTGACGTAGCGGCGGTAGGTGGATGTTGACGCTGTTGAGACGGAAGTAAAGATCCTGGCGGAAGCGTCCTTGGCGTACCTCGTATGCGAGATCACGATTAGTCGCTGCTACAAGACGTACATCGACTTTGTGCACATCAGATGAGCCGAGACGTGAGAACTCGCCCGACTCGAGGATGCGGAGGAGTTTAACCTGCGTACCTACGGGCATCTCGCCGATCTCGTCAAGGAAGATTGTTCCTCGATGCGCAGTTTCGAAGAAGCCTTTGCGCTGCTCTACAGAACCTGTGAAGGCCCCCTTTTCAGCACCGAACAGTTCGCTTTCAAGCAAGGTCTCTGGAATTGCCCCACAGTTCACGCTCACAAACGGATATCGCTTGCGTCCGCTGAGTTCATGGACTGCGTGCGCAAACACTTCCTTGCCAGTGCCAGTCTCACCGGTGATGAGCACGGAAAGATCCGTTGGTGCTACTTGAAGCAAGCGCGACAACGCCTGTACCATCAGCGGTGACTCGCCGATGAGACCGAAGTGTGTTGCAAGTTGACGGAGGAGTTGACGGGAAACGGTAGACATGGTTACTTCTTCGTGATCCACTCGGCCCATCCACCTGTGTAGATGAAGATCGGACCGTAGGCAAATCGTTTGAGAACATCAGCGACGTGATGCGAGAGTTCGCATTCGCCACCATCGCAGTATATGAGAATCACGCGATCCTTCGGCACCGCTTGCAGCATGTCAGGGATGCGAGCTTCGGCCTCGCCTCCATAGAAGTTCACGGCATTTGCAATGTGACCTTCGGCATACTTCTCTGCACCGCGTGCATCGATCAGGTAATAGGGTCCAGCGTTGAGGAAGGTCTTGAATTGCGTATAGGTGATTTCGCGCACAACCCCAGGTGCTGGCACAAACGTTGGCTGCTCTTGCTTTAGCTGTTGCTCTGCAACTGTCGCAGTTGGCACTTGCTGTTGAGGCTGCGCAGCCGTTGGTTGTTGCGGTTGAGCGATTGGTTGCTGCTGTGGTTCGGCTGTTGGCGTGATGTACTTGGTGATCTCGGAAGAGTCGAGTGTGATGCGCTCGTACTCTTTCTTGAGCCACGGAATCGACTTGCTATTCATGGCATTGAAGGTGATAGCAAGCCCGAGCGCACACAGCACGATGAGTCCGGCATCGCGGAGCATTCCACCCTTAGGCGCAGCATGCGAGCGCTCGGTGCCGCTGTTCATACGTCCGAGTGGTTCGCCGGCAAGCAGATGGAAGTGGATGTGTGGCACAGTTTGGCCTGCATCACCGTTGGTGTTGGTCACAACGCGGTATCCTGATTCGTGCACACCAAATGTGCGTGCAAGATCGCGTGCGACAAGGAAGACCTTTCCAACGAGTTCGGCATCGGCATCACTTAGTGCATCAACGCTTGCGATCGCGCGCTTGGGAATGATCAGGACATGTAGTCGTGCACTTGGCGCGATATCGCGAATGGCGATGATGTCGTCGTCTTCATACTCGATGGTCGCGGGTATCTCACGCTGAATAATGCGCTCGAAGATTGTGTGTGCCATACGTTGTGCCCTTAGGCGATTCCGTAATACGTTTTCAGTGTTTGGTAGGCCGACGTGATCTCGCGTGCCCGTGCATTTGCCTTGGCGTGTGTGTCTGGGTCTGCTTGGGCAAAGCGATCGGGATGCCAGGCAGCGATTGACGTACGATAGGCCTTCTTGATGTGCTCGTGGGAGGATCCAACCGGAACGTTAAGCACGGTATGCGCTGCAATGATGTGCTGCGGAACGCTCGGCGGCGGTGCCGGTGGAGGCGTCGGAGGGGGCGTATCCCGGGACAGTTCGTCGATGATACGGCGAAGTTCGTCGTCATCTCCCGAGAGGATATCCTCGATCGATGGGCTCGGCGAGCGATGCGATGAAAGCTCGCTTGCGACGATGTTTTTAATCCGATTGAAGATGCCCATGCGGCAAATTACAACCGCGCGCCGATGGAGAAGTAGAAGAGGACCGGACCCCAGGCGACGGCGTCGGGGTTGCTGATGAAGTAGAAGGAGCGTCCAACCGAAAACTGCGCCGGTCCGACGGGCGTATCAAGTCCGATACGCAATCCGAGTCCGTGATTCATATCGGCGATGCGGATTTTCTCGGGACGTTCCCACACAGCACCGAGATCGTAGCGAAGTGCCACGTAGGTATCAAAAAAGATCTGGAATGGCATCTTCCAGCGTGCCTCGAGATTTGCTACCGCGATCTGACGTCCGCGCTCTTGGTCCTCGCGCCATCCGTAGAAGAGATCCTCGCCACCTAGACTGAATAGCTCGGGCGAGGGAAGGGTAAGGTCGGCAGCCCCGATAAGTCCACTCGGCGTGATCACGACATCACCGACCTGCATCGATGTGCTTGCCGAAGCTATGAACTTGGTGAACGAGAGACTGTTTGAGAGACTCAGAATTGACGATTCAAACGTGAGGTCGATCTGACGTCCGCGCGTCGGGAATGTGAGCGCATCACGGTCGTCCCAGCGAGCAACACCACGAATGGTAGCGAGTGGTTGATACACGGGAGCAGCGCTCGCATTGAGATCGCGATAGCGTTGCTGCTCATATCGGAATTCACCAAGGATCACACCGTTACGCTCGAGCTGACGTCCAGCGGACGCACGCACACCGTAGCGCTCTTCGGAAAACTCCCCTACACGTTGCGGTACCGGTGAGGTAGCTGGACGCCCTGTTTTGTTTTGGTAGATCCAGACGTCACGAAAACTCGAATAGCCGCGAATCGATGCAGTCCAGAGCGTACCGCGAATGCGTGGAAGCTCGAACGATGCAGATGCAATGCCAATGCGTTCGCTGAGTGCGCCACGAAGGACCACGCGAACGCCAGTAGTGAAGAGGTTCTCATGCACAAGGTCGATGCTACCTTGTGTGTAACGCTCGTTGTCGACGCGTGCGCCGATGCGGAGAAGCTGATTTCCACCGTCACGTCCGGTGATGTCGATTCGTGTGCCAACGGAATCACGCGCTACCAGGATAGACGGGTCGGAGATGATGTCCGACGCATACATGTTCTCGAGTGTGCGCTGCAGCATTTCTGATGCGTGTGTCTGTCCGGTCTTGACCGCAACTTCACGAAGTACATCGGAAGTCCGAAGCTGATCGCGCTGGGACACGGTGATGCGGTTCACGCGTCCATCGTCGATCAGCATGCGCAAGGTCTGCGAGCTGGAATCGAACGCGAGGTCGCGTAAAGAAGCGAATGAATAGCCTTCGTCGTGCAACGCCGACGTAACGCGAGGGATGTGATATCGTGCGGAGGCATCTGTCCAGTCTCTACCTACAAGATCCTCGAGACACGCTCGCACGCGTGGCAGCGTGTCGAGTCCGTTCGTATCGCGTTGCTGAATCGCAACGATCATTCGTGGCAACACGCCAGGCTGCTCGGCGGCAGCTCGCGCAGGTGCATAGCGCTGCAACGATGGGAGCATGCGCTCGGCAGCTTGCTCGCCGAGCGTGATGAGTTGATCGATATTGACAAAGTCGAAGGTGCCCACACCGTTGAGTGTTGGTGTTACGACGACCGATGCCTTCGAGAGAAGAAGTGAATCGCGTTGCTTCATCGACGCAGTGAGCGCCTGATCAGCAATTGCCCACGGTGTGGTCAGGTCCGACGTCGGTGCGAGATCGCTGGTTGTATTCACGACGATGATAACCGTCGGTGCAAAGGCCTGTGCTGCCTCGATCGGAATGTTGGCAACCAGACCTCCGTCGACGAGAAGTGTGTCGCCATTCCATGCAACGGGTGCATAGCGAAGAGGGAATGTTGCACTCGCACGCATCGCTGTGGCGAGATTGCCTTCGCCGAGTGCAACAGCGCGACCGGTCCCGAGGTTGGTCGCAACGGCGCGATAGCGCACACGCAATGCATCGAACGACGTCACGGTGTTGAATGGACTCTCCCAGAGAACACGTTGGAGCGCCGTCGTGAATCGTGCACTGCCACCAAGCGCCGTTGGCGTGATGAATGAGAAGTTGCGAAAACGAAGCGTGAGCAGACTCCGATCGTTCTCTTGCTTCTGTCCATAGAACAGAAACTCACGTCGTGTATCAGCACCAATCGATGTTACATCGTTCCAGTCGATCGAGCGCATGATGCTCGCGATCGAATCAGGCGAGTACCCCGCTGCATACAATCCACCAACGATTGCACCGAACGACGAACCAACAACGATATCGGGTACGATGCCGTTGCGTTCGAGGACGCGAAGGACGCCGATCTGTGCAATTCCTCGCGCGCCACCACCGGTAAGGACAAGCGCAACACGTTGCTGCGCTGCGATTGGCAGTGCACACAACAATGCGACGATGGTGAGCAGGACGCGCACGTGTTACCCGCGCTGTTCGTGATATGCGTCGGACATCGCACGCCAGAGCGCTTCGAAGCGATCTTCTTGAGCGTTGCGATCTTCGACCGCTTGTACGGCGATCGGCTTCGTGCCTTCGTGCGTGAAGATGTCGTCGCATCGACCTTGATCGACTGCCGCGATGATGATCTCCGCACACTCATCGGCCGTCATCATACGTGATAGGGGAGCGAGTTCGATGCCGAGCTCCTGCGCGATGCGACGGCTCTTTGGGATCGCAGCGCCATAGAGTGCGCCGATTGATCCGCCTTCTGTGACATCTGCCCATTCGGTAAGGATACCTGCTGGACATACACATGTTGCATTGATGCCGCTGCCGACGAGTTCGGTACGCAGTGCGGCAATGAAGCCGACCACGGCGTGCTTCGCAGCCACATAGGCTGCATTGAATGGGTGTCCATAGCGTCCAGCAACGCTCGAGATTGCCACGATATGTCCACGTCCACGCGCACGCATCGACGGAAGTGCAGCACGTGTACACCAGAACACAGCGTCCATGTTGAGCGCGAAGATGTCGCGCCATTGTGATGTCGGCGTGTCTTCGACAGATGCCATGTTGCCACGACCTGCATTTGCGAGAAGCACGTCGATGCCGCCGAATGTGGCGATGGTTTCATCGATCACGCGCTGACATTCCTCTTCGCGTGCGACATCGGCAACGATGACATGTGGAGTGCCTCCGGCTACGCGCACGCGCTCGGCTACTTCGTTGAGACGGTCGCCTCGGCGCGCTGCAAGAACAACGGTTGCTCCACGTTGGGCATACTGAACGGCGCAGGCTGCGCCCAAACCCGACGATGCGCCGGTGATACAAATGACGGACGTTGCATCAATGACCATACGGGATGCGTTCCTGTGTCGTGAACAGATAATCGATTTCAGAGAATCCGGAAGGTGGTGTACCGACGTGGATCATTGAGGTCGTTGCACGTTACCGATGTTACGGTAGCATGCTGTGGTCCGAGTCGCAACAGCGTCTCGAACTCGGTCAAACTCTCAACATCTCCTTGCGCGATGCACTCTACCGTTCCATCCTCAAGATTTGTTGCAAATCCTCGCAGATTCAATCGGTGTGCATGGTGGAGCGCGAACCGACGGAATCCGACACCTTGCACGGTGCCGTCAATGAGAAACTGTACTGTTGGCATGGTCACAACTCCTTATGAACAAGGGTTGTGGTCGCTTGTGCAGTTGGGGTGATAAGAATGTCTTGAATTGATACGTGCTGAGGACGGCTCGCGGCAAACAGCGCGCATTCGGCAATGTCGTGTCCGGTAAGGGGCTGGTAGCCTTTGTACACCGATGCTGCTCGCTGTGTATCGCCGTGGAAGCGTACGTCGCTAAACTCGGTTTCGACCAAGCCCGGATCGATGTTGCACACGCGCACGCCAGTGCCGTTGACGTCGATCTGGAGCGAATCGGAGAGCATCTTGACGGCTGCTTTCGTTGCCGAGTACACGTTGCCACCGCGGTACGCTTGACGTCCTGCGATGGATGCGATGTTGATCACCGTGCCACGTCCACGCGTAACCATGTTGGGCAGGAACTGACGTGTGACGTAGAGTAGACCCTTGATGTTGGTGTCGATCATCTCTTCCCAGTCGCTGTGCAGTCCTTCATGCAACGGTTCGAGTCCGCGGGAAAGCCCAGCGTTATTAATCAGCACGTCCGGAGCACGTTCTTCGGCTCGCAATGCTGCCACGGCTGCGGCTACCGCGTCCTTATCGCGCACGTCAACAACCTGCGTGGTTACGGTGATGCCGTGTGTTGTGCGCAGCCCTTCGGCGATCTCCGCAAGTCGGTCGGCGCGACGTGCCCAGAGCACCAGGTTGGCGCCTGCATGGGCAAATACCTCGGCGCATGCCAGGCCAATTCCTGACGATGCACCCGTAATTACTGCGATTGAGTTCCTCATTGCGGTAAATTTACCAAATGCACACCATGCCTCCTCTCTCGACAGAGCCTCTAACGTTCTCGCTGCCAACGATTCATCACGACCAACTCGACAATGGCACGCCCGTGCACTGCATCTTCGATCCTACGGAGGATCTTGTGACAGTCACGATTGCGCTCTCGACTGGGTCGATTTACGATACAATTCCCGGTGAAACTTCCGTAACAGCGCAAATGCTCAACCGCGGGACTGCGCGTCTCGATGCAGCGCAGTTTGCGGAAGAGGTGGAGCGACGTGGCTGCAATCTCCGCACGGTGGGCGACACAGATGCCTGCAGCTTGCAAGCGTCGGGTCTGAGCGAGTGGTTCAATGACCTCGTTGATCTCACAGCTGAGGCGCTCACCCAGCCACGATTTGACACCGCTGAGCTTGATACACTTCGGCGTCGCATGATCGCCGACATGATGGTGGACCTCGTCGATGTTGAGTGGTTGGCTGCTCGTGCATGCGCACTGCGTGCCTACGACGGACACCCGTACGCCCGTCCACGTCATGGCACGCCAACGACATTGCGCACGCTCACACGCGAGCACCTGCTCGCCGTACATGAACGCATGATGCATGCACCACGTCACATCATCGTTGCTGGTCCGATTGCACCTGATGTTGCCCTTGCGAAGCTCAATGCTGTCCTCGGCGCATTGCCGTACCACACCGACTATCATCGTATCGCACGTGCAACGATGCGTCCACGCAGCGGCGTGATCGCCATCAAGCCAGATGCCGTGCAGACGGCATTCCGTATCGCGCTGCCGTCGACGACGTTTGCGTCGGAAGACTATGCGGCGGTGCAGCTGTGCACAGGGGTGCTTGGTGGCTACACGTTGGCCCGACTGTTTACGATTCTCCGTGAGGAAAAGGGGTACACCTATGGCGCATACGCCTTCGGCGACATGCGTCCGCACGGAAGTACCGTTGGTGTGGTTACGAGTGTTGGCAACGAGTTCACCCACGACACGATGCAGGTGATAGCAACAGAGATCGAACGGATCGGAACACAGCGCATCGATGATGAAGAGTTCTCGAATGCACAGCAGCATCTACTTGGATCCTTCGCACGCTCCAACGAGACACCGCAGCAAACGGCCGGATTGGTATGGAGTATGATTCATCATCAAGTGCCGATGTCGTTCTACAACACCTATGTCGAACGTCTGCAATGTCTCACGCCAGACGACGTGCGCGAAGCACAGCGAACGTACTTCACGCGTGACGCGTGGGTGGTGGGTCTGGCTGGACGTGAGGATGTCATCCGTCCAGCAATCGACGGCATGGTCGACACCGTTGAGGTGTGGACGCCGGAAGGCTACGCATGAGCATACAGATCGGCATCGCCCTTGCAATCCTCGTCGGAGCTATTGAGCTCATCCGTCGAGGCATTGATGTACGGTTCGTGCTGATCGTTGCGGGTGTGCTCATTGCATCACTTGCCGGAACGCCCGGTGTTGTGCTTGACGCATTTCAGAGATCTCTCGGCAAGGCCGATGTCATTGGTCCGATCTGTACGGCAATGGGGTTCGCCTATGTGCTGAAGTCGACCGGGTGTGATGCCGACATGGTGCGGCTCTTAGCACGTCCACTGCATGCAATGCGACGCTATCGCTGGGTGCTGGTGCCCGGAGGATGCATCATTGGGTATGTCGCCAACATGGCTATTACGAGTCAGACCGCTGCAGCTGCTGCCGTCGGACCCATCTTGATACCGCTGTTGCTTGCAGCGGGGTTTTCGCCCCTTGCCGCAGCGGGCACGGTGGTGGTTGGCACAAGCGCCGGTGGCGATCTCTTCAACCCGGGTGAGTCGGAAATCATCAACCTCATGGCCGGACTCAACAAGGGGGCTGGCAGTGCGCTCACGCCGGGAGATGTTGTTGCTGCAATTGCTACGCCCAATGTGATGTCGCTACTCATTGCAACTGCCGTGATTACCGTGATGGTGTTGACGCGTGCATCATTGCGCGCTCCGGTGAAGGATGGCGATGTGCCTGCGCTCGAGCCGCTAACGCGTGGCAGTATCCTGCGTGGTTTGCTACCACCGATACCGGTGATCACATTGCTCGCCGTGCAGCCGCAGCTTGGACTGCTTCCGTCATGGATCACTGCGCATCACATTCACGTTTCATCAGTCATGCTCGCGTGTTCACTGCTCGTGATGGTTGTAACGATTGCGTCGCGCGATACTGTGGGACGTCACATCAGTTCGCTGACGCGAACATTCTTCGACGGCATGGGCTATGCATTTGCGACAGTGATTTCGCTGATCGTCGCGGCAGACTGTGTGATCGAAGGATTGACAGCAATCGGATTGGTCGATGCGCTCTCCACAGCACTCGTATCAAATCCGCTCATTGCAACCATCGGGAGTCCGATCGGCACAGCGTCACTTGCCGTTGTGAGCGGTTCTGGTACTGCCCCCACGTTGATGTTCGCCAAGGGTGTCCTGCCAAGTTTAGCGGCATCGATGCCCATCGACTACGCTCTGCGCATGGCTGCGGTTGTTGGCATTGCTTCAGGTGTTGGCCGCAGTATGTCGCCCGTTGCTGCCGTAACCGTCTTCACGGCGGCTCTCTCAAATGTCGACCCAGTGCGCCTTGCGATGGTCACCATGTGGCCCATGCTCGCGTCACTCCTCGCACTTATCGCGTACGGCCTTTTCGCCGGGTAATCTTGGGCGTGGCGATCGCCTTCTTCGCATATGCCACAAGTGCTGACCACGGAACAATCTCTTCGATGAATTCGGCGTGATCAAGCTCCGACGTGCGCGCTCTGCGCACTGGTCGCTGAGCATGTGCGGAGCGTATGACGTCAATGAACTCCTTGACGCCCTTTGGTCGCAGCGAAGACGGAGCGCGTTGAAGCTGCGATGCCAAGTTCTGTGTAGCCTCAAGAACATCAGGGTCGTGTTGCTGCAGCATTCGTAGGATGTCAATCACACGATGATGGAAGAAGCGCGACGGCGTGATGCGGTCCATACGTCGACGTCGCTCATACGTTGACCAAAGTGGCTCGGAGTTCGTAAGCACGGCGAGATAGCCAGCGGTAAACAGCAGAATGCGACGTAGTGACGGATACATTCGACGGTAGTTTTGGTGGCTAATCCCAGTCATAAGAAGCGTTACTGCTTGCTCGTATGCCTGATCTCGGATGAACATCTCGCAGAGTCTGCTGATCAGATTAAACCAACTCGACGATCCCGGCGTGTCCGAATCTAGGAGCTGTTGCGCTGTCTCGATAGCAGCAGTGTGCTTAGATGTGCGGAGCTCCACGGTAAACCGAATGAGAAAGTTCTCCCGCATCGTTGAGCTGTTCCATTGATTCAGTCGTTTGTAAGCGCGCTCTTGTGCGCGTATCCATCGCATGCCGTACTCGTACTTGCCTGTGAACTGACAATACAATGCTGCTAAGTGTCCGATCCCTACTACCGCAGAATCTGGATACGAGGATGTGCGTTGAGCAAGAATCTCGGCTGCTGCGCGTATTGCTGATGCATAGACGTGCTGGTCTACGCGTGTTGTTCGTTGTATGCCAATGGCTCGAAGTGTACTTGTGATCGCACTGATTCGCCGAATCAACTCCACTTCGCCAAGCATTTCTCGCATGAGGTCCGCGTAGAATTGTACTTCTGTGAGGTCTCCTGCGAGTGATGCCCCTTCCATGCCTTTGAAGGCCGCATGCGTCCGCAGCAATATCTGCGATGGATTCGTTGCATTGCGAACGATGTAGCGAATGTGACGCTTTGAGAACTCGCGGCCATCGGTCCGCAACAACATTTCAGCAGCGAATAATCTTCTGCAGATCTCGGCTGCGTGACGAAGCCGTGGTGCAGCGGATCGTGATGTGCTCTGAGACATCAGCATCTCGCGCTCAAGATTGTCGCTGCATCGTACGGCAGCCTTTCTCGCAGCGGCAGGCGTCATGCCAGTAAACAGCGTAGAGACATCAAGAGATGCGAGGTCGCTCGACTTCACGTTGGCGCCTGCGTACTTGCGCACCCAGGATCGCATTGACGCATCGCCGCATATCTCCGACCCGGTCCTGATTAGCTGTTGTAGGTGGTGAAATTCTCTCATCGTGATCTCTGCTGGTAAAAAACAATGTCGAAAAACTAACGTAATCAAATTGTTGAACGACGGCAACTCCGAGACCTTGCATCACGCCGACGCACATGCGCCGGGATTGCAAACAATCTCATCAGGGGGTGAAGATGGAGTTGCTGTTGTCGCTATTGCTGTGGCTTGGTGTCATCCAGGCAAACAGTCAATACACAAGTCAGTGGATTTCAGATACAACGTCGGCAAATGCGGCTGCGATCAACGCCGCAATGCAGGATTCTACACTGTGTAGCCAAGTGCTACACGCGAGTCAGTCGACGATTCCGACAATCAATGTCATCGATCCTGACACTCGGTAGGCCATGTCCGTAGTATCTACCCAACGGCGCACCATATACACGTTCATGAATGCTATCACTATATGCGTTAGGGATAGATGCTTGCATCACGGGTATGACGCCCTTTAGCTGATGCAGGTACACGGTGTATATCCGTTGTGGTGGCCCGCGATCCCATTATGGTGGTCGCGGGCGACTCTAGCGAGAATCTCCGTGCGTCTGGTGTGGTTTGGGCTCGTATTTTCGCGGTCATGCACTTGATCTACGCTGACTACGCCGCAACGACCCCTGTCGACCCACGAGTGGTCGAGGCGATCACGCCAACACTGACGGAGGTGTACTACAACGCTTCTAGCGCTCACCTTGGTGGGATGATGGCCAGTGCGCTCGTGGCAACAGCTCGTAAGCGCTGCGCGGCGCCGATTGGTGCGCAACCCGATGAGATCGTGTTTACGTCGGGCGCGACGGAGTCGATCAACCTCGCAATTCAAGGTCTTGCTACACTCAAGCAACTTCAGCGTTCGGATGCACGCCGCCGCATTATCTCTGTGCGGTCCGAACATTCGGCTGTGCGCGATGCGGTTGCGCGTTGTGCGGATCTGGGCTACGATGTGCAATGGGTATCGGTAGATCACCAGGGTCGCGTCGATCTCGATGATCTGGCACGACGCTGCATGCCTGATACGTTGCTCGTGTCGGTGATGATGGTGAACAACGAAACCGGCGTCATTCAGGACATGGCGGCGATCAGTGCTATTGCACATGCTGCAGGCGCGGTAATGATGTCGGATGCCACACAGGCCTATGGCAAGATGCCTGTGAATGTCGACGAGCTCGGGATCGACTTGATGCCGTGGAGCGGACACAAGATCTACGGTCCGAAGGGCGTCGGCGCACTCTACGTGCGCGGACGTGGCGAGCACGCTGTAACGCTCGAGCCAATGGTGGTAGGGGGCGGACAAGAGCGTGGTATTCGTAGTGGGACAATGAACGTGACAGGCATCGTCGGACTCGGTGCGGCATCAGAGATTTCCTACGCCGATCTTGAATCGGATGCACCGCGCATTCGCGCACTCCGCGAGCGATTCGAAGCTGCATTGCGCACGCTCGATGGTGTGGAGATCTGCGGCGACGGCGCTCCGCGCGGGTACAACATCACCAACGTTGTCTTCCACACAGTGCGTGTTGGCGATGTGCTTGCTGGTGTGCCCGACGTCTGCTGCAGTCGGGGTAGTGCATGTCATGGTGCTTCAACCTCACCATCAGCGGCACTCCTTGCAATGGGCTTCAGCGAGGCGGCCGCAGGTAATGCCGCACGCTTTTCCTTCGGTCGGTATACAACAGAAGCAGACGTAGATCGACTGATAGCTGGAATCACGCAGACCTACGCTGGTCTGCAATCACACACCTAAGAACCTACCGTTGTCATGACTGATACAGCACGTGTCGAAGATCTCTCCAACCGCATTGGTACGGCAACCGCCGAGATCGCCAAGGTTATCGTTGGACAAACGGATGTTGTCGAGCAACTCCTGATTGCACTCTTCGCCCGCGGACACTGTCTGCTGGTAGGCGTGCCGGGTCTTGCCAAGACATTGCTCATACGCACGGTCGCCGACTCCATGGACCTGAGCTTCTCTCGCGTGCAGTTCACGCCCGATCTGATGCCGGGCGACATTACCGGTACGGAAGTCATCGAAGAAAACAGAACGACAGGTGAAAAGGCATTCCGCTTTATCAAGGGGCCAATCTTTGCCAACATCGTGTTGGCCGACGAGATCAACCGTACGCCACCCAAGACGCAGGCTGCGCTGCTCGAAGCCATGCAGGAGCACTCCGTAACGGCTTCCGGCACAACGTACCGTCTTGAAGAACCGTTCTTCGTGCTCGCAACACAGAACCCGATCGAACAAGAGGGTACATATCCTCTTCCGGAAGCACAGCTCGACCGTTTCATGTTCAACCTGCGGCTCGATTATCCATCGCACGATGAAGAAGTCACGGTTGTGAAGACCACAACATCGAGCACCGTTGCATCGATCGCAAAGGTGATGAACGCCGCCGACATCCTCGGATTCCAAGAGCTTGTGCGTCGCATCCCGGTTGCCGACAACGTGATCGAGCATGCAGTGTCGCTTGTGCGCTCTACCCGCCCCGTAACAAGCACTGTGAAGGTTGTGAAGGACTTCGTGAGCTACGGTGCCGGACCTCGCGCATCGCAGTATTTGGTACTCGGCGCCAAGAGCCGTGCCGCATTGCAGGGTCGCTTCACACCAAGCATCGACGACGTCAACGCTGTTGCGCTCAGCGTGCTTCGCCACCGCCTTGTCACGAACTTCAGTGCCGAAGCCGAAGGCGTGAGCGTTGATACGATTATCCGCGAGCTTACAGCGCAGAAGTGATGCTACCATGCGGTGGCCCTAAATAGCCGTACCTTTGTGGCATGGGTCTCGTAGCAATCGTTGGCCGACCGAACGTCGGCAAGTCCACACTGTTTAATCGCATCATCGAAGAACGCCATGCCATTGTGGAAGGCGTGCCAGGCGTGACGCGTGATCGTCTCTACGCCAAGGGCGAATGGGCGGGTATCGTGTTCCAGCTCGTCGACACGGGCGGTATTGTGCCTGATAGCGATGATGTGTTCGAAAGCGCGATTCGTGAGCAGGCAATGCTTGCGATCGATGAAGCGGATGTGATCCTCTTCGTCGTGGATGGACGTGACGGGTTGACGCCAATCGACAGTGAGATTGGTGGCATGCTGCGTAGCTCAAAGAAGCCGGTTGTGTTGGTTGTCAACAAGTGCGACAACGCATCTGGTGATCTCAACGCATCGGAATTCTATGCACTGGGTCTGGGTGATCCGTTTGCAATCTCTGCCCTGAATGGTCGAAGCACGGGCGACTTCCTGGATCTTGTTGTGTCGCACCTGCGTGACGACGAACAGATGGAAGACACACGACTCAAGATTGCGATCGTCGGACGTCCGAACGTGGGGAAGAGCTCGCTGACAAATGCATTGCTTGGGAAGGACCGCATGGTGGTAACGCCGATCGCGGGTACGACACGTGATGCGATCGACAGCGTGCTGACGTACTACGGAGAGCAGATCGTCCTGATCGATACTGCAGGTCTGCGTCGCCGGAGTCAAATCAAGGAGAGCATTGAGCTCTTCAGCACCATGCGTACATCGCGCGCGATTGATCGATGCGATGTTGCGATTGTTGTTGTTGACGCCGTACAGGGTCTTGAAGCACAAGACAAGCGCGTGATCTCAGAAGTTGTGGAAGCGCGTAAGGGCATCATCATCGCGCTGAACAAGTGGGATCTGATCGAGAAAGACACGAAGACGGCAGATGCGTTCATCCAAAAGATCTACGATGAACTGCCAACACTTGACTATGTGCCGATTGTGACGATCTCTGCGATTACAAAGCAGCGGATCACCAAGCTTATCGAGATGGCGAAGAAGGTTCAAGAGCGTCGCTGCGTGCGTATCCCAACGCACGAACTCAACGAGGAGCTCATTGCGATGCTCGAACGCACGCCCCCTCCAAGTGTGAAGGCGCGCGACTTGCGCATCAACTACGTGACGCAGGTGAAGACCGAACCACCATTGTTTGCGTTCTTCTTGAACTTCCCTGAATTGCTTCCCGAAGCGTACAAGCGCTTCATTGAACGTCAGCTGCGCAAGCTGCACGATTTCGAGGGCGTGCCAATCAGCTTCGTGTTCCGGAAGAAGAACAATCGCGACTAACCTCGCGACCGTCCGCGTTTACGAGAAGAGCTCGATTCCGAGCACTACGCATCCGATCGCCAAGACAACCCAACCGAAGGCTGCTCGCAGCATAGTGTTGTCGATGCGTCGAGATAGAAGTGTGCCCGTGATGATGCCTGCGGTTGCAACTGCTGTAAACGTGAGCACGTACGGCCAATCGTAGCGCATCCCATCGGCCATGTCGACCATGACGCCGGTGAAGGAGTTCACGCTGATGAGCACCAGCGATGATGCGACTGCTCGCTTCATGTCGAGGCCAGCCCATACAGCGAGTGCAGGCGTGATCAGAAATCCGCCGCCCACTCCAAGGAGTCCGCCAATTGCACCGATCACAATGCCGAACGCGCTGAGTCGCAATGGATGTAGCTCGTGTGTGTCTGACGGTGCCGTCTTGCGTCCGCGCATCATCGCAAGTGCAGCCACAAGGAGGATGATGCCGAAGAAGATCATCTGTACGCGCTGCGGAACAAACTGATCCAAGTACCAACGCACAGCGATCAGCGAGAGGATCGTCGACGGACCGAACCATGCAATCGTGCGCCACGCAATGAGGCGCTGACTCCATTGCATGCCAACAGCGATTGCCGATGAAATCGTCACGACAAACAGCGCGTATCCGTCGGCAAGCTCAGGTGGGATGCCGCCGATGTAGACAAAGGCGGGCACGGCAACAATCGCACCGCCAGCGCCGAGGAGTCCGAGCGAAACTCCTATTGCAGCTGCGATGAGCAGCATCAGTGCGGTCATACGGGTGTTGCAGTTGCGCGATCGAGCTCGTGCGCGATTGCTGCGTACGGCTGCACACCGGCCTGACGCCAGATGGGCTTGCCATTCTGAAAGATCATGAGCGTTGGGATGCTTTGGATGCCAAAGCGTGCAGCGAGCTGCGGCTTGGTGTCGACGTTCACCTTGATCACGACTGCGCGCCCCTTATAGTCGCGCGCAATTTGCTCGATCGTTGGTGCAACTGCATGACACGGTCCACACCACTCTGCCCAGAAGTCAACCAGGACGGGCTGCGATGTAGATGCGAGCAGCTCATCGAAGGTGCCCGTTACCATTGCAGCATGCCTCCTTCGAGGTTGACAAGGTGAGGAAAGCCCTGCATACTGAGGAACATGCACGCTTGACCGCTGCGATTGCCAGAGCGACAGTACAGGATGATCTCGCGATCGCGGTATTGTTCGAGTTCGTCGAGTCGCGCCGGCAGTTCGCCGAGTGGAATCAGGATCGAATTCGGAATGTGTACTTCCGCATGCTCTTCCGGTTGCCGCACGTCAATCAATACAAGGTCCTCACCTGAAGCGATGCGTTGCTTGAGATCGGTCGGTGATATCTGTGAATACATCATGCTGATTTCTCCGTTGAAATTGGTGCCCCCGATGCGTGCCAGCCGGCATAGCCGTGCGGGAAATTGACAACATTGGTAAAGCCTTCGCGTTGCAGAATGCTGATTGCGATGCTTGATCGATCGCCTGCTTGGCACGAGATCACCACTGGGGTGTCGCGAGGGATTTCATTTGTGCGACCCTGCAGATAGCCTGCATGGAGGTGCATTGCGCCTGGAATGTGTCCGGCTTCGTACTCGCTCGTTGCACGCACATCAACCACGCTCAATGAACCATCCGCATGGTGAGCGACGAGATCATCGAGATGGATCTGCGGAACCTCCGCAAGCTCGTTGCCAGCATCCTGCCAGTCGGTGACGTACGGGTAGTACCCAGCAACACCATCCAGACCGATACGAATGAGCTTCCGCATCACGTCGTCGAGGTTGTCTTCATCGGCAATGAGTGCGAATGGCTCGTCGTAGTTCAACACCCATCCAGCCCAGGTCGAAAAGGCTTTGTTGTTCTGAATGTTGATCGTGCCAGGAATGTGTCCACCAGCAAACGAAACCTTCGAACGCGTATCGACCACGTGGCGATTCGATGCCAGCACGTCACGCAACTCGCCAAGTGTGAGACGCTTCGGTGTTGGTACACTGGTGACGAGTGGACGTTCAACTTTGTTGAGCTTCTTCATCATCGCGAAGTAGCGAGGGGGCTCGGGTTGTCCCGAGAGGAGTTCGGCGACAAATGCATCTTCTGATGTATGGCGCAGTGCCCAGTTCACCAGCTTCTCGTAGCCGACGGTGGACGATGGAATAGCGCCGAGTGCCTTGCCACATGCCGAACCTGCACCGTGTGCAGGGTGCACCTGAATGTGATCAGGTAGGGCCTTGAAGCGCGCAAGCGACTTCCACATTTGGCGTGCGCCTATTTCCATTGTGCCGACGTGGCCGGCGGCCTTCTCGAGCAAGTCCGGACGTCCAACATCACCAACAAATACGAAGTCACCCGTGAAGATCATGATCGGCACGTCAGCCGTTGCCGGTGTGTCTGTTGCAAGGAATGAAATGTGCTCTGGTGTATGTCCTGGCGTGTGCATCGCTTCGATCTTGATGTTGCCCACCATGAAGGTGTCGCCATCCTTGAGTCCGACATGATCGAATTCGTACTGCCACTCATCGCCCCCTTCATCCGACAGGTACATCATTGCACCTGTAACGTCGGCGAGTTCGCGTGTGCCACTCAGGAAGTCGGCATGAATATGCGTCTCGGCAAGGTGCGTGATGCGCAGACGTTCTTGACGCGCAATCTCGATGTAGGTGTCGATGTCACGCTTTGCGTCGATGACCAAACATTCGCCGGTCTTCTGACAACCTACCATGTAGGATGCGTGTGCGAGGCCTGGTTCGTAGATCTGCTTGAAAAACATGTGACGTCCTTTCAGTTCAATGTCGAAACGAAGTATGCGAACCTACGGCATCGCATACGAGCGTGTTGGTGACTTTTTTACATTGCTGTCACGTGCGTGACAGAAGTCCCTTACGATCTGTGATCGTAATCGATCCACGCTGAAGCTCTACCCAGCCCCTTGCCGCAAAGTCACGAAGAATGCGTGTGACTACTTCGCGTGCCGTACCTGCTTCTTCCGCCAGCTTTTCGTGCGTTGCGTGCACGACGGATGAGTGGTGTCGCGCTGCATGATCGATGAGGATGCCGGCAAGACGTTCGTCCATGCGACGGAAGACGATTTCCTCGATGAGAATCATCACGTCGGTAAGACGCGTAGCGAACATGCTGAACACATAGTCGCGCGCCTCGTTCGAGGTGTTCATGAGCTCTCGGAAGTCCTCGGTGGAGATCGTCAGAACGGTTGCATCTTCTTCAACCACGGCGCTCGCTTGGTGAATGGGGTTCGACAACGCACACGACATCGACAGAATGCACGTGTCGCCAGCTCCGATGCGATAGAGCGTAATGGACTTTCCGGTGTCGTGCTCTTTGAACACGCGAATAGAGCCTGAGACAACAAAGCCGATGCGCCCGCACCCTTCGTCCTGCCGGAACACAAAGGTGCCGACGGGTAGGTCCATGCGATGAACCCGCTCCGGTGGTAGGAATGCAAACATCGGTGGAATGGTAAGCTCGTTCTGTTCCATGGGCGAAACTACGCCAATTTTCAGCGTTGGCATACGCAGGAAGGGGGCTTGCGAACGCTGGATTCCACGGGCACGCCCGTAGCGTGATGTTATGCGCAGTACACCGTGCAGCATCATCACATAGAGGGAGGTTTGCCATGCAGGTCAATCGTGGCGAGTTGTATCGATTTCTATCGCGGCGCTATTCGGCTGCATCATCCGACGACGTCGACGAAGCTATTCAGCATGCCGTCACGGTGACCTACGAGATGAGCGTGCTCCGAGAAGCGCCCAACAATGCACAGGCCTACGTGACCACGGTAGCCGCGCGCACGCTTGCGCGAACGGTTGCGCGATCTCGTTCGATGGTGCATCCGGATCGCGACGAGGAATATGGATGGATGCCATATGAACGAACATCGTCGCACCTCGTTGTTGTGCCATCGCACGAGAACGACGTGGATGCGTCGACAGTGCTTTCGCGCTTGCCCGAGCAGGATGCAGCATTGTTGCGACGGCACTATCTCGAGGGTATGCCGTTTGAAGAGATCGCGCGCGAACTTGATCTAAAGCCCGAATGTGTGCGGAAGCGACATGAGCGTGCGTTAAAGCGGGCTCGATCGCTCTTCGCTACCCCGCGTCGCGTTGAAGAGCCTTGATCTTCGCGAGGTCGTGCGATAGATCGACGATGTTGCGAATGACGCCTTGCGTCATACCGAAGTACACCTCATCGAATCGACGCAGTGTGTCGTCGTCTGCATTGGTTACGAGCGTTGCAAGGTGCTCGCGCAATGCATTCATCTGGAGTGCAAATTCTTCCTCGAGCTGACGGTACCCTTCGTCTCCTGGCTGTACACGTCGCAGCGTAGAGTAGACCTTCCAGGTTGCCGTGCCGGTACGCGAGATCTGATTGAACAGATCGGCATCGCCACTTGAAGCACCAAGTTCGAGGATGTTCGCTACGTCATTACGCTTACGCAGTCCGCCTTCAATGGATGCTTCGAGAAACTCGATCACGGCAAGGGTGTCGTCGGAGAGCTGCATTGGGTTAGTACTGGACTGTGGCGAGGATCGAGCGGAAGGTTGCTTCCTGTGTTGCGTTGTCGGGTACGTCCTTCCCACTCACGGTGAGTGGCACAAGTGCGATCTCGTAATGATTGCCGAGCGTCGATGTGCATACAGCAGCGCGTGTGCGAAGTCCACCTGCCGCCATGGAGAAGTCGTAGAGTCCGAAGCGACGTGGGCCAAGCTCGGCTGTGCGGTAGGTACCGATGAGTTTGACAGCACCGGCTGATTTGCGAACGTGCTTTTGGTACGCAACGCGTGCAAGACCCAGCATTCCTTCGTCTTCTGTCATCTCGCGAGTCGATTCGCCGTGCGGAATGCTGCTGATGACCATCGACATGGTATAGTCTGGGTTGACGGCGATTGACACAATGTCGGCCGATGCTTCGCCCTTCGTGTCGAGGAAGACCCACCCACGTGGAAGCAGCGCGATGAGGTCGCCCGCACGTGTGCGCACGAGCTCGTCGCTCATGTCAATTTGCGGTTGCGGACTGAGCGCTACGTGTTGGACATCTTCCGACTGCTGCGGAGCTTTCACAAACAGACACGATGGAACTGCAACGACAAGAAGCGTCATTGCAACGAAGTGGATCCAGCGCAGACGAATCACTTCCACGACTGCTCTCCCACCGTGACCGCGACGGGGAGGTTGTTTTCGCGTGGAACACGCGGACATGAGAACGCGTCGTTGTATGCGCAGAACGGATTGTACGCGCGATTGAAATCGATCACATACACCGAGTCGCCGGTCTTCTCGATATCGAGATAGCGTCCGCCACGGTATGTGGTTTCGCCAGTCGTGCGATCGGTAAACGGTACGAAGTACGAGTCTGTTGCACCGCCCAAGAACTGAAACGCAGTGAGCGTGCACTCTGTTGTGCCATACGTAAACACGAAGCGACCGGCGCGCACCGCTGGACGCAATTCTGACGTCGTGGTTGTCATGGTCATGGTATCAGCGGCAGCATTCGGAACAAACACTGCGTCGATGACGCCTTCTTCCGAGGGGGCGTAATACTTCAGCCCCTTGAACGTATCGCGCATGTGCTCAGGGATCGGACTCTCGGCAGTGGTGCGAAACGCCTCGTCTTTTTCGCTTCGCATGTCGAGCAACTCTTGCTCGTCGAACGACGACGAATCCATGCCAGTGTCTTCTTCGCAACCTGCGAGGAGCACGCAGCAAACGAGCACAGCGAGAATGCGTGTGATCATGACTTCTGCTCGTCGACCGGGAAGTTCTTCCACATCATCGATTCAACCGGTGCGTTGACGCGCGCATTGTACTTGGCTGAACTCTTTGCGTTGTATGGATTGATCACGGTGCCTTCAACAGCGAAGTAGATCAACTGTCCAATTGGCATTCCTGCATAGACGCGAACCGGCTGCTTCACGCTGATCTCCAGCGTCCAGAAGTTGCAGAATCCGATGTCGCCCTTTCCTGCAGTGGCGTGAATGTCGATACCCAAGCGTCCAACGCTCGACTTACCCTCGAGAAACGGCACATGTGCGTGCGTCTCGGTATACTCTTCCGTCACGCCCAGATAGAACTTCTCTGGCACCAATACGATGCCCTCATCCGGGATTGGATACAGTTCAATCTTGTTGTGGCGCTTAGCGTCGAGCTCGCGATCCACGTACTCGGCCAACATCCGGCCCAGGTGCACATCGTAGGAATTGGAACCAAGACACGAGCGGTCGAACGGCTCGATCTTGATCGTGCCACGCTCCATGTGGGCAAGGATTTCAGCGTCTGTGAGGATCATGGACGAAGTTACGAAGAGCAGGAAGAATGAAGCGAATGGGACGGTAGGGTCGACCCTATGTGGTCGGCCCTACCGTAAATCCTAGTATCGTTCGTTTTTCACGCCCATTGTGTGCAGCCTGTGCTGGAGGCTTGTCCAGAGGACGCCGAACCCGTAGATGGTGCTGCGGCGGAAGTTGATCGACGATGCGTCGTCGAAGTACTTCGTCGGACAGGTGACTTCGGCGATTTCGAAGTCCTTCATGATGATCTGCGAGAGCATCTGATTATCGAAGACGAAGTCGTCGGAATTCTTCTCGATGTCGATGGCCTCGAGCACAGTGCGCGAGAAGGCGCGGTAGCCTGTGTGGTACTCCGACAGCTTCTGTCCGACCAAGAGGTTCTGGATGAAGGTGAGTCCGCGATTGGCGATGTACTTGTACAGTGGCATCCCGCCGCGACGAGCCCCTTTACCAAGGATGCGGCTTCCGAGGACCACGTGGTACACGTCATTTGCGATCAAGTACGCCATCGACGGAATCAGCTTTGGTGTGTACTGATAGTCGGGGTGAAGCATGATCACGATATCGGCACCGAGATCGAGTGCTGCGCGATAGCACGTCTTTTGATTGCCGCCATAGCCGCGATTGCGATCGTGACGAATTACGTGCTTGATCCCGAGCTCGCGTCCGACGGCAGATGTATCGTCGCGCGAATGATCGTCGACGAGAACCACATCATCGACAATGTCGAAGGGGATCTCGCGATAGGTCATTTCAAGGGTCTTCGCAGCATTGTAGGCTGGGAGCACCACGACGATGGTTTTGCCGTTGATCATTCGATCTCGAAGATAACATTCACAGAGGCTGACAGGTCGAGTGTGCCACCGCTCACAGGCGTGCTCTGCATTGCGTCGGCATTGAGGCTCCGTGCACCGCGCACGATGAAGTTGCTGCCGTAGTCATGGGTATTGCTGCTGATCGAGATTGGCCGCAGCACCTTTGCGCCAAGCGCGCCCGCAAGAGCGTCGGCACGTGTGCGTGCGTTGCGCGCCGCTTCGATTTGCAATGAGTCGCGAAGCTGCTCGCTGTTGGAGCGCAGGAACGTCAACTGATCGAGTGTATTGCCTCCGCTGGCAACTGCCTCGTTGACCACGGTTTCGACGTTGTCGAGCTTCGTGAGTGTAATCGTCACAGCATTCTGCATCTGGTACTTCACCAGGTTGCGTCGGCCCGATGTGTATTCGTAGATAGGGGAGATCTGCAGATTGGTCGTCGCGATATCCTTCTTTGCAATGCCGATGCGCTCAAGCGCTTCGAAGATCGCGCGTACGCGACGATCATTCTCGGTTTTGATCTTTGTGATGTCCATGCCTTCAGTCACCACGCCGATGCGAATCTCTGCCTTATCAGGTTGTACAGACATCTGCGCTTCACCGGTGACGGTGATCGTTCGACGCTGATCAGTGGTGGTTGTCTGTGCCTGAAGCACAGCAGTGGTGCAGAGTACGAGCAGAGCTACAACGACGTGACGCATCATGCGATGATCTCCGAGAGTGATGTCCATTCTTCCATCAATGCATCCAACAGACGCTTGGCGGTCTCGTAGCTTGTAACGGTCTTATGTTGCTTCACCGGATCCTTGTACAATTCCGGATCGGCCAAGATCGGCTCGAGCTCGGTAATGGTCTTCTCTTGCACAGCGATCTGACGTTCAATGTCGGCAATGCGACGTTCGGCTTTCTTCTTTTCCTTGTCGCGCTGTTTCTGCTCTTCACGGATCTCTGCTGCAGTTTTCTGCGGTGCCACAGGTTGATGTGCAGCATGCAAGGGGATTTCATGCGGAGCGGGAGCATCCTTCACATGCGGATCATCAAGCAGCTTGAGGTACGTGTCAACGTCGCCCTCGTATTCCTTGAGTGTGCCGCGACGGAAGGCGATGATTTTCTCTGTGAGTCCATCCAAGAAGTCACGGTCGTGCGACACCACGATCATTGTTCCGTCGTACGACAGCAGTGCTTCCTTGAGCACTTCTTTCGACAACATATCGAGGTGATTCGTCGGCTCGTCGAGGATGAGCAGGTTGTATGGCTGCAGGAGCAAGCGTGCAAGTGCGAGACGTGATTTCTCACCACCGCTGAGCACGCCGACCTTTTTGTTGATGTCATCACCACGGAACAAGAATGCGCCGAGGAGCGCGCGAATACGCGGACGCATTTCAGGGGGCGACGCTTGTTCCATCACTTCGTACACAGAGTTGTGTCCGCCCATCATATCGGCCTGATGCTGCGCGTAGTAACCCACGCTCACGTTATGTCCGAGTGTGACGGTGCCACCGGTAGGGGGCTCAACACCTGCGATGATCTTGGCGAGTGTTGTCTTTCCTTCGCCGTTCTTGCCGATGAACGCAATCTTCTCGCCACGCTCAAGGGCAAAGTCGACGCCCTTCAGAACGCGCTTCTCACCGTAGGTCTTGGTGATGCCTAGGCAGTCCACAACTGTTCGACCCGAGCGGGGTGCTGGAGGGAAGGAGAAGTGAATCGATGATGTGTCTTCTTCGTCGACCTCGACAACTTCCATGCGCTGCAGTGCTTTGATACGCGACTGTGCACGCGATGCAAGGGAGGCCTTGTACTTAAACTTGTCGATCCACTTTTGCATCCGATCGCGCTCGCGATTCTGTCGTGCCGCGAGTGCGCGTTGTTGCTCCATACGCTCGGCACGAATCTCTTCGTACTCGGAGTAGGATGCAGGGATGTCGTAGACCTTGAACTTGGTGATCTCGATCGTGCGATTGGTGACGTTGTCGAGGAATGCACGGTCGTGCGAGATCAGCACGATTGCACCGTCGTACGACGTGAGGAAGTCCTCGAGCCATCGCACGGAGTCGATATCCAAGTGGTTCGTCGGTTCGTCCAAGAGCAAACACTCTGGGTGCGCAAGCAGCAGACGTCCGAGTTCGGCGCGCATCTGCCAGCCCCCTGAGAACGCCGTCAGACCCTTGTCGAGATCTGCTGCGTCGAAGCCCAGTCCAGTAAGCACGCGCTCGATGTCGGCGTGCATGGTGAGACCACCGCGACGCGCATACATGTCGTTCGCATCCGTCAAGCGTTGCACGAGCTGCATGTAGCTGTCGCTCTCGTAGTCCGTGCGCGTTTCGATCTGATGCTGGAGCTCTTCGATCTCTGCCTGCAGACGCAGCACTTCTTCAAATGCCATCATCGCTGTTTCGCGAAGCGTCTTGCTGAGGTCGAGTGTAAGGTCCTGCGAAAGCAGACCAATGCGGATCCCCGTCTGCGTCGATACGTCGCCGCTTGTTGCCGTACGCTCACGAGCAATGATGCCCATCATCGTGGACTTGCCAGCGCCGTTGCGTCCGACGAGGCCAATGCGGTCGCCGGATTGAATCAGAAACGAAACGTTTTTAAAGAGTATCCGTGTACCGAAGTCGACCGTGATATTGGTAAGTGTTATCACAGCGTCTCCAGCGCATCAAGGATGAGTTCGGCACAAGCACGTTTCGACATGGGCGGGTATGACCGTGGTTCTTGGTGATGTGTAATCAGTGTGATGGTGTTGTTGCCCGGACCAAAGCCGCTATCGGCAACGCCGGCCTTGTTGGCCACAATCATGTCGGCATTCTTCCGCACAAGCTTGTCGTGCGCATAGCCGATCACGTTGTCGTGCTCGAGTGCAAAACCCACAACACGTTGATGCGCTTGCTTCGCTGCGCCAACGGTTGCGAGGATGTCCTGCGTACGCGTAAGCTCGAGCGACATTGTCTCGCTCGATTGTTCTGTCTTCTTCAGTTTGCCATCCACGGGATGCGTTGGCGTGTAATCAGCAACCGCAGCCGATAAGATGAACACGTCGTGATTCGTTGTGTTCATTACGGCGGTGAACATGTCGGCAGCGCTGACAACATCGACGCGCGCAACACCATGTGGCGTCGCGAGGTGCGTCGGACCCGTAATGAGCGTCACCAAGGCGCCACGCTGTTGAGCAGCGGCAGCCAGTGCAAAGCCCATTGTGCCTGTGGCATGATTCACAATTGATCGAACAGCATCAATGCGCTCGTGTGTTGGACCTGCCGTGATGACCACGCGCTTGCCTGCGAGTGATGTCGATGGTGAGCGTTCGATCGGTGTTGCGTTGTGCTCTGCTGTGTCGGTATGCATGTGCGCATGCACGGCAGCGAGCAGCGTATCGAGCTCTGGCAGACGTCCCTTGCCGATGAGTCCCGAGGCGAGTTCACCTTCGGCCGGTTCGATCACAACAACGCCATCACTGCGGAGTTGCGCAACATTGCGCTGCATACTTTGCTGATCCCACATGTCGGTATCCATTGCTGGCGCAACGAGCAGTGGTGTTTCAACCGGACGTGATGCGACGACGGTCATCAATGCTGTATCGCACAATCCAGTTGCAAGACGCGCAACGGTTGTTGCCGAGCATGGGGCGATCAGCATCACATCAGCCCAGCGAGCGAGATGCACGTGCCACGAGCCCCCTTCCTGAATAGCAGGATCGTAGGGGTCGATGATGACTGGGTGTTGCGAGACCGCTTCGAGGGCAAGGGGCGCAACAAACGCCCGAGCCGAAGGCGTCATCACCACGCGCACGTCGTGTCCTGCACGACGAAGGTCGCGCACGAGCCACGGCGCTTTGTACGCCGATACGCTGCCGGTGATGCCGAGGAGAATCTTCATGGAGACAAAAAGAGCCATCGCGGGTGCACCGGATGGCTCTGAATCAATGATTGCGTGAACTTACTCCGTCGCAGCAGGTGCGTCGCTGTTATTACGGAGGTGGATCTGACCGCTTGTCATTTCCTTCATTGCCATGAATGTTGGCTTTGGAAGGAGATCGAATTCCTTCGAGATCGCGATCTGATCTGCGTTTGGACCCTCTGCTTCGTCGGTATCGACGATCACGTCTGCAAGGCGCTCAGAGATCTGCGTCTTGATCTGATCGTTGATCTGGCGTGAACGCAACCCCATGGCTACGATCGACTTATAGATCGAGCCCTTAGCAGACTCGTCCGCGCGGACCTTCACAGGATTTACGATATACGTGCTCATACTGGCCTCCGGGGGGAGTTAGGGTCAAAAACAGGGACCGCAAAGATATGAAGATCGGGCGGAATATTCGCCGCCCCCTACAAAAACCGTGATCGTTCCTCGGGGGTGGGCACCCGGCAGGTGCTACGCTTGCCGAACCAGCGATAGCGGTTTCGGGAGGTCCATTGGTAGATGGTGTTACGCAGGCCGCGAGGGACAATGCGTATGATCTGTGCGGCCACGCGCCAGGGTCCGCCGATGATGGTGCCGAGGTGGATCATGGCATCGCTCTCGACGACGAGCGTGTCGGTGCGTGTAATCACGTAGACCGTGGTGGGCGGACCCATCACGCCGTGCGATGCAAGGAGCTCTTCGCCGATGGGCGACTGAAACGACGCAAAGCGAAACTCGCCTGATGGGTCGTGACGCATCAGAAAGTCAACGGTGTGGTTGCACAACGTGCACACGCCGTCGAAGATCACGATGGTGTAGTCGCGTGTCATGCGGTCGTTACGCGTTAGTGCGTGCGTGTAAGCCGTGCCACATAGAATCCATCTCCACCGTTATCGCCGGGAAGCGCACTCCACTCAGACGCGAGCGTAAATGCCGCGCCTTCATCCGATGCGCAGAACTGTTCGATCTGCTGCTTGCCTTCCGCTGGAAGGATGCTGCACGTCGCATAGACAACGCTGCCGCCCACGCGGACAATCTTCGCGTTGCGACGAAGGATCTCAGATTGAACGGTGATGAGCTCGTTGAGCATCTGCTCGTTGAGGTTCATTAGAATGTCTGGGTTTCGACGAATCACTCCCGTGCCGCTACATGGTACGTCGATGAATACGCCATCTGCCGAGTCGGCCAGACGCTTGACGGTTTTCGTGGATGTGATGGGGCGTGCATCAACGATGTGAACGCCTGCGCGAATGCATCGCTGCTTGAGCGCGGCAAGCTTCTCGCTGCTCGTATCGAGCGCGATGATGCGTCCACGATTCTTCATCGCTGCTGCAAACAACAACGTCTTCCCGCCAGCACCGGCACATGCGTCAACAATGCGCTGACCCGGCTCGACGTGCAGTTCACGTCCGGCACGCTGCGATGTAATGTCCTGCTGCTCAAACCAACCGTCGCGAAACGCTTGTGATGCAAACAATCCGAACGGCGATGCGATACGTACTGCATCGTCTTCGACAACCGTTGGTTGAAACTCAGCTAGGGCTGCCACACACTCCTTCACCGTCGTCTTGAGCGTGTTCACACGAATGAACGTTGGCGCATCAGCGAGTAACGCCGCGATTACACTTCGTGCGGCATCACCATATGCCTGTGTGATGCCATCACGCAAGAGCTGCGGAAGCGCAGCACGATCGGGATCCACCAGACCATCGAGCTCGCCGCGGAGCGCCGCATCGATGTCGGCGTAGCGCACAGCTTGCATCAGCGTTGCACGAAGAGCGCGCGCATCGTCGGCTGACGGACGTAATTCACGAAACAGATGCTCGAATGCCGTGGAGAGATGTCGACCTCGATGCACGACATCATCGTATGATGTGCGCACCGCATCGTGCAGAGATGCGGGGAGTTGGTTCACGCCGTGATGGTGAGAATGTTCGTTGAAGAATTTAATGCCGACGGGAATCGCTTGAGATCCGTCGCGCTGCCGGAATTGGGCTGACGCTTCACTGCGCCATCGGCTGCAGCAAATTGTGCACCGTGACAGCTGCAGATGATATCGGCGCCGGCCGACACAGGTGGATTGACCTCACAGCCCGCGTGTGTGCACAATGAGCTAAACACGACGAACGTATTCGACGCGATCCGTGAGATGAATACTGGTGCACCACCGTTGAGTCCGTTGATCAAACGCAAGGTGATGCCACCAACTGCCGCGAGCTCGGGTACGGTTGCAATGTCCACCGTAAATGTTGTACCCGATGGCGTAGGGTTCGATTCATCGCGTTCGCAGCCGGCGACGAGTGTCGCAACCGTAGCTGCCGACATGGCGAGTCCGATTGATGCAGCTGCACTGCGGAGGAAATGACGACGTGATGATGGTGATGACATAGATCGGTCCTTAGGACTGTTTCGAACGAAGCTTCCACCATCCCAACCCGATCAACACGAGCGAGGTTCCCGCGACAAACGCAAAGCTTGCCGGAATTGCTTGCGGCGTCGCATCCAGCGGAAGCAAGCCAAAGCGGAAGCGTGGTTCGTAGGTGACCTGCTTCGTTTCCGTTCCGAAGAGGGGATCCTTGACGATGGTCACAATCTCTTCGCGATCCTTCGAGAAGATCTGCTGTCCGTCCTTAAACCAAAGGCCGCCCCCTACGAGGATGCCAACAATGCCAATGATGATGAGCAATCGCCAAATCATGTGAATGCCTTAGTAGAAGAGGTGAAGTTGAAGATTCCAGCGATTGGCCGTGCCTTCCTTCCAGGTATCCCAAATACGGTACTCGGGCCGAAGCTCGACGTAGGGAAGCACGAAGATTTGCGCGCCGAACACGGCTGCGTTCGCGACGATCGTTCCAGGCGCAAGCTCTTGATCGGTGGTGTAGCGCTCGTAGCGACCGTAGACGTACAGCGGTGAGTACACTTGGTAGCCGAGCTCTGCCATGAAGTTGCTCGTGCGGATGGCATCGTCGAGTTCGGTTGTGGTGTAGTCGAGCATCAGAGATATGTGATCGCTCAAGCCAATACCGGCAAACGCACTCGTCATGCGGAAGTCGCCGTTCATCAGCATCGATCCACCGAACCACATGTTGAGCATGTCGTTGAACGCGCGAGGCCAGACCACGGCGCGCGCAGTCAGCGTTGGACTGTTGCCTTGAATGACAGACTGCGAGGATTGTCCGTTGTTGACGCGTAGACGCGAGAGTGCCTCCGAGCCAAACACACCGGCTTGCACCGAGAGCCACTTGAGTGATTCGTAATTCAACTCTGCACCAAACTCCGACCAATCGGGTGCGAGATATGTCTGACGTAGTGAAGTGTTTGCCCAGCTGAACGGCGCCATGGTGTGATCGTCGTATCGCATGCCAATCGAGGGACGGAACAAGCCAGCGCGAATCAATGGGAGTGACGCATCCGGCTGAAACAACACCGACGCCGATCCCATCCGCTGTCCGGGATAGGTGTTGCGTGTGACATCGCTAATGCGCAGCGCAGCAAGATTGAATGTTCCCTCCACAGTGACGGCCTTCACGGGCGTAACAGCGGCATACAAGCTTGCTTGCATGGGGAATGTTGCGCGCGATGAACCCTCGAGGAACTGCCGTGTATTCTGCACACGTACATCCATGCCGACCGTGAGCAGGCCGTCGAAGAACTGGTTCGACTCGTCTTCGGGATATGCCCACGAGATCAGGGACGACTTGCGAGGCACCATGCTGACATCATACCAGCTGTACCATCCGAGCTCGTTGCGGAGTCCACCACCGGTTGGACTCACGTGACAATTCACGCAGCGATTGCCGGTGAGTGCAGAGAACTGTGGAATCGCGAATGCGCCTGTCGAGCTGATGCAAACCAGTGCAACGACAACCGCGACGAGTCGACTAGAGAGAGAATGCGACAAGTGAAAACTCAAGTAGGGAAACAACACGTTGTTGTGTCATGCGATCCGTTGTTATGCGAGTCTGCAGTTGACGAACAATTCCGAGATCTGGTGCAAGCCACACATCGTCGCTAAATACCGTCACGTCAGTCGACGTTTCAGTTGATGACTGCATGCGAACATGGACGCAGGACGTAAACGTGCGCAACGGTGTGATCACGGTGTCGACGCAGGACATGATGCGATAGGTATTGGCTGGCTCGTTCCCTGCAGGCGTACGCAACAGGAATGTAGTGCCAGGGGCAAGGGGCGCTGCCAGCCGCCGGCGTCCGATGGCATCGGAGAGACGTTCGTAGGTGATCAGCTCGTCGTTGTTTGCCCAGTGATACGTTGTGTCGGTCGTCACAACGTCGCCTTTGATTGTCTCGCGTTGCACTGCACGCGCTCGCTTGTCGGACGTAAATGCGAATGCCGTGTCGACAACAGTGTAGCGGTAGTCGGCATACACAACAGTTGTGGTGTCGTTGGTAACACTCACATCGCGCGTCGTGTAGCGAAGCGTGGTCGACGTACCAATGCGTGGTGCAAGGAGGTAGTCGGGAATGCGTCGCACATCGGAGGGTGTGCCAGTCGGGTCTGGCAATACCGGCGTGCTCGCGCATGCTCCAAGCAGGAGTGCCGCGGTAGTGGCAATGAGAGCGATGCGCATCATGGGTGTAAAAATAGCGAACGCGCATCAGCCAGCGGCCGATGCGCGTTCTGGTAGCATGTGAATGTGCAGTTACTTCAGGTTCATGGAGGCAACGCACTGCTCGAAAATCGGCAGGTAGACTGCCTGCTCGTCCTTGAACCAGTTCAGTGTGATGCGGAACATCTTGTCGCCCTTCACCGTGAAGTATGCGCGTGAACCAACGTTAGCACCACCGCTGTAGTTGAAGTAATACGCCTTCTGTCCGTTAACAGTTGTCGGTGAAGCCTTGGCGCCGTTATAGCGGGCCTTGTTTTGCTCAATGATCTTGTCGAGGTTCTTCTGTTCCTTCGCGTCGAACACGTCCACTTGAATTGTGCAGTCGAGACGTGAACCTGCGAAGCTCATCGACGACAGACCCTTTGAGCTGCCCTTCGTGCCTTGGAAGTTGTCTGGGATCTTGATCGTGAAGTCGGCAGCTGCATACGCGCGAAGAGTTGTCGACGGTGGCTCTGGTCCGGCTGGTGCTACTGTATCAACCTTTGGTGCTACAACGACCTTTTGTGCAAGCTTCACCGACTTGATGATCTCTGCGAATTCTGCTTCGTAGTCCTGGAACGTATTGCCAAACGCAGCAAGCGTGAGCGTTGTCACGAGCGAGTCGTTCTCGGCGAAGTACATCTCCATGCGACACTTGCCATCGATCTGGTCGAACTCGATCGACAGCTTCTTGCCAACCTTGCCGCCAAAGGTTACGGCTTCGTCTAGGTACATCGGAACCGGCGAATCGGAGATATCCTTCGGCTTTGTGGTGTCGCGCTCAAACTCAAGCTTCGACTTCTCAATAATCGCCGCCATGTTCGGATTCGTGCTGTCGATTGGAATCACACGAAGCTCAATCTTCGCTCCACCTTCGCCCTTGCTGAAGGTGTTGAAGCGGCTTGCAGCCGACTTTGACGACGTTGCAAGGATCATGCTGCCCTTGCGTGTTTGAATGTTCCAGTTTGCAGGAACCTTGACTTCAAACTTGCGGGCATCATCGGTCACAAGCTTCAGCGACTCGATCGGAACCGGACGAACCTTTGATTCGCAGCCGATCACAACGAGTGCGGCGAGAAGACCAAAGAGAATACTGCGTACAACCATGGTAGAGAACTCCAGAGAAAAAACGCGACGAATGCTAGTTATTGAGAGCCCCTTCGGCGACCCACTGACGCATGCCACGAACGTGGTTCGCTGTGACAAGCTGTTGGATACTGCCGATTGGATGAGGAAGAACGCCCTCGAGAATCTGAATGATCACACTCTCGTTCGGACGTGATGGAACGATCAGGTTTGGTCGATCGAACATGATCGAAGAATACGACGTCAGCCGAATGCCACCAGCAGCTGTGATGTCGGAATGACATCCGCCGTTGGCACACGTGACGGTG